>JAESFJ010000169.1_pt1 | contig 63166 bp, 60 predicted proteins | sample 9266161 | NCBI WGS metagenome assembly JAESFJ01 (sample SAMN14506165, study PRJNA617096) | algae metagenome | isolation source: Calothrix sp. FI2-JRJ7 and co-occurring heterotrophs from granitic desert soil | place: USA: Red Pass Lake area, Fort Irwin, California | collected 2000-06-01
GAGATGAATTTGATATTGTGCTGTTATTAGGCTGTTAAATTATTAATTGATTATTATGTTTAGAAGTAAATTTGAATTTATCGGTGATATAAGTAGTTTGTTTTTGACAAAGTATTACAGTATTCAAGGTTGTATAGATTTTGAACAATAGCTTAATCCCCCCTAACCCCCGCGTGGAAGGGGGGAACAAGAGGTGAATCTCAGCCTCCTTTAATAACGGGGAAACAAGAGTAATTCTTAGCCCCCCCTTATTAAGGGGGGGTTGGGGGGGATCAAATTTCAAACATTAAACAGCCATAGGGGAAATGGGAAGAAACGATTATGAAAAGCGATACGGCAGTTGAATTGTTACGCCGCTACAAAGAATATGGTGAGTCGATACTTCAGTGTTTGAACCTGGTTGCAGAAAATCCTCCTCCTACACAAGCTTGGGTGCAAACGACGATAAGTGAATCAATTCAAACCTTTCAGCACTACGCTCAAAAAACGATTGAAATTTCTTCCTCTCCTGTCAAAATTGGCATTATGGGAGAGTTTAGCAGTGGTAAAACTCTGTTACTGGGTAGTTTAATTGGATATGCGGATGCTTTACCTGTAAGTGAAACTCCCACTACTGGTAACGTGACGGCAATTCACTTAATACAGCAGCAGGGTTTGCAAACTACTAAAATTGGTCACTTTACTGTGCAGTATTTATCGCACGAAGGTGTGCGTGAGTGCTTGCGGTTTATGCTCAAAGAAGTTGAAATACGCGCGCAAGCAGCAAAGTTACCTCCGGCGCCAATTGCTACATTACGTTCTTTGCAACCCACTACTTTTATTGATGCTAAAAGTATCCTGACATGGTGTGAGTTAGCTTGGAATCAAACCCAAAGTTTAGAGTTGCGGTGTTTACTGCGTGAATTAGTTATCTTTGTACGAACTTACACTTTATATGGAACAGATATTTGTGGCAGAGTTTATCAAGTTGAGCAGTTAATTGCGAAAAAGGGGTTACGACTTGTCGAACCACCGATGAATATTTTGGAACTTGAGTTTGAGCGCATACCTACTCCTTATAAACGTTGGAATAATTTACAGGCGCCTAATTCAGAAGATTTACAACACACGTTTTCCCTGATTAGTCGAATTGATGTAACTGTCGAGTTATCGCGCGAAATTTGGGATTTATCGGGTTTACAAGGTACAAACGAGTTTATCTTGCTCGATTTTCCTGGATTAGGCGCCGCTGATTCTAGTGTTCGCGATACTTTTTTGTCTTTACGCGAACTAGCTGAAGTACAAACGATATTGCTGTTACTCAATGGTAGATATCCAGGAGGCGCCACTGCGGCTAAGATTCGCAGTATGTTGGAACGTAATAAGGGTGAAGACCTCAAAGACCGCATTATTGTAGGTGTGGGACGGTTTAATCAGTTGCCGATGAGTCCTAGCGATGAGCGCGCGTTAGATATATTAGTGCAGCAAGTATCTGAACCTGGAGATAATGACGCAATATTTTCGGTGTTTAACGAACCGCTAAATGAAGAAGTTGTATTAGAACAATTACCGATTTTGCAATTGATTGTTGCGAGTGCGAGTAATTTAACGACAGAAAAGAAAAATATTGTTTTGTTGTCACAGCTACACGGTTTGAATAAGTTGGCTGAAATTTCACGGTTGGTACAAGTTTGTTCACCTGAGTTTTTGCCAGATTTAGAGATACCCAATAAATTAGAGGAATTGCGCGCACGCGATAAGTGGCAGCAGTTGAGCGAGTTATTACCAGCTTCTAGCACACTTTCTAAACAACTTAGTCATTATATTGATGATGGTGGAATTAGTCGCTTACGTTCTTTACTTAAAGAACATGTGTCAGTTCACGGAATGAAGCAGTTACTCGAAGATGTGCAGCGAACTGCTCAAGTGTTGCGGAGTGAACAGGTGAAGTTAGAAAATACATTACAGGAAGTTGCTGCATACATGCCTGTTGTAGAGAATCCGGCATTTTTGACGTTAAGACAAGCGGTGGAAACTTTGGTAGGTGTTTATAGGCAATTTCAAGACGATTTAGACAGACAACCTATTTTAACCAACCGTAGCGGTGTTTCAGTTAGCGATATTGTTAAAGATGAACTGACGAACAAGATATTTTTTGACTGGAGCGAGTGGACTTTGTTATTAGACCGTACCAAAGACGGTATTATCTCGCTTGATAAGGGTGAAAGGTTTTTTGAGGAAGATGAGTTTGATGACTCGATACCCACGACATCAGAAGATTTTTATCCAGCGTTTGTTCAGACTCTTCGCGAAATGCAAGCTTTTGCTCACGACCGCATTACAGAAGCTGTTATTGATTTGTTTGGTAAAATTTCTCGCAATGTCGAACTTGAACGCAGTAAAATCAACTCGATTATTCTTCCAGAAATGGAACAGTATATTCTGCATAATTATGGTAATAAACAAGCTCGTCTTTACCGTAATTTACTTAGAGCGATTGAGCCTGTAAGTAAGTGGCAAAAGTTAATTATTGAACGCAGTGCTTTATCTGGAAGCATTACACCAATTCAAGCGGATGCTTTATTTCCTCTAGCACAAAGAGATAACAAGCACAATAAATGTCAAATTTTTGACTGGAGTCCGCAAAAATCATATCCAGTTACACCACGACCCTTTAATCATCAAATTGCTGTTTTAAGGTTGCGCGATGAAATTACTACAAGTTCTGGTTTACATTTAATTCAGTATGTTAGTCAGTTAACTAAACAGGTTAAAGCTTCATTCACAGTTGCCACTAAAGAAATTGTTGATAGCTTACAAGATTTACTCAAGTCTAAAAATGAGCCGTTACTCAGGTATATTGCATCTGCTGAAGAACGAAGTAACCGTGAAGGTAGGGCGCCACAACCACCTTGGTTAGAAGCTCTTTCGCAGATTGTTGCCATAAGTTATCCAGAAGAATAATCGATGAGTATCAAAATTGAACTTTTAAACCGCTATCAATTACGTGCAAAGACGCAGGACTTACTTGTTTTACCTGTTATCGAAATCAAACCTGCTGACGGCGCCAATATTCCCTTTGTATCTCGAATTAATATCACAGTTGGCGGAGTTCCAGAAGATTTAGCTATTGCAATTCAATCGGCGTATAAAAGTGTCGCTTTTAGCACCAATAAATTACTGAAATTAACTACTCCACAGCGATTGAAACAAGGTAATTGTACTTGGTATCAACCTTTACCAGCTGGGGTAAATTGTACAATGCTTGTGACAGTTGAATATTTTGAATCGGATGCTGCGGGCACTCCGGTTTTAACGGTAATGAAAAAAACAACCGCTGAGTGTAATATTTGGACTTTCGCTGCTGAATCCTCACGTTTTGTGCAAATGACTGCAAAATTAATTCCACCCGAACCAATGCCTATTAAGTCACATCTTACCTACCCTGGTTGGTTTGCAATTGACTTTGGTACTTCAAACTCAACTGTGACGCTATATGACCCTAAAGTTATCGTCACTCCCGATACTTTACCTATTGAGCAAGAGACAAAACTGCGTGAACGTATTGCATCTTGGTTAAATAAGCGTCCTGTCGAAGAAGCTACTACCTCTAGTCGCGGCGCCTGGGATGTAGAATGGCAGAAGTTTCTTTCAGAATTAGGTAAAGATTATCCCTGTACTAATGCTGCAAATCGCTACAACTTTGGTGAGTTATTAATTCAAGGTGTAAATAGCATACAGCTACTAGAAGTAATTCGCCAAATCGAAATCTGTTTAGGTAAACGGATGGATTGGTTTCGTCGTGCAGCTAGTAAACATCTTAATTTGATATATCATGAGGTATTTCGAGTACCTGCATTAGAGTGGCAAAGTTTAATACCAGTAGAACTCGATAAAAATCGCCGTTCTACAGAAATACCAAGCGAATTAGAAGTTATTAGCTTGCATAAAGTCGCGACATCAGAAAAAGATGTTGAAGTCAAAGTTATTCTAGGTGAACAAGCCAAACAGCATCGGTTAGATGCGATAAAAAGAGGTGAGGAAGATATTGAAGGAAGATTTTTACATTCACCTAAACGCTACTTCGGTCAAGATAGACCATGTAAAATTTCGCTCGATGGTGAAGTAGAGACAATACCTATCAATACTTTGTTGCAGTCAGCATATGCACACCTAATTGATTTAATTGAAAAATATCGCACGTCGAACGTAGGTAAATGTTCAGAAGGTAAATTTTACCGTGCGGTTGTGACGTATCCAACGATTGCATCACCGTTTGTAAGACGTGAAATTGAAAGTTTGGTACAAAAGCTTGATATTGCTGATGTCCAAATGGCTTATGATGAAGCCGTATCTGTCGCTATTTTCTTTTTATGGAGAGAGTTTAGCGGTGATTTGAATGTAGGAATTGAATCATTTAAAAGTCGTTGCCGTTATGACAACGAGAAGTGGTGGCAAAATGTATTAGTGTTAGATATTGGTGGGGGAACGACCGATTTAGCGCTAATTAGATTAACTTTGGAAGAAATTAATCCGTTTGAACCAGGAGAAGATAGAGGTGACGGTGGTCGATATTATAAGTTGACGCCAAAGTTATTGGGGTCATCGGGACATTTACAGTTAGGTGGGGAATTAATAACGCTACGGTTATTTTTGCTGTTAAAAGCTGCGGTTGCGGATTGTTTATTAACTGCTGTCGCTGATGACCGTATGGGCAAAGACATTTTGAAGATACAACCAGAAGAGTTGAGCGATAGATTTTTAGAAAGCGGTAAATTTCATCCAGGTTCACTGCTTGCCTGTGTAGATAAAGAAATTCGCGAAGATGAAGCTTACAAAGAAGCACTTAATGCTGCTGAGAGAGTTATTCCGACAAGGTGGAAAAATTCACCTTCACGTGCTCAAAGCTTTTACAGTTTGTGGGAACATGCAGAAGATGCGAAATTAACGCTAGGGCAAAAGCGTCACAAAGATGCACCTGAACCAATGTATATTCTTGACGGACAGAAAATTGCTGAACTGCTCGCGCAAAATGATATTAAGCTACCAAGTGCGCTGATAGATAGTTTGAGCGTAACTCTTACAGTAGAACAATTTGAGAAAGCAACGGCGCCTGTAGTCAAAGAAGCTGTAGCTATTGCTCAGGGTTTGGTAGAAAATGCGCTCTCCCATAAATCCGGAACATCGCATCAATATCACGAGAAACCAAACTACAATCACTACAACGAGCAAGTCGATTGGTTGATTCTTTCTGGTAAAACATGCAATTTAGATTTAGTCACCCGCGAACTATATAGAGTATTCAGCCAGTCTGACTATTTTATTTGGAACGAAGAACGAGTTACCTTTGAACCTGAGTATACTAAACTTGCCACATCCGCAGGCGCCTGTTTTGCCGAAAAGCTCCGTCAACTTGGGTTTGCACCGAAAGAATCTAAAGAACTATTGCGAAAAGGCGCCAATCAGTTATATGTAGATGTCAAAAATCTATTTTACTTTTTACCTTGTTCGTTTACACGCGAAGTAATAGGCGCCAGTCCAGAACCGATATTCAACGCAGGACAAGAACTCTACCAACTTCAACCCAAAGAAGGTATAGCTAAATTTCGTAGTGGTTGGCAGGGAATGCAGTTAACGAATAATATTATTCGTCAAGACTTTGAAAATATCAAACCCCAACTTTGGGGTAGTTATAACGGTGATGCATTGCGTAGACAGCTTGATATCAGTGAAGATGATTTTAAGAATCACATCAAAATCCAGTTTGAAATTAATCAGAAACTAGAGATTGATTTATTACTATGTCGCGGTACACCACATTACTTTATCTCAAGCAATATCCCATATATCGACGCAGCTAAAGCCATTAATATTCCAATCATGGTGACAGATGACGGTAAAGTAGCAGGTGATATAGCAGTAAACATCATCGAATCAGCAAATGCCTTAAAAACTGACGCTCACACATTATTATTCTCAGGAGAAAAAGATTATAGTAATCTAATTGAAATCTTCCGCGACGAAGAAAACACAACATCAGAATTTACTGGACTGATAGCAGAACTACCACCCTTCCCAATTAGCGGTAAACATACATTTTACTTTCAATATCACAACCCAAAATCGAAACAATGGGAACTAATTGGTGAACTACCCCAACCGCAAGTCAGTAGTGAATTTCCATGCAGGTATTATGTATCACTAACATCCAAAGGAATATTAAGAGTTCACGCCTTTGAAATTCCTTACTGGACATCAAATAGCTCTGAATGCCTACTCCAAGAAGGATGTGTATTTCGCGACGCGCTCCAACCTCAACCTAACGACATAGAAGCAAAACGCGACCCCTTCTCAGGAGAACATTAAGAAAGTTATAAGGTAGGGTGCGTGACGCTATAACAATTGTGGAAAAAAATGAATCATCTAATAGCGTCACGCACCTTACGAGTTATGAATTAGGAATCTAAAAAACCCGGTTTCTGGGCTAAAACTAAAAACTCAAAAAGCTCTTTCTTAGATGTACGTTTACGAATTATTTTAACACTACATCCTCAGATAAAGTTTGTGGCAGAGGCGGAGGAGGAACTGTAACTGTTTCACCATCTTCTAGTATTTCAGGTATTTCAGACTCGTCATCAATCATATTTTCAATGTCTATCCATTAGTAGTTAGATACTATCACCACAATACTTTAAAACGATTAAATTCATATAAATAATAATTTTTCAATAATCTTAACTATAATTTTGAACTTAATGTAATTTTTTGGCGCCTACACGGTTTATTATGGAACATCTTACTAAATTATTAGCAATTGAAGAATCACAGCTTGCTTGGGTACTGCGTTTGGGACTACATGGTTTGCGAAGTCAGTTGCAGCAAGCACTTGAATCTGTGGATTCTGATTTGGGTAGTAATGCTTGTCAAGCACTTGTTGAAGAACTTGATGTGCTTTTAGGGTCAGAAGAAATTTTAAAACCAGAAGATGTGTTTGAGCAAAACGTAAATGAACTGAAGCTACAGCATATAGCTGATAAATTACTAGCTGATCGAGAGTTATCGCAGTATATCGGGGAGTATGAGTTTTGTAGTACAAATGATGCTGATTTGTGGAATGAAATTCAAAGGTTGTTATTGCGAGTTCCTGAAAAACTTGCTGATAGCTGGCGCCATCTTTCGTTTACACTTGCCGAAGAAGTTGGCGCCGTTTTAGACCATCGTGTGTATAGACAGCTACCATTTAATCGCTGTGAAATTATGTTTCCAGGTTTGACGGGAAGTATTAAATCAACGGGTTTATGCTTGTCTGACCGGGCGCCGATATCACAACAACTAGTCAGAGAAAATACAAGTGAGGAGTTAGTATTTCTGGCTGGAGTTGTTTCGACTTGTATAAAGTTTATTAATATTGATGCGTCACTGCATCATGCGCTTAAAAGTGTAGACCGCTTTGGAGTCAGGTCATTAAGCAGCGAAGACGAACGTTCTAAATATGTGACTGTTTTGATTGAAAGGTTTCGTCGCGTTCAAAGTACTATTGATAATTCTGACCCTATTGTTGTACTACGCACGCGACTAGATTTAGATGAAGCTATTCACTCATTAGTATATTTACCACCATGTGACCGTTACTCATGGTGGGGCAAATTGCAACAAGAAACACGTCGTACTCTTGATACTGTTGTTGAACGCGCACGTAACGCTGGTCATCAAGTGCTACTTCGTCCACTATGGGGTACTTATGCCGATGTATACACGTGGTCAAAAGACGACTTGCAACTTGATATTGGTGGAGTACCAGGAGAAGTTTCGGCGTGCTTGCGTGTTTATGCCAAAATTAACGACGAAGTATTACCGGGACGAGTATTATTTCGTTCATCTTAATAGTTTTTGGGTAAACTATTTTGGTTTTTATATTTTCTTTCGCTGAATATCTCCTTTAATTTCTTCTAAATCGGTGTAGCAATCAGCAACATTGATTAAGCTATCGCTGGTCATTGATGCCAAGCTAACTACTTCGACTTGCACACCTTTGTAAGCAATTGAATTTACTGCATAGGCAAGGTCGCCATCACCACTTAGAAGTACAATAGTATCACAGTGTTTTGATAAGGTAATCATATCAACAGCTATTTCAACGTCAAGATTGGCTTTTTTAGAACCATCGGGAAATTGAATTAACTCTTTTGTAACTACACGATAACCATTACGACTCATCCACAGTAAGAAACCTTGCTGTTTATCGTTGGTGCTATCGCAAGCAGTATAAAAATAAGCTCGAACTAATTGACGGTCTTTAGCTAGGCAACGCAACAATTTGGCGTAATCAATTTCGAGGTTGAGTTGCATTGCTGCATAGAATAAATTTGCACCATCGATGAAAATAGCAACGCGACCTGCTTCAAGCTGAAAACGTTCTCGCCTATCACAATCTGGCTGCGATGGTTTCACAACCTCAAGATTTGGTGCTTCATTTGACTGCTCAGATTCTAGTTTTAATCGCAATCGATTATTCATCTGAGGTCGTGGAAGTAGCTGCATTCGGATACGGCTCCTCAGTACGTGAGAAATATTAAAATGAACTGTTGTAAGTAGATGGGTATCAATAAACTAAAGTTTGCTGTCAGTGGTTCACACTTTGAAGCAAGAAGCACGGACTTACGAACTTATAGAATTTTTGATATTTAAGAAAGCCCACGTACTTAAAAATGATTCGTGATTATTAAGGAATTATTGCTCATATATTGGCTAAGTCAAATGGTAGATGAATAAAAGTAAAAATCCTGCTTTTAAAGAAAAATTCAGTCAAGGGATGAAAATACCTTTAAAAACAGCTATCATCAGGCTTCTGCTAGTTTTCCCAATTGGGACTAGGGCGCGAGTACCTATCTAAGTTAACATTCAAGTTCAATTACAACTACATCTAACAAATATGTCAGAATCAGCAGAATTCTGCTATGAATTGAGCTTTAGAAACCAAAAGTAGATATACACGTATGCCTGTAGAGGCTAGATTTTATATTTTCTTTATTTTTTACAGTTTTTCAACTCGGAAAACCAGATTTTTTAAAAGACTTTACAATAATTTATATTTCTTAATATTTTGTGGTTTTAATTATTTAAATTTGCAACCGGATTATACGCTATCTCGTTATCCTGACTCAAAAAAGATATTTAATATTTTTTTAAGATTTAAATAGACATCTTTTAATCCCCCCAAGCCCCCTTAGCAAGGGGGGCTAAATTTCCTTCTTGTCCCCCCCGAATTCGCGGGGGGTTAGGGGGATCAAATCTATATAGTATTAACTAACTCCGGCAGGTTCCAATGCTAAATCTTGGAACATAGGGGTGCTAAGGTAACGTTCACCAAAGGAAGGTTGAATTACCACAATTAGCTTTCCAGCATTTTCGGGACGTTTGGCAATCTGTATTGCTGCACACAAGTTTGCTCCAGAAGAGACACCTGATAGTAAACCTTCTTCGCGCGCTAGTCTTCGTCCGTAAGCCATTGAGTCTTCATCACTAACACGAATTACTTCGTCAATTATGTCTGTACGAAGAACATCGGGTACAAAACCGGCGCCTATACCTTGAATTTTATGTGGACCTGGATTCCCACCTGAAAGTACGGGACTATTGGCTGGTTCGACTGCGATGGCACGAAAACTTGGTTTGCGTTGTTTGATTACTTCTGCCACACCAGTTATTGTGCCACCAGTTCCAACACCTGCCACTATAAAATCTGCTTTTCCTTCGGTGTCGTGCCAAATTTCTTCTGCGGTGGTTTTACGATGTACTTCGGGGTTTGCGGGGTTACGAAATTGTTGCAACATATACGCATCAGGAGTTTTTGAAACTATTTCTTCTGCGCGCGCTATTGCTCCTCGCATTCCTTCGCTGCCCGGAGTTAACTCTAATGAGGCGCCATATGCACGCAGCATTGACCGACGCTCATTGCTCATTGTTTCGGGCATCGTCAAAATCAATTTGTAGCCGCGCGCTGCTGCCACCATTGCTAGAGCAATTCCTGTATTCCCAGATGTTGGTTCTACCAAAATAGTTTTGCCTGGTTGAATAAATCCCTGTTCTTCAGCAGCTTTTATCATACTGGCGCCAATACGGTCTTTGACGGAAGCTGCGGGGTTCATCCCTTCGAGTTTAAGGACTATTGTGGCAACACATCCTTCGGAATAGGGAATTTTGTTGAGTTGAACTAGGGGAGTGCGTCCAATTAATTCTGTTACGTCACGAGCAATCCGCATTTATATAACTCCTAAAATAATGAATTTACTACAACACGTACTTAAATCTTCTTTCTTATACTTTTATCAAAATTTGAACAATTGTTCTGTTTATCTTAAGCATGACTTGCTTGGCGCCACACTTTGTATATCTTAAGTCTGAATTAATAAGGCCAATCTTATAGGTGAGTACCGAAGAATGCTAGTACCCTAGATCGTAAAGTCTAGTCCCCTGTCCCGAAAATACTAGCACCCCTACCCTTATAAATTATTATATTGCTTATTGTACACAGGTTTGCACGCTGTCGGCGCCTGCGTAATAAATCTAATAAACTCAATTCGACTCGGTTTTTGAGTGGTGTTTTAGGGCAACTGATATAAACAGTATAGGATTTACGCAGAGATTCCCCTCTACCCCCCCAAGCAATTGGGGGGGACTTCTTATCTAAATAAATTCAAATGAAAATGAAAGCCAAATTACTAAATGCTTTTACAGTTTGTTTGGTGACTTTAGCAATACTTTCTCCTGAGATAGCTGTATTTGGCATTGTTTGGCACCAGCATTTACACTTAGAAAAAACTAATTTATCTGTTAATAATACTAATTTTCACCTCAAAGATGTTCATATACTAGAAAAAGACTCTTTTTTACAGCCAAAAGAGCAATATAATGAATTTTTGTTTGTAATTAACAAATATAAAATAATTTTTATCCTAGAATCGTTATTAATATGTGTTCCTGTGAGTATCGGCGTAAGCATTTTCGCTTATGAGAAATATCTTATCTACCGTGCTGAAGTTTACAGGAAACAGGTGGAAATATTAGAAAAAATGTGGCAAAAAAGTAACTACTGGTAAATTTATGAACCCAACTCCACAACAAGAATCTCAGCAAGAGTCACCAGAAGAGCTAAATAAGTACTTTGAGTTAATTGATAAGTTACTTAATTGTCCAAGCGGTCAAGAGCCAGAAGTATTAGAAGATAACTTAGAGTTACTTGACGCCGGATTGATAAAAACTATGTTAAAGGTTGCGGCAATTTTTGTTCACGAAGATAATTCTGAAGGCGCCGAATTTTTAGTTCATATTGCCCGTGAGTTATCAAAGCAACTAGGTTTATACCCAGAAATTCCAGCAAAGGAGTAATAATGCTATTGTCTGCGAAACAAGCTGGCGATATAGCGTATTCGTTTTTGATGGAAGAATGGAATATATCAGAGTTAGAATCAGACTGGTTTGTTGTTTTTAGCGCCCGGTTGTTAGGTCAGCATTGGTATGTAGTCGAAATAGGTGTTGAAGGATTGCCTGATAGGTGGTTTATTCAAGTCTATGATACTGGGGAGTGTGACCCAAATTATACTTTTACTTCTCCTATTAACGGCTCTGATAAATACACCGACTTAGGACAAATTCCTCCTCTCATTGCTGAGATATTAGTATCTGAAAGAAATTGTCGTTAATAATAAACCGAAGAAACCCGGTTTCTATGTAAAATATTGTTTTTATTACAATATATCAACGAAGAAACCGGGTTTCTATTATTTTTTAAGGGATAATATAATTATAAATAATTCAATAAATCTTTAGATATAAAATAATAGCGTTAAAGATGAACTAATTGAATAAGTAGGAATCTAACTTTCGTGTCATATTTCGATAACATATTCATGTTATATTATATTGGTTAATGTGATGAGCGCTACGGAAATCGGTACTAACAACAATGAATACTGAAGACCTTCTCGCAAAAGAATTCACTCGCATTTTAAAACAATACTATCCCACAGTCGGCGAGTTATTAGACGGCTGCTATATTAAAGTTATTGTCTCTTATTGGGGGCGCCCTCCAAAACGCATTCGGTATGTAGGAATTTATTGTACAGACGATATAATGCCCTACTTACAAGCGAAAAAAGAGGTTTTTAGAGAAATAGCAGATAACATGGGATTAATGCAAGTTGTGTTTTTAAACGCAACACGATTATTGCGTGACCCCAAATCTAGCTTAAAAAATGCAGACCCACGTTTGTGGTTAGAATTGCACTTGATAGCAGCATAAAAAACTTACAATAATCACAACTTATATAGCTGTCATAAAATAGACAAGCAGGTGGCATTGGTGAAAAATTCGGAAAAATTAAGCTATCAACATTGAAGAGGAGTTAAGAGGAACGGATTATAGAATTTATTTATTTATCAGGAGTGCTCATCACCTATAATTCATGACTCATAACTCCTCACTTGCAAACGCTAATAAAGGGTTTGAAACTATGAATAATTACTCACAGTCTCCCGATGATAAACCACCTGAAAATATTTCGCAGCTTGATAAAATGATGCAGGTTGAACTTGAGCGTTCGATTGCTAGGTGTGTCTATGAAGAATGCGACCGAATTACACAAGCATTATTATCAAACTGTCAGTGGTATGTCACAAACCAAGCTTCGGTGTTAAAGTTAATTATTGATTGCCCTGATGTTGTAAGTTATTGGCATATCGTCAGCAACATTCCTCAAATAGGTAGCCGACTTGAGCGCTTTTCTAAAAATGCCAAAATTCGAGTTTACCCTCCTACTGGTAAAGGAATGCCTTTTGAAATTAGTATTTCTGAAATTACAGCATACCGCGATTGGATTTAATTTAGTATTTTAGTACTATTATGGTACTATTTAGAGGCGCCGTTGGTTACTGCGTCTCTAAGGGTTTGGTTTTGCAAAAGGGGAGTTATTTCATTTTGAAATTTTTGAATAAATATGGCATGAGAATACCAGTTAATAAGCTAGATATAACAACTGTTATTCCTAATGGTATTTGGACTTGTGCTAATGACAGAAATAGTAATAAACCAATTACTGTACCAAATACTACCTGTTTGATAAAGTTTACTGGGTCACGTAGTAATTTACCTTTGAGAAATAACCGCGTTGCGAACCATGCTATCTCTAACATTTTTCCTCCTTTAAAATTTTAGTTTAAGTGTGTCAGTATATTCAATACCGAAAGCCCTATCAGCATTGTTGGTATGACTCCTGCTGGGCCAAAAAATCCTCCTAATATTGCTGATAGTTCGTAGCCTAAGTCTTTTCTGGCTAGTAATAAACCACCTATGGCGCCTCCTACCATTGAGACTATAATGGCTACAATTAACCAGACTAGTCCTGTAAAAAGGTTGATGTCGCCCACTGCTAAACTGATAAGCAGTTTATTTATAAGCGGGTCGTTGATAATTTCTTCCATTGTTTTTATCCTATGAAATTTCTAAAAGTGCTTGAGTAACTATTTCTGCTTGTTCGGTTTGTTTGTGTTGGATGAAAATTGAGAGTGCTTGCTGATAGTTTTCGCGCGCTTGTGTCAAGTTTTTGGGGTTTCCTAGTTCTGGGTGTTCTAGGTTATCTGGAATGTTTGATAGAACGTTAGCTTTGTTGGCGATGGTGTTCGCATATTCAAGCGGTGTGTCGTATGAGTTGCGGACTTTTAATGCTTCGTTATACGCTTCGAGCGCGCGTAGGTTATTCTCGACTGGATGCGAACTAGGTAGATACTGAAGTGCGTTGCCTAAGTTATTTTGGAGCATTGCATATTCGCGCTTGTGGTCTATCAAGTTGATGTGCTTGAGTGCTGTTTCAAATGATTGAACTGCTAAACCATGCTGTAGATACTCTTTCTCTGATGATAAAGGCATTGAAAGATATGCAATCGCTATATTATTGTGTAATATCGCGTACTCTTGTGGAAATTCCTGCCAAGTAAAGACTTTTAATGCTTCTTGATATGCTTTAATGCTGTCGGTAATGCGCGCTAAGTTATGGTTTGCTAACGACTGCAATACTAGCCCTAAATTCATTTGAACTTCTGCGACTTCTTGCGGGATGTTTTCCGCTAACATTACTGACAAAGCTTCTTCGTAAGACTCTTTGGCTTGTAAAAGTATATCTGTTCCTGCTGTTGGTATCGCTTGTAAGGCGCCTGCCATTCCTACTTTTGCTCTTGCTTTGAGCAAAGGATAATCGTTATTACATAACTCATATGCTTGATAGTACAGTGATACAGCCGAACGTAAATCTTTTGGTGTTTTAGGCGCCCTTTGACAACCCTGTGCCAATTCGATAAGCATTACTATCTTTTCTTCGGTTGTTGCATCGGATGCTATCGCTTCCATTGCTGCTTTGACTGTGAAATCTGTAATACTAGAGGACATGACGGCTACTTATGCGTGATTGTGTGAGGTAAGTATATAAGGTTTAATAAACAGTTATCCTTGCCGTGAAACCTAGTTTATCACCTCAATCAATATATAGATTTGGTTAACAATTAATAGTTAACAGCTAACGTTTATGACGATTTTAATTATCAAAACTTTGCCGCAAAATAAATCTATTCTCAATATAAAACAATTTTTCTATAAACTTCTATAGGTCTTTTACAAATATTTTTTAGTTCATTAGTGTCATTATTATTACTAAAAAAAGTTTTTAATGAACACTTTATATAATTTTGTTTTTTTCAATCAAGATACACTAAAAAAAGTATTTAATCCAATACAATACAATTATCACTAGCAAAGTCACGAAACCGGGTTTTTACCCAAAATTGTTGTTTTTATCACAAGATATCGATAAAAAACCCGGTTTTTGATAAACAATCGGAAAGTAGATAACAGATGACTAACGTATTATGGCTGCAAGGTGGCGCCTGCTCCGGAAATACCATGTCTTTTTTAAACGCAAGTGACCCTACAGCTTGCGATTTAATCGCTGACTTTGGTATAAATTTACTTTGGCATCCGTCGCTAGGGCTGGAATTAGGTGAGAACCTTCAAACGTTGTTATGGAATTGTGTGTTGGGTAACACTCCTGTGGACATTTTGGTGTTTGAGGGTTCAGTAGTCAATGCACCAAATGGTACTGGTGAGTGGAATAGATTCGCTGACCGTCCAATGAAAGACTGGTTAGCTGATTTATCTAAAGTTGCTAACTATGTTGTGGCTGTGGGTGACTGTGCAACTTGGGGCGGTATACCAGCTATGGCGCCTAACCCAAGCGAATCTAAAGGTTTACAATTTCTTAAACGTTCGGAAGGTGGATTTTTAGGTAAAGAATTTAAGACTAAATCGGGATTACCTGTAATTAATATTCCCGGTTGCCCTGCTCACCCAGATTGGATAACTCAAATTTTAGTGGCAATAGCTACTGGACGTATTGGTGATATTGCCTTCGATGAACTTAATCGTCCCTTGACTTTCTTCAAGACTTATACTCAAACTGGCTGTACTCGTAATATCCACTTTGCTTACAAAGCTTCTACAGGTGAATTTGGTCAACGTAAAGGTTGTCTATTTTATGACCTTGGCTGTCGTGGACCCATGACTCATTCTTCTTGTAACCGCATTCTCTGGAATCGTGTATCTTCAAAAACGCGCGCGGGAATGCCTTGTATTGGTTGCACTGAACCTGAGTTTCCTTTCTATGACCTTAAACCAGGGACGGTGTTTAAGACGCAAACGCTTATGGGTGTACCAAAAGATTTACCACCAGGTGTTAATAAAACTGGCTACGCAATTTTAACAATGGTGTCAAAAGACACGATGCCTGAGTGGGCTGAAGAAGACTTTTTTACTGTTTAAAGCAACTAGAGAAGAAAACAATGGGGACTCAAATATTAGATATTTCACCTGTTGGTAGAGTGGAAGGTGATTTAGATGTTCGGGTGGAAATAGAGGATGGGCAAGTTGTTAATGCTTGGACACATGCTGAACTTTTTCGCGGTTTTGAAGTAATTCTACGCGGTAAAGACCCTCAAGCTGGCTTGATTGTAACACCTCGCGTTTGTGGTATTTGCGGCGCCTCTCACTTAACGAGTGCAGCATGGGCGCTGGATACTGCTTGGGGGACAGAGGTTCCACGTAATGCTATTTTGGCGCGCAATCTAGGACAATTAGCTGAGACGTTGCAAAGTATACCACGCTATTTCTATGGACTGTTTGCAATTGACTTGACGCACGAAAAATATCGTCATAGTCCTTATTACCCAGAAGCAGTTAAGCGTTTTTCTGCTTTTACAGGAAAATCTTACGAAAAGGGTATAACGCTTTCTGCCAAACCTGTAGAAATTTATGCGCTTTTTGGTGGACAGTGGCCACACTCAAGTTACATGGTACCAGGTGGTGTGATGTGCGCCCCAACTTTAACTGATGTAACACGCGCTTGGTCGATTTTAGAGTTTTTCCGACGTAATTGGATTGAGGAGGTGTGGTTAGGGTGTTCGTTGGAACGGTATGAAGAGATTCGTACCTACGATGATTTTATGGCTTGGTTGAATGAAAAGCCCGAACACTGGAATTCTGATTTGGGATTATATTGGCGAATGGGTTTAGATATTGGACTCGACAAATTTGGCGCCGGTGTTGGACGGTATATTAGTTGGGGATATTTACCACACGAAACTAAATATCAAAAACCCACTATTGAAGGTCGAAATTCGGCGATGATTATGAAGGGTGGTGTGTACGACAGCTTTAGTGATACTCACACTGCCATGAACCAAGAGTTTGTACGTGAAAACATGACTCATTCTTGGTACGAAGAAAGCGAAACTGATATTCACCCTCTCGACCGCACTACCAAACCAAGTCCTAATAACAAGAAAGACTTTAATAACGCTTACTCTTGGTCAACTGCCGTACTGCATCAAAACCAAGGTAGACTTGAAGCTGGACCTCTAGCTCGTCAACTTGTTGCAGGTGGTAAACACGGTGAGTCTTGGCAGCATCGCGATGAATTTATTCTTGATGTTTTTAAGAAAATGCGTGGCGCCAATGTTCACTTACGACAACTCGCACGAATGCACGAAATCGTTAAACTTTATCGTCAAGCTGAACATTGCCTGCGCGAATTTAGGCTCAACGATGACTGGTACGTAAAGCCCACAGAGCAAGATGGACGTGGTTGGGGCGCCACTGAAGCAGCACGCGGCGCCTTATGTCATTGGATTGATGTTCAAGGTGGCAAAATTAAAAACTACCAAATTATCACACCTGGTAACTGGAACATTGGACCACGCGATAGTCAAGGAATGCGCGGTCCCATTGAAGAAGCTTTAATTGGTACCCCAGTTCAAAACCCTACTGACCCAATAGAAGTTGGACATGTTGCACGTTCTTTCGACTCATGTCTTGTTTGTACAGTTCATGCTCATGATGCAAAAACAGGTGAGGAACTAGCGCGCTTTAGAACCGCATAATTTAAGCGTTGAGTTACTTAGGGATTTCAAAAAATTTAATTCTCCTGTATTGTGGAATGGGCATCCCTGCCCGTTCTATTCCAAGGGTGTACTCGTACTGGCGCCACTTCTAAAATTAAGATTAACCGTAACCAGTAGTACTATTCAATTAGGATTGTATTTGTTTAAATATATACTTATTTTCAAAATAAAAATCCGACTTTAGCTCAATATAAGTACTGAATTTCAAGGGTTAAATAATTAAATTATACTAATTTCAGCGTTAAGTTACTTAAAGTCAGGCAATTTGGTACTACTGGTTTGCGTTAACCAGTAGTACTCGTGCAGGTACTAATTTTTTTTATTATTTTTTTACTGTTTAATTTAGGTAATATTCCAAAAGTTAGAATTATAATTTTCCTCTTGACAAATTAATGAATTTATACAGGTTTGCAGAAAATACAGAAAATCAAATTTGAATGATTAAAAATAGTATTTGATATTAGGGATTAAGCATCGGTAAGACAAATATTAACATCAAAAGCAAATTATAATCCAAAAGGAAAACTTGTGTCTAAATTAGAATTACATCCTTATCTTCCTCGTCTGTCGAATGAAGCACTCAAAGAATTTACCGAGTGGTGCGTGCTAGAACAAGCAGCAGAAGCAGGGTTTGAATTGATAACTGATAATAGTAAGTTAGTTGGTCTTGAAGCGCCGTATTATATAGAAGAACTTGTAGACCAGTTTATTCAAGCAACAAGAAATACTATTGAAGGGGGTATGGCAGCTCTTGCAGCAGGTACACAAGCAGATAGTCACGGACTACAAGGAATACCAATAGTTGTTGATTTTATTTCGCTTTATATTAAATATTTAGTACCCAAAGGTCCAAAAAATCTTCTTACAGCCGATGAAAAATTAGCCCAAGCTGAACAACAACAGTTTGATAAGTTAAGTGAAATCGCCAAAAAGTACAATATTTCCCTGTAAAATACCTGTCGCCAGCGCCTGGAAACTCATCGACAGGCGCCGTGCATACAATAAAACAGTGTAGTATAATAACTTCTTATCTGGTGTCTACCTAGCATACAAAACACACGACATCGTGATAGCATTCCCTGACATATTATTGGGGAATGGGATGCAATGGCTACAGTATGGTTAATTAGACACGGAGAAAGCGAAGCAAATTCTGGATTGCCTACCGACGACCAGGTTAATATCAAGCTAACCGAAAAGGGACACCAGCAAGCGAGACAAATTGCTGTATACATAGAGCAGCAACCTTCATTAATCGTGACTTCGCCATTTCTGCGAACTAAACAAACCGCTCAACCGAGTATCGAACGCTTTGCCTCAACTCCACATACTGAGTGGCAAGTGCAGGAATTTAATTATTTAGCGACCGCACGACGCAAAAATACCACTCTCGCTCAACGAATTCCAATGGCTGACGAATACTGGCAACGATGTGACCCTTTTTACGTTGACGGTGATGGCGCCGAGTCATTTGCCGAAATGGTGAGTCGTGTAAATAACTTAAAGAAGCAAATTCAAAATCTTGATGAAGGGTTTGTAGTTGTATTTACTCACGGGATGTTTATGCGAGCTTTTTTATGGTCGCTGTTATTCAATGATATTGAAGCTAGTGTCGAGGGTATGCAACAAGTTAGAATTTTACTCGATTTATTCAAAATTCCTAATGGTGCGATTTTAAAATTATTTAACCGTAATCAGGAAATTTGGATGAGTGGCGTACAAACTTCGCATCTGGTAGATTTAACAGCTTTAAGTAATGTAGATTAAGTTGGTGCGTTTTGATGTTAGCAATAATTGGTTGCGGAAACCTAAACCGCTGTGATGACGGTGTTGGTGTAATAGTTGCCCAACGCTTGCAACAGTATTTAATTCAAAACCCTAATTCTAACGTGCGTGCTTACGATTGTGGTACTGGTGGAATTGAGGTCATGTTTCTTGCCCGTGGTTGTACTAAATTGATAATTATTGATGCTAGTTCAATTAAAGACCAACCAGGCGCCGTATATAAAGTTCCTGGAGAAGAATTAGCAGCAGTACCAAATCGTGGCTACAGTTTGCATGATTTTCGTTGGGATAACGCTATTGCATCTGGGCGCCAAATTTTTCAAGATAGCTTCCCACAAGATATAACTGTATACTTAATCGAAGCAGCATCGCTTAATTTTGGGTGGGAGTTAAGTCCAGCAGTACAAGGAGCAGCAGATTTTGTGTTTGAGGAGATAATTAAAAGTTTATAGCCCCACCCGTTCTTTGCGTTTATGCACCTTCTTTATATTCTCTATAAACTCCTAATTCATCTACACGCATTTCAAAAGGTAGTCCTTGACCTTCAGGTGGACAGACGCGGATTTTTGCACTAGTTACCACTTGTTTGAGTAATTTGGCCATTGGTACCATTTTTCGTAAAACCTGCCAATTAGTAATTTGGTCAGGACACTCAACAACTAAAGTTAAGACACCCGAAATTGTAGTTACATACCATCTACATGCTGATAACAAATCTATGATGGTTCGGTCGCAACCATTATAGAAATATTTACCTATAGAATGCTCTAATTGCTGACGTAAAATAATATCTGCTGACGTGAGTTGAACTGGATGCGAATCGTCGTGGTTAAAAAAGTTTCTTGCCATTGTACTTACTCTTAAGATTTGATATTCGTATAAATACACCCTTTGATTTATTTTTAAATGAAAATATTTAGTTTTAATTTCAGCCAAAAATGCTTCAACTGCTTTACACATGAAATAAGATTCTATTCATTTATAGCAGCGCTCACTCAATATATTTTGTTCAAAATAATCAAATAAACTAACAAATTATTTACAAAATATCTATTCGTTTTGCGTAGGTAGATTACCTTATTTCAGAAATAGCTGTTAAATATTCATGCACTTACTATTTCAATACAGCTAGACAATATAATAAAGGCAACTAATCAAAAAAAAGAATCCAATGATACTATTACATAGTTAAAAAAGATTCTTTTTGATTTGAGACATAGATATATGTTTTACTACTAGAGAATTATTTGCAGGTATATAGATAATCATTGCTTGCAAATACATTTCCTACATGTTCAATCTTCATATAAGCTTTATATTTGTTTAGATATTTAATCTCTGTCTATCGATAGATTTAGAGACGTCCAAAGAAAGATATTGTGGTTAGTAGTAGTAAAAGCTTTAAACAAGTTGCCCCTCTAGTCAAAGTGTAGGGGTAAAAATTAATTGAGAATATTTTTCATGTATTTTCCAAATAAAAACTCCTATTGAGTAAATCGCAAAGCATTATAAGCATTATTACTGTCTTGGTTTCGAGCATTTACATCTGCACCTGTATTAATTAATTCTTTGTAATCCAATATCACTATTTTGACCTAGCTAGTTTAAGTCAAGGTTATCGAATTCTTTAGTTATCAACCAATATTTTGTTGTTTCGCTTAATTTGTACAAAATGCATGTAGCTCCATGCATTTTTACCTAGCTGTTTATGTACTTCTAGTTACCAATGCGAAATATGTAGAGGGCAAGGCGCCTCTACATAACTCGATACACAGTGTTTTAGGTTTTAGATTTTAGAATTAGTTGTCAGTAGCGACTAATTCAAACATTAGACAGTTTGTGCAACTGCGGATGTAGCAACTGTGGTACCCGCTTGGTCTGCAAATAGTTCGCGTGCGGTTTTTTCTGGTTTTGGCGCCTATCACGCACCAAAACAGATTTTCTTAGATTTCTCGTTTTTAAGCACGCTTCCCACCGCACAAGTTCGTAATGGAATGGCGGAGCTAGTCAAAATAGCAGTTGTCTCTAACTTAGAAGTATTCGAGTTGTTGGAAAAACACGGCGAAGCTTTACTATCAACACACTTCGGATATGTAAACGGTTCCAAAGAATTGCTAGAAGTTGCTCGTAAGGTTAATTACGAGTCGATTAAAACAATGTTGGAATTAGAAGCGCCTAATCTCCACGAAATTATGCTCGACCGTATAATTGCATATGGGCACACATGGAGTCCAACATTAGAACTGGCGCCACCAGTTCCCTTACTGCACGGTCATGCAGTCAATATAGATATGGCACTTTCTGCCACCATTGCCGAACGTCGTGGATATATTACTACCGACGAACGCGACCGTATTCTTGGATTAATGAGTCGAATAGGGCTTGCACTCGACCACCCTCTACTCGATGTTGAATTGCTTTGGCGTGCAACCCAGTCTATAACTTTAACTCGTGATGGTTTATTGCGCGCTGCGATGCCAAGACCAATTGGTAGCTGTTATTTTATGAATGACCTTGGTCGTGATGAACTAGAACAAGCACTTGCAGAACACAGACGTTTATGTGCAGACTATCCGCGTGCAGGTGCAGGTGTAGACCAATATATTGACTGTGCCGAAAATAGTAACCTCACAACCGAACCCGCATTAGTTGGCAACAGATGATGAACGGATGTAACGGATGAGTTATTTGTTCTATAAAACAACCTATCCGTTACATCTGTTGTATGCGTTGCAAGATTTGATGTGTAATCGAGAGACTATCCACTACCATAGATAGACACAGCAGTACCATGTAATAAATCGAATAAGTAAAAAGATTATGCGTTATTTTTTGATTATTGGGGTTTTCTAATACAGCCCAAGCTTTCTGGAGAAAAATTGCTCCCAAGATAAAAGCAGCACACATATAAAAGGCGCCTGTCATTTGTAATGGGTCATACATCAAAAATGTACTGAGAATTAATAAGACTGTGTATGTGAATATTTGGCGCCCGGTTTCAATGTTTCCAGAGACAGCAGGAAGCATCGGTATACCAACTTTGGCGTAGTCGTCGCGCAGTGTTAATGCGAGTGCCCAAAAATGTGGTGGTGTCCACAAAAACAAAATTAAAAATATCCACCAGGCTGTTGAGCTTATTGTTCCTGTTACTGCTGCCCAACCAACTAAAGCACTCATTCCACCTGCGGCGCCGCCAATTACAATGTTTAATGAAGTATGACGCTTGAGAAAATGCGTGTAAACCACCACATAAAATACAATACCCAGCATTGCAAGCAGCGCACTAAATAAATTTACAAATGCTGCAAGTAAATAAAAAGAAGCGGCAGCAAGTACAATTCCAAAAATTAACGCATGAATTGGTTGTATTTTCCCAGATGGTATTGGTCGATGGCGTGTGCGTTCCATCGAATAATCAATATCGCGGTCATAAATACAATTTAGCGTTTGTGCGCTAGCAGATGCCAATGTACTGCCAGTTAGCGTCCACAGTAATAACATGGGGTCAACTTTACCATTACTTGCAATCCACATACTCGCCGCCGTTACCACTAATAACAATGGAATGATACGTGGTTGTGTTAGCTCGTAATAGTAAGCGATGACTGGCAGGATATTTCCATGCTCGCGCGCAATGCTTATGCGTACCATTTACTGATTCCTCATATACAAACAGTCATTTCTCATAATTCTTATATTTATTAATACTTCCTTTTTCTTGTAGTTCTATTAAATTTACCTAACAATTTAATAAAGTTGAATCTATGCTTGTGTATAAATACCTAAATGCTTAAGAATAGCTTTGTTTCTAATGCATTCTAAATTTTTCATATCCAGTAAGGCTTTGAGGCATTACCTGTACATTAAATAAACACAGTGGATACAGTTTTTTTATATATTCTATAACCAAGCTAAATAGTTATTTATGACTTTACTCATTTATCTTAAGCACGCTTACCAAAATTATTATGCTGAACGCTGCACTCAGAATGAAACATAGCTTAATATAGGCTTAACTTGTAACAATGTTAATATAATTAATTTTTTCAAAAGTCAAATTCGCTACAAAATTAAAATTTTATAAAAAGTTTATCGGTTAATTAAATAAAACTTATGTTATTATAGATATTAGTTATAGATAAATAAGAAGAAACCCGGTTTCTTGTTGATAAATTGTAATAGAAATGTAGATTTTGGGTAAAAACCTGGTTTCTAGAGCTAAAAAAAAGCCATAGCTTGATTAAGCTATGACTCTTAAAAATAAGCCAACGTAAGAACACAATCAAAAACACAAAATAAAAATATCAGTGATTACACTAATAACTTAAACAAGGTAAGGTTCTTGATGGGTTTTGATAGTGCAGTTAGAACGAGGATAGGTAACACAAAGAAGTGCAAAACCTTTAGACATTTGCTCGTCATCTAAGAAAATTTGGTCAGACTGGTCTACTTCACCTTCAACAATTTTGCCTACGCAGCTAGAGCAAGAACCAGAGTGACATGAAAAAGGTAATTCTATACCAGCTTCTTCGGCGCCATCGAGGATGGTAGTATCTTCATCAACTTCGATAACTGTGTCGAGTTCTTCTTTTTTGTTGATTAATCTAACTTGATAGGTAGCCATTTCACGTTTTCCTTAGAGTAAAAAAATTGACAAGTTATATCCGCGCGTTGATTGGCTAATAGCTATTTTTAATCAGCTACTAGCAATCGATGCGGGATGGTTTATGTACAAGGTGTTCCCTTGGGAGTGCAATCACCTGCGCTGAATGATTTACCGCAGCTGCAAGTATTGGTGGCATTGGGATTGGTAAATTTGAAACCGCTTTCCATCACGCCTTCAACAAAATCGATTACCATCCCTTCTAATAACGGTGCGCTTTTGGCATCAAGGTAAATAAGCACATTACCTTGCAATAGAACGACATCATCGGGTTTGGGTGACGAAGTGACTTCCATTCCGTATTCGTAACCATTACAACCACCATCCTTAGCTGAGACGCGGATACCTTTATTTGTTGGCGCCGATATATCAGGTGTCGAACCAAGCAAAAACGTGCGTAAACGTGATTCTGCTTTTTCTGTTAAGGTAACTGCCATTAATCCTCCGTGGGTTTAGATAAGATAGTTCTTTTTTGTGAGATGCGCGTGAAAAGAAAAGGGAATATAACTAGACTTATTTACAATTGCTGGTAGTTTCTACTTGTTTAGAACAAGAGTAGCGCCACGGTGCATTATTTCCGCATACTGGGCATTCACGGTCGCGATACGAACGTCGTTTAGCAAACTCCATTCGGTGTAGGTCTATTGTCAACAATTGGGATAGCAAAGGTTGACTAAACCCTGTAATTAATTTCACCGCTTCCAGTGCAGTTAAACATGCTAGTGTTCCCGAAACGGCGCCGAGAACTGAAAACGCGCGCTTATCCCAAACAGGTTTTTCAGGGAACAAACACGATAAACAAGGGGTCACACCAGGAATAATCGTAGTTAAGTAAGCCTCCATTCCATCCATTGCCGCTTCAACCATAGGCTTACGCCAGCGCACGCACGCTTCGTTGAGCAAATCGCGTTCTGCAAAGTTGTGCGCGCAGTCGAGTGCCATATCAGCAGATTGCACCAAAGAATCCACGTTGTCTGAGGTGATGTAATCGAAGACCGCTTCTATTTGCACATCAGGGTTGATAGCTTGAAGCGTTTCTTTCGCTTTGAACACTCTTGGCTTGTTGACCCAATCATCCGTCATTAAAACTTGACGGTTCATATCATCAAGCCGTAAGTCACCACCCCGAACTAAAATCAGCTTTCCAACGCCTGCAACAGCCAGATATAATGCTGCTGTACCGCCTAGTCCTCCCACACCCGTAACTAGTACTGTGGCTGACTTGAGGCGCTTCTGTGCCATTTCGCCAAAGTTAGGAAGCATCATTTGGCGCCGATAACGTTCCAATTCGGTAGGCGTTAGGTCAATCACTTTGTACCTCCTAATCAGACGTGATTTCTGTCAGCGTGACTACATTTTTAGGCTTCTGATTAAACACTTTGAACAGCTTTTGTTCTTGAGGTGTTGAGTCAAGGAAAACCTCATAAGCTTTATTTAATGCAGCGCTATATAAATCGAGTTTTTCAGCGAAGCTCAAACTCGGATTTTGTTCGTCTATTTCTTTAATGTATAAAGAAAACTTTTTCAAAATATGTAAACGGTTAACATTTACAATTTTTGCGTCGTAGGGAAGCTCAAAAAACTTAAAATATTCTTCCGCGTCAACGATTTGTTTAAAGGTTTCAAAATCTTTACTCATTTTACCTTCTCCATCTGTTTTAATTGTTGCTTCATTTCATCTAATTTCCGAAAAATCTCATATGTTTCTGCTGCAACATCCATAAGTTGCTGGTAATTTGTCGGCAAACCCTCAGCTAAGTCATGTAAATCCATTTTCATTTGACCTGCTTTACTGTTAAGGCGCCGAATTTGTGTCTTTAATTCTTCTACATCATTCGTAACTTGAGTCATTAACACCTCCAATTATGAGACGCGATTCATCGCGTCTCTACAGTTTTGCGACTTCTGCGAATTGCTTTGCTATGTCTACGGCTTTTGTAACTAGTTTGTCGCCTTCTTCGGCGGTTTTTTCTAGAGAATCAAAACCAAAGCGATGAGCGTCGCGCATTGTTTTGCGAATTAGAATGAGATGACCTGCAAAAACTAATATCCAGCCAAAACCTTCATGATTTATATCAACGACGACTTGCGATAAAAATCCTGTTTCTTTTTCAATACAGGCAGCAGCGGCGCGGTAGAATGCATTAATCCGACTAATGGTCATCGGGTCAACATCACCATCGACAGGTATTTCGCGCTTTTTAGGTTTACTAACTATATAAGGTTTTAGCAGTAATTCATCTGACCAACTACGGTAAACACCATAGGTATCTTGACCGCGAATTTGTTGGGCAATAGCTTGTAGAAATGGTGAGTTTTTAACTTCAAAGGTACTATCTGGTTTAACGCTATTTGTATCGCTCATACTACTGTTTCCTCTTCTAAGTCATCCTCAAAGCTAGTTGGTTTTTGCTGTAATGCTTTGCGTAACCAAGGTGGTGGACTGCCTTTTAGAGTTAGTACTAATTTATCTAATACGTCACGGATTTTATCGTCATCTGATTTGGCTTTAACTGGTGTTACACCGTTTTTAATCAATTTTGCTGCGGCTGTTCCACCAATGGCAGAAACGTATACAATGGTGCAATCGTATAGTGCTTCGAGTTTTGGTGTAACTTTATCTTCGTTACCGTCTTGTTTAAGGTCTCCTTCAAATTTCAGTGTTTCGATAAATTCATATCCATTATCTGAAATTTCGTAGACATCTATTTGTTTTGCCCACCCAAAGTGAGCGTTAATATGTACGTTGTCACTTGTTGTAAAAGCAATCTTCACTGGCAACCTCATCATAACAATTACATTTCGTAACTTAATTCTCTGGCTTTTCTTTCTTCTGTTTCTAGCAAGATGTTGCCAATGTCGAATAAAATGTCCATTGTGCCTTTGTAACCAATTTTTGTAACTTGACCGTTGCCTAGGCGGTCATAAATTGGAATACCTTGACGATATAATGGAATTCCTAAACGTCTAGCAACATTTCCGGCATGAGAGTTACCAATTAATAAATCGGAACCTGCTGCTAGTTGTTCAAAGTCTTCATAGTCTCCAATAACTACTTTTTCAATTGGTAGGTTCTCTAAAAGTGGAGAACGTGTTGTAGTTACTGCTGCTTGAATTTCTGCCCCCATTGATTGTAAGAACAGAACTGTTGACCACAACAAATCTGGCTCTAATGCTAAAGATATACGTTTGCGTCCAAAATAAAAGTGCGTGTCTAACATCGCATCTTGTAATTGGCGCCGTTGCCATCTAAATTTATCTGGTACACTAAGTCCACTTAAGTCAGATAGTGCCTGCATAAATTCATCGACAGGTTGCAAACCAGTTAATTCGGTAAAGACTTCATAGGGAATTTGAAAACGTTCTTCTAATATAGATGCTGCGGTGCGTACACTTTCACCTAATGCCAAAGTAAAAGCAGAACTTCCAATTTTTCGCAGTTCTTCTACAGTTGTACCACCAACGGTAATTGGACTCCAAGAATCAGCCAAATGTCCATCCATCGAAGCTGATAAGTCGGGTACAACAATAGGTATTAAGCCAAACTCAGTAACAATATCTTTAACTTGTTGAATATCACCAGGTGTAAACGCCGAACTCGCTAATATATTAACTTGTTGTGGTATTGTTCTTCCTGGTTGTGGTAATTCGCGAACAATCGCTTCTACTGCTGCGGCAAAACCATCTTGTAAGGCGCCTTTAAAATCTGGCGAAGACACTAATACAATAGGTAAATCATTCAATTCAGGATGACGCTTACGAAAATCTTTGAGGATACCTTGCATATCATCCCCGCGCGTTTCTGTAAGTGCAGTAGTACACAACCCAATAATTTCGGGTTGAGACTTTTGCATCAACGTCAAAATTGCCTGGGTAATATTTTCTTCACCACCAAGAATAGTAGTAACTTCGGTCATTGCAGTAGTAGCAAGGGGTATTGCCTCGCGAAAGTGTCGCACCATAATTACTTTCGCAAACGCAGTACAGCCTTGGGAACCATGTAAAAGTGGTATCATCCCCTTGAGTCCTAAAAAAGCCATCGCTGCACCTAACGTCTGACTTTGCTTAAGAGGATTAACAACAACGGGTTTATTTGGATTTGATACTATCGCCATAAGTGGAGTTATGAGTTATCAATGTAGAGACGTGATATTAGGACGGGAGCAATTGGCACATAATAACCGTAGGGTGTGTGACGCTATGAAAAATTTCACTCCCTGTGATAAGACTTGTAGCGTCACGCACCAAATTCTAATTGTGACAATATCGTAAGTTGGGTGGTGCGTGAAAGCACTTTAATTTTCCGTTACGTTGATTGATTGTAATAGCTTTCACGCACCCTACACTAAAACTTCTTCTGACAAATCAAATACATCGAAATCAATCGAATCAGAAAGAATTTCATTTTCCATGTCCCAAGGCGCCGGTTTGCGTATTTGTTCCCATACAGGACTATGCAACGCTTCATCTAATTCGCGCGCCATTTCTACCATTCCACTGTAGCCAGCATAGGTATGATGGCGTTCTTGGTTGATATCTAAGAAAGGAATTCGAGCTTTGAGCGCGGTATATTGGTTGCGACCTCCCGCAATCAACATTTCGGCATTTGTATCTCTAATAACTCGCAGAATTTCTTGGGGATTACCTTTTTCTAGAGTAATACCATCTGTTCCTAATAACTGTTTAATACGAGCTTTGTCTTCTTCTGTACTCTTCTTAGTACTAGTTGCTACAACGTCCATTCCTAAGTCTTGAGCGGCTGAGATAATAGACCAACTTTTTACGCCCCCAGTATATATAACAACACGTCTACCTTTGAGGCGAGCGCGATATGGCGCCAGTTCAACATTAAGTCTTGCAGTTTCTTCGGCAATTAATTGTTCTGCACGTTCTTGTAATTTGGGGTCTCCGAGTTTAGCTGCGATATTCCGTAAACAACGGTTCATATCCTCAACACCGTAGAATGACTCTTCGATGTAAGGAATACCATAGCGTTCTTCCATCTTGCGTGCCATGTTGATTAATGCTTTCGAGCAAATCATTAGATTTAACTTGGCACGGTGAGCGTAACAAATTTCTTGATAGCGTGCGTCACCTGTAATTTTTGATAAAACGCGAACACCTAATTTTTTAAGCAGTGGTAAAATGTTCCACATCTCACCAGCGATATTATATTCACCAATGATGTTAATATCATATGGTGTGGTATATTCAGGTTCCGCAGTACCGATAACATATTCGAGTAAAGCTTCACCACCAATACGATTACCTAGGTTTTTACTACCTACGAAGCCAGCAGCATTAACTGGAATAATGGGTATGTTAATTTTCTTTGCTGCCGCTTGGCACACCGCGTCCATATCTTCGCCGATGAGCGCGGTGACACAGGTCGAATATACGAATATTGCTGCGGGGTTGTAGCGACTATGAATATCCAAGATAGCTTTATAGAGCTTTTTTTCGGCGCCGAATATGACATCATTTTCACTTAAATCGGTTGTAAAGCCCATTTTATAAAGTGTTGGGCCAGATGATAAACTGCCACGGCTGCCCCAAGAATTACCAGCACAAGCAATGGGTCCATGAACTAAATGAGCAGCATCGGTAATAGGTACAAGAGCAATCATGGCGCCATCAAAAGCACAACCACCTTGCGCGGCGCCGGGTTGAGCTTGTTGACTACAAGCCTTTTTCTTCTCTCCAATTTTTTGATTATGCTCGCAACCTGGTTCACTCAAAAGTTCGTTAATTTTTGCTTGAGTAATTTTCATAGATTTGATGAGATAGAGTAATGTGTAATGCTTAATTGAATATCTTCTTTATAAACATCTAGATAGTACCTGTAAGGTGGGCAATGCCCACCCTACTTGAAAGATAGTACCTGTAAGGTGGGCAATGCCCACCCTACTTAAAAGAAAAAAGGTAAAGGAAAGTAATTGGTTAACAGTAATTGGTAAGTGGTAATAGGTAAGAGAGTGAATATTCTGTGATTACCTATTACCGATTACCGATTACGTTCCTACCTCAAACCTTTTCCTTTGCCTTATTCGGCACGCTGCATTTGAACTAATTCTTAACGAATTAAGTCGAAGGAGATATCTGTTACACCAGTAATATTGCTATTACGATCCATTTCATCGAGCAATGTATTAACAACCCAGTTGAGGAGGTTTAAGCCACCTTGGTAGCCAAGGGTTGCATAACGGTGTAAGTGGTGACGGTCAAACAAAGGATAACCAATGCGAACCATAGGAATTTTGGTGTCACGCCACAAGTACTTACCGTAGGAGTTACCAATGAAGAAGTCAACAGGCTCGGTGAACAACAGTGAACCAATGCGCCGACAATCAGATAATATTGGTTAATATTAAAATATTCCTCTCCAAAATTGATATATGGATGTTTGGGCTTACGCGCGCGTATCGACAGACGAACAAGCCGAAGATGAAGGCGCCCTAATTAAGCAGATGCGTCGATTGCGTACTGCTGGCGCCACCAAGATATATTACGATGTTGAAAGTCGTACCAGCGATAAACGCAAAGGACTTACCCAGTTAATCGAAGACATTAATGCATTAGTACCAGGCAAAGTCTCAAAATTATTATTTATTAGAATAGACCGTTTAACATCCTCATCAATGACCTTTTATCGTTTGATGGATGCCTTAAAAAAGAAAAGCATACAGCCAACAGCGATAGATGAACCATTTGATATATCAAGTATAGGCGGAGAATTAACAATAGATGTACGACTAGCAGCGAGTAAATATGAGGTAAAAATGTTAGGTATGCGAGTAAAAAAAGAACGAGATACCCGCAAAGCAAATAAAAAACCTCACTGGAACACTCCACTAGGATATGCAATAGAAAACGACAAATATATAATAGATAATCAACTTTGTGTTTGTTTAATCGAGGCAAAGCAAGAATTAACAAGAGCGCAACTAATGCGATTAGTATTCGACACATTCTTAGAAGTAGGCACAATATCACAAACCGTTAGAAAATTGCACGATACATTTGGCATTCAAGCCAACGCCACACCAAAAGACAGCAACAGTCAAATTAATTTATTAAACGAAGAAGACGAAATAATATTTGAAAATATCAACAAAACCCGTAGTACTAGCTTACGTTATCCCCACACAGGATTAAAATGGTCAGTTTCTGGTTTACGTTCCATATTAGTAAACCCCATTTACGCAGGAGGAACACTCTACGACACAGTAGTTCGTCCCAAAGGACATCGTAAACCCTTCGACGAATGGGAAATAGCATGGGGAACTCACACCGATGAATCCATTATTACCCGTGAAGAACACGAACAAATCAAAGCCATAATTCGCGGCAACCGCAATAACCGCTGGGCAAACGAGCAAAAATACACAAACCCATTCGCCAACTTAGTAAAATGCGCTCATTGTGGCGCCGCATATAGTCGTCAGTGTAAAAAACTAGTCAAGAAAAAGAACTTCGTCAGACATCACTACCAATGCAGCTTTTACCGAACAGGCGCCTGTACTAACGGACGCATGATATCCTCAGACGAACTAGAAAAACAAGTTATAAATTACATCATTGGTGAAGCCGAACGACTCGCCACCATAGTCGAACAAGAAGTAACAATAACAGGAGAATCTCCACAAGTAAAAACACTTAGAGCATCATTAACCACCCTCGAAGCATTACCATCCAACCCCGCAATAGAAACAGCCAAACAAGACATTAGAATGCAGATAGCAGAAGCAATTGCAACCACAAACAACAATTCTAAACAATATCTAATAGCCAAAGAACGAGTAACACGCGCATTTGCCAACCCAAAATACTGGGAAGGACTAGAAACCGAAGACAAAAGAACCCTACTACAAGGCTGTGTAAAAAAAATAATCGTAGATGGTAGCCTAGTCACAACAGTAGAACTACTACACCTAAATTAAGTAGAACATCTTGTGGAACAGGCATCCCTGCCTGTCACATATTTAAGAGGGCGGGCAAGGATGCCCACCCCACAAAAAAATTTTAGGTCATCAACAAAAATCATCTAGCATATATATAGTCAAAACTGTCATTCTGAACGTAGTGAAGAATCTCTACAACTTTGATACTAAAGCAGTCACCAACTAACAGAGTAATACCAGATTCTGAACGTAGTGAAGAATCTCTACAACTTTGATACTGATGTAATCGAGTTTAACGACTTCATTGCAGCAGCATTTGTAAGTGAAGAATCTCTACAACTTTGATACTGATGTAATCGGTGAGTTGTTAGGTCAAAACTGTCATTCTGAGAATCTCTACTGGTCTTGCTGCGTGAAAATGGCGCCAAATACCCATAGACACTGCATAGCTTTTCCAACAATACCGCGAACCACAGGGTGTTTTTGAAAGGGGACATTAATTTTCGCCTAAAACGCTTACCCCGTCCAGCTTTGAAATATTTTATCCACAAATTAGGTTCGCGGTAACTCCAAAACACTTATCAGGTAATGATTTCAGCAATTTTGACACATACCCATCTTGACATCCCAAGCTCTAGAAAGCTATTCTTACTCTAGGTTCGCAGAACAGCACCTTGAAAACCAAATACAGCAACACTCCTACATTAAGCAGTTTAAACTTTAAATAATCCCTTCAAGGGATTGAAACATGAAAATAAATATAATGACTAATATTTCAACCGCGTTTAAACTTTAAATAATCCCTTCAAGGGATTGAAACTTGAGCAAGACATTACGTTTTATATTGAAGCAAGTTTAAACTTTAAATAATCCCTTCAAGGGATTGAAACTAAACAGTTAGCGACAGAAGAGAATTTAAGAAAGGTTTAAACTTTAAATAATCCCTTCAAGGGATTGAAACTTAGTTTGCAACTCTCGTACTTTTGGAGTATCGGTTTAAACTTTAAATAATCCCTTCAAGGGATTGAAACAGTATGGCAACAACTATTCCCAAACTTCGCAGCAGGTTTAAACTTTAAATAATCCCTTCAAGGGATTGAAACGACCTATTACTAATGGTTTGCCTTGGAAAAGCCCATTACGTTTAAACTTTAAATAATCCCTTCAAGGGATTGAAACCCACTTACCATTACGAGAATCAAACACTTTCTTACGTTTAAACTTTAAATAATCCCTTCAAGGGATTGAAACTTGATTTATATTTCTAGGTTCCCATTCCTGATGTTTAAACTTTAAATAATCCCTTCAAGGGATTGAAATACGAGCATCGTTGTTAAATAATCTTCTCAAACATGTTTAAACTTTAAATAATCCCTTCAAGGGATTGAAACTCAGGAGATATTTGTACTACAGTTTTCTGGATGTTTGAAGTTTAAACTTTAAATAATCCCTTCAAGGGATTGAAACGATTCATAAAGAAGAAGCCTGCTATTGGCACTACGTTTAAACTTTAAATAATCCCTTCAAGGGATTGAAACTTGATGGTTGATTGCCGATAAAAAACAAGCATCATTAAGTTTAAACTTTAAATAATCCCTTCAAGGGATTGAAACTAATAATTGCTTGCACTTGTGCTTTCACTTCTGTTTAAACTTTAAATAATCCCTTCAAGGGATTGAAACTTGGAGTAATCAAAACTCTATACAATCCATCATCGTAGTTTAAACTTTAAATAATCCCTTCAAGGGATTGAAACTTTCTTCACTAATCCTTAAGCCCGCAAAATCGCCCCTAGTTTAAACTTTAAATAATCCCTTCAAGGGATTGAAACAAGCCTAAAGAAGCTGGAGGAAAAGCAACAGATGTTTAAACTTTAAATAATCCCTTCAAGGGATTGGAACGGAACTTAGCGAGCTTTTTCTTGGCTTTAAAATTTATTTGCTAACTTATCATTAAAACGGTTTATAACTTGACTCTTAAATAAGTATAAATAAGTATAAAAAATCTTTAAGATGCTACCCTACGGGGAAAGCTCCGCTTTACGTTCCTCAGCATGACATTAGTCTAGATTTGATTCGTTTACAGTATAAATTTGGAACGGGCAAGATGCCCATTCCACTTTTATAGAAAATTTAAGCTTTGAACTTCTTGGACTGTTAATGAAAGAATTTGTGCAATTTGTTCGATGCTCATTCCTGTTTGTAGTAGCTGAGATGCTGCGTTTAATCTTGCTTGCCGCTCAGTATCCGCACGTTGCTGTTCGGCATCTGCGCGTTGTTGTTTGGCATTAGCACGTTGCTGTTCAGCGTCAGCACGTTGTTGTTCAGCGTCAGCACGTTGTTGTTCGGCATCTGCGCGTTGTTGTTCACGTTGGTATAATTCGTCGAGTTCTACGGGAGTTACGAACTTGCGACCGTCTGGACGGTAAATTTCTAGTGTTGTTGGCGCCAACACAAATTTGATTTGCAAACGTGGACTCACCCAATTGTTTATATTCTTAATGGGTTTGAGAGTTTTGTTTGAGCGTAGCCAGCCTTTTAAAATATTTTTATCTGGGTCATATATATAGTATTCTTCGGCGCCGTATTTTTGGTAAAAGTCGAACTTGTCGTCCATTTCTTGTTTTCTGTTGCCAGGTGACAATACTTCAAATATTACCTGTGGTGCTATATTACCTTCGCGCGCTTGAACATATGAACCTCGATGACCTTTTGGTCTGCCGAATACTACCATTGCATCAGGGGCATATTTTGTATCAATATCACCTGCTATTGGATACCAAAATAAATCTCCAGCAACAAATACATCTGGGTTTGAAGCAAATAGTATCTCTAAACCTTCTTTGATAAGTACAATCCAAATAAACTGTAACGTGTTTTGTGCCATCGGTTCACCGTCGGTTTCTGGGTAAATAACCAAGTCGTCGGCGGCATCAAATTCTGTAACTTGTCGTACCATGTTGCAGCACCTCTAAGTTTATTGAGGTTATTACCCCTCAGTTTAAATCGTAGATGGGTAGATTTCCACCGTTGTTATCAGTAATAAATTACTATACAAAGATTCAGTACTAGTTTGCAGCTTGTGACACATTTTCAACTGTACAGGTTTTAAATATCGTAGTGCTGACAAAGTGATTTGAGTTTTTCCTTGAAACGCGACCTTACGCTCTCAGGCGCCACAATTTCGCAGTCTTCAGCATATTTCATTACATCGCGAATTAACCAAAACGGATGCGGTGCCTTTTTGACGACATGACGCACACCGTCTATAACTTCGTTGCTTATATCTTTATTTATAGATGCGGCTTTTGCTTCGTATGCTTTGACCATTCCTTTGTAAAAGTGTAAGTACACTTCTAAATAATCTAAGCCCTGATGGCGCCAGTGCCCACTCATTGGCAAGATAGTCTTGATTCTATCGAGACGTAAACAACGATTGTGTATAAGTTCTGGGTACTCAGGATTTGGAATATCGTCAGTCTCATCGCACCATATATACAGATAAAAGCCCCTGTTATCTTCAAAGGCTACTTCAGCATAACGAACCGTATACGCTAAATCTTCACCCTGAGCATTTGTATAAAGCAATTGGAACGGTTGCTGGTTTTGAAGATGTTGTTCAACAATAACTCGCCATGCTTCGGTTGGTTGGCTAATTGTTTGTAGTACTTGCTGACGCATCGGCGCCTCTAGTTCGCCACGTTCAAGCAATAATCTTGAAAGCGTTTGTGCTTCACCTGTGTTACCAGAGTCATTGAGAAAGCGAATACCTTGGAGTAAGGCGCCGATTTGAGTCGAGTTAAACGTAAAGGGCTTACCAACTTCGTATGTTTTCTCAGCAATAGCGACGAGTAAACCTGAAATACTGGGAGACTTTCCCCAGAAAATGTTTAAGCGACGGGCTATTTCCTCTAATTGTTCTTTAGTCCCATCAGGTATTGACAGTGTGATTGTGTCCTTTTTTCTGGGCATTTCTAAATTTGTAATTATACTATTGACATAAAAGGGGATATACAGTTATTGTATCTGTAATAGAGTTTGTGAACAGCTAATTACATAAAAAATATTTACATTTGTTGAGTAGATGCTCAACAGGCACATTAGAAGCAGAAGAGAGATATATAAAGACATTGACTACAAAGGGTAAAAGCCATGTCCCAAGATGACTTACTATCAAGAATATCCATCGACCCAAACATCTGCTTTGGTACACCCTGCATTCGCGGGCATCGCATCTGGGTATCGATGATTTTAGATTACTTGGCAGGAGGTGAAACCATAGAAGCAATTTTAGAAGAATATCCCGGTATAGAACGAGAGGATATTTTAGCTTGTATCGCTTATGGTGCCGAAATGGCGCGCGGCGCTTTTGTTGAACTCCCTCTTAATAAAAAAAAGGAACCAGCGTGAACATTAAAGTAGATGAACATCTTGGTAACTTGAGGGTTGTTACGTGGTTGCGTGCTGCGGGACATAATGTAGCAACAGTAAGGGAACAAAGTTTAACTTCAGCACCAGACGAAGAGTTAATAGCTGTTTGTAGCTCGGAGGGTCGATGCTTAATTACTTGCAATAGAGGTTTTAGTAATCGCTTAAAGTATAATCCTTCCAACTATGCAGGAATCGTAGTAATTCGTTTACCTTCCCGTCATGACTTTAATGATTTGCAAGAAGCTATTGATACTTTAATTGCCGCATTAGAAACTACTGAAGTAACAGGAAAGCTATGGATTATTAGAAACGGTAGCACTCAAGAATACGAACCTATCGATTCAGATACATGATTACTGATTCACATTACATGCTAGAGCGCCAGTCGAGTAATATATATTGAAGAAAGCTTGGATTTATGAAGTGGTAAAAACGCTGATTATTAGATTAAATCCTCGGCGCTCTTGCATCGATAAGAACGGCACCTTAATACTCGATTATAGCGACACACATAATTCGACCTTTATGTCAACCACTTCTACTCGATCGGCGCTCTAGAAACCTTGAAGATATAAAATAAAGTTTACTCCAAATTGGGGGCAAAATTTCCAGCAAAATGCAGTTAGGTTTTGAATATGATAAATACTCATCAAGTCTCTTTACAAACAAAACTAGAAACAATAGTCCAGTGTATGGATATACTCAAGCGATATGAGAACGTATCACTTCAAGAATATCTAAGTGATTACGAGACTCGATCCGTTGTAGAGAGGGCTATACAGTCAATAATTCTAATAGCAATACGCATAAGCTGTTCCATATTGTCACACCTTAATCTCGAAAAATCGGCTATTAGTTCCGATGAGGCATTTATTGAACTTGGTAAATGTGGTGTAATCGCTTCAGAACTTGCAAAACAACTGGCGCCAACAGTTGGTTTAGCAAACCATCTTACTTATGAATATGACTGTATACACCATAACAGAGTGTTTGGAGCAATTAAATCAACTCTCCGACAATATTCACTGTATGTGCAGCAAATAAACACTTACCTCACTTCTACGTTAGCATAAGCGTAAAGCACGACTACTGAAATCAAAAGTTATCCATTATGGAAACACTTACAATCGAAAAATTGAGAGAATTATCACAGCAGCTTCCTGATAAAATCCCATATTTAAAAATGTTGGTTTTATTTGGCTCTAGAGCTACTGGCAATATTCATGAAAAAAGTGACTGGGATTTTGCTGCTCTTTATGATAAAGATAAATATAATAATTCTACAAGTAACACATTAATTGAGTTTTAATTAGCTATGGTGCTGAGTAATATATTTGGTATCAACTCAGTCAACATAGATATTGTATAACTCAATTATTGCTCATGGTTACTTGCTCATTTTATTGCTCGCGATGGCGTTTTAATTTTTGAGAAATATCAAATATTTTTGAATCTTTTCGTTCAATATAATTAAAAACTGATTCAGAATTAAAACAATACCGTAGAGAACGCTATAAGTCTATTGCAAGCAATTTAAAAAGGTGGAATATATGAGCCAAATTAACGTTGATGCTGTTACAAAGAGATTTGATTCAATTTCATTATGCTGCGTTCATTTAGAAAATTTTTACCACAGTATGAAAAGAGAAGAGAATTCTCGTCATATCCCTAACAGGGATTTTTACGCCTTGCAATATATGCAAGTGGGAGAAAGTTAAACTGATATTGAGTAACTCGTATTTCAATCCCTAATAGGGATTAAGCCTCAATTGAGGGAATAATTCTTTCTCCTAGTTTATAAACTTACTACAAATTGTTATCTTTTATCAACTAATGTTTATATTAATTTTTGCTTAGTCTAAACTCTAGCATGTACACCATAAATAATCTAGTATGTCAACACATAACCAGGCAAATGTAATATATCTTAATTTTTTCTTCAAACTTCAAGATAGTCATAAAATAGTTACGAGGTACTCAATAAATGCTTAGTCGTCCAAAGATTATCTCCATAACCAACAAAAGGAGTGTTTATGTCTGGTCAGAACAACGACCCCCGCCTAACCAACTTGATATTACACGCCGATATCGAGCAGGTAAACCATCTGTTGATGCTTCGCCTATTAGCTGAACAGTGTAAGCAGAGCCATTGTATATCTGATTTGGAAGCAAGACATTCTGATTCGGAAGCAAGGCATAAAGAAATATTGCAGAGGGTTGAAAAATTGGAGGAATTTTATGGTTTGATAAGTTATTTTAGACATCTTGCTGCCCGAAATGAGGAATTGCAAGACGTTGTAGATTCTTTCTGCCCACCTGATTAAGACAAAGTAACTCAAAAAAAAGTAGTCACTTAGGCAGTACAAGTGATACATGTACTAGTCAAATTTGCTACATAAATCAATATTGAATTTAGGTATTTGCATATGGTATTGCGTACCAGCCTTTTGAACCGTGCCCCGAAAAGTTTAGAAGAGCGCTATTTTAGTCAGGTTCGTCCCAAGCTGTATGAACTTCACGGATGCCATGAGCAGTATGGTGTTAGGAAAGGGACGACTCTGGCAGAGCATCTCGACTCAGCTTGTCAGTTTATCTTGACAGTTAGTCGGATAGGAGGAGTGCCTGAAGATAAAAGACCTCCTCTGTTAGCCACGGCTGCGGTTCATGATTTGAATAAGCTAGATGAGCGAGAGCGCAACGTTAAAACTCTTGCTAGAAATCGAGATTTTTTACGTGAACAGCTTGAAAAAGCTTGTGTAGATGGCTTTGTAATTACAGACGAAGATTATGAATTGGTCAGAAAGCTTATTGAGCGTCATTCTGGTCATCATGTTAGCGATGGAGCAATATTTTTACCCGAAGACCCAAATATTAAAAGATGGGCAGCAATGCTGACAGCAGCAGATTTATTTGATTTGGGTATTCCAGATGCCAAGCGTTTTCGGAAGTTGGAAACTGAGTTGACTGTTGCGTTTAATAGACCATGCAATCTCTTTCGTATCCGTTTAGCAGAAGATAGGGGTTACATGACTGCGCTGTTACTCGGCGCCTGTGAAGAGGTGTTACAAAGCTATAAAATGCATCCTATTGCGATATTTCCAGATGGTGAACTTTTTGAGGGAGATATACCGCAGGATGATTTAGTGCAGCAAATAGCAGCAACATGGCAAAGTAAAATTGACCAAGTTTTTGGCAACAATATTCAACAACTTGTTAGACCAACTAAAGATGGTATTAAAGTTGCTCAACAAGCTATTCAACAAAATCTGGATGAGGTGTTAATCAATGTTAACGCTCTTTTAGAGAAGAAAAAAGCCGGATATAAACAAGATAAGATTAGTAAAGATATTACTAAATGGAGTGAAGATGCAGGCGCCGATGCGTTAAAAAATGCAACTCAACTTGGCTTGATACCTGTGAGTAGTGCTGAAGAGTTTGCTATTGCGGAAGCATTAAAAGCTGCATATTTGAGTTATCGTGAAGCTAAATTAAGCCCTAAAGACGCATGGGATAAAATTGCTGCTCATACAGGTATATCTCCAGAGCAACTTACTGCACTTGAACAATTTAACGGCCAATATGGGCGCCCATTATTTGCGGCAAAAGCTGTAAGTACGGGAATGGAAGGTATACAAGCAGCGTTGCGCGAGTCTTTGGAGTTAAGGAAAGGTAATACACAACAGTCAGACCTGAGTGAAGCTTCTGAAGAAATGGTTGCTGCTGTTAGTCGTATGTTGAATTTACCATCTGCAAGTAAAGTTGACGGTCACTCATATTTAGAAGCTTACATTGAGGCGCCTAATCAAAGATGCTCTTTAGGTTCAAATTCTAATGATATTAACGAACTAATTTCTGCTAACATGCCTCCAGGCACAAAAGTACAAGCCTTTTCAAATCGCTTACCTGGTGGAACTAGTTCAGAACCAAAACGACAAGCTGACTCAATTGCAGCTTTAGCATATCATTTAATGACAGTCGGCGCCAACTTTCCTGCCGTTAAAAAGCAAGAGCTACTATATTTACACTTCTCATTACCTAAAGGTTCATCACCGGAATTACTGAGAATATGGCGTGGTTTTCTAGAACGTGCCGCTGAAACTAATGCCGAAGGTGGTACAGTCACAGTTGATGAACTACAGCTTTATCGAGATAATATTATAGAATTTAAATCTAATAAAGTTGTTGGTTTCGCATTTCCCAAGCGTCCAGACTTTGTACATAATAATGTAATTATTCCTTTAGTTTGGGGAGATGCAAATGCTTCGGTAGCTTTGCTCAAATCGCTACGTTTAGGTTTAGAATTGTCTTTATCTTTAGAGTTTGGTTTTCCCTTTAGCATCGGAGGAAACTTAGAAATAGAGTTATCTGATAATATCTATGGTCGAGTTGAAGGAATACCAGCAGCACTGCAACCTTTATTAAAGACAGGACAATACAACCGTCAAGAAGCAGAGAAAATTCTCGAACGACTGAGAAATATAGGTAAACTTGCTACATCTGTTGCCAGTATTCAAAAAGTAGATGATTGTTCATACGACTTAGCACGTGCGTGTGCAAGACCATTAGATTTATATTACGTCATACTACGCTGGGTATTACGCGAACAAGATGAGCCAAATTTAAATTTAACCTGGAGTCGAATTCGTGAACCATTAAATAATTTACTGGAGAGTCTTATGCCGAATGATAATTCACTTTTGACCAAATATTTAAAAGAAGCAGCCAAAATAGCTGCTGAAGCAAACTTAAGGGGAAGTTCCTTCAAGCGCACATCTTTATCCGAACCGTTTACAGCATTTACCTCAGCAGTGCGTTCGCAGAAAACCTATATGGACTTAGAGTTTATGTTTGCCGTACTCGCGCAGCAATACCATACACGTTTAGACCGTATTCGTGAACATGGTGTAGGTAATACAAAATTTGAACAAATTAAGTCTTTTTACAAGGTATTACAAAATCTCTATGAACAAGTATATCAATCCCGTCCAGAAAAACTGCTTTCCGACCAAGACAAATTAGAGGCAGCATATTTATTTTTCTATCAAGAAGCTTATCAACAGCTTCCCAAGAAAAAGAATGAAGAAGAGACAGTTGAAACAAATATATAGCAACCCGCGTGTAAAGACGCGATATATTCCCTGCGGGACACTGCGTGAACGCGTCTCTACATTTTTCTTCCTTTGTGTACGAGCGTGGTTTATCACATTAAATAATCTAAGGAGTCTACAATGTCCATTCAAAAACTATCTTCCGTACTTGCCCAAAAATACGAAAACTTCCCCAAAGGTAAATTTATCACCTTAGTCATCTTAAGAACCACCCAATCCGAAACAATATTCCGCACTGAAGGTTCAGGTGAAAGAATTTGTAGCGAAGCAGTTCAAGCAGGCGCCCCCCAAAATGGTTACGATGAAAGCACCATCCAACGTTTAGTTATGACCAAACGTAAACAAGTGGCGCCAGAAAGACGTTTTGGACGCGAACACCTGCGCGCGCACGAACTTTTACATACTAATAAAGATGGTTCACTTTGTTCTTTAAACACAAACGCACCTTGCGAAATGTGTGTAGACTGTTTCCTTTATGGTTTTGCCGCAGGTGGAGGTGGCGCCCAAAAAAGCCGCATCTGGACAGAAGATGCTTTTAGTGTTTTGCCTTCTACAGATACATTGGCAGATAGAACCATTAACGCTATCTATGAAAATGGCACTATGCGTTTGAAACGAGAAGAAGACACCAAAGCATCTACTTCTTTAAATACAAGCGAATATATTAAACCTGGAGTTCACTTTCTCGATGTCGTTACTCTCAAAGATGTAACCTCTGATGAAATGCGCTACATTATCGGTAATATATTATTTACATCCCGGTACGGCGCCGTTTCTAGTCGTGTCGGACGAATGGAAAATCAAATATTGGGTGTTTTTGGCAGCATTTGCGAACTTCCTAGTTCATTAGAACTTGTACAAGCAACTTATGATGCATTACCCAAACCCTTAGAACATCCTTTAAATACCAAGCGTTTAATTCAAGCCAGCAAAGAAGTTATTTCAACATGGAAAAATAAAAGAGGTGTATCAGTGCAGCTATCTGAAGATGAGATTACAGCATTAATAGCTGATGTTGAACAACATTGGTCAGAAGAAGAACGCGATAACTTCTTAAAACGTCTCAATCAATCTTACGAACCCTGGCGCCAAGTTGCAACCGAGTCGAAAAAAGGTAAGGGTAAAGCTAAAAAAGAAGATGCTAGTGTTGTAGGTAACGTAGGTAATTAGATCATGTCAACAATTCCTTTTCAACAGGCAAAGCTAGTAGAGTTACATTGTCTCGAACCAGTATTTTTTGCCTCTAGGGAGTTGTCTGACACCTACTATACTGAAGGGTTGATAGGGAATTACGCTTTAGCTTATGCGTTGGGTTGGGTAAACTCTCCCTATCGTCTTCAAGGTCAGGCAACAGGAAGACCTAGTTACAAAGAAGATTTTATAGCACTCAAAGATAGCTGTTATATATTACCAGCTTCACCCAAAGGTAGAGTTACCTTTCGGTTTGAACGTTTTAATGCGCTTTCTGATGCTTATTGGTATGCAATGACTAATAACCGAGTAGCAACTGCAAGAGAAGATGTACCATTACATCGTCAAGGTAAAAAGCCAAATTCTTTTAGACCTAGTAACTTTCCTCAAACTGGGCGCCTGCGAATGATTGAACGCGGTAATATATTTGAAACCCTGGTATTTGGAGATTGTGAGTTACCTCCTTATATCCGTGTCGGTAAATTCATGAGCAAAGTTAAGGTCAACGTTATCAATACCTTCAACATTACTTTACTAAAAGAAGGGGAATATCAAACTCACTTTTATCTCAATTCTGCTGATTTACCATCCAGCTTACAACCATTCTCTTTTGACTTAATCTCAATGGCTCCTGCACCTATCATTAAAAATCTACGCTTTCGAGGCGCCGCTTGGCAAGTGGGAGAAGCTATTGTTCCAGCAGGATTATCTTTTTGTGGTCAATGAGTAAACAAAATATGCTAATTAACCTCGAACCCCGCAGCATTTCTGCAAGTACTAATTTACCACATGAGTTAGAATTCATGGGTGATGCACTACAGCACCAGGTAGATGTATTTGAGCAATCTCGCGATGCTAATATTATCCTTGATTTGGCGCCGACTGGTACAGGTAAAACGAAAGCTGGATTTACGGTATTATTACATCAACCAAATTCAAGCGCTATATACATAGCACCGACTAATGCTTTGGTTCACCAACAAACTGAAGCAGCATCCAAGTTTGTTAAAGAAGCAGGTTTACCCCATGTCGTAAAATCTGCTTCTGCAAAAGATATAAAAGGTTGGTCTAACGATAAAGTTGGTAGACGCTCTGGAGAAAAGCTTTATAATGTGTTGCGTAACCCCAGTACAATTTTCCCAGAAGTCGGCGCCAATAAACCGATTTTACTCGTTACAAATCCGGATATCTTCTACTATGCTACGTTTTTTACGTATAACAGGTTAGATAGAGACAACATTGCAAGTAGTTTTTATACACAATTCGCTACGGTAATTATTGATGAATTTCACCTATATGATGCGAAAAAGCTTGTAGGATTATTATTTTACATTGCTTATTTCCATATATTTGGATTCTTCAAACATCAGAGACGTGTTGTATTATTAACAGCAACACCTGAACCAGCTTGTGAAGCTGCGTTAGAAAGTCTTGGGAAACAAGGAGTAAGAATAGCTAGAGTTGATGGTGAATATCAAAACTCATCGAACTTACTACCTTCGCAAACAGCAGTAAATTTAGAACTGCGACCGATACCTGAGAAGAAAGACGATTTTTTATCAAGTATAACTTCACAGGTAGTTCAACTTATTCAGGAAAAACCTAATCATAACGGCGCCGTAATTTTGGATTCCAAAGACCATATCAATCGATTAGCTGATATACTCAAAGCCAGAGGACTAGATGGAAAATTTGGACGCATCACAGGTTCTACACCACAACTCGAACGTCAGTCAGCAGCACAGAAACAAATTATTTTGGCAACGAGTACAGTTGATGTTGGGTTTAACTTTGAGAAAACTCCCGCACCTACACGTCAAAATTTAGATTGGTTGATATTTTCTGCACGTGAACGCGCTTCATTTTGGCAGAGACTAGGACGAGTTGGACGGGTACTAGGAAAAACTCAGACAGATATAGCTTCCTTGGCAATAGCGTACTTACCAAATGAAGCTTGGCAGCAAGGTTTAGAAAATCTTGATATAACAGGAGGACGAAATGCATTAAAAACAACACTTGAGAGTTTACGTTGTTTAGATAAACCGTTTTTGCGCGTTTACTGGTGTTCAGAAGCATTTTTAGAAATCGCGCGTCCACTGCTAGAATTAGAAGTCAAGTTAGAAGGTTTAGACGGTAGCGAGTACATACCTCTATTATTTAACACGATGCGTGAAACTTTAGGAGGAAAGCGTACCTGGGATGATTACCGCTGGCGTATGAAAATTTTACAAGGCGCCGAAAATATTGCCAATGCTTCTGTAAAGAATATTAAGAAAGACTGGAAGTATATCAAAGGTGGTCAAGCTTTACTTAGTACTTTCATCAAAGTACATTCTCCTGATGATTGGGAAGACATCCAAACCAAAAGAACTACTTTAACTGAGTATGAAAAAGTTCTGTTAGAAGATGAGGATTTTGCAGAAGAACTTTGTGAATTTGCAGAAATTTGGAGAGCTAGTTATTCTCCTTTATTTCAATTCCGTGATAGCTTATTCGAGAGCTTGAATATTTATGACCCACACGGCTTATTATTGGATGAGTTAGATGAAACTATTTTAGACCCCATCCATTTACTGAGATATTACGAATTTGGGCAAAAAGACGAACTAATTCAAGTAACCGCGCGTGCAGCAGAAATATACGAAATTAGCTTTAGGTTACGTTATCACGGTGAGCTTCAAGATTTCGTCAACACACAACTTAACAAATTAACAGCTTTTAGAAACTGTCACATTATACGACGACTAGAAGGCGCCGTTTCTCCAACACCCCTTCTTAAAGAGCTTGAAAAAAGTCTATTGCCAGGAGTCATTATTTGTCCTACAGCAAATGCAGCAGTAGTTTTTCAACTACGTAAACTCGGTGTAATATCATACCCAATTAAACTTGAGTGTAACGACTTTAGCAGGGATTACATTATATTACCTGGTTTATCAGGAATACTAACACTAGCAATGAAATACAAACAATTAAAGCTTCCAGATAATGAATGTTTCATAGCATGTTTATAGCATATGACAGAATATATACCAATTGCGGCATTAAACCAATATGCCTACTGTTCGCATCGTTGCTGGAGAATGTTTTGCCTTGGTGAATTTACTGATAACCAGTACACAATTGAAGGTACAAGTTTACACGAAAATGTTCACACAACAAGCGAAATATACCGGGAAGAAACATTTCAAGTCAGAGCAATATGGCTAAAATCTGAGCAGTATAAATTAATTGGCAAATCAGATTTGATTGAACTTGAAAGTGGAGAAATTTATCCCGTTGAATACAAACGTGGACATAAAGGTGAATGGGATAACGATGAATTACAAGTTTGCGCGCAAGCTTTATGTTTAGAGGAGATGACAGGAAAAACAATCTCAACTGGATACGTTTATTATGCTCTAACCCATCAACGTCAAACGGTAGAACTTTCTCAGGACTTACGACAATATACAATTGCCACAATTGGTGATGTAAATAGATTAATCGAAACAGGCGCCATGCCGCAAGCAATTTACAGCAAGCGTTGTAAAGGATGCAGTTTACACGACCAATGTTTGCCGAAAGCGATAGAAAAAGTCTCACGCTATCAAGAAGAATAAACCTCTCCCCAACCCTCTCCTACAAGAAGAGGGAGCAAGAGTAGGGTGAGTGACGGCATGAAAAAATTATAAATTAAAACGATAAATAAAATGCCGTCACGCACCATTGCCATAAATTAAACGGGCAAGATGCCCATTCCACAAAACAATCATTTACAACTAAAAATATGGGAACAGTCTACGTTATTCAAGAAGACGCTTTTATTGCGAAAGTAGATGAAAGACTCTGCGTTAAGTTTGAAAAGCAAACACTCATCGATTTACCATTAATCAAAATCAAGGGTGTTGTCATAATGGGACGTGCGAGTATTTCTCCTGCTGCAATATCCGAACTCATCAATCAAAAAATTCCCCTAACTTTTTTAACACTCAACGGTAAATATATCGCACGTTTGGAACCAGAAATGACTAAAAACATCTTTTTACGTTCTGCACAGTGGAAAGCAGCAGGAGAAACTTCGCAAGCAATACATTTAACGAAAGCTTTTGTGCGAGGTAAACTCAAAAATTACCGCTATGCACTTCTCAAAACTCAGCGCAGCTACCAAGATATAGATATGAGTGCAGGTTTATCGCAGCTAGCAACCTCTATAGCATCCCTTGAAACTGCCACTAATATTAACTCAATTCGCGGTTGCGAAGGCGCCGGAAGTGCGGCATACTTTAGCTGTTTCGACAAATTTATTCGCGTCGAAGGTTTTAGCTTCCATAACCGTAACCGTCGTCCACCCGTAGATGAAGTTAATTCCTTACTAGTTTAGGTTACTCTTTATTACGCGCGGATGTACAAAGTGCATTAAATATAGTAGGTTTCGACCCATATTTAGGATATCTCCACACCGAACGTTACGGTAGACCATCATTAGCACTCGACTTAATGGAAGAATTCCGTCCACTAGTAGTTGACGCAGTAGTTCTCAATGCAATTAACCGTCGTATCCTCAAACCATCTGATTTTATCAAAGAACCGATAAGCGGCGCCGTTTCTTTAACAAAAGAAGGACTACAAACCTTCTTACGCTTGTACCAAGAGAAAAAACTCACCAAATTTAAACACCCAGTCATGCAAAAGCAAGAAAACTACCAAGAAGCATTTGAAACACAAGCAAGACTTTTAGGTAAATATCTTATGGGAGAAACCGAAAAATATCCACCACTCGTATTTAACAAATAACCATGTTTGTAGTCGTATCTTACGATATACCCGAAGACAGGCGCCGGACTAAGATTCACAAAACCCTCAAATCATACGGACAATGGATGCAGTACTCTGTATTTGAGTGTGACCTAACAGAAACACAATACGCCAAATTACGCTCACGCTTGTCAAAACTAATCAAACCAAAAGAAGACAGCATCCGCTTCTACTTTCTTTGTAAATGCTGCCAAGGTAAAGTAGAACGTATAGGTGGCGAAATGCCCATAGACACAACCGTCTTTTTCGCATAACTCCAACCTATACCTTCGATTCGATTTAAGCGTGCATCGATACCAGCGACACAACCATCTTTTTCGCATAACTCCAACATATACTGCAAACTGTGTCATGCTGAGTCAAACTCTAGAATGTAGAAAATTAGTAAATCTAATCTTTTTCGCATAACTCCAACATATACTGCAAACTGTGTCATGCTGAGGTACGAAGCATCTCTCTTGTGCCATGCCGAAAAACGAAGCATCTCTCTTGCGTCATGCTGAGGTACGAAGCATCTCTAAGAGTGTCATGCTTAGAAAGAAAGTAAAGTAATAATCCATTTACCGCGAACCACAGGGTGTTTTTGAAATGCCAGATAAATTTACGACTAAAACGCTTACCCCGTCTAAATTTGAAGCATTTCAACCACTAAATAGGTTCGCGGTAACTGCAAAACCCTTATCAATCAACCATTCCAGCGATTTTGATACATACCCATCTTGACACCCCAACCTCTAGAAAGCTATTCTTACTCTAGGTTCGCGGAACTGTACCTTGAAAACCAAATACAGCAACGCTTCTACATCGAGCAGTTTAAACTTATCAAAATCCCTTTAAGGGATTGAAACAAAACATGACGTACTCCCAAAGCTTCGCGCTAGGTTTAAACTTATCAAAATCCCTTTAAGGGATTGAAACAAGTATTATATCCAGGTGTAGTCCTGAGTATTCAAGTTTAAACTTATCAAAATCCCTTTAAGGGATTGAAACAAATGTATTAAAGATTATGTGAAAGGTAGAATCGTTTAAACTTATCAAAATCCCTTTAAGGGATTGAAACTCGGCAAACGCCTGACACTCAGGGTCTTGGAACGCCCCAGTTTAAACTTATCAAAATCCCTTTAAGGGATTGAAACTCTGCTACTCGTGCTTGTAATTTATCAGTTAAGTTTAAACTTATCAAAATCCCTTTAAGGGATTGAAACTCAAGACTCAGGAGCAATGAAGGGGAGTTTTACCAAGAAGTTTAAACTTATCAAAATCCCTTTAAGGGATTGAAACTTTATTCCCCACTTTAAAAATGAATGCCTATCAAAAGTTTAAACTTATCAAAATCCCTTTAAGGGATTGAAACCTAATATGTCTTTACCGATATTGGAACATCCTTGATGTTTAAACTTATCAAAATCCCTTTAAGGGATTGAAACCTAGGGGCGGTATGCTAGCAGGCGCCGGAACTGGTTTAAACTTATCAAAATCCCTTTAAGGGATTGAAACTCGTGCCATAATTAATGTGACTCTAATTTTGGGGTCGTTTAGTTTAAACTTATCAAAATCCCTTTAAGGGATTGAAACCTCTAGCTTCTGCTTTTTGTAAATAGTTATTTAAGGTTTAAACTTATCAAAATCCCTTTAAGGGATTGAAACTAGCTCGTTCTGGTTTACTTCCTAAACTGGATGTTGGTTTAAACTTATCAAAATCCCTTTAAGGGATTGAAACGAAAACTAGTTCAATTGGTTCAGATGTTTGGTCAAGTTTAAACTTATCAAAATCCCTTTAAGGGATTGAAACATACACAATATCCTCTCTTCGTAGAGGAATATAGTAGTTTAAACTTATCAAAATCCCTTTAAGGGATTGAAACTTTCCAACAATGATTACGCGCTTTATTGGGATATTGGTAAGATGATTGTTGGGCGCCAGCAGGGTAATAGCTGGGGTAAATCAGTCGTTGAGCAGTTAGCGAAGGACTTACAAGCTGAGTTTGCTGGTATTAGTGGATTTTCTGCCGCTAATTTATGGCGAATGAGGCTTTTTTACGAAAGTTTTGGCGATAATGAAAAACTCGCGCCATTGGTGCGAGAAATTGGTTGGACTCATAATATAGTCATTTTAGAAAAGTGTAAAGATGATTTAGAACGAGAATTTTATATTAGAATGACTAAAAAATTTGGATGGACTAAAAATGTTTTAATTCACCAAATAGAGAACCAAACTTATGAAAAAACTTTACTTAACCAAACAAATTTTCAGCAGACTGTTTCAGAAGAAATCCGCAATCAAGCAAAGTTAGCTGTTAAGGATGAGTATATTTTTGACTTTTTAGAGCTAGGAGACGAGCATAGCGAATCTCAACTAGAAAAAGCTATTTTAGCAAGAGTTGAGCCATTTTTACAGGAAATGGGGGGAATGTTTGCTTTCATGGGTAGTCAATATCGGCTTGAGATTGATGATGAAGAATATTTTATAGACATTTTATTATACCATAGGCTCTTGAAATGCTTGGTAGCTGTAGAACTGAAGATTGGTAAGTTTTTACCTGAGTATGTAGGTAAAATGCAATTTTATTTAGCTGCTTTAGATGACACAGTAAAACAACCAGATGAAAATCCATCGATTGGAATTATTCTTTGTAAGTCTAAAAATAAAACAATTGTAGAGTATGCGCTTAGAGAGTCTAATAAACCAATTGGTGTAGCAAGTTATCAAATAGTTTCTTCTGTCCCACAAGAACTCAAAAATAAACTTCCCGCTCCCGAACAAGTTTCTAAGCTATTAGAGGGAATCGAGTAAAAGTAATTAGGACTTACGTAAAGAAACCGGGTTTCTACACGTTCATTGTCGCAGACAAATCATTGTTTGTATTACAGGTTATCGACTCATATTCCCGGTTTCTAATGCTCTGGAGGGTGTTTAATAAATTTAAAGTCTAATAATTTTAAGCCAAATGCCTCACAGTTTAGTTCTCAACCTACTACCTCAGTCAAGCATCTATCCACAATTTTTAACTGGTAGACATTATCATGCTTTATTTCTCAACCTTGTTAGTTCAGTAGATAAGAGTTTAGGCGATATCCTTCATGATACAACCACAGATAAAGCTTTTACGCTTTCCCCCATACAAATACACCGTAGACAACCAGCACTTAAAAACAATATTCTACAATGGCAGCACCAAGAACCTATACTACCTGAGACACCTTGCTGGTGGCGCCTGTCTTTACTTGATGACACTTTATTTGGTAAGCTCACACAGCTTTGGTTAAATATAAATCCTGAAAAAGCTTGGCATTTAGGTTCTGCTGACTTGTTTATTACTAGTATCCAAGTTACACCTCAGTCAAACCAACCTTGGGCAAACGCCTGTACTTATGCCCAACTATTTGAACAAGCAAGTGGCACCGAACGAAGTATCAATTTTACATTTGCCACACCTACAGCTTTTCGGCAAGGAAACTTCGATACAGCATTACCCAGTAAAGAATCAGTATTCAAAAGTTTACTACAACGCTGGAACAAATATAGTGGCATAGAAATATCGCCTGAAATAATAGATTGCATTTTTCCCAGCTTTTTCAACATCCGCACAGAAATAGCGAGTGACTCGCGCAGTAAATTTATAGGTTGTGTTGGGCAAGTAAGCTATAAAATTATGGGAGAAGTCGAACCAGAAGTCATCAAACAAATTAACGCTATAGCTGATTTTGCCTTATACGCAGGAGTCGGAAGGAAAACACCAATGGGAATGGGAATGGTACGCAGGCAAACTAATTAGACAACATTTTGGCTAATTTTTCCCATAATAATCCCTTTCAGGGATTGAAACGTTTGATTGCAAAGTAGCTTTTATGTTTGCTTATTGCAATTTCTAATAATTCTTTTCAGGGATTGAGGCATTTTCAAAAATGTTTAGGAGCTACAGATGCCAATACTGCTAGGTTAAGCTAAAAATATGAAAATTTGTAGGTTGGGTTGAGGAATGAAACCCAACGTTTATAAGGTTTTGTTGGGTTCCACTTCGTTCCACCGCTTTGATTGCCTATAGGTACCGGGTGATATGTTCGTTTATAAGGTTTTGTTGGGTTCCACTTCGTTCCACCCAACCTACGATTATTCTTATCCGAGCAGTGTTGTGACAGATGCTTCACTTTTCATTTAATTTGTAGAGACATATAGTCTATGTCAAAATATTGATTGTTGAGTTTGTACGCCATTTTCTCTATTCCATATGTTTTAAAGCCAAATGATAAATAAAGTTGTTTTGCTGGTAAATTATTTGTTACGACATCGAGTAATAGTATTTCTATATCGTTAATAGCTTTTGCTTTTTCAATTAGTTCAGTTAGTAGTAATTCACCTATACCTTGGCGCCGATATTCTTGTTTGACGTACATGCTACGAATGTAGGCTTTATGCTTTGTTTTTATTCTTGATTCTTGATGAAATGCTACTATTGCAATTAGTTTTTTATTTTCATAGCAGCCTAATATAAAGTTGTTGTTATCTACTGGTATTTTATCCCTAAAGTCGTCTATTGTTTTGATTGCTTCTTCTTGATGCATTGTGCCAAATGAGTCTGGGTTATTATGTAAGGATTCTAGTCTGATTTGACTGTAATCTTCTGCGTCATGTTTTGTTAGTCTTTTTATTATCATGGAATTAAATGTATATTTAAAATTTATAAGATGCTATCCTGCCGGAAAACTGCGTTAACGTTCCTCAGCATGACAGTACCATATCCCAAAGTTGAGGGAAAACGTTTTGCCGCAGTTTTTATATAGATTCGCCTATTAGGGTGAATGCTGCCCAATCTTCGGGGTTGGGATATTGTTTCATGGTTGCCGTTTCGACGTACTACCGCTAAAGCTTTGTTACAATATTCAAGCGCGCGCTTAGAATCACCACTATCTCCATAAGTAAGTCCTACATTAGATAATATACGCGCTTCTAAACCAGTATCACCTGTCGCTTTTGCAACCTTTAAACCCTGTTGATAATAACTAATAGCTTGCTACGCTTGATTCAAATCAGCATATATATTACCAATATTATTGAGTGCCTTACCTTCAAATGCTTTGTCCTTATTTTTACGAGCAATACTTAAAGCTTCTTCAAACTTTTTCAAGGCAGCTTGCAACTGATTTGTATCACGTAATTTTTCACCTTGTTTTATCAGCTTATCAGCTTGATTGTTGCTATCACTACTCGTTTGTGCCACAGCTTGTGATATGTTATGAGGCTCAACCGAAAATACGCTTAAAGGCGCCGAAACAGCCAGCAATATTAAGAACGATTGCACACGAATAGGGAGCATAATAGGCAACGGATATAACGGATGTAACGGATAGTTTATCTTACAAAAGTAAGTATCATTATCAGGATACGTATTGTTTTAACAAATCATTTATCCGTTAGAGGTTGTTGGAAAAGTCTAAAATTATACTGTAGCTTTGTAAAATCCCCCCAACCCCCCTTAATAAGGGGGCTAGAAACGCTCTTTTCCCCCCTTATTAAGGGGGCTAGAAACGCTCTTTTCCCCCCTTATTAAGGGGGGCTAGAAACGCTCTTTTCCCCCCTTATTAAGGGGGGCTAGGGGGGATTAAACTCAGGATTATGTGTTAAATATTACTTTTCAAACAGCCTCTTACATCCGTTGTATCCGTTGCTAACTGACCTATTATTTTAAGCAGCTTTAGACTTACGACGCTTGGGTTTGTGTTGTATCGATGAGGCTTGTTGTAGCTGTGCCTCGCGTTTTTCAAACTCAATTACAGTCCGAGCTACCAATTCAGCTAGGGTTTCACGTTTCATACTTGATTGTTATCGCTTCTAGTACAATAACTGCGGTGTTGAAAAATTCTGTTAGCGGCAAGCTTTTGCGCTTCTTTGCGTTAGAACTAAAAGTTCAAGAACGTACTAATGAACTATCACAAGCACTCGTACAACTTCAGCAAACTCAGACCCAATTAATTCAAAGTGAAAAAATGTCAGCAATGGGGCAAATAGTTGCAGGAGTTGCACACGAAATTAATAACCCTGCCAATTTTATCAATGGTAACATTACCCATCTAAACAATTACGCTCAAGATTTATTACAAGAAATTCATAGTAAATTATTTGACCCCTTCTTTACTACTAAACCCGTTGGTAAAGGTACTGGTTTAGGATTGTCTACTAGCTATCAAATCGTTGTCAATAAACATGGTGGTCGATTGTGGTGTAACTCTACTTTAGGGAAAAAACGAAATTTGTACTAGAAATTCCTATTAAAACCTCAACCGTAGGGCTAAAAACGGTAAACTAAGGGAAATTGCTAGAGGGAAGCATTAATGGCTAAGTCAAATGGGGCAAAAAGCGGAACATCCGTGGAGTCTGAGATTTCAGACGCAGAAGACCTGGCGCCAGTTAAAGATTCGTCTGAACTAGTAGAGGGCGCCCAAGATATTGACGAAATCTTAAACTCGCTAAAAGCTTTACTGGGTGCGTTAGAAAAACTCCAAAAAGCTCGTCAAGAAGTAGGCGATATCAAACCTTTAGTTGGGCGAATGCTCGATGGAGAAATGCTTGGAGGAGAAGAACTTGAGCAACTCAAGGCAGGTGTAAGCGGTCTTTCTAAGCTTGTTCGTTCTTATAGCGACCATCAAGCAGCACTCGCTAAAGCACAACCTGCAAGAAACCTGTTAGATCAAGTTATCAAAGAAGGATAATATACCCACAACAGCCGCAATCAGGAATATAATATATATATGAGACGCGATTAAATCGCGTCTCTACGTTTGAACCTTGTTTGTTTATATACTTGATTTAAAAATAAAAAGTCGATATTTCCTCAATATAAATACGTAAAATGACATATTTGTGTAATTAAAGTTACTTGTATTGATGTAATTGCCTTTATTCTTTAACCAAATTAATATACAGCACTTTGGAACTACAAGCGTGCCAGTAAACTCGGCGCCTCTGACCTTTAGCACAAAATGCCCCACATTGCAGAAAATTTATGCTAGCTTAATCCGAGACATAAATTAAGTCCCTTAGCTTTTTTGTGCCCGAACCAACCTGTGAAAGACAGGTTAGCTTATAATTAATGTGTAATTATTAAGTTTTCTAAAAACATCAGGACTACTTCCGGTGTTCTATGTTAAGAAAATCCAGCCCTTGCTGGTGCTCACAGGCAACTCAAGTTAATTCTATAGTGCCATTTTAGAGCTATTCGCCAACGGTTTCTAGTAGTTTAGTTAAAACATGAAAGACCTCACTCGTTATCGGAATATCGGTATCTTCGCCCACGTAGACGCTGGTAAAACCACCACAACAGAAAGAATCCTGAAACTGACAGGAAAAATCCACAAAATTGGTGAGGTGCATGAAGGTGCGGCGACGACCGACTTCATGGAACAAGAACAAGAGCGAGGCATTACGATTCAATCTGCTGCTACCACCTGTTTTTGGAACGATCACCAATTCAATATTATTGATACCCCTGGACACGTTGACTTTACCATTGAAGTTTACCGTTCGCTGAAAGTGCTTGATGGTGGTGTCGGTGTATTTTGCGCTAGTGGTGGTGTAGAACCTCAATCTGAAACCAACTGGCGTTATGCCAATGACTCTAAGGTCGCTCGCGTCGTTTACATTAACAAACTTGACCGTATTGGCGCCGATTTTTACCGAGTTGTCAAGCAAATTAATGATGTCCTAGCAGCGAAACCGTTGGTGATGGTACTACCAATTGGTACAGAGAACGATTTTGTAGGCGTGGTAGATTTATTAACCCGTAAAGCATGGGTATGGGATGATTCCGGCGACCCAATGAGCTACGAAATCAAAGAAGTTCCCGCCGAAATGAAAGATGATGTCGAAAAGTACCGCGAGATGCTGATTGAGACAGCTGTCGAGCAAGACGACGAATTGATGGAAAAATATTTAGAAGGCGAAGAACTTTCCATCGACGAAATTAAGCGTTGTATTCGTAAGGGCACTATTAATCTGTCCTTCTTCCCCACCTATTGCGGTTCTTCGTTTAAAAACAAGGGTGTGCAGTTAGTACTCGATGCTGTTGTTGACTACTTGCCCAACCCAACAGAAGTAAAACCACAACCAGAAGTAGATTTAGAAGGTAATGAAACTGGCGAATTTGCTATTGTAGACCCAACGAAACCGTTGCGGGCACTGGCGTTCAAAATTATGGATGACCGTTTCGGCGCCCTCACCTTTACCCGCCTTTACTCTGGTGTATTAAATAAGGGTGATACAATTCTCAATACCGCAACAGGTAAAACCGAACGTATTAGCCGTTTGGTTGAGATGCACGCTAACGACCGTCAAGAAATTGATTCCGCTCAAGCTGGGGACATTGTAGCTATTGTAGGGATGAAAAACGTCCAAACCGGACACACCCTTTGCGACCCCAAAGCTCCCGCAACCTTAGAACCAATGGTGTTCCCAGAGCCAGTTATTTCCATCTCGGTGACACCTACCAAGAAAGGTACCTCCGAAAAAATGGGGGTTGCACTCGGTAAAATGGTACAGGAAGATCCATCATTCCGCGTCGAAACTGATTCCGAAAGTGGCGAAACCATCATTAAAGGGATGGGTGAGTTACATTTGGATATTAAAGTTGACATTCTTAGACGTACCCACGGTGTTGAAGTTGAAGTTGGTAAACCTCAAGTTGCTTACCGTGAGTCTGTTACCAAGCGCGTTGAAGATGGCTACGTCCACAAGAAACAATCTGGTGGTTCTGGTCAATACGCTAAAATCGATTACATTGTTGAACCCGGTGAACCTGGTAGTGGTTTCCAATTCGAGACGAAGGTAACTGGTGGTAGCGTACCTAGAGAATACTGGCCTGCAGTTCAAAAAGGTTTTGCAAGCAGTATCGATAAAGGTGTATTAGCAGGATTCCCTTGCGTAGATTTGAAATTTACCTTGGTTGATGGTGGTTTCCACCCTGTTGACTCATCAGCTATTGCTTTTGAAATCGCTGCTAAAGCTGCTTATCGTCAAACCTTGCCTAAAGCTTCTCCTCAATTGCTTGAACCCATCATGAAAGTCGATGTGTTTACACCTGAAGATTACATGGGTGATGCAATTGGTGACTTAAACCGTCGTCGTGGACTCATTAAATCGCAAGAAACAGGCCCTACTGGCGCCCGTATTAAAGCGGATGTACCATTAAGCGAAATGTTTGGTTACATTGGTGACCTGCGAACCATGACTTCCGGTCGTGGTCAGTTTTCAATGGAATTTTCTCATTACGCACCATGTCCTGCGAACGTAGCAGAGACCGTAATTAAAGAAACCAAAGAACGCGAAGCTGCTGCTGCGAAATAGTAAAGAAACCTGGTTTCTGAAGAAACCAGGTTTCTAGACGGAAAATTTTCCGTTCCAATTGAACCGAATTAGAACTTACACATAGAATGATAGAAGCCGGGTTTCTAGTTTAGAACTCGGCTTTTATGTGTAAATCCTAAAAGTGTTATGACCGATATAACCGATATTAACGACATATCAACAGATAGCTCCTTAGTCGATCCAGAAAATGACTTGCTAGGTCATGCCAGCTTTGCTAAGTATCTAGCAGACAGCATTTGCGAAATGAACTTTCCTGAAGGTTTCATAATTGGAATTTACGGTTCTTGGAACTCTGGCAAATCAACACTATTAAACTTTATAGGTCATTATCTTCAGCAAAAGCCAGAGGACGAGCAACCAATTATTGTTCCTTTTAATCCCTGGCTATTTTCTGGACACCAGAATATTACAAGACGCTTTTTTGAACAATTACAAAACGTTTTAAGCAAAGAAAAAGCCGTGCCAAGAGGTATAAGAAAGACACTTGCTGATTTTGCCGGAATTATTTCAGAAATTCCTTTACCTTATGCTCAAACTGGCAAGGCATTAGTAACATTATTAGATGATAAAGACAAGGAAGCTTCGCAATTTAAAGAAGAAGTAGAAAAGACGCTTGCAAAGCAGGATAAACGCATAGTTGTAACAGTTGATGATATAGATAGGTTGCCTGGTGAGGATATTAAGCAGCTATTTCGGATATTTAAAGCTATTCCAAATTTTTCTAACGTTGTTTATGTTTTAGCCTTTAATAAAGAAGCTGTAATGGAAACAATTACAGAAACCGATACAGTATCCAAAGAATCATACTTACAACAAATTATTCAAGCTGAGTTTGAGTTACCTACTCCAAGTAAAACCTTACTTCGCAAGCTGTTTTTTAAAAAACTGAATAGAGTATTTGCTGACATACCAAAAGAAGAATTTAATCAAGCACGCTGGAGTAGTATTTACTTCCAAGGAATAGACCATTTTATTAATAACATACCTGCCATTAGTCGTTTAACTAACACTTTAACAGTTACATATCCAGCAGTAAAAGGCGAAGTCAATCCAATTGATTTTATTGCTATTGAGTGTTTGCGAATCTTTTGCCCAGCCATATATGACATAATCTACCAAAATCCTTATGCTTTCGCAGGTGAGGTCAACACTACAACAGACGAATTGAAAAATTTACTTAATACCTGGATTGCTCAACTACCCCCCGAAGACAAGCAACCTGTACAAAATCTTCTCATGCAGCTTTTTCCAAAATTAAAACATGTTTGGAGTAATAGCTCTCCCTCGGAGAAAGAGTCTGAATCGCATAAGCAACTACGTGTGTGTAGTTTAGAAATATTTCCAACCTACTTCCGTCTAGCCTTATCAGCATACGAATTATCTAACACTCAAATAAAAGCTATGCTTGCTTTGGCTTACGATACAGAAAGGTTTAAAGAACATCTAATAGAACTTGTTAAGCAAAAACGTACTGAAGGTATCGCACAAACTAGCATTTTTCTAGAACAGCTTCAAAGCACCGCTCAAGAAATTCCTGCAAATGCCATTCCCTCGGTTGTGGAAGCTTTATTTGATGCCAGCGAAGAATTCTTGTTGGGTCAAGAAGATGAATATAATAATGACATTTTCGATTTGAGCAACGAAGTTATAGTTAGTCGTTATATCTCACAACTATTGCGTCGAATTGAAGAACCACAACGATTTGAATTGTTAAAAAAAGCAATTAGTCAAAGTAAAGCATTACCAATAATTAATCAACAAATAGCAACAGTAAAAGAACAGCAAACTCAGTCTAGTTCCGATGAGGACTTAAATGAGGAAAGCCTTCTGAGCGCAGAACACCTTGAAGAACTTGAACAAATCGATCCCCCCCTAACCCCCCCTTAATAAGGCTACGGTGTACACACATCTCTCATCGCGGGTTAAATAGGCGGGAAAGAAACGAATGGTTCTATCCCAAACCCGATATTTTACGTTTCTGCTTATCAATAAAAGAGAGTTATTGATAATGAAGTCGGCGCCGCTTAATGCTTATCTAGTAAGGCTTGAGTCATACTAGACGAGCTTTTTAAGACTTGTGTGTACACCGTAGCCTTAATAAGGGGGGGAACAAGATTTAAAGCCGCCCGCGTGGAAGGGGGGTTGGGGATCAAGCTTGATACCCAGCACATTAGGGAACGGAAGTGCCACAAATCTTTTTGAATCCAAACAGTGGCGCCTTGACCGAATGGGCTAGCTTTGAGCATTTCTTCCATTTCAGCCTTAAATTCTTGGTCACCGTTGTTGCAAAGAATGTGAACAGGTTCGGCGCCCATTTCGAGCAAGAATGAAGTTACGCTGTAAACAAGGTCAGGGTCGCCGTAGATAGCGAACTTCTTACCGTGAATCCACGCATAAGAGTCAGTCATCGCGTCAACTAAACGACCGCGTTCAACTTCCAACTCTTTAGGAATAGCCTTACCAGTAATTTCTGATATAGCCATCAAGAATTCGTCAGTACCCTTAACACCGAAAGGACGTTTAACTTGTGTAGGTTGGTTCCAGTTTTTCTCGATGTACTCGCGAGTTTTCTGTGTGGTGTAGCGTTGTAAACAAACAGTTGCTTTCGCGTTGATGGTATCAGCTACATCTTCAATCTTGGTACCACCTGGGTACATTTGGTACTCACCATCGTTAGGAGCATCAAAGTAATCGCTGGTGTCAGAAACGATGGTATGCTCAACTCCCATCAAGCCAAGCATATGCTTAACTTCACGGTTGTTACCTACATAGGTATCAAAACCAGAGATAATATTTACTTTACCGTTGGCTGCGCCCTTCTTACCTTCAGTGAGGTTAAGAAGAATACCCTTCATCATGTTGTCGTAGCCAGTGGTGTGTGAACCAACAAAGCTAGGAGTGTGAGCGAAAGGAACTGGTAAATCTTGGGGTACAGCACCAGCACCTTTAGCGTTGGTAATGAAGGCGCCAAGGTCATCTCCAATAACTTCCGCCATACAGGTTGTGCAAACAGCAATCATTTTGGGCTTATAAAGTTTGTAAGAAACTTCCAAACCTTCAATCATGTTGTTCAAACCACCGAATACAGCCGCGTCTTCAGTCATCGAAGAAGAAACTGCCGAGCAAGGCTCTTTGTAGTGACGGCTAAGGTGTGTACGGAAATATGCCACACAACCTTGTGAACCTTGAACGAAAGGAAGAGTTCCTTCAATACCCAGTGCTGCGAACATGGCGCCTACTGGTTGGCAACCTTTAGCTGGGTTAACAGTTAATGCTTCACGAGCAAAGTTCTTTTCGCGGTATTCCCAAGATTTTGTCCACTCAGAAACACGTTGTACTTCTTCAGCTGGGTGGGCGCCTTCAAATTGGTCGTGCTTGTTCTTGAAGAGTTGAGTGTATTCTTCTTGCTTGAATAGCTCTAAGTGGTCAACGATTCTTTCTGGATTCTGTGGCATTTTCTTTATCTCTTTTGTAGCGTAATGGGTTGATGAGGAAAGTTAGGAGTTATGAGTTATGAGTTTTGTAGAGTTAGGGGAGTTAGGAGCCACAGATAAACAAACTAGCTGTTAACTCTTAACTCCTCACTCCTAACTCTTAACTATTAACGAATTCTTAACTTTTTGATTAAGCAGCTTTAGCAGTAACTTCAGCTTTTTTCCAAGGAGTGTTGATTAATCCCCAGGTAGGACTGTTGAGTGCTAAGTCCATGTCACGTGCGAAGATTGCAAATCCGTCGTAACCGTGATAAGGGCCGGAGTATTCTAAGAAATGCATTAGTATTTAATGTTAGATGTTAGCAGTGTTTATCTAATACATTGTTTATTGATAACACATATATTTATAGGCTGAATGTAGGCTAAATTGATTATCAGGGTAAATACATCTACTCTTCAAATGATGTGTTAAAGTCATTCCTGCATTGTTAAAAAGGCGCCACATTTCTATTTCATTTTTTCAACGAGTGTATGCAAGCAAAAATACAACAAGAGTTAGAGATAGTTAATCAACGGTTGAAAGCAGCAAAAGCAAAAGTAACAATTCGGGAATCACATGGAAGCTTACAGTTACGCGCGACATTACCACTCAAACCAGGTGATAAAAACACAAACGGCGCCGATAGAAAACAGTATAATATCAGCTTAAATATTCCCGCTAACTTAGACGGATTAAAAACAGCAGAAGAAGAAGCATATGAACTAGGTAAATTAATTGCACGTAAAACCTTTGAATGGAATCATAAATACTTAGGTAACGAAGCAATAAAAAAAGATTTTCAAAAAATCGGTGAATTATTAGAACAATTTGAACACGAGTATTTTAAAACACATAAACGCACTACCAAAAGCGAACATACATTTTTTTATTATTATTCTCGAACAAAGCGCATCACTAACCCTGAAGATATAGCCACTACCGAAAACCTAATCGCTTATATTGAAAAACTCGATAAAGACTGGGTAAGATACAATGCAGCAAGAGCAATATCTGCTTTTTGTCAAACATTTAAAATAGACATAGATTTATCAAAATATTCTAAAATGCCAGAGCGCAATTCTAGAAATATACCCTCTGACGAGGAAATCTCTACAGGATTTACTAAATTTGAAGATTATCTATATAATAGAGGCAATCAAGTTAATCAAGATGTACAAGATAGCTGGCAGCTATGGCGATGGACATACGGAATGCTAGCAGTCTTTGGTTTACGTCCGCGCGAGCTTTTTATTAACCCTGATATTACATGGTGGTTAAGCCAAGAAAATATAGATTTAACATGGAAAGTTCACAAAGACTGTAAAACCGGAGAAAGACAAGCATTACCCTTACATAAACAATGGATTGAAGATTTTGACTTGAGAAATCCTAAATCTTTAAAGATGCTAGCAACAGCAATAAGTAAAAAAGACAAGACTAAACATGCTGATATAACAGCATTAACACAACGAGTAAGCTGGTGGTTTAGAAAAGTAGGACTAGATTTTAAACCATATGACTTACGTCACGCTTGGGCAATACGCGCACATGTTTTGGGAATACCAATCAAAGCAGCAGCAGATAATTTAGGTCATAGCGTGCAGGTGCATACCGAAACCTATCAACGATGGTTTTCGCTAGATATGCGGAAATTAGCAATTAATCAAGCTTTAAATAAGAGAAATGAGATTGAAGTAATTAGGGGTGAGAATGCGAGCTTGAGCCTAGAGAATGAGAAGTTAAAGCTGGAAATTGAGAAGCTGAAGATGGAATTGGTTTATAAGCTAAGTTTATAAGACCTCTCCCCAACCCCTCTCCGAGGCGGAGAGGGGCACTAATTTATTCGTTAAAATACAATATAGCAATACTAAATTGTCATGCCAAATGCTAAATTATCATGCTAAATGATAAATTGTCATGCTGAACGTAGTGAAGCATCTTATGGATATCGATATTTATAAAAATCTACTGTTTATATCGTCTGCTATAAAAGTTAACAGTAATTTATATTATTAATTTTAACCAGTTGTAATATAGATTAAGGCGCCGTAAGAGTGATATACTTTTCTACCACAGAGGCACAGAGTCGACACAAAGAAGAGAAATTAACCACATAATCCGGAGGATTTCCCGCTCTTTAGACACAAAGGACACAAAGAATTATATAAGATATCAACGCATCAAAATTAAAAGGCTGGCAGAACCGAGGTTGGACATCAGATGCTAATTATGAGTGGAAATCACATACTGATAATTTAAGATGGAATTAGTAATTATATATTGAAATATGCCAAATAAAAAAAATTATTACAAATTTAATCAATGAACAAGAAGCTTTGATTCCTGAATATCGAGAAAAATGGCGTTGTATTCAGAATTCGGTAGAACTTATTACTGGAGTTTAGACTAAATGGCTTCAGCCCAAGAAAAAAATAAGGGGTCTGATTAAATACAGGCCCCTTTTGACAGATGCTGAGATAAGAACCACCAAATCTCACCCTGCCAATATGAAATCTGACTTTCCTTCGAGAATTCCGTCAAGCAGCTTACAAGCTTCTAGGCAAAGCACACGACGCAACATTTGAACTAACAGACGCAATATTAACTACACGTAATGCTTACAGTTTGGCAGATTTGTCTCTGTCTTGAAAAGTCTCGCGCCGGGAAACCCGGACGCGCGAGCTTTTCGCTATCACCGTTCTTTCGACGCAAGTGGCAAGCGCATTTATGAGGCGCGACAAGATAGTAGACCGAAACGAAATAAATTGATGCAGTTATACATTAAACAGATACCCACCTCCCAGAGGCGCCATTACTGGCGGGAGACCATACTGCATGGTCTCGCCCCAACGCAGTAACTCATATCTTGCACCTGGAAATTTGAATGTCAATTCCTTGACTCAGTGCCAGTTTTCTAAGTCGTTCAATGTCTTGTAAAAGAAGTAACACTACTAAATTGGGAAATATAGTAAGGAGCTGCA
>JAESFJ010000175.1_pt1:0-60000 | contig 61999 bp, 58 predicted proteins | sample 9266161 | NCBI WGS metagenome assembly JAESFJ01 (sample SAMN14506165, study PRJNA617096) | algae metagenome | isolation source: Calothrix sp. FI2-JRJ7 and co-occurring heterotrophs from granitic desert soil | place: USA: Red Pass Lake area, Fort Irwin, California | collected 2000-06-01
GTCGGCGAGGTTACCGGGGTCAATACCGACCTGCTCAACATGCTGGTCAAGGGCGACTTCATCCCGGTCATCGCACCCATCGGCGTCGGCCCGGGCGGTGAGTCCTACAACATCAACGCCGACCTGGTCGCTGGCAAGGTGGCTGAGGCGCTGAAGGCCGAGAAACTGATGCTGCTGACCAACATCGCCGGCCTGATGAACAAGCAGGGTGAGGTGCTCACCGGCCTCACCACCGAGCAGGTCAACGATCTTATTGCCGACGGCACCATCTACGGCGGCATGCTGCCGAAGATCAAATGCGCCCTGGAAGCGGTGCAGGGTGGCGTGACCAGTTCGCACATCATCGATGGCCGTGTACCCAATGCAGTGCTGCTGGAGATCTTCACCGATATCGGCAACGGCACCATGATCAGCAACCGCAAGCGCCCTTAAACAGTGGCCGCCACGCGGCCTTCTGATGACCCTCTCCCCCTGGGGCGAAGAGGCGCGCTTTTGGAAGCACTGCTTCCTGCGCCGATGAGCGCCTGATCGCTGGCGATCAGGCCGGGGCGCGGAGCGGGGTGCCCGCAGGGCGGGAGAGGGTATTGCAAGCGCACCGTCAAACCGGTGCGCACGGCGCACCCTACGAGATGACGCCGACCATCGCGCAGCCTTATCGCAAGCCATCCGCACACCGACTCAAACTTGCCGCAATCCTCCTCAACATGCACGCTCACCAGGCACCCCTGATAAGGAACGCCCATGAGCAGCCTGCCCGAACTCAGCCAGTTCAGTTTCTTCCACGCCTTGCGCGTACGCTGGGCCGAAGTCGATCCGCAAAGCATCGTCTTCAATGGCCACTACCTGACCTACGCCGACGTTGCCATCACCGAATACTTTCGCGCGCTGGGCGTTGCCTACCCCGGTGACCTGGCACAGGACGGCGGCGACTTTTTCGCCATCCGCACCTTACTCGAATACCGCGCCCCGGCGCGCTTCGATGATCAACTGCAGATTGGCGTGCGCAGCGCGCGCCTGGGCCGATCCAGCCTGACCTTTGCGCTCGGCATCTGGCGCGACGGCGAGCTACTGACCAGCGGCGAAATCGTCTATGTTCACGCCGACGGCGCGACACGCAGCAGCGCCCCGCTGCCGCAGTGGCTCAGGGAAAAGATCGAGAGTTTCGAGAAGACTCAGCCGCAAGGCTGAATGACTGAGCCCTAAGGCTTCTTCTGCGGCTCGCCGAACAGCTCGGCCAGGCGCGCACGATCAGCGGCAAAACCGGCCTCGGCCTGAGTGCGGGCTTCCTTGTAACGCGCGATATCACGCTGCAGGCGCTGCTGCTCTTCCTTGAGGTTGTTGATCTGCGCCAGCAAATGCTCCGGCACCTGGCGCCCGGCACGCTCATGGTCGGCGGCCTGGCTCTGCAGGTTGGCCTGCTGAGTACGCACCGACTGCAGATTGCCACGCGCGACGCTGGTGACGCTGTCGAGCTCGGCCAGCTTGCGCTCACGGGCACGGTCGACATCGTCGAGATTGGTGTACAGACGCAGCAACTGGGCATCGCTGCTGGCACGGGCCTTGTCCGCCTGCATACGGGCGAACTCTTCGGGCGTAGGGGCTGGCGGGATCACCCGTAGCACGCGCCCCTGATCATTGAGCACCTCGTACCCCTTGCCGATGAACTCGGGCGGCACACCCTGGCGGCTGAGCACTGTCACGCCCTTGTCGTCGACATAACGATAGAGCTCGGCAGCCACTCCCGACAACGGCAGCAGCAGGCTACAAAGCAGCGTACAGCGGGTCAGGAGCGGTGCAGGCATAGGACGACCTTGTGCTAGGGCTAGATTCCGTACTCGGCGCGATAGGCCTCGACAGCCGGCAGATATTGCTTCAGTTCAGCATCCCCTGCCAGATATTCCAGTACCTGTTCGAGTGACACGATGCTCACTACGGGCATGCCGAAGTCGCGCTCGACTTCCTGAATGGCGGAAAGCTCGCCCTGGCCACGCTCCTGACGGTTCAGCGCGATCAGGGTGCCGGCAGCCTGAGCGCCCTGCCCCTGGATGATCTGCATGACCTCACGGATTGCGGTGCCGGCAGTGATCACGTCATCGACGATCAGCACACGGCCCTTGAGCGGCGCGCCAACCAGGGTGCCGCCCTCGCCATGGTCCTTGGCTTCCTTGCGGTTGAAGCACCAGGGCAGATCGCGCTGATGATGCTCGGCCAGCGCCACGGCGGTGGTCGCAGCCAGCGGAATGCCCTTGTAGGCCGGGCCGAACAGCACGTCGAAGTCGATCCCGCTATCGACGATCGCAGCCGCGTAAAAACGCCCCAGCTGAGCCAGCGCCAGACCGCTGTCGAACAGGCCGGCATTGAAGAAATAAGGGCTGGTACGCCCGGACTTGAGGGTGAACTGACCGAAACGCAGAACACCGCGTTCGATGGCAAAGCGAATGAAATCGCGCTGGTACGCTTGCATGAAAAGTCCCGGACGGCACGGATTTAGCTAAATGAGGTGAGCTCGGGTATCATACACGCACGTGTTTTTGGGGGCCATTTATGCGGATCATCAGTGTGAACGTGAATGGTATTCAGGCTGCGGCCGAGCGAGGTCTGCTCAGCTGGCTGCAAGCCCAGAATGCCGACGTGATCTGCCTGCAAGACACCCGTGCCTCCGCCTTTGAAATGGACGACCAAGCCTTCCAACTGGATGGTTATTTCCTCTATGCATGCGACGGTGAAGTGCCCAGCCAAGGTGGCGTGGCGCTCTACTCGCGATTGCAACCCAAGGCGGTGATCAGCGGCCTCGGCTTCGAGATGGCCGATCGCTACGGGCGCTACCTGCAGGCCGATTTCGACAAGGTAAGTATCGCCACTCTGCTGCTGCCAAGCGGGCGGGACGGTGACGAGAGCTTGAATCAGAAATTCAAGTTCATGGACGACTTCACCCATTATCTGGACAAGCAACGCCGCAAGCGTCGCGAGTACATCTACTGCGGCTCGCTGCATGTAGCGCACCAGAAGCTGGACGTGAAGAACTGGCGTGACTGCCAGCAATCACCAGGTTTCCTGGCGCCCGAGCGCGCCTGGATGGATGAGGTGGTTGGCAATATGGGTTATGTCGATGCCCTGCGCGAAGTCAGCCGCGAAGGTGACCAGTTCAGCTGGTGGCCGGATAACGAGCAGGCGGAAATGCTCAACCTGGGCTACCGCTTCGACTACCAGTTGCTCACTCCGGGCATGCGCCGTAGTGTGCGCAGCGCACGCCTGCCACGCCAGCCGCGCTTCTCCCAGCATGCGCCGCTGATCGTCGATTACGACTGGATTCTCAGCATCTGATCGACAGGTATGAAAAAGCCGGCTGATCGCCGGCTTTTTGTTGCGCGCAGGTTTACTTCACCAAACGCCAACTGAAGGGGTAGCGATAGGGCTGCCCTTCATTGGCCTTGATACCCGCGATGATGGTCAACACCAGCGCCGCCAGGCCCAATAGCATCAGCAGCGGGAAGCCGATCACCACCACCATCAGGATGAAGCAGACCACTGCGGCCAGCGCTACGCTGATCTGGAAGTTCAGCGCTTCCTTGCCCTGGGCATCGACGAAGGGGTCGAGGTCTTTCTTGATCTGCCAGATGATCAGCGGGCCAAGCAGATTGCCGAAGGGGAACACCAGGCCGAGAAACGCGGCGAAGTGGCAGAACATGGCCCACTGACGCGCTTCCTGACTGGGCGTCGGAACCGGGTTTTGCATATCGTCGTTCATACGGGTGCTCCTTGCTCGGCTAAAGATTTCAGTCGACCAGAGCGGCCTTCTGCAGTTCAAAGATCTCGTTCATGCCTTTCTGTGCCAGTGCCAGCATGGCGTTGAATTCGTCAGGCTGGAACGGCGCGCCTTCGGCAGTACCCTGCACTTCGATGAAGCCGCCGGCATTGGTCATTACCACGTTGAGGTCGGTCTCGGCGGCGGAGTCTTCCAGGTAGTCCAGATCCAGCACCGGCTCGCCTTGGTAAATGCCGACCGACACCGCTGCGATCATCTGCTTGAGCGGCTCGCCCTTGAGCGAACCACGCTTTTTCAGCACTCTCAAGGCATCGACCAACGCCACCATGGCGCCAGTGATGGAGGCGGTGCGGGTGCCACCGTCAGCCTGGATCACGTCGCAATCGACATACAGGGTGTTCTCGCCCAGCTTGGTCATGTCCAGCGCCGCGCGCAGCGAACGGCCGATGAGGCGCTGGATTTCCAAAGTACGACCGCCCTGCTTGCCACGGCTGGCTTCACGCTGGTTACGCTCGCCGGTGGCGCGCGGCAGCATGCCGTATTCGGCAGTCAGCCAGCCCTGGCCCTGGCCCTTGAGGAAGCGCGGCACGCCGGATTCGACGCTGACGGTGCAGATCACCTTGGTATCGCCGAACTCCACCAGCACCGAGCCCTCGGCGTGCTTGGTGTAGTTGCGGGTGATGCGAATCGAGCGCAACTGATCGGCGGCGCGGCCACTGGGACGTTTCATCGAGCGATACCTACTTCATTAAGTGAAAACAGTATTAAGTGAAAACAGTGCGCATTATAGGGGCGCTCGAGCAAGGGGACACGCCGAATTGGCGCCAGCAGATGACAGGCCCGATCGCCTGCACATGAAATGGGTGGGTGCCGTGAGCTACAATCCTGCGTTTTTCGAGCCGACTTCCACGAGGTATCCCATGGTTCACAGCATGACGGCCTTTGCCCGCAATGAGCAGGCAACCGCTCACGGCACACTGAGCTGGGAGCTGCGCTCGGTCAACCACCGCTATCTCGAGCCGCACCTGCGCCTGCCGGAAGCCTTCCGCGACCTCGAAGGCGCGGTGCGCGAAGCGCTGCGCCAGGGCCTGTCACGCGGCAAGGTGGAGTGCACCCTGCGCTTCGCCGAAGAAAGTGCCGGCAAGCCGCTGCAGGTCGACGCCGACCGCGCCCGCCAACTGATTACCGCTGCCGAACAGGTCGCCGCGCTGATCCAGCAACCAGCCCCGCTCAACCCGCTGGAAGTGCTGGCCTGGCCCGGCGTGCTGGTGGCCGACTCGGCCGACCCGCAGGCGCTGAACGCTGCCGCTCTGAAGCTGTTCGACCAGGCACTGGGTGAACTCAAGGCCGGCCGTGCCCGCGAAGGCGCCGAGTTGGCCAAGCTGCTCAACGAGCGCCTCGACAGCATCCTCGACGAAGTCGCCGCCCTGCGCGAACTGGTGCCGCAGATGCTTGCCGGGCAGCGCGCCAAGATCGAAACCCGCTTCGCCGAAATGCAGGCCGAGCTCGATCCGCAACGCCTGGAGCAGGAGCTGGTGCTGCTCGCGCAGAAGAGCGACGTGGCCGAGGAGCTGGATCGCCTCAGCACCCACGTCAGCGAAGTGCGTCGCGTGCTCAAGGCCGGCGGCGCTGCCGGACGGCGCCTGGATTTTTTGATGCAGGAGCTCAACCGCGAGGCCAACACCCTCGGCTCCAAGGCCTTCGATCCGCGCAGCACGCAGGCTGCGGTCAATCTGAAGGTGCTCATCGAACAGATGCGCGAGCAAGTACAGAACATCGAGTGAAAACTGCTGCGCTAGGCTATACCGCGTTGAAATCAGGTTCGAAATGCTCATTTACAGTCGTAAACTCCGCTTTCTCACCTGATTTCGCCTTGTCTAGCCGTCGCTCGCTACGTTTTCACGCCCATCAAGATTTGCTCAGGAAGCTCTAATGGCCACCACCGGCACCCTATACATCGTTTCCGCTCCCTCCGGCGCCGGCAAGACCAGCCTGGTCAAGGCCCTGATCGACAGCGAGGCGCAGATTCGCGTCTCGGTCTCGCATACCACCCGTGCCATGCGCCCAGGCGAGGTGGACGGGGTCAACTACCACTTCATCGACCATGCGCAGTTCAATGCCATGATCGAACGCAGCGAGTTCCTCGAGCACGCCCAGGTGTTCGACAATTTCTACGGCACCTCGCAGAAATGGGTCGAGCAGACCCTGGCCGAAGGCTTCGACCTGATCCTGGAGATCGACTGGCAGGGGGCACAGCAAGTGCGCAAGCTGATGCCGCAGGCCAAATCCATCTTCATCCTGCCGCCGACCCAGGAAGCTTTGCGTCACCGCCTGACCAACCGCGGCCAGGACAGCGGCGAGATCATCGAACGACGCATGCGCGAGGCCGTCAGCGAGATGAGCCACTACGTCGAATACGACTACCTGGTGATCAACGACGACTTCAACCACGCCCTGAGCGACCTGAAAGCCATCTTCCGCAGCAACCAGTTGTCGCAAACACAGCAACAGCAGCGCCATGCCGGGCTGCTCAGCGAACTGCTGGCGTAAAACAGCGCTTCCATTGTCGCTGGTGATTTTTTAGACTATCCAGTCCGCTCGCCCGCTCGGGCCAAGCTTATCCGCACAAGTTACGAGGAACACCATGGCTCGCGTTACCGTCGAAGATTGCCTGGACAACGTTGATAACCGCTTCGAACTGGTCATGCTCGCGACCAAGCGTTCGCGCCAGCTGGCCACCGGCGGCAAAGAGCCGAAAGTGGCGTGGGAAAACGACAAGCCCACCGTGGTGGCCCTGCGCGAAATCGCTGCCGGCCTGGTGGACTACGACGTGATCGCCCAGGACGATATCGTCGAAGAAGAACCGCTGTTCGCCGCCTTCGAGGAAGAGGCCAACGAGCCTCTGTAAGTCGATGATGCCGGGTCGAAGTTGCGCGGCGGGTAGCCAAACCGGTCATGAGGGGAATACCCCATGGCTGGTATAGACGCTCTCGCCGACCGACTTTCGGCCTATCTCGGCCATGACCAGGTCAACCTGGTTCGCCGAGCCTACTTCTACGCCGAACAGGCGCACGATGGCCAACGCCGCCGCAGTGGCGAAGCCTACGTGACCCATCCGCTGGCCGTGGCCAGCATCCTCGCCGACATGCACATGGACCATCAGAGCCTGATGGCCGCCATGCTGCACGACGTCATCGAAGACACCGGCATCGCCAAGGAAGCACTCAACGCGCAGTTCGGCGAAACCGTGGCCGAACTGGTCGACGGGGTCAGCAAACTGACCCAGATGAACTTCGAGACCAAGGCCGAGGCGCAGGCCGAGAACTTCCAGAAGATGGCCATGGCCATGGCCCGCGACATCCGCGTGATTCTGGTCAAGCTCGCCGACCGCCTGCACAACATGCGCACCCTCGATGCCATGCCGCACGAGAAGAGCCGGCGCATCGCCAAGGAAACCCTGGAAATCTACGCCCCCATCGCCAACCGGCTGGGCATGCACAACATGCGTGTGGAGTTCGAAGACCTGGGCTTCAAGGCCATGCACCCGATGCGCTCCGAGCGCATTCGCGCCGCTGTGCGCCGCGCTCGGGGCAACCGCAAGGAAATCGTCGCCAAGATCGAGGAATCGATCCAGATGTGCCTGCAGCGCGAAGGCATGGAAGGCGAGGTGATCGGCCGCGAGAAGCACCTGTACAGCATCTACCAGAAGATGCGCGGCAAGCGTAAGGCGTTCAACGAGATCATGGACGTCTACGCCTTCCGCATCATCGTCGACAAGGTCGACACCTGCTACCGCGTACTCGGCGCCGTGCACAACTTGTATAAACCCTTGCCCGGGCGCTTCAAGGATTACATCGCGATTCCCAAGGCCAACGGCTACCAGTCGCTGCACACCACGCTGTTCGGCATGCACGGCGTGCCCATCGAGATCCAGATTCGCACCCGCGAAATGGAAGAGATGGCCAACAACGGCATCGCCGCCCACTGGCTGTACAAGTCCAATGAGGACGATGCGCCCAAGGGCAACCACGCCCGCGCGCGTCAGTGGGTCAAGGGCGTACTGGAGCTGCAGCAACGCGCCGGCAACTCGCTGGAATTCATCGAAAGCGTGAAGATCGACCTGTTCCCCGACGAGGTCTACGTGTTCACGCCCAAGGGCCGCATCATGGAGCTGCCCAAAGGCTCCACCGCGGTCGACTTCGCCTACGCAGTGCACACCGATGTCGGCAACACCTGCATCGCCTGCCGCATCAACCGCCGTCTGGCGCCACTGTCGCAGGCTCTGGAAAGTGGCTCGACGGTAGAAATCGTTACCGCGCCGGGCGCCCGGCCGAATCCGGCCTGGCTCAACTTCGTGGTCACCGGCAAGGCGCGCACGCATATCCGCCATGCCCTCAAGCAACAGCGCCGCTCGGAATCGATCAGCCTCGGCGAACGCCTGCTGAACAAGGTGCTGGCTAGCTTCGACACGCACCTGGAAAAGATCGCGCCCGAGCGCGTACAGGCCGTGCTCGGCGAATATCGCCAGGAGGTCATCGAAGACCTGCTCGAAGACATCGGCCTGGGCAACCGCATGGCCTACGTCGTGGCCCGCCGCCTGCTGGCCGAGAGTGGCGACGAAACCCTGCCGAGCAGCGAAGGGCCCCTGGCGATCCGTGGCACCGAAGGCCTGGTGATGAGCTACGCCAAGTGCTGTACGCCGATCCCGGGCGACCCCATCGTCGGCTACCTGTCCGCCGGCAAGGGCATGGTGGTGCACATGGAAAGCTGCCGGAACATCGTCGACATCCGCCACAACCCGGAAAAATGCATCCAGCTCAACTGGGCCAAGGATGTCACCGGCGAATTCAACGTCGAACTGCGCGTCGAGCTGGAACACCAGCGCGGTCTGATCGCCCTGCTGGCCGGCAGCGTCAATGCCGCCGATGGCAACATCGAGAAGATCAGCATGGACGAACGCGACGGCCGTATCAGCGTGGTGCAACTGGTGGTCAGCGTGCATGACCGCGTGCACCTGGCCCGCGTGATCAAGAAACTTCGCGCGCTCAAGGGCGTGATGCGTATCACCCGAGTACGCGCCTGACACAATTCCCCTATTTCCAGCCTGTAGGCTGGGTGCTCGACCCAGCCAGTTCTCACAAGGAGCGATTCATGAGCAAGACCGTCATCACCAGCGACAAGGCCCCCGCCGCCATCGGCACCTACTCCCAGGCGATCAAGGCCGGCAACACCGTGTACATGTCCGGCCAGATCCCGCTGGATCCGGTGAGCATGGAGCTGGTCGAAGGCTTCGAAGCACAGACCGTGCAGGTCTTCGAGAACCTCAAGGCGGTTGCTGAAGCCGCCGGCGGCTCGTTCAAGGACATCGTCAAGCTGAACATCTTCCTCACCGACCTGTCGCACTTCGCCAAGGTCAACGAGATCATGGGCCGCTATTTCGAACAGCCCTACCCGGCTCGCGCCGCTATCGGCGTTGCTGCTCTGCCGCGCGGCGCGCAGGTGGAAATGGACGCTATTCTGGTCATCGAGTAAGTCGTTCGAGCGGGGCAGCAGGCCCCGCTCGCCCTTCCCCGGCATGGAGATCGCCATGCGTCTGCTTCCTCTGCTGCTATGCGGCGCCCTGCTCGGCGGCTGCGCCAGCACACCGAACAACGACCCGAGCGGTACCTGGATCAACCAGGCTGCCATCGATGCCGCCCGCGAAAGCGGTCGCCTGCGCGAAGCCCTGCTCGCCTACGGCCCCAACCTCGAATGGCAGATCAACCCCGAACAGCAGCAGGCCAGCTACAGCAACGGCTTCGAGCTGGCCGAGGGCAAGCTGCAGGGTGCCGGAGAGGGGCGTTGGCAGGTGGCCTTCTACGGTGATTACAACGAGCAGCTCGCCATTCAGAACGGCGAACTGGTGCAGATCGCCAGCGAATACTGGCCCGAGCAGCACTTCGCCCGCGTCAACGGCTTCAGCGAACCCAAGCCACTGGGCAGCAGCTTCGAGCAGGCGCTATATCGCGACTACCTGGGCGGCGACTGGCTGATCGAGGAAGGTCTGGGCCAGGGCGGCCTGGTGCGCTTCAACAGCGACGGGCAGATACAAGGCCTGCCCGGCGCCGAACGCTTCGCCCTGTGCCTGGCAGGCGACTGCGCGGCCATGAGCGGCGAACATGACAGTCTTTGGCTGCAAGCCGGTGATCAGGGTAGCCCCTGGTTGTTCGTGCATGAAGGCAATCAGCTGCGCATCTTCGAAGCGCAGAACCGCGCCCAGTTCGACGAGATGCCCGAGTACCAGCCTGGCCCGCAACGCTGGTTGCTCAAACGCCGCTGATCAGCCGGCGCCGCCTGCGGGCAGGAGCGGCGCCACGCTATAGAGCCCCCAGCAACAGCCAGCCTCCCAGCGCCAGCAACAGGCCACCGCAACCGCGATCCAGACAGCGCACGCGACGCTGCAACCAACTGCGCCAGCGCGCCTGATCGAGCAGACGCACCAGCGCCAGATCCCAGAACAGCACCACCAGGGTCATCCACAGCATCGCCAGGCCCAGCCCCCATGCCGGCATTGCCGACTCGCGCAAGACCCCGAATAGCCCGGCGTAGAATAGCGGCAATTTGGGGTTGAGGCTGCTGGCCAGAAGGCCCTGACGCATGCCCTTCCACACCCCGCCGAGCCTCAACTGATCACCCTGCGGCAGGACCAGATCTCGCCGCGAGACCAGCGCCTGCAGGCCGCTCCAGGCGAAATACAGCCCGCCGCCGACCTGCAAGCAGCGCCACAGCCAACTGCCCTCGGCGGGTAACAACGCCATGACGAACAGTACCAGCAGCATGCTCAGCAGGTTGGCCAGCGCAATGCCGCAGGCGCAACCGTCGGCCTGGTGCCGGCCCTTGGCCAGCGCGGTGCGAATCAACAGAAAGAAGTCCGGCCCGGGCGACAGCAAGGCCGCGAAATGAGTACCGGCCACCAGTAGAAACAACGCGAACATGGCACCTCCGTTTGGCGGAGGCAGTGTCGGCAACCAGCGGTGTCGATGTATTGGAAAAAACTCAGGCTCGACAGCGACGCAATCGCTGCCGAACAACTTGGCGCGCCCCGATGCAAGTTCGCGCAAAGCCTTGCCGAATCAGGCCTGCGCCACGGCGCGAAAACGCCCCGGAGTGACCCCGGTGAAACGGCGAAACACCCCGTTGAAATGCGCCTGGTCATAAAAGCCCAGGTCCAGTGCGACATCGGCCAGGGCCTGACCTTGCAACAACCTGCGCTTGGCTTCACGCACTCGGCGCTGCAGTAGATAGGTGTGTGGCGGCACGCCATAGGCACGGCGAAATGCCTCGATCAGGTGGCGCGGGTGACGCTGCACCAAGGCAGCCAATTGCTCGAGGCTGACAGCCTCGGCGTAGTGCACTTCCAGGTAATCGCGCAGGTACGCCGTCACCCCGCTGTCGCGACATGCCGGGCGCGCCTCGCGCAAGCCGCCGTGCCGCACGAAGACCAGCTCCAGCAACGCCAGCAGTTCGCTCTCCAACGCCAGCGCATCACCGCGCTCGAACTCGCCAGCCAGTTGCGCAAGGCTTGCCGCGACGCGGCCGTCGTCATCCGGGTTGAGCGTGCTGAAACCGTTGGGCAGGCGCTTGCGCCCGAGCAGCGCCGGCAGCCGCGACTCCTCGACATAGAGCATGCGATAGACCACACGCGCAGACTCGGCATGCCCGGTATGCGGCTCCTCGGGGTTCATCAGCGACAGGGTGCCGGCAGGCAGCGCATAGCGCTGACCACGACACTGGTAGCCACCGACACCCTGCACGATGGCGCCGATGGCGAAGGCATCATGACTATGTCGGCCAAAGGCCTGCCCGGAGAAGTCGGCGTGAAACAGCTCGACGCCCGGCAGCCAGGGCTTGGCCAGCAAGCTGTTGGCGTCCATTTCAGCGCTCGGCGAGGATCGCCGCATAGCCCTCGCGGTAGCTCGGATACTGCGGCGCCCAACCCAGCGCACGAGCGCGGGCATTGCGGCAACGCTTGCTACCGGCTCGGCGCACGCGCTGCTCGTCGCTCCAGTGGCTGACGCCCAGTTGCTCACGCAGCCAACCCACTACTTCGTGCAGCGGCGCCGGCTCGTCGTCGACGCCCAGGTAGCAATCGGCCAAGGGCCCACCGGCGGCATCCGCCTGCAACAGCGTGGCGAACAGGCCGGCAGCATCCTCGACATGAATGCGATTGCCATACAGCGGCGGCGTCTCGCTGACGCGATAGCCGCCGCGCACCTGGCTCAGCAACCACTCACGGCCGGGGCCGTAGAGGCCGGTCAGACGCACCGTGGTCGCCGGTAGGCCGCTGTCGAGCGCGACACGCTCAGCCTCGCGCATGATCACCGCAGAAAAACTCTGCGCTTCAGCCGCAGAGTCCTCGTCGATCCACTCGCCCTCCTGCTGCCCGTACACGCCGCTGCTGGAGGCGAACAGGATGCGCCGCGGGCGCTGGCCATGCTGCGCCAACCAGCTCAACACGCGGCGCAGCCCCTCGACATAGGCGGCGCGATAGCCGGCCTCGTCATGCTCGGTGGCGGCGGCGCAGTACACCAGGTAATCCAGTTGCCCTTGCGGCCAATCCGCCGGACAGGCATCGGCGTGCAGATCGCCGGCCAGCGGCTCGATCGCGGCAGGCAGTGCAGCCACGTTGCGACGCATGCCGATCACGCGCCAGCCCTGTTCGGCCATCCGCAGGCCAAGGCGGGTACCGACGTCTCCACACCCGGCAATCAGCAGGCTGTTGCATTCGGACATGCTTTTCTCCATGACATTTATGCAAAGGCGCAGTTTAGCCCGGTTGGTTCATTCGTATGCAAAGGCTATGCTTGTCGGCAATTTAATGGATAAACACTATGACCCTCACCGAACTGCGGTACATCGTCACCCTCGCCCAGGAACAACACTTCGGCCGCGCCGCCGAGCGTTGCCACGTCAGCCAGCCGACCCTGTCGGTGGGCGTGAAGAAGCTGGAGGACGAGCTGGGCGTGCTGATCTTCGAGCGCAGCAAGAGCGCCGTGCGCCTGACCCCGGTCGGTGAGGGCATCGTCACCCAGGCACAGAAGGTGCTGGAGCAGGCCCAGGGCATTCGCGAGCTGGCCCAGGCCGGCAAGAACCAGCTGACCGCCCCGCTGAAGATCGGCGCCATCTACACCGTCGGCCCCTATCTGTTCCCGCACCTGATTCCGCAGCTGCACCGGGTCGCCCCGGACATGCCGCTGTACATCGAGGAAAACTTCACCCATATCCTGCGTGACAAGCTGCGCACCGGTGAGCTCGACGCCATCATCATCGCCCTGCCGTTCCAGGAGGCCGACGTACTGACCAAGCCGCTGTACGACGAGCCCTTCTACGCCCTGCTGCCGGCCGGCCATCCCTGGGCGGAGCTGGAGACCATCGACACCAAGCTGCTCAACGACAAGAGCCTGCTGCTGCTTGGTGAAGGGCACTGCTTCCGCGACCAGGTGCTGGAAGCCTGTCCGACCCTGCGCAAAGGCGGCGACGACCACGGCAAGCACACCACGGTGGAATCCAGCTCTCTGGAAACCATCCGCCATATGGTCGCCTCCGGCCTCGGCGTGTCGATCCTGCCGTTCTCGGCGGTGGACAGCCACCACTATGCGCCGGGCGTGATCGAAGTACGTCCGCTCAGCGCGCCGGTGCCGTTCCGTACCGTGGCGATCGCCTGGCGTGCCAGCTTCCCGCGGCCCAACGCCATCGAAGTGCTGGCCGACTCGATCCGCCTCTGCTCGGTCGCCCGCAGCCCGCAGACCAAGGCAGTCTGAGGCCAGAGGTGAGCGAGCTGGCAGCGGTTTCCGTCACTGCGCTCAAAGGCGTAGGCGCCGCCCTGGCCGAGAAACTGGCCAAGGTCGGCCTGGAAAACCTGCAGGACGTGCTGTTCCACCTGCCGCTGCGCTATCAGGATCGCACCCGCATCACCCCCATTGGCGCGCTGCGCCCGGGGCAGGATGCGGTGGTCGAGGGCATCGTCGCCGGTGCCGACGTGGTCATGGGCCGGCGGCGCAGCCTGCTGGTGCGCCTACAGGATGGCAGCGGCACGCTGAGCCTGCGCTTCTTCCACTTCAGCCAGGCGCAGAAGGAAGGGCTCAAACGCGGCACCGCCCTGCGCTGCTACGGTGAAGTACGCCCCGGCGCCACCGGCCTGGAGATCTACCACCCGGAATACCGCGCGCAGAGCGGCGACGAGCCGGCCCCGGTAGAGCAGAGCCTGACGCCCATCTACCCGACCACCGAAGGCCTGACCCAGCAGCGTCTGCGCCAGCTCAGCCAGCAGGCTCTGGCGCGTCTCGGCCCACGCAGTCTGCCGGACTGGCTGCCCGACGAGCTGGCCCGCGACTATCGTCTGGCCCCCCTGGATGAGGCCATCCGTTACCTGCACCGGCCGCCGCCGGACGCCGATGTCGAAGAGCTCGCCGAGGGCCGCCACTGGGCTCAGCATCGCCTGGCCTTCGAGGAACTGCTGACCCATCAGCTATCGCTGCAGCACCTGCGCGAACAGGTGCGTGCGCAGCAGGCGCCAGCCCTGCCGCCGGCGCAGAAGCTGCCGCAGCAGTACCTCGCCAACCTCGGTTTCGCCCCGACCGGTGCGCAGCAGCGCGTGGGCGCCGAGATCGCCTACGACCTGGCGCAGAGCGAGCCCATGCTGCGCCTGGTGCAGGGTGATGTCGGCGCCGGCAAGACGGTAGTCGCCGCGCTGGCCGCCCTGCAGGCGCTGGAAGCCGGCTATCAGGTGGCACTGATGGCGCCGACCGAGATCCTCGCCGAGCAGCACTTTCTCAACTTCAGCAAATGGCTGGCACCGCTTGGCCTGGACGTCGCCTGGCTGGCTGGCAAGCTCAAGGGCAAGGCCCGCGCAGCAGCCCTGGAACAGATCGCCGGCGGCTGCCCGATGGTGGTCGGCACCCACGCCCTGTTCCAGGACGAAGTGAGGTTCAAGCGCCTGGCCCTGGTGATCATCGACGAACAGCACCGCTTCGGCGTGCAGCAGCGCCTCGCCCTGCGCCAGAAGGGCATCGACGGTCGCCTCTGCCCGCACCAGTTGATCATGACCGCCACCCCCATCCCGCGCACCCTGGCGATGAGCGCCTACGCCGATCTGGACACCTCGATCCTCGACGAACTGCCGCCAGGGCGCACGCCGGTCAACACTCTGGTGATCGCCGACAGCCGCCGCGATGAGGTGGTCGAGCGCGTGCGCAATGCCTGCCAGCAGGGGCGCCAGGCCTACTGGGTCTGCACCCTGATCGAAGAATCCGAAGAGCTCACCTGCCAGGCCGCGGAAACCAGCTTCGAGGAGCTGTCTGCGGCCCTCGGCGAGCTGCGCGTCGGGCTGATCCACGGGCGCATGAAACCGGCCGAAAAAGCCGCGGTGATGGATGAGTTCAAGCAGGGCAAGCTGCAACTGCTGGTGGCCACCACGGTAATCGAGGTCGGCGTCGACGTACCCAATGCCAGCCTGATGATCATTGAAAATCCCGAACGCCTGGGCCTGGCCCAGCTACACCAGCTGCGCGGCCGGGTCGGCCGTGGCAGCGCCGCCAGTCATTGCGTGCTGCTCTACCATGCACCATTGTCGCAACTCGGGCGCGAGCGCCTGGCAATCATGCGCGAGACCACCGACGGTTTCGTCATCGCCGAGAAGGACCTCGAACTCAGGGGGCCGGGGGAAATGCTCGGAACCCGACAGACCGGTCTGCTGCAATTCAAGGTCGCCGACCTGATGCGCGATGCCGACCTGCTGCCCGCCGTGCGCGACGCGGCGCAGGCACTATTGGAACATTGGCCACAACATGTGGCTCCATTGTTGGAGCGCTGGTTGCGTCACGGCCAGCAATACGGTCAAGTGTGAACCTGTTCACAGGACAACCGTCGCCACGAACCTTTGCGCAAATCCTCGCTGGTTATACTTCGGGGCACATGCGCCAACGCTGGATATCGATATGACTGAAGCCGCCCTCGCCGCCAACGCCACTGCGCAAGCCCCCGCCGTGATCGTGCAACTGCTGGAGAAACTCGCCGTACCCTATCAGGTACGCGCGGAGCGCCCGGGTCAGCCAAGCGAGGCGCGCCTGCAGGCAGTGCTGGTGGACGATGCCATCGGTGCCCTGCTGGTGCTCTATCCGCGTAGCCAAATGCTCGATCTGTCGCGCCTGGCCGAACTGACTGGGCGCCAGCTCACGGCGGTCAAGCCGGAACGCCTGGAGCGCATGCTCGGCAAGCACAATCTGGCCGCACTACCCGGTTTGCCGCCACTGACCAGTTCGCCCTGCCTCTACGAAGAACGCCTGCTGCAGGTGCCCAGTCTGCTGATCGAGTCCGGCCAGCCTGGTGTGTTGCTGGAAATCCCCACCGAAGCCTTCAAGGCGCTGCTGAGCAAGGCCAGCGCGGCGCGTTTCGGTGAGCCGGTCAGCGCGATCAAACCGAACCTCGATCGCCCCCATGATGACCGTGCGGAAATCACCCAAGCCGTGCAGGCTTTTACCGCACGGCGCATCCAGCAGCGTCTGGAAGAAACCATCGAGATTCCGCCGCTGCCGGAAACCGCACAGAAGATCATCAAGCTGCGCGTTGACCCTAATGCCACGGTGGACGACATCACCGGCGTGGTCGAAACCGATCCCGCGCTGGCGGCCCAGGTAGTCAGCTGGGCCGCCTCGCCCTACTACGCCGCGCCCGGCAAGATCCGCTCGGTGGAAGATGCCATCGTCCGCGTGCTGGGCTTCGACCTGGTGATCAACCTGGCTCTCGGCCTGGCGCTGGGCAAGACTCTCAGTCTGCCCAAGGATCAGCCGCAGCACGCCACCCCTTACTGGCAGCAAGCGATCTATACCGCTGCAGTGATCGAAGGCCTGACCCGCGCCATGCCGCGCGCACAGCGCCCGGAAGCCGGCCTGACCTACCTGGCCGGTCTGCTGCACAACTTCGGTTACCTGGTCCTGGCGCACGTGTTTCCACCGCACTTCTCGTTGATCTGCCGTCACCTGGAGGTCAACCCGCACCTGCCTGCCGGGCATATCGAGCAGCACCTGCTGGGCATCACCCGCGAGCAGATCGGTGCCTGGCTGATGCGCCACTGGGATATGCCGGAAGAGCTGTCCAGCGCTCTGCGCTTTCAGCACGATCCGTCCTACGCCGGCGACAGCGCGGCCTTCCCCAATCTGGTGTGCCTGGCGGTCAGCCTGCTGCGCAACCGGGGTATCGGTGCCGGGCCGCAGAACGAGATTCCTGATGAGCTGTTCGACGCCCTGGGGCTGACCCGGGAAAAAGCCGAGGACGCGGTGAGCAAGGTGCTGAGCGCCGAGGTCGCCTTGCGTGAACTGGCAGCGCAGTTCCAGCAGCCGCACTGAGCGGCTGCAGCTCAGGTTCCCACACCCTGCCCCTTAGGCCTTGCCTGCCGTCTGGCGCAGTTGATCGCGAGCGGTAGGCTGTTCGCGGCCGGCGTTCCGGGCCGCGCTATGGCTTGCCTGCCACCTGGCGCAGTTGTTCACGACGTTCAGAGAATAGCTGCGGCACCACTTCGAGGCTTATGGCAAGCAGCTGGCTGACGCTGGGATGCTCGTAGAGTGCCGCATACTCGGCGAGCTGATCGCTGGGCATCTGCCGGTAGGCATAGAACATGAAGCTTTCCACCGCCAGCTCGCTGGATTGGCGAATGGCGTTTGCTTGCGTCTGCGTCTGCGCCTGCAGTTCGGCTTCGCTGAGGTTCTCGCCCCGCGCCCTTAACGCCAGCAATGCCTGGGTCTTGCCGACTTCGTAACGTAGCAGGCTGGCCAGTTCAGTGGTACGCGCGGCAGCGTCGAGACGCTTGACCAACTCCAGACGCGCACCTCGTGGCGGCTGCTCCTGCAGGCGCTGGCGGTATTCAGCCAAACCTTCGGGTTGCTCACCGACGGCGCGCTCGGCAGCGGTGAAACGCTGCGCCAACGGGCTATCGAGACGCTCACGGGCCTGCTCGCCCTGCGCCGCATCGAAGCGGGCAGCGACGCGCTGGGCCAGGTCCAGACAAAAGGCTTCGCCAGCGAAGAGCTGGGCGAGGCGCTTCTGTTCGGTTTCATCCTGGCCACGCTGCACCAACGGCGCGCTCTGTTCGCACAGCAGATGGATACCGGCGAGCTCGAACAGCGGCAACAAGGCCTTGGCAGACGCTGGCTCGGCTCGTGCAGTGGTGGCGGCCAGCAATAGCAGGAGTAACAGGAAAAGACGCATGGTCGGGCTTTCCACAGGGACGTGCCTGGCAGCCTAACCAAAGCGCGGCGTCGCGGCCAGCCGCGACGCCTATCGGAAGCCAACCAGATAAGGTTGCCAACGTGGTCTTTCGTAGGAGCCCCGCCCCGGGGCGAAGCGTTTTCGAGGGCGCACCGCCTGATTCGCGGCGGAGCGCCGCTCCTACAATTTCGATGCGTCGACGCCTAACTGACAGGCATCAGCCGATCAAGCGGCCTTTTTGGCCTCCCCGGCCTTCTCCTTCGGCATCAGGTACTTGGTCAGCCCCTGGAACCACATGACCAGCGCCGGGTTGCCCTGGATCTGGATGTCCTTGTTCTGGATGCCCTGCATGAAGGCCAGCTGCTTGTTCTTCGCGGTCATGGTTTCGAAGCCGTAGGCGGCATCCTTGAAGCCGATGGCGAAGGCCGGATCCGGGGCGGCGCCGCGCTTGCTGGTCACGCGCTGACCGGCCACGGTGAAGTGGCGTGCGACCTTGCCGTCCAGCGTGTGCAACTGGAACACCATATCGCGACCTTCGAGCTGCTGGCGGAACGCCGGGTTTTCACGACTGGCCTTGGCCATCAGGCGGCCCAGCATCCACAGGAGAAAACGGAATTTCATGCACAAGGCCTCGTGATCGAAGATGATGGCCGCGCATTGTAGTGCTTTTCTTGCAGGACTACAGCCTGTCTAAAGCATGGCTGTATCAGCGAATGTCGCAGCATGGCTGCGCAGGGGGAACCCGGAGCCGAACGGCTCCGGGTAACGGGCTCAGTTGACCGCGTCTTTCAGGGACTTGCCCGGTTTGAAAGCGACGGTGTTGCTGGCCTTGATCTTCACCGGCTGACCGGTTTGTGGGTTCTTACCAGTACGGGCGCCACGGTGGCGTTGGACGAAAGTCCCGAAGCCAACCAGGGTCACACTGTCCTTGCGGTTCAGTGCACCGGTGATTTCTTCCAGTACGGCGTTGAGTACACGATTGGCCTGATCCTTGGTCAGATCAGCCTTTTCGGCGATGGCGGCGGCGAGTTCCGGTTTACGCATAGATGCCTCTTTGACGGTTTTTTGTTGTTGTGTCCGTGCTGTCCTTCCAGAACAGCGCCCAAGGCGCCGCAACAGCTCTGCGCTGCGGCAGACCCTTGGGAGAATGGCATGCCGCATCGCACTGCGCCAGTCTCGCCCGCCACTTTAACCAGGCAATTTCGTGGCGTATCCGACAGAACAGCAGGCAATCACGCCAGCAGTGCCGGTAGCTCCTTGTTCAGTGCCAGTTTCTCCTGCACGGCGGCGCCGGTCAGCGCATAACCGAGCAGTGCTCCGGAAGCCTCGCGGCAGAGCGCCTTGATGTCGCTGCCGCTGCCTTCGACCATCCATTCGCCCTGGCTGCCACGCGGTGGCGGCGAGACCACCAGCGGGCATACCGGCGTTTTTACCGTCACCGGCATCGGCCCATAGCTGACCACCGTCGGCTCACCAGCCAGGGTCTTGGCCAGCGCCCGGGCACAGGCCATCAGCGGCATGACGTAGAGCAGGTTGAGGCCGTCGACCTCGGCGCAGTCGCCCAGGGCGTAGATATTGGCGTGCGAGGTGCGCAACTGGCGGTCGACCATCACGCCACGGTTGATGTCGAGACCGGCTGCCGCAGCGAGCGCGGTGCGTGGGCGCAGGCCGACTGCGGAGACCACCGCGTCGCACGCAATCAGGCGGCCATCGGACAGCGTCGCCTGCAGCGCCTCACCCTGGCGGTCGAGACTGGCCAGCACCGGGCCGAGATGAAAACGTACGCCCAGACCTTCCAGGCCGGCTTGTACGGCAGAGGCCGCTGCCGGATGCAGCAGACCCGGCATCACCTGCTCACAGGGCGCCAGCAGCTCTACCTCATAGCCGCCGGCACTGAGGTCGTTGGCAAACTCGCAACCAATCAGCCCGGCGCCGAGAATCAATACCCGACGCTTGCCAGCCACGGCGCTGCGAAAGCGCGCGTAGTCTTCCAGGTCATTGATCGGGAACACCGCGTCCTGGGCATCGCCTTCCACCGGCACACGAATCGGCTCGGCGCCCCAGGCCAGTACCAGGTCGCGGTATGGCACGGCTTCCTCACCGATCCACAAGCGCTTGTGACCAGGGTCGATTCCGGTGATGCGGGTATGGGTGCGGATCTCCGCATTGAGCTGCTCTGCCATGGCGCCGGCTTCGGCCATGGCCAGGCCGTCGGCATCCTTGTTCTTGCCAAAGCCGGTGGACAGCATCGGCTTGGAATAGGAGCGGCCGTCGTCAGCGGTGATCAGCAGCAGAGGCGTCTGGGTGTCGAGCTTGCGCCATTCCTTGGCCAGGTTGTAGCCGGCCAGGCCGGTGCCGACGATGACGACTGGTGCACTCATGCGCTCTTTCCTCACAATAAAAACGACGCGACGACCCACCGGCCGCCTCCCGAGATGGCGGGATCACACCCTACTGGATCGGGCAAGCGCTGGCCAGATTGAGGTTCAGTCAGCCATTCGCAGATTGGGGGGGAAAGATGCAAGGCGGGAATCAGAGTAGACCGCCTGGCAGGCAGGCGGTCTGGGAGGCGCTTAGAACGCCAGGCCTACGCGCAGGCCGACTTGCTCCTGCTTGAGCTTGCTGCGCTCGGCGATGGCGCTGTTGCTGTCGAGTTCATAGCGGGTCTGGGTGTAGTACAGGCTGGTGCTGATCGGCAGGTTGTTGATGCCCTTGTTCCACAGCACGGTCAGCTCGCCGTACGGATTGACCTTGTCCTTGAGGTCCACGGAATCACTGTCGCCATCGACCTTCAGGCGCGCTTCGGAATTGATGGAATAGCGCGCACCCACTTCCAAGCGCAGGGTGTAGTCCGGCGTCAGGTAGTTGTAGCCGAGGCCGGCCTTGGCGAAGGGCGACTTGCTGGTCAGCTTGACGTTGCTGTCGAGCGGGCCGACGTCGTCCTGTTCGATGCGACCCCAGTCGTAACCACCACCGACGATCACGTCGACATAATTATTGGTGCTCAGTGCGGCGCGCAGGCCGAGGTCGATATCGGCACGCGCGGACTTGTATTCCACATCGTCCTTGTCACGGTATTGGCCTTCGATCCCCGCTTGATAGATGAAGCCCTCCTGCCCGGTCAGCTTGTTACCGAAGTGGTAGAACAGGCCGCCCTGATTGAGGCGCTCCTTGTCGCTTTCATCGTCCACGGTGAGCTTGTACTGGTTATGCGAAGCGATGACACCGAAGGTCGAGATGGGGTCGGTGACCGAGTCTGCATAGGCCTGCGAGGCGCCCGCCAGGCACAGGGCGAGTGTTGCTTTGGGGGTTATGCTGGACAGCTGCATGACGATTTCCTTGGCAATGAGTGGATAACGCCGCTCACCGGGAGGTGGGACGCAAGTACCTAGACTGCCTCTGCCAGGAGGGATTCGACTAAACCGACGAACGGCAATAACCCTTGCCGCACAAGGGTTTGCGGGGGTTTACCAGGAGCTAAGCTGACCGATCGATCATAAGCGAAACGCTGACCTCGACGCAGGCCAGAGGGGATGCGGCCTGAGCGGATAGCGAGCAACCGGCCAGCCCTAGGAGAGATCAATCCAGCTTGACCACTTTGGCCAGGACCACCTTGGGCCCCTTCATCTTCTTGACGATGATGCGCAGGCCATCGGTTTCCAGCACCTCCTCTTCGTCAGGCATGCGCTTGAGGGTCTCGTAGATCAACCCGGCCAACGTCTCGGCCTCGATATGGTCGAGGTCGACACCGAGCAGGCGCTCGACCTTGGCCAGTGGTGTGTCGCCGCGCACCAGCAGCTTGCCCGGCTGGTAGGCGAGGATGCCGCGCTCGGCCTTGCGGTGTTCGTCCTGAATATCGCCGACCAGTGCTTCGAGCACGTCTTCCATGGTCAGGTAGCCGATCACCTTGCCGTCGGCCTCCTCGACCAGGGCGAAGTGCGCGCCGCCCTGGCGGAACTGCTCGAGCAGCTGCGACAGCGGCATGTGCCGGCTGACGCGCTCGAGCGGGTGCATCAGATCCGCCAGCTTGAGCGCTGACGGCAGCATCTCCAGCAGCGACAGGTGCAGCAGCAGGTCCTTGATATGCAGCACGCCGACGAACTCGCCCTTGCTCTCGTCGAAGATCGGGTAGCGGCTGTACTTGTGGCGGCGGAAGGTGGTGAACACCTGATCGAGGCTGGCGTTGAGTTCCAGGAAGACCAGGTCCTCGCGAGAGTTGGCCCAGTCCACCACCTCCAGCTCGCCCAGCTCGACTGCCGACGCCAGCACCCGCAGGTCCTGGTCGTTGTCGCTGGTCGCGCGGCTGGAATGCAGGATCAGCTTGAGCTCGTCGCGGCTGTAGTGATGCTCGTGGTGCGGCCCCGGCTCGCCTTGCCCGGCGATGCGCAGGATGGCGTTGGCACTGGCGTTGAGCACGAAGATCGCCGGGTACATCAGCCAGTAGAAGGCGTACAGCGGCGCTGCCGTCCACAGCGACAGCAGTTCCGGTTTACGAATCGCCCAGGACTTGGGCGCCAGCTCGCCGATGACGATGTGCAGGTAGGAAATGATCGAGAACGCAGTGAAGAAGGCGATACCGTGAATCAGCTTGGGTGACTCCACGCCAACCGCCACCAGCAGCGGCGTCAGCAGCTCGGCGAAGGCCGGCTCACCGACCCAGCCAAGTCCCAGCGAAGCCAGGGTGATGCCCAGCTGACAAGCCGAGAGGTAGGCGTCCATCTGGTTGTGCACGGTGCGCAGAATATGCCCGCGCCAGCCGTGTGCCTCGGCCAGGGCATCGACCTTGGTCGCGCGCAGGCGCACGATGGCGAACTCCGCGGCGACGAAGAAGCCGTTGAGCAGGACCAGAAACAGGGCGAACAGCATGAGGCCGAAATCGGCGAAGTAATCGGGAGCAGGAAGACTCGTGGAGGGGTCCATGAAGGTTCGGATTAGCCAAAGATAGCTAGAGGTTGGAGCTTCGCCGCGTCGAATGCAAGCACTCAGCGCGCACGCTGCACCACCTGCGCCGGGGCGAAATGGCAGGTGAAGGTGCTGCCCTTGCCAGGCACGCTGCTGATCTCCAGATTCCCACGGTGACGCAGCAACACATGCTTGACGATGGCCAGGCCCAGCCCGGTGCCACCGGTATTGCTGGCACGGCTCGAATCGACCCGGTAGAAGCGCTCGGTCAGGCGCGGCAAGTGCTTGGCCTCGATGCCCATGCCGGTATCGCTGACCGACAGGTGTGCGCCCTTCTCGTCAGACCACCAGCGAATACGGATATCGCCTCCGGCCGGGGTGTACTTCACGGCGTTGAACACCAGGTTGGAGAAGGCGCTGCGCAGCTCGGCCTCACTGCCCTTGAGCTTCAGATGCGCATCGGCCTCCAGGCTGATGCGGTGCTGTTGCTCACCAGACAATGCCTGGGCATCGTTCTTGATAGACAGCAGCATCAGGTCGACTGCCACCGGCTGGTTGTCCGACGGGTAATCGGTGGCTTCCAGCTTGGCTAACAGGAGCAGATCGTTGAGCAGGGTCTGCATGCGCGCCCCCTGTTGCTGCATCTGCTGCAATGCGCGCAGCCAGCGCGGATTGACCGCCTCGACGTTGTCCAGAAGCGTCTCCAGATAACCGGCGATCACCGTCAGCGGCGTGCGCAGCTCGTGGGAGACGTTGGCGACGAAGTCCTTGCGCATCTGTTCCAGCTGATACAGGCGGGTGACATCACGCACCAGCAGCAGGTGCTCGCGATTACCGTAGCGGGTGATATGGAACTGCAAGCGGCGGCGATCGTTGATCGGCGAAGGAATCTCCAACGCATCGGCATAGTTGCCACGCTCGAAGTACTCCTTGAAACGCGGGTCGCGCACCAGGTTGGCCAGTTGCTGGCCACTGTCCTGCGGGGTTTTCAGGCCCAGTAGCGTTTCCGCTGCACGGTTCCACCATTCCAGGTTGCCATGGCTGTCGAGCATCAGCACGGCGTCCTTGAGGGCGGCAGTGGACTCCTGCACCCGGTCGATCACCGCCTGCAGGCGGCCACGCGCCTTCTGGTTGCGGCGTTGCAGGTGGTAGATGCTGTCGAACACCTCGCCCCACAGGCCGTAGCCATCCGGCGGCGGTTCGTCGGGTTTGTGCTCGCGCAGCCATTTGTGCAGGCGCAGCAACTGGCTGAGGGTCCAGCCCAGATGAATGGCCAGGCCGCCAGCCAACACCCAGGCGTACTGGCCGGTGATGAAGCCCAGCAGCAGGCTGGCACCGATCAACAGCAACAGCCGGCGCACCACGGCGCCACGCCAGTTTTGATTCACGATGGAGCGCATCCTTGTCAGAAGAACGTGGGCGCAGAAACACCGCGCTAGCGATCAGCCTTTGGTGGAGAAACGATACCCAGTCCCGCGCACGGTTTGTACCAGGTTTTCGTAGGCATCACCGAGCGCCTTGCGCAGACGGCGGATATGCACGTCGACGGTACGCTCCTCGACGTAGACGTTGCCGCCCCAGACCTGGTCGAGCAACTGGCCGCGGGTGTAGGCACGTTCCTGATGGGTCATGAAGAACTGCAGCAGGCGATATTCGGTCGGGCCCATCTCGGCCGGTTTGCCATCGATGGTTACACGATGACTGATGGGATCGAGCAACAGCCCGCCGACCTCGATCGGCGCCTCGCTGTCGCTGGGCCCGGCACGGCGCAGCACGGCCTTGAGGCGGGCCACCAGCTCACGCGGCGAGAAGGGCTTGGTGATGTAGTCGTCGGCGCCGACTTCCAGGCCCTGGATCTTGTTGTCCTCTTCACCCTTGGCGGTGAGCATGATGATCGGGATATCGCAGGTCAGCTCGTCGCGCTTGAGGCGGCGGGCCAGTTCGATGCCGCTGGTGCCGGGCAGCATCCAGTCGAGCAGGATCAGATCGGGTTTGCGGTCGACGATCACGGCGTGGGCCTGCTGGGTATTCTCCGCCTCCAGGCACTCGTAACCGGCCATCTCCAGGGCCACCGCAATCATCTCGCGGATCGGTGCTTCGTCATCGACGATCAGGATGTTTTTGCCAACCATGGTCCTGCCTCGGTTCGTTCAACTGTCTGCGCGCATTAGATAACGGAATTATTGCAGGTATGTGACACTGAGTTATCGGCTGCCGACATGGCCGCAAAAAACACCGAACATTTCCGCCGCGGGCCTCGTCTAAACTGATTGAGGCTGCCGCCAATCCGGGGCGGCCTGGAGCCTGGCACAGGACCCCATAGGCACTTATGGGCGTTCGTGGCTCCTTCCGTCCTGTATCGCTGTGACCTCCAGTCGTGATCCCAGCTGCCGCCAGGCTGTCGCTGTTCATTCCGAGGAGAGGCTAAAAAATGAGAAGAATTACCCCCCGATTGGTCCCGCTGCTCGCCAGTGCCCTGCTGAGCTGGCCCCTGCTGGGCCTGGCGGCCGAACCGGCGATGGAGAAGGACGGCATGCTGGTCGATGCCAAGGGCATGACGCTCTACACCTACGACAAGGACGCCGCGGGCGTATCCAACTGCACGGGCCAGTGCGCGCAGAACTGGCCGCCACTGAAGGCTGAGGCCGGGGCCAAGGCCGAAGGCGAGTGGAGCCTGGTCAAGCGCGACGACGGCTCCCTGCAGTGGGCCTATGACAAGAAGCCGCTGTACACCTTCATCAACGACAAGCAGCCCGGTGAGGTCACGGGCGATGGCAAGATGGGCGTCTGGCACGTCGCCAAGCCGGAAGCCTACTAATCCCCCATCATTCCAGGCGCTGCGCTGGTTTCAGCGCAGCGCGTAGTCGGCGACCAGGCCGACGAAGATCGCCAGCCCCGCCCAGTGGTTATGCAGGAAGGCCTTGAAGCACGCCTGCGGGTCGCGGGTGCGGGTGGCGTGGTACTCCCAGGCGAAGCAGGCGGCGGCGACCAGCAGGCCGAGGTGGAAGTACAGGCCCAGCTCGAAACGTGCGCCAGCCAGCAGCAGGCAGAGCAGCGCCAGGCCCTGGAGGATGACGATGATCAGGCGGTCGGCGTCGCCGAAGAGGATGGCGGTGGATTTCACCCCGATCTTCAGATCGTCCTCACGGTCAGCCATGGCGTAGTAGGTGTCGTAGGCCACGGTCCACAGCAGGTTGGCGATGTACAGCAGCCAGGCTTCAGGTGGCAGGCTGCCGGTCTCGGCGGTGAAGGCCATCGGCATGCCCCAGGAGAAGGCCGCGCCGAGCACCACCTGCGGGTAGAAGGTGTAGCGCTTCATGAAGGGGTAGCAGGCAGCCAGGGCCAGGCCGCCGAAAGACAGCCAGATGGTGGTGGCATTGGTGAACAGCACCAGCACGAAACTCATCGCCACCAGCACGGCGAACAGCACCAGCGCCTCGCGCGGCTTGATCTTGCCGCTGGCCAGCGGACGCGCCCTGGTGCGGCTGACGTGACCGTCGAAGTTGCGGTCGGCGTAGTCGTTGATCACGCAACCGGCGGCGCGCATCAGGATCACGCCGACGACGAAAATGAACAGGTTCTTCGCGCTCGGCACGCCTTCGGCCGCCACCCACAATGCCCACAAGGTCGGCCACAGCAGCAGATAAATGCCGATGGGCTTATCCAGGCGCATCAGCTGAATGAAGTCCCAGGCGCGCGGGTGCAGGCGGGTGGTCGATTGCAGCAGGCGGGTGTACATCAAAGCGTCTCCGTGCAGGTTGCGCGGATTATACGAGGAAGCGCGTGTGGGAGGCGCTTTAGCGTCGATGCTCACCGCCACAAGCGGTTCAACGCGTAGGGCGTACTCGACTTTGGCTTCCTGCGTCGCTCTACCTCCTGCATCCATGCAGTCGTCGCGAAGCAGTACGCCTTAGCGCGTAGGGCGTACTCGCGAAGCAGTACGCCATGGGCCTGACAGACAACAGGGATAGCCTGAGTAGGCAATGGTAGTGCGAACCCTACGCCTCGATACCCGCCGCCTGCCAAAAGGCCGGCAGAAACACCTCAGCCACCAATACACCAAGCGCCCCCCGGCTGAAGCACGAGCGCCGCGCCCACAGGCGCTCTTCGCGCACCTCCTGCGGCAGCCAGGCCGCCGGATAGCGGCAGGCCTGCAACTCGCCGCGATCGAAGGCCCTGTCACTGAACAGCAGCTCACCCAGCGAGCGACTGCCCAGCTCCGCCAGATTCAGCCCGGAACCCTCCAGCACGCTGCGCGCGGCAACGCTACGAGCGAACACCCAGGGCTGCCCATGACCACGCAGGTACACCTCACGCACCCAGCCCTGGCTGCCATCGGCCACACCGAGCAATACGCACTCGTCCGCGCGCAGACGCTGCCAGCCTTCCTGCAGCGGCGTTACCGAAAAGCCGTCAGCGGACAGCGCTGTCAAGCGCCGTGTCAGCGAATCCTCGTTGAACAGCCAGTCGCGCACGCCGGCACAAGGCTGCGGATGCAGCTGGGCATTGGTCAGCCAGCGCGGCGGATGGGCGAGAGCGGCGTGAGGCACGGAGAGAAATCACCACGGATCGAAAGCGCGCGAGTCTAGCACGGCGTGGCAGGCACTTTGAGAGCGGGACATGGCTGTGGGTGGGCCGGGCGGCGATCCGCTTCAGCCCATCAACGATGATCCGCGCGGGCTAAAGCCCACCCTACAAGGCCTAACTCATTGGAAGCGGGCGGCCTACTCAGGCCCGTAGGGTGGGCTTCAGCCCACCAACAACAACCAGCGCAGGCGAAGGCACTCAATACGGCTGCGGCGCGTACAACTGCGCCGAACCCGGCTCGCCGCTCAGGTGATGCATGGCCAGCGGCTTGCCGTTGCGCTCGTTAAGGCGCTTGCAGTGGCCGGCCCGTTGGCCGAGCTGCTCCCAGGTGTGAGCAAGGTGATTGCGTTGGGCCTGCGAATAACGCGCCAGCAGCTTCTGCATGTCACTCATGATTTGCCTCCTGAATCGGTGTCTCCGCCGGCGTGACCCGGCGGAGATCCTCAGTTAGAAGAGACTCAGCGTGTAGCTGACAATCAAGCGGTTCTCATCGATATCGGTTCGGTAGTTGGAGCGGGCCGTCACGTTACGCCAACGCACCCCGACGCCCTTGAGCACACCACTTTGTACGACGTAGGCCAGATCCAGGTCGCGCTCCCAGTCCTTGCCTTCAAAACCCCGCCCGGTATCCACACTGTCGCCCTTCACGTAACGCAGGGTGCTGGTCAGGCCGGGGATGCCGAGCGCCGCAAAGTCGTAGTCGTGGCGCACCTGCCAGGAGCGCTCGCCGGGAGCGGAGAACTCATAGGTGGGTAAGGTATTTCCCATGGGATTGGTGTTGGCCCCCAACTGGATGAAGCCGTCGTCACCGTCGATACGCTGGTGACCGAGATAGAAGGTATGCCCACCCCGCTTGGCCGACAGCAAGGCATAGGTCGACTGGTTATCCAGCTTGCCAGCGATGCTGCGCCCTTCGTCACGGGTATCGAAATAACCGGCATTGAGGCCCAGGGTCCAGTCGCCCAATGGTTCGGCATGCTTGAGGCTGTAGAAACGCTGCGCATAGATGTCCTCCAATTGGGCCTGCCAGATGCCGACGCTGGTGCGCTTGTCATTGAAGACGTAATCGGCGCCCAGGTAATTGAAGCGGTCGCTGGTGAAGCGGGCGATGCGCGCCGGGTTGATCGGGTCATTGATCAGCCCGTACATCTCCTGGCGGTCGGTGGAGTCGCGCAGGCTGGTGGAACGCATCTGCCCGGCCTGCAGGGTCAGCCCCTGAATTTCGTTGGAAACCAGCGAGGCCCCCTGGTAGGTCGGCGGCAACAGGCGCAGGTCACTGTGCACCAGCACCGGCAGATGCGGACGCAACTCGCCGACTTTCAGCTCGGTCTTCGACAGCTTCACCTTGAGTGCCGCGCCCATCCGGCCGTATTCGTCAGCCGCACGCCCCTCGTGCACCGGCAGCAGGCCGCTGTTGGTATGGCCACGTCCGCTGTCGAGCTTGATGCCATACAGGCCCAACACATCGACACCAAAGCCCAACGCGCCCTGGGTGTAGCCGGAGCGCAGATCGAAGATGAAGCCTTGAGCCCACTCCTGGGTACGTGACTGAGGGTTGCTACCCACGATGCCGGAATAGTCGCGGCTGAAGAAATAATTACGCAATTGCAGGTCGGCATGAGAACCCTCGATGAAACCGCCCTCTTCAGCCTGGGCAGAAACGCTCAGACCGGCAGCCAGACAACTGCCGAAAACACGACGTAGATAAATCATGTCAACTCCCCAAAACACGGGCACGAATGCGCCCCGCCACCAGTGACAGTGGCAAACGAAAGGATGTGGTTTGTAAAAGGACCGGAGCGTGAGGTGCCACGCCCCGGCAGGGCCAGGAGGCTGTTCTGGCTAGCGGTTGACCAACTTGGCTGGCAAGGCGATCACCAACAGGCAACTGAGGATCAGGCAACCGGCAAAGAACCACAGTGCCGCATGGCTGGTGCCGGTCAGATCAGTGACCAGGCCCATCAGCGAGTTGCTTACCAGCCCGGCGATATTGGCGAGCGAACAGGCCAGCGCAAAGCCGGTAGCCGCTGCCGTGCCTTTGAGAAAGGTCGCCGGCAGGCTGAAAAACACCGGCACGGCGCCAATGATGGCTGCCGAGGCGATGGCGAACAGCGTCACGGTCATCACCAGGTTGTGGCTGAACTGCGTGCTGCTGGCCATGGCGACTGCACCAACGATGAACGGCACGATGATGTGCCAGCGCCGCTCGCGATGACGGTCCGAGCTGGCCCCGATCAGCAACATGCCGGCCAGGGCCGCAAGGCTGGGGATGGCCGTCAGCAGGCCGATATGGAAGGTGTCGGCAACCCCGGTGTTGCGGATGAAGGTCGGCATCCAGAAGCCCATGGCGTAGGCGCTGAGCAGGATGGAGAAGTCGATGCCGCCGAGCATCCATACTTTGATGTTGAAGAAGCCGTCACGAAAGCTGTGCTTGCTGTCCTTGCCTTCCGCATCGTCGGCCGCCAGGTCATTGGTCAGTTGTGCCTTCTCTTCGGCACTGAGCCACTTCGCCTGGTTGAAGTGGTTGGGCAGCGCCCAGAAAGTGAGGATACCCAGCAGCACACTGGGGATCGCTTCCAGCAGGAACAGCCACTGCCAGCCACGCAGTCCACTGACCTGGTCAAAGTGGTTCATGATCCAACCGGAAATGGGCCCACCGATCACGCTGGACAGCGGCAGACCGATCATGAACAGCGCGATGATGCGCCCCCGTCGGTAGGTCGGGTACCAAGTGGTCAGGTAGTACAGCACACCTGGCAGGAAGCCGGCTTCGGCGGCGCCGAGCAGGAAGCGGATGATGTAGAACTGGGTGGTGGTGGTGACGAACATGGTGCAGGCCGACAGCAGGCCCCAGGTGATCATGATGCGGGCGATCCAGACCTTGGCACCGACCTTTTCCAGCACCAGGTTGCTGGGCACCTCGAAGAGGATATAGCCGACGAAGAACAGCCCCGCCCCGAGACCGTAGGCGGCCTCGCTGAATTGCAGATCGCTGAGCATCTGCAGCTTGGCGAAGCCGACGTTGATACGGTCCAGATAAGCGGCAAGGTAGCAGAAGCACAGGAACGGAATGAGCTTCCAGGTCACTTTGCGGTACAGCTCATTCGAGCTGTCGGCAGCACTGCCCATGGCGGTGCTGGTAGCGGGTACGTAAGGCATTGCGTGTCTCCTGGCGGTGACTTGTGATTTTTGTTGAAGCCAGCAGTCATCGACGCGTTGAGCGTCGCAACGGCGACTTCCCAAGGCAGCGTCAGTGCCATGCATGCATGGCGATCGCCCTCTGTGGAGCGATCAATGGATCAGGCAGCGTACCGCCAGCTCCTTATGGGTGAATCAGCGGGCGACCCGCTGCAGATAGCTGAGGGTTTCCTGCAGGCCCACGACATCGCCGTACTTGCTGTCGATGTCGAACAGATTGGCCTCGTGCGGCGCCTGGTGGCGGTCACCAACGCACTCGCGCACGACGATGGTGCGAAAACCATGCTGCACCCCGTCCACCGCACTGGCGCGAATGCAGCCGCTGGTCGAGCAGCCCGCCAGAATCAGGGTGTCGATGCCCTGGGTATGCAACTGTGCAGCCAGGCTCGTGCCGAAGAACACGCTGGCGTACTGCTTGGTCACCACCTGCTCCCCCGGCAGCGGCGCGACCGGTGCGCAGAACTCGGCCAGCGGGTTGCCGTCGACCATGTCCTTCATGACTGGCGCCTTGCGCACCCACATGCCGCCGTCGGCACAATCGGCGACCTGGTAGCGGATATTACTGTGCACCAGCGTGATGCCCAGCCGGCGCGCCGCCTCTAGCAAGGCCACCGACTGCTCCACGGCGCTGACCACACCCGGCGCATACAGCGGCGCGCCAGGCGTGGTGTAGCCCTGCATGAAGTCGATCAGCAGCAGGGCCGGCCGCGTACCAAAGCCGATACGCTGCCCCCATACGCCCTGATAGTTGTCGTTAAGACTCTGCGCACTCATGGCCGCCTCCTCAGTAGGCGCCGGACAGCAGCGCACCGGCGCCGGGCACGATCGGCTCCAGGTCCAGTGCCTTGAGCATGCTGTAGGTGGTGGCGATGGCCGCCGTCACCACCGGTTTGCCAGTCAGCGCCTCGACCTTGGCCACCGCCGGCAGCGATTGCATCTGCACGCAGGCCGACAGCACCACCACATCGACACCTTCCAGATTCATGCCCGCGACGATGTCCGGCAGGTTGGCCGGGTCGTGGCGCGCCACCTGCAGGTTGTCGGGTATTTCCAGGGCACGCCAGTCAACCACCTCGAAGCCTTCCTCGCGGATGTAGTCGACCACCAGTTCGGTGAGCGGCCTCATATAGGGCGCGACGATGGCGATGCGCTTGGCCTTCATCACCTTGAGCGCCTCGACCAGCGCGCCTGCACTGGTGATCACCGGCGAGTTGGCGTCATTGTCGGCCGTCACTTGGCGCAGACGACTTTCGGACTGGCGATGGTAGCCAAGCCCCATGGCCATGATCGCCACCAGACAGGCATAACCGAGCACATCGACCTTGGCGTCGGACAGCTCCAGCGCGCAACGATCGGACTCGGCATCCATGGCCGCCAGCTCTTCCTTCTTCACCTGTTTCATGCGCATGCGCGCCGAGTGAAAGGTAAAGCGCTCCGGGCGGATGGCCTGGCGTGCGCTGAGCATCGCCGGGATCTCGGTTTCCATGGTGGTGTTGGAGCTCGGCACGATCTGGCCGATGCGATAAAGCTTGCTCATGGCAGAACCTCGTGGTGAATGGGTTGACCGAGAAAATCGCCGAAGGCGGCGAAGAACCCTTCCAGGTCGTCCCAGGGAATCATGTGCCCGGCATCGCTGACCCGGACGATCTGCAGGTCCGGCTTGAGTTCGCGCAGCTCGGCCTCGTCGACCGCCTCGATCACCCCGCCGCGACCGGCAACCATCAGCAACGCTGGCTGCTTGACGGCTGGCAGGTACTGGTGGATATCCACGCTGTGAAACTCGTCGAAGGCCTGCACGATGGCCGGCTCGTAACAGGTGTGCAGCCATTCGGCGCGCAACTGCAGTTGCTCGGGTGTCCAGCTCGGGCAGAAGACTTTCATCGCCTCGGCGTCCATGCCCTGCTCGGCCTGGCGAATGGAATCGACGTACCAAGGCAGCTTGCTCGGATAGTCGCGCCGGCCCGGCCCGGATACCGGTGGATCGATCAGCACCAGGCGCTCCAGGCCCTCGGCGCCCAGCGCCGCAGCGCGAATGGCGAAGCGCGCGCCCATCGAGTGACCGAGCAGGCTGTAGCGTTCGAGACCCAGGGCGACCGCGAAGGCGATGATGTCAGCGGCACAGGTGTCGGTGTCGTAGACCAGTTGCGGCCCGGTGGAGGACAAGCCACGACCGCGTACATCGAGGATGTAGGTGTCGAACTGACGGCCCAGCACCTCGCCGACGAAGCCCCAGGTGATGGCTGGGCTGGTGATACCAGGCACCAACAACAGCACCGGCCCTTTGCCGCCATAGCGCAGGTAGTGCTGGCGGATGCCGTTGGCCTGTACGTTGCCGCCGCCGATCAGGGTGCTCATGCCGCTACCCCGCTTTTCAGCGGCTGGGCATAGACGTCATAGCCGTAGACCCAGGCCGGGTCTTCCTGGGTACGCAGGAAGGTGTTGGCGTTGGAGACCGCCTGCACGCGCGATGCACGCTCCTTGCGGTTGGCCTCGTAAAGCTCGAACGCGGTGCGGTAGTCGGTCAGCCCGGTTTCCTGCAGGCAGCGGGTGAGCATCGCCGCATCTTCGATAGCCATGCCGGCACCCTGGGCCATGTGCGGCTTCATCGGGTGGCAGGCGTCGCCCAGCAGCACCAGGCGGCCACGGCTCCATAGCGGCAAGGGGTTGCGGTTGCGCAGCGGCCACTTGGTGATGTCTTCGGTGGAGCGGATCAGCTTCTGCACCGTCGGGTGATAGCCCTCGAACGCCGCCAACATCTCTTCCTGGCTGCTGTCCACGTAGTTACCCTGGAAGTCCCAGGCCTCGTGGGGCACACCGGTGACGAAGTAGTACTCATCACGCTTGGCAGTGGTGTGATAGACCATCATGTGGCGGTCATCGGTCCACCACTTCACGCAGGGCTCGAACACGTCGGCATGGCGTACCAGGTTCTCGCCACGGATCAATGCCCGGTGCGCGACCCAGCCGCTATAGATCGGCGCTTCGACGCCCAGCAATTCTTCGCGGATCTTCGAGTGAATGCCGTCGGCGCCGATCACGATATCGGCTGTGGCCTGGCTGCCGTCGGTGAAGGTCAGGCGCACCTGATCGCCCTCGTCGACGATGGTTTCCAGCTTCTTACCGAACTGCAGGGTGCCCGGTGCGATGCTGTTGATCTGCAAATCATGCATGTCGCCGCGGTGCACGGTGACGTAGGCCGCGCCGTACTCGCGGCGAGCGAACTCCCCCAGGGGAATGCGCGATAGGTAATCACCGCTGATGCCGTCGCGGCTATGCCAGAAATCCGGATGCGAGCCCATCTGCTCCAGCGGCTGCTCCAGCCCCATGCGCCGGAAGATCTTCATCACATTAGGGCCGACGTGGATACCCGCCCCTAAGCGTGAGAACTCCGGCGACTGCTCGTACACGGTCACCTCGAAGCCTGCCTGCTGCAGCAAGGTGGCGGCGGCTGCCCCCCCGAGGCCGGCGCCGACGATGGCGATTTTCTGTTGAGCCCCCATGGGCATCTCTCCTTTTCTTGGGTACGACACGGGATGACTCCCGCAAGACAATTACAGTGTATGCACTGTATTTTTGAAAAGTGAAGAGCTTTCTGAATTATTTTCTTCAACACCTCATAAAGATCTAAAAACCCACAAATACTCACAAATATGGCTATTTGAGTAGATCAGTAACGCATTGAGAGAAAGATTGCCAATCGCGCAGGCATGATGTTTCATCTAAACAAATAGAGTGAACACTCTATAAAAGCGCACCAATAGCTAGCAGCACGATCCACGATGGTGCACCCCAGCGCAGAGCCACCAGGAGAATTGCCATGCCGGTAAGCGATAGTGAACTGACCCAGATGTTCGAACAGGTGTTGACCCTCTCCCGCGTCGACGCGACCCAGAGCGTCGCCATTCTCAAGAGTCATTACTCCAACCCGCGCACCGTACGCGCGGCGATGGACGCCGCGCAGCGCCTGAAAGCCAAGGTGTATGCAGTCGAGCTGCCGTCCTTCAACCACCCGCGCGCGATGGGCAATGACATGACCGCCTACTGCGGCGACACCGCGCTGACCGGCAACCTGGCGGCCCAGCGCGCACTGGAAGCAGCCGACCTGGTCGTCGACACCATGATGCTGCTGCACTCGCCCGAGCAGGAGCAGATCCTCAAGACCGGCACGCGCATCCTGCTGGCCGTGGAGCCCCCGGAGGTGCTGGCGCGCATGCTGCCGACCGAAGACGACAAGCGCCGCGTGCTGGCCAGCGAGGTGCTGCTCAAGCAGGCGCGCAGCCTGCACGTGCGCTCGGCAGCGGGCAGCGACTTCCACGCCGAGCTGGGGCAGTACCCGGCAGTGACCGAATACGGTTTCGCCGACGAGCCGGGGCGCTGGGACCACTGGCCCAGTGGCTTTCTGTTCAGCTGGCCCAACGAGGAAAGCGCCCAGGGCACCCTGGTGCTGGATGTCGGTGACATCGTGCTGCCGTTCAAGAACTACTGCCGCGAACGCATCACTCTGGAGATCGACAAGGGCTTTATCACCGGCATCCATGGCGGCTTCGAAGCCGAGTATCTGCGCGACTACCTGAAATACTTCAAGGACCCCGAGGTGTACGGCATTTCCCACATTGGCTGGGGCCTGCAACCTCGCGCACAGTGGACAGCCATGGGCCTGCACGACCGCAACGACGGCATGTGCATGGATGCACGCGCCTTCTACGGCAACTTCTTGTTCTCCACGGGGCCGAACACCGAGGTCGGTGGTACTCGCAAGACGCCCTGCCACCTGGATATTCCGCTGCGCAACTGCGACATCTATCTGGACGACCAGGCCGTGGTACTGGCTGGCGACGTGGTCTACCCGCCAGCGTCAAAGGTCAGCTGACAACGCGTCGGGCAGCCCCAAGGGAGAGAAGCTCCGCATGACGCGGAGCGCTCCCCCGACACCCCTGACAAAACACCTCACCGCATTGCGCGGTTATACTCGCCTCCCAGCAATTGGAAGCGAAGTTTCCCATGTCGATTGATGATTCGTCTGCCAATACCTATCAGGTCACCGAACAGATCGGCCACTTGTTGCGCAAGGCTTATCAACGCCATACCGCGATCTTTCAGCAGAACGCCTGCGACGCCCAGCTCACGTCCATTCAGTTCGTTACCCTGTGCGCGCTGCGCGACCATGGTCCCAGCTCCCAAGCCGAGCTGATCAAAGCCACTGCAGTCGATCAGGCCACCATCCGCGGCATCGTCGAACGCCTCAAGGCCCGCGACCTGATTGCCTTGTCGCCGGATCCCAGTGACAAACGCAAGGTTATCGTCGAGCTGACCGTAGCGGGCAGCGCCCTGCTCAGTGAGATGATCCCCTGCGCCCAGAAGATCAGCGAACTGACCATGGGCAGCCTCAACCCGGGCGAACGCATCGCCATCCTCTATCTGCTGCGCAAGATGAACGACAGCAGCGAATAGTCCGCCACCTCCCTCCTGGTATCACCACGCGGCAACGCATCCTCGCCTCAGGGAACCTGCCCCGTCACGCTCGAAATCAAGCCCCCCATCTCGCCTGGCCCGTTACTTGCCTACCAAAACGCACATTTCGTGCAGTAAGCACTTAACGAAATAAAAGCCTATTTCCTGAGTATTGCGGTAACGCCGGGATCGGGCAGACAAGGCATCCCATGGAAAAGACCCTGACCCTGCAGGTGAATGGAGAAGCGGTACAGCTATGCGCTGAACCACAGACCCCACTGCTCTATATCCTGCGTAATGACCTAGCCCTCAATGGCCCCAAGTACGGCTGCGGCCTTGGCGAGTGTGGCGCCTGCACGGTAATCGTCGATGGTCGCGCCACGCGCTCTTGCGTATTTCCAGTCGTTGGTGCCGTAGGCCGCACCGTTACAACGCTGGAGGGCCTGGGCAGTCGCAACTGCCCTGATCCGGTGCAACAAGCCTTTATCACCGAACAGGCGGCGCAATGCGGCTATTGCCTCAACGGCATGATCATGACCATCAAGGCGCTGCTGCTGCGCGATCCCAACCCCAGTGACGAACAGCTGCGCAGCGAACTATCGGCCAACCTGTGCCGCTGCGGTACTCACGTTGAAATCATGCGCGCCGCCCTGCGCGCCGCTGGCCGCCCGGCCGCCCCGCACGGAGACAGCCCATGCAGATGACGCTAGAACAATGGCTCGCCCAACCCGACGTCTTGCTGGTCGTCGATACCATTCAGCCACCGTCCGGACCCATGCCCAAGGGCCAGAGCGCCACGCTCAAACCCAAGGAGCTGGGGCTGTTCCTGGCCATCACCGGGGCCGGCAAGGTGTACGCCTTCAATGGGCATGTGGATCTGGGCACGGGTATTCGTACCTCCCTGGCGCAGATCGTCGCCGAAGAGCTGTACCTGCGGCTGGACCAGGTGGAGATGGTGCTGGGTGATACCGAGCGCGCGCCCAACCAGGGCGCCACCATCGCCAGCGCGACCATCCAGATCAGCGCCGTGCCCTTGCGCAACGCTGCCGCCGAAGCACGCCGCCACCTGCTGCATCAGGCCAGCGAACGCTGGCAAACGTCAGGCGAACAGCTGAGCCTCGAGGACGGCGTGTTCACCCATCCCGATGGCCGCCAGCTGGGTTTCGGTGAGCTGATCACTGGCCAGCATATTCGCCTGGAAATCAGCGGCGATGCACCGCTCAAGCCGGCCAGCGAATACCGCCTGGTCGGCCAGGGCGCGGCACGTGTGGATATCCCGGCCAAAGCCACCGGCGAACTCACCTATGTGCACGACATGCGCCTGCCCGGCATGCTGCACGGCCGCGTCATCCGCCCTCCCTATGCGGGTTATGACAGCGGCGATTTCGTCGGCAACAGCCTGCTCTCAGTGGATGAAAGCTCCATCGCCGACCTTCCCGGCATCGTCGCCGTGGTGGTGATTCGCGACTTCGTCGGCGTGGTCGCCGAGCGTGAGGAACAAGCCATTCGTGCGGCGCAGCAGCTACGCATTGAATGGAAACCCTGGACGCAGAAATTGCCTGACCTGCGTGATGTCGCCCAGGCCATTCGCGACAACCCGCGCATCGCCCGCACCGTGCTCGACAAAGGCAACGTCGAGCAGGCGCTGAACGAGGCCAACCAGCGCCTTACCCGTACCTACCTGTGGCCCTACCAGTTGCACGCCTCCATCGGCCCGTCCTGCGCCCTGGCCGACTACAACGAACAGCATTCGCGAGTCTGGTCGGGTACGCAAAACTCGCACCTGCTGCGTGCCGATCTGGCCTGGCTGCTGGAGTGCGACGAGCGCCGCATCGAGATCATTCGCATGGAGGCCTCTGGCTGCTACGGCCGCAACTGCGCCGACGATGTCTGCGCCGATGCGCTGCTGCTGTCTCGCGCCGTGGGCAAGCCGGTGCGGGTGCAGCTGACCCGCGAGCAGGAACATGTGTGGGAACCCAAGGGCACCGCGCAACTGATGGAAGTGGACGGCGGCCTGAATACCGACGGCAGCATCAGCGCCTACGACTTCCAGACCAGCTACCCGTCCAATGGCGCGCCAACTCTGGCCTTGCTGCTTACCGGCCGTGTAGAGCCCGTGCCGATGATGTTCGAGATGGGCGACCGCACCTCGATACCACCCTACGACTACGAACACATGCGCGTTACCATCAATGACATGGCGCCGCTGGTACGGGCCTCGTGGATGCGCGGGGTCTCGGCGCTACCCAACAGCTTCGCCCATGAGTCGTATATAGACGAGTTGGCCTTCGCTGCGGGCGTCGACCCCGTGCAGTACCGGTTGCAGCATCTGAAGGATGACCCCAGGGCGCGCGAACTGATCGAGGCCACGGCCAAGCGCGCCGACTGGCAACCCCACACCCAGCCGCAGCAAACACCCGCCGAGGGTGACGTGCTGCGCGGTCGCGGCTTCGCCTATGCGCGCTACATCCACAGCAAGTTCCCCGGCTTCGGCGCTGCCTGGGCGGCCTGGGTCGCCGACGTGGCGGTGGACAAGCGCACCGGTGAAGTGGCGGTGACCCGCGTGGTGATCGGCCACGACGCCGGCATGATGATCAACCCCGACGGCGTGCGCCACCAGATACACGGCAACGTGGTGCAGTCCACCAGCCGGGTGCTCAAGGAGCAGGTGCAGTTCGAGGAGTCCAAGGTCGCCAGCAGTGAATGGGGCACCTATCCGATTCTCACCTTCCCCGAAGTGCCCGCCATCGACGTGATGATGATGCCGCGCCAGAGCGAGCCGCCCATGGGCAGCGGCGAGTCGGCCTCGGTGCCCAGCGCGGCGGCCATCGCCAACGCTATCTACGATGCCACCGGCCTGCGCTTTCGCGAGCTGCCAATCACCGCAGAACGGGTAAGAGCCGCGCTCAACGGCAGCCCCTCGAACAGCGGAGCACCAGCCACGCCCGTCCCAGCCAGAAAAAACCGCAACAAATGGTGGCTGGGCGGCCTGGCTGGTGTGTTCGGCACTGCCCTGGGCCTGCTTGCCACCGCCCTGCCCTGGCGCGCCGAAATCGCCCCGGTAGCACCGGCCGCGCCGGGCACCTGGTCTGCCGCCACACTGGAACGCGGCCGCTTGCTGGCGGCCGCCGGTGATTGTGCGGTGTGCCATACCGCGCCGGAGGGCGCGACCAACGCCGGCGGCCTGGCCATGGAAACGCCATTCGGCACGCTGTACAGCACCAACATCACCCCTGATCGGGAAACCGGCATCGGTACCTGGTCATTCGGCGCCTTCGAACGCGCCATGCGCGAAGGTATCAGCCGCGATGGTCGCCATCTCTATCCGGCCTTCCCCTACACCGCATTTCGCACCATCAGCGACACCGACATGCAGGCGCTCTACGCCTACTTGATGTCGCAGGCGCCGGTAAGACAGTCTGCCCCCACCAACCAGATGAGCTTTCCATTCAATATCCGCCCGCTGATGGCCGGCTGGAACACTCTGTTTCTCGGCCGCGGCGAGTACCAGGCCAACGCCGACCGTAGCGAACAGTGGAACCGCGGTGCTTACCTGGTCAACGGCCTGGGCCATTGCGCAGCCTGCCACTCGCCACGCAACCTTCTAGGCGCGGAGAAAACCGGCAAGGCATTTCTAGCCGGTGGCATGGTCGATGGCTGGGAAGCGCCTGCCTTGAATGCCCTGAGCAGCAGCGGCGTTCCTTGGACGGAGGCCGAGCTGAGCGAATACCTGAGCAGCGGTTTCTCCAGCCGACATGGTGTGGCAGCCGGCCCCATGGGCCCGGTGGTCAGCGAACTGGCATTGCTGCCCAAGAGCGACGTGGAGGCCATCGCCCACTATCTGGTGTCACTCGATGGCAATACGAACACGGCGCCTGTCACCAGGAGCACCACCACCGATGTCGTCGATAGCCTCTCGCTGAGCCGCGGCCAGCGGATTTTCGAAGGGGCCTGCCTGGCGTGTCACAGCGACGGTAAAGGACCCCAACTGTTCGGCGTCAGCCCGTCGATGGCGGTCAACAGCAACGTACATAGCGCCATCCCCGACAATCTGCTGAACGTCATCCTGCACGGCATCGACAAACCGGCTACGCCGGATCTGGGCTACATGCCAGCGTTCAAGGACAACCTGAGCGACCGCCAGGTGGCGGATCTGGCCAGTTACCTGCGCCACCGTTTCGCCGGTGAACGTCCCGCCTGGAACAATCTGCCGGAGAAGGTCGCACATATTCGCGCCAATCCGGGCAGTCACTGACAATCCGAGCGCCGACTAGGTGCCCTCGGCGACTCGCGCCAACCCACGCAGCACCAGGTCGGAAATGAACTCCAGCCAATGCTGCTTTTCCTTGGGGGAAGCCAGCGCATCGTCGAGGAAGCAGCTCAGGGTATGCAGGTTGGAGTTATAGAAATAGCAAAGCGAGGCGATCATCAGGTACACGTGGCGGATATCGATATCGTCACGAAACACCCCCTGCGCCTGCCCGGCCTCTATGATCGGCTGAAGCATGCCCACTGCCGTGCCGGATAGCGCCCGCAGATTTCTCGATTTACGCGCATGGATGCCTTGCAACAGGTTTTCCGTGCCGAGGATCGTGATGAACTCTGGATGCTTGAGGTAGTAATTCCAGGTAAATGCGACCAGATCGCGGATCGCCTGCTGCGGATTTGCCAAGTCGAAGCGCTGGCGCGCCTCGGCAAGGTTGAACTGGGCGTAGATATGCTCAAGCACACTGACGAACAGCTCATCCTTGCTGCCGAAGTAGTAGTAGATCATCCGCTCGTTGCACTTCGCCTGACTGGCGATCTGCTCGGTACGCGCCCCGGCATAACCCTGGCGGCTGAACACCTTCACCGCCGCTTTGAGGATTGCCGCCCGGCTGCGATCCGCCTGTGCGGCTCGGGTCCCGGTCTTGGCTTTTTCCATGCTGTGCTCCGCAGGCTGAAACGATGGCGGAGTATGCGCCATCCACCCTGTAGCACCAATCCCGTCAGGCCGAAGCCCTGCCCGCCCCGACCCGCTGCAGGTTTCTCCGCGCAACCACCGTTCAGTAAAGCTGCGGCGCGTACAACTGCGCCGAGCCCGGCTCGCCGAGCAGCTGTTCGAGAATCTCGTGATGCATGGCCAGCAGCTTGCCGTTGCGCTCGTTGAGGCGCTTGCACTGGCCGGCCAGTTGGCCGAGCTGCTCCCAGGTGTGGGCAAGGTGATTGCGTTGGGCCTGGGGATAACGCGCCAGCAGCTTCTGCATGGCGCTATGACCGCTGCCCAGCGCAAAGGCAGTCAGCACCTTGCTGCGGCGTTCGGCACGGGCCTTGGCCTGGTCGACCAGCGGCAGAATCTGCTCGTTGAGCAAGTCGATCTGCTGACTGTCACGCTTGAGCAACTGCTGATACAGCTCCTGCATCAACCCGCGCAGGACCAGATAGTCGGCGCAGTCCTGCTCCAGGTCCTGCTCGATGACCAGCAGCAGCTGTTGCTCACGCGCGGTGGTCACGCATCGCTACCGCTGTGATAGGTCAGCATGCTGCCGGCCAGCGCGGCCGGATCGCTGCTCAGTTCGCCGCGGGCCAGCGCCGCCTTGAGCTGGGCAACCTTGTCCAGGTCGACTTCGGGGAGGCTGCGCAAGGCGTCTTGCAGCTGCTCCAGACGCGGCTCTTGGCTGACACTCGCACGAGCATTGCCGCTCGACTGCGCACGGGCGCTCTGTACCTGTGCCGGAGCGTCGCTGGCCGGGTTAAGGCTGGGCTTGAGATGCCTGCTGATTTCCATGATTCGAATCCAACTCGCGTGGTGTTATGGCCTAAGAGCGACCGGGCGCGGCAAGAACTTAAACGCGTCGTGCAAAATTAACCGACCTGGGCTCGCCACCAGGCCTGCGCGGCCAGGCCATCCTGGATCTTCTGCTCCTGACGGGCAAGCAGATCCTGCCACTCGCCCATCTTGCCCTCGAGAAACTGGGTGATGACCTTCTCGCTGCGCATCGCCGCCAGCAGCTCACCCTGAATGCGCGCCAGGTTCTCCTCGGCCAGCGCCAGCTCGCGGCGCTGCAGTTCGACCATCTTGTACAGCGTCGCCTTGTAGCGCTGCTGGTTGTCGCGCTGCAGCGGCGTGGTCATCGGTACGCTGAAACCGCACAAGCGGCTGAGCCCGGTGATGTTGTTGCGATAACGCTGACACAGGTTCTGCTGATAGCTGACCCGCCCGAGCATCTGCTGCACACGGTTGCCACGCAGGCTGGCCAGACGGCCGAGCACTTCCAGCTGTTCTTTCATTTGATGATGCTCTGCAAGGTGGCGATGCTGGCGCCGAGCTCGGCGCCACTGCCGACCTCCTGACGCAGGAAACGCTCGAGGCTGGGCGCCAGCTGCACGGCGCGGTCGGTCTTGGCGTCCATGCCCGGCGTGTAGCCGCCGAGCGGGATCAGCTCCTTGATCTTCTCGAAGGTGCTGTAGAACTCCTTGAACTGCCGCCCGGCCGCCAGATGCGCAGCCTCGCCGACCTGGCTCATGCAGCGGCTGACCGACGCGGAAATGTCGATGGCCGGGTAGTGGCCGACATCGGCCAGGCGCCGTGACAGCACGATATGGCCGTCGAGAATCGCCCGCGCGCAGTCGACGATCGGGTCCTGATGGTCGTCGCCTTCGGCCAGCACGGTGTAGATGGCACTCAGGCTGCCACTGCCGCTCTCACCGTTGCCGGCGCTTTCCACCAACTCCGGCAGCATGCCGAATACCGACGGCGGATAGCCTTTGGTCGCCGGCGGCTCGCCGAGGGCAAGGGCGATCTCGCGCTGAGCCATGGCATAGCGAGTCAGCGAGTCGACCAGCAGCAGCACGTCCTGGCCCTGATCGCGAAAATAGGCAGCGATGCTGTGGCAAAGCTCGGTGGCCTTCAGGCGCATCAGCGGTGATTCGTTGGCCGGTGCCACGACCACTACGGCCTTGCGCAGCCCTTCTTCGCCGAGGGAATGCAGGATGAATTCCTGCACCTCACGCCCGCGCTCACCGATCAGCCCGACCACCACCACATCGGCCTTGGTCTGCCGGGTGATCATCCCCAGCAGTACGCTCTTGCCCACCCCTGAGCCGGCGAACAGGCCGACGCGCTGACCCTTGCCAAGGGTCAGCAGACCATTGATGGCGCGCACGCCAACATCCAGCGCGGCCTCCACCGGACGACGGCGCAGCGGGTTGACCCTGGGTAGCTCGACCGGCAACGGATCGCGCCCACTGAGCTTGCCGCGCTCATCCAGCGGCTCGCCGAGACCGTTGACCACGCGCCCTAACCAGGACTCGTCGATCTGCAGCAGCGCTTCGTCCTTGGCCGGGAACACCCGCGAGCCGGCGGCCAGGCCGACCGGCTTCTTGAACGGCATCAGGTAGGTGATATCGCGGTTGAAGCCGACCACCTGAGCATCCAGCAGGCTGCCGTCGGCCTGCTCGACGCGGCAGCGCTGGCCGGTGCTGCGCTGGCAGCCGAGGCTCTCCAGCAGCATGCCGGAGACCCGCACCAGACGCCCGGCCACCTTGGCCAGTTGCACGCCATCGAGCGAGCGCAGCGCTTCGTCGAGCTTGTAATCCAGCATGCGCGATCAGGCCTCGGTCAGATGCAGATGTTCGGCCAGGGTGTCGATGCAGGCATCCAGACGCTGCTGGCAACCCACGTCAGCCTCGGCCTGCGGCGTGACCACGCGGCACTCGCCCAGTGCCAGGCGCTCGTCGGCCACCAGCTTCCAGTTCGCCGCGCGCTCCGGCGCCAGCGCCTTGATCCGCGCGTATTCTTCGGGGCTGAGCAATACCTGCACGTCCTCGGGCTCACCCGGCATGCTGGCCAGGGCCTCCTCGACCAGCGCCAGCAACTGGGTCGGATGCAGCGTGAGTTCGCAGCGTATGACCTGCTGCGAGACCTTCTTGACCAGCTCGAGCAGTTCCTGACGACGCTTGTGCTCCAGCTCGCCCAGGTACTGTTCGACCTTCTCGCTGATCTGCTGCAGCGGCTGTGCGGCCAGTTCGAATTCGCGACGGCCCTCACTGCGCCCCTGCTCGCGCCCAAGCTTCAGCCCTTCGTCGCGACCCTGCTCGAAGCCAGCCTGACGCCCGGCCTCCTCGCCCTGCTGCAGGCCGTCCTGGTAACCCTTTTCGATGCCCTGCTGAAAGCCATCGGCCATGGCTCGCTGCAGGCCGGCGGCATCGCCGCTCCAGTCCACGGCTGGCTGGCTGCTGCGCGGGGGGAAGCGATAGGCGCGCCACGGGCGGGCGTCGCCGCTGATCACCTTGACCGTCATCTCATTCCACCGTCTGTTCGCGGAACAGCTGCACCTGCAGCTCGCCACTGGCCGACATTTCGCGGACCACGGCCATGATGTCCTTGCGCACCTGCTCGACGCGGCTCAACGGCACCGGGCCCTGGCGGCGGTTGATCGACTCCATCTGCTGCGCCTGGCGCTTGGGCATGGCACCGGTGATAGCCCGTACCAGCTCGGGCTCGGCACCCTTGAGGGCGACCACCCACTCTTCCAGCGGCACGGCTTCGAGCAGCGCCTGCAGCACGTCCTGGTTTTGCCGCGAGAGGATGAAGAAGTCGTACATTTCATCCTCGATGCGCTCGACCAGTTGATCGTCATGGGCGCGCAGCAGCTCGAACATCTGCCCGCGATCACCCTTGAAGCGGTTCATGATGTCCGCCGCCTGCTTGACCCCGCGCACCTGCGAACCCTGGGTGCTGAGCACCGCCAGGCTGCGCTCAATCAGCTGCTCCAACTCGGCGATGACGTCGCTGTTGACCTCGTTGAGGTTGGCGATGCGATACAGCAGCTCGTCCTGGCGCTCCTTGGGCATGCATTCGAGCACCTCGCTGGCCATGCCCGGCGGCAGGAAAGCGAGGAACACTGCCTGCATCTGCGCGTGCTCCTTGGCGATCAGGGCGGCGAACTGCTTGGGGTCGAGCCACTCCATCTTGGCCATCTTGGCGCGGATCTCCTCGCCGTAGATGCTGTCGAGTAGCGAGCGGGTGATTTCGCTGCCCAGCGCCTTGCTGAGCATACCGTCGAGGTAGCCACGCGAGGCGCCCTTGATGCTGCTCTGCTCCTTGTAGTCCTCGAAGAAGCGGCCGATGACGTCGGAAACCATCGGTTGCTTGACGTTGGACAGGCGCGCCATCGCCTGGCTGATGCTGACGATCTCCTCGCGTGAGAAGTGTCTGAGCACACCTGCAGAAATCTCGTCACCCATGCTCAGCATGAGAATGGCGGCCTGCTCGGAGGTACTCAGCGAGCGCTTCTGCACACGCAGGCGCATTTCCTTGGCGGTGGAACCACCGCGGCCGTCAGGCTGGGTTGAGGTCTCGTTCATTGCGCCCTATCCACTGTTTGATGACTTCCGAGACACGCTCGGGATCGTTCTTGGCCAGCATCTGCAGGTGTTCGATCTGTAGCTCCAGACCCGAGCCGGGCGCCGGCAGGCGAATCTCCGACAAAGGGTTTAGTTCGCCGAGCACGGTAGCGCCCGGCGCATCGTCGCCAACGCGCGCCAACAGGCGTTCGGCTGCGCGCTCGGCGTGCAGCGCCAGCTGGTCGTCGCCCTCGACCGCCACAGGCACACCAGGCTGGCTGCGCTGGCTCAGGCTGCGCACCGCAGGGCGCACCACCATCAGCAACAGCAGCAGGCTGATCAGGGCGAACACGCCGAGCTTGGCCAGGTCGTGCACCTTGGCGTTTTCCCACCAGGGCAGCAGCTCGTCGCCGACACCGCCGATACCGGCATCGGTGAAGGGGAAGACGCTCAGCGTCAGCAGATCGCCGCGCGCCTGGTTGAAGCCCACCGCGCTCTTGACCATCGCCGTAAGCTCCTCGCGTGCCTCGGGCGTCCAGCCACCCTCTGGCGCCACGGCAGCATTGAGCACCACGGCGATGCTCTGCTGACGCAGGCTGAAAGGTGCATGCTTGACGTGAGTGACGCTCTGGTCGTAATCCAGCTGGCGGTTGGATTCCTTGCGCAGCGAGGTCGCCGCCTGGTTGGCATTCTCCGCCGGAGCACCCGCCTGCGCCTGATCGGCAGGCGGCTCCGGCGGGGGTTGCGGCGGACGATTGGCCAGCGAGCCGGGAACGCCGAGGGCCAACTGGTCGAGCACGCTCTCGTCGCGCAGCACTTCATTGCGCAGGCGCGGCGTCTCGCCGTAGGACTGGAAGGTCTCTTCCTTCTGACTGAAGTCGATATCGGCGGACACGCTGATACGGTAGTTACCGCCGCCGAGTACCGGCGCCAGCACCGCCTCGGCATTGGCCACGGCCTTGTTCTGGTAGTCGTCGACCACCTGCCAGTTCTGCACCGGGCCGCCGAGGGTATCGATACCGCGCGACAGCAGTGCGCCGTACTGGTCGACGACCTGCACATTGCTGGCATCGAGCTGCGGCACGCTGCCAGCCACCAGATTGACGATGGCGCTGACCTGCTCCGGCGCCAGCTTGTAGCCAGGTGCCAGTTGTAGCATCACCGAGGCCTTGCCCGGCTCGCGCTTGCCGACCACGAAGGAGCTGCTCTCCTGCAGCGCCAGGTGCACACGGGCACCCTCCACGCCCTTGAGCGCCATCACCGTACGCGCCAGCTCACCCTCCAGGCTGCGCTTGAGGCGCACATCCTGGACAAACTGGCTGGTGCCCAGTGGCTCGTCCTTGTCGAACAGCTCATAGCCGGCCGGTACCTTGACCTGCACGCCCTTGGCTGCCAGCAACATACGCGCGCGGCCAAGCTGATCCTCGCGCACCAGCACCTGACCGCTCTGCGGATGCAGACGGTAGATGATTGCGTCGCCGTCGAGCACCTGCATCACCTCGGCGGCCGGATAGGCCTCGCCACTGCCATACAGTGGACGGAACGAGCCCTGGTCGCGCCAGAGGTAGAACACCACACCAACCGCCAGCAAGGCGGCGATCAGCGCGAGGCCGATCAGGGTCATGCGTGGATCGAGTTTCAGCCCGTGTTCAGGCAGCTTGCTTCTTATGGTCTGCAGCACGCGTCAGTCCCCGATCCGCTTACAGCGGCATCTTCATGATGTCGTCGAAAGCGCTGGATAGCTTGTTGCGCACCTGCATCAGCGCGCTGAACGAAACGCTGGCCTTCTGGCTCTCGATCATCGCCCCCACCAGGTCATCGCTCTGCCCGCTGTCCACGGCGGCCATCAACTCGCCGGAACGATGCTGCTGTGCGTCCACCGCACGCACCGCATTGTCGAAAGCCGCAGCAAACCCAGGCTCGCCAGGCTGCACGGCAAAGGCTTGCGTCGGCTTGATCGGCATCGCTTCGCTGAGGTTCTTCAGCTGCTCCATGCGGCCCAGCAGGTCCTGCTGCACCTGGCTAATCGAATTCATCCTTTGCTTCTCCTAGACGGGAATCTGAACGCCCTGTTCGCGCATGGCGTTGAGGCGATAGCGCAGTGCGCGCGGGGTCATGCCAAGGCTTTCGGCGGCCTTGGTCTTGTGCCCGCCGAAACGGCGGATGGTGTCGATCACATGTTGGTACTCGGCCCACTTGCCGCTCGCGCGCAAGGCTGCCTTGCCGCCTTCGAGGACCTGTGGCTGCAGACGTGGCGCCTGTTCTGGAGTACTGCTCACGGGTACGCTGAGGCCCAGGTCCTGAGCCTGGATGTACAGGCCATTGCGCAGAATCAGCGCGCGCTGCAGGCAGTTCTCCAGCTCGCGCACATTGCCCGGCCAGTCATGGGCCAGCAGCGCGCGACAGGCATCTTCGGTGAGCAGTTCGTGGCGCGCGTCCTGCGGCGCATACTGGCGAATGAAGCGACGCGCCAAGGCCAGTACGTCTTCCTTGCGCTCACGCAGCGGGCTGATATGCAGCGGCAGTACATCGAGACGGAACATCAGGTCGGCGCGGAAACGGCCCTCGGCCACTTCCTGCTGCAGATCACGGTTGGTCGCCGCGATGATGCGCACGTCCAGAGCAATTTCCCGGCGCCCGCCAAGACGCTCGACGCGCTGCTCCTGCAACACGCGCAACAGCTTGGCCTGCAGGCCCAGCGGCAGTTCACCGATCTCGTCGAGCAGCAAGGTGCCGCCGTTGGCTAACTCGAACTTGCCCGGCTGAGCACTCACGGCACCGGTGAAGGCGCCCTTCTCGTGGCCGAAGAGAATGGATTCGAGCATCTGCTCGGGGATCGCCGCGCAGTTCACGGCGATGAAGGGCGCATCATCCTGCGCGGAAAAGCGGTGGATGTAGCGGGCCATCAGCTCCTTGCCGGTGCCAGTCTCACCGGTGATCAGAATGGGCGCACGGGTCATGGCCACGCGCTGGGCCATGGCCAGCAAACGGCGACCAGCCTGCGAGCAGGAAACGAATCCTTCTTCGCCAGCGCTGGCCGACTCCTGACGGCGCAGCAGCGCACTGAGCTGGGCTTCGCTGAAGGGTGCCAGGAGATAGTCGACGCACCCCAGCTCTAGAAGTGCTGCGGCCTTCTCCTGGTCGGCATACTCCACGACCGGCACTACGCCGACACGACCAACCTGGCGCAGGATGGCGCCTACCTGTGCATAGAGAGTGTTGCCCGCCAGGCTGCTGACGAACACCAGCACCAGGCTGGCGCTTTCCAGTGCCCGTGGGTCCAACTCGAGACAGCTGGCGAAGCGGCGTACCTGAAAACCCTGGCGCAGCAGACCACCGGTCAACAGACGCTCGCTGGCCGCATCGGCCTGACCGATCACCACTATATGTTGCTGCCCCAGCTGTTCATTGAACAACTCGTCGCAGGCGTAACTTACCGTTTGAGTTGAATGCTTCAAGGTAAATCACCCGATGTCTTTCATGAGCCCGGCGGCGGCATTCGACCCCGTGTACAAAACTGCCAAGCAGATGACAGATTTTTTCACGTGGCCCCTTAATCTTTCGAAACTTTCCGTCGCTTGTATTGGTCAACTTCGGCAGCACTTGGCGGCGTGCTCTATATACGCGTAACGGATCACGGCGCGAACGTTAACAAGCGCACAGAAATCCGCCGAATTACTTGTTGTTATTTCCTATCAATGCTGGCAAGCCGCTATCAAAAACAGCATTTGATATCTATTGATTTAGTTTCTCGCCCTCCCTCAGCCTAGACTCCTCCTCGTCATCACGGGCCTGCGCGCTTTTCCCGGATGAATTCGACGCCATGGCCAAGGCACTGCTGCCAACGCCCGCCGGCATATCAAAACGTCCTCTGCACGCCCATCGAATGCACTCGATGGTGCACACGCAGTTACAACCAGGAATACAGCCCACAACATGACCGGGATTAAAAAAGTCCTTCATGGCGTGCCCGCCGACAGTCTGACCCGGTTGAAACCGCAGAAACTTGGCCGGCATTACCACAAGATTCCCCACTATATTCGCGAGCTCTCCAGTAAGTACCCGCGAATTATCAGTGACTACTTTCTGCGTAACTATCGGATCAATCTTGAACTGCTGCGAGTCGATGTTCACGAGCACGTGAATAAAGATGCCGAGTGCCTCTATCGCTCGACGCTGGGCAAGGTCGGTTTCGCCATGGACCGCGCCCTGCTGACCGAAGCACTGGAGTGTTACTACGGCGGCACTTGCCTGCCCAACCATGAAGCGCCGCCAGTGAGTACCTCGGAGCAGCGCATGCGTACGCGTCTGGGTCTGGACGTGACCCAGTTGTTCGCCCGCTCGATTCTCGCCGGCCAGACCTTCGGCAAGCTCGAGCCTTACGACAACACCTATGAAGAAGCGGCCTGGGAGTACGTGGCAGAGTTCCACTTCACCAGCCATATCACCGGCAGCCAGGCATCGATCTTCATCTATCTGGATACACAGCTGGTCGATGAGCTGACCAGCCGCCTGACAACACCGGCCCCCATGACCCAGGGCGGCAACTCGCTCAATCAGATTCGCCAGTTGCCGGTGCGTTTGGACTGCGTGGTGGCCAGCCTGCAGATGCCCCTGTCGCAAGTGCTTGCCCTGCGCCCCGGCGACATCCTGCCGATGCGCCTGCTGGAGCGCTGCGATGTACAGATCAACCAGCAGAAGCTGTTTCGCGGTGCCATCTTCGAAGACGACGGCTCCTTGTTCCTGACTTCTCTTGAGAGCGTGAAGACCCCATGAGCAGCCCCATTTCCGATAACGATTTCGATAGCCTGATCAATGACTCCGGCCTCAATCTCGATGAAGCCGTCAGCGACTCCGTCCCGGAGCAAGCGCCTGCCAGCCTGCCGCAGCAGGATCTGAGCTTCTTCGGCAAGATCCCGGTCAATGTCACCCTCGAAGTGGCCTCCACCGAGATCACCCTCAAGGAGCTGATGGACGTCGACGCCGGCAGCGTGATCGCCCTCGACAAGCTGGCCGGCGAACCGCTGGACGTGAAGGTCAACGGCGCCCTGTTCGCCAAGGCCGAAGTGGTGGTGATGAATGGTAACTACGGCCTGCGCATCGTCGAGCTATCCGGTAGCGGCCTCAGCGGGTTGGGCGTGTGATGCTGCGCCGCCTGTTGCAATCCGGCTTGCTGCTGGCAGCCCTGTGCTGCCCGTTGCTGGCCCAGGCGGCCGGCGGCGACATCACCCTGTTCAACTTCAACGACAGCGAAGATGGCCAGACCCTGAGCGTCAAGCTGCAGATCCTGCTGATCATGACGCTGCTGGGCTTTCTCCCGGCCATGCTGATGATGATGACCTGCTTCACCCGCTTCATCATCGTCCTGGCCATCCTGCGCCAGGCCATCGGCCTGCAGCAGAGCCCGCCGAACCCGGTGCTGGTCGGCATCGCCCTGTGCCTCACCCTGCTGGTGATGCGCCCGGTGTGGCAGGAGATGTATACCGAGGCTTACGTGCCCTTCGAGGCCGACCAGATCAGCCTCGAACAGGGTCTGGGTGAAGGCAAGCGCATCATCAGCCAGTTCATGCTGGCGCAGACCAGCAAGAACTCGCTGGAAACCCTGGTCGCCCTGGCCGGCGAGGAAATGCCCGAGGACCTGGCCCAACTGGACTTCTCCCTGCTGCTGCCGGCCTTCGTACTCAGTGAGTTGAAGACCGCCTTTCAACTCGGTTTCATGATCTTCGTGCCCTTTCTGGTGATCGACCTGGTGGTGGCCAGCGTACTGATGGCAATGGGCATGATGATGCTCTCGCCGATGATGATCTCGCTGCCGTTCAAGCTGATGATCTTCGTCCTGGTCGATGGCTGGACGCTGCTGGTCGGCACCCTCACCACCAGTATTCAGCCCTATTAGCGAGGCTTCGCGATGCTCACGCCCGAACACGCCGCCGAGCTGGTGGCTCACGCGGTCTATATCACCGGCATCATCGTCTGCGTGCTGGTGGTGCCGAGCCTGCTCGGCGGCCTGCTGGTGAGCATTTTCCAGGCTGCCACGCAGATCAACGAACAGATGCTCAGCTTCCTCCCGCGCCTGCTGATCACCCTGGCCATGCTGCTGTTCGCCGGCCACTGGATTCTGCGCACGCTGGGGGATCTGTTCATCGAAACCTTCAAGCAGGCCGGTCACCTGGTGGGCTGAAGCATGTCCGAACCCGTACTGCACGCCAGCCAGTATCTGACCAGCCTGCAGGCTTATTGGTGGCCGTTCTGCCGCATCGTTGCCCTGCTCAGCATGGCGCCGCTGTTCAACCACAAGGCAGTCTCGGTACGCGTGCGCATCCTCCTCGCCCTGGCCTTGACCATCGCTCTTGGCGCAGCGCTGCCGGACATGCCCGAAATTGACCCACTGTCACTGAAGGGGCTGTTGACCGCACTCGAGCAGATCACCTTTGGCGTCCTGCTGGGGCTTACCCTGCAACTGGTGTTCACCATCTTCATGCTGGTCGGTGAGGTGGTGTCGACGCAGATGGGCATGAGCATGGCGCGCTACAACGACCCGGTAAACGGCGTGTCGTCGTCTTCGATCATCTACCAGCTGTACTTCATCCTGCTGGTGCTGCTGTTCTTCGCCATCGACGGCCACCTGGTCACCATCAGCGTGCTGTACCAGAGCTTCCTGTTCTGGCCGGTGGGTAGCGGCCTGCATTACCTGGGCGCGCAGAGCTTCGTGCAGGCCTTCGCCTGGGTGCTGGCGGCCGCCGTGCTGGTCACCTTGCCCCTGGTGTTCTGCCTGACCCTGGTGCAGTTCTGCTTCGGCCTGCTCAACCGCATTTCGCCGGCGATGAACCTGTTCTCCCTGGGTTTTCCCATCAGCATTCTGATGGGCCTGCTGTGCATCTATCTGACCTTGCCCAACCTGCCCGAGAGCTACCTGCACCTGACCCGCGAGTTGCTCAACGGCATCGGCGTGATTCTGCGCGAGGGCGGTGATGTCTGAGCAGAACAGCGGCCAGGAGAAAACGGAAGAAGCCTCCGCGCACAAACTGAAAAAGAGCAAGGATGACGGCCAGGTCGCGCGCTCCAAGGACCTGTCGACCACCATCTCGCTTATCGCCACCCTGTTCATTCTCAAGTTCAGCGCCGGGCTTTTTCTGGAAGGGCTCAGCGACAGCTTCCGCCTGTCCTATATCCAGTTCGGCCACAGCGAGATCGGCCTGGATGATCTCGACACCCTGCTGGGCTACAACATGCTGGTGTTCATCAAACTGCTGTCGCCCCTGCTGCTTACCTCCGTGCTGGTGGTGACGCTGTCGCTGGTACCGGGCGGCTGGGTGTTCTCCGCGAAAAACTTTGCGCCGAAACTCAGCAAGCTCAATCCCATCACCGGACTGGGAAGAATCTTTTCGGCGCAGAACTGGAGCGAACTGCTCAAGTCGATCCTCAAGGTGCTGGTACTGCTCGGTGTCGGCTATGTCCTGGTGCGTGCGGCCCTGCCGGAGCTGATCGCCCTGCAGCGCAGCAGCGTGTTCGAGGCGATCTCGGCGGCCCTGAACCTGACCTTCAACCTGACCCTGTGCCTGATGCTGATCTTCGTGGTGTTCTCCTTCATCGACATCCCGCTGCAGCGCTACTTCTTCCTCAAGAAGATGCGCATGACCAAGCAGGAGCGCAAGGAGGAGCACAAGAACCAGGAGGGCCGCCCCGAGGTCAAGGCGCGCATCAAGCAGCTGCAGCGGCAGATGTTGCAAAGGCAGATCAGCAAGGTGATCAAGAACGCCGACGTGGTCATTGTCAACCCGACGCACTATGCCGTGGCGCTCAAGTACGACACCAAGAAGGCCGCTGCTCCCTTCGTGCTGGCCAAGGGCGTCGATGAAACCGCCCTGTACATGCGCCAGATGGCCAAGAAGCATGAACTCGAGGTGGTGGAAATTCCGCCACTGGCACGCGCCATCTACTTCACCACCCAGATCAACCAGCAGATCCCGGCCCCGCTGTATACCGCCGTGGCCCATGTGCTGACCTACATCCTGCAGCTCAAGGCCTGGCGCCAGGGGCGCAGAAGCAAGCCAGAACTGGCGAGCAACCTCCCGATTCCCGACAGCTTGGCCAACAGGGGCTGATTCATGAACCTACTACAGCAACTCGCGCCCACCTTCCGCAGCGGCCGCATCGGTATTCCGGTGCTGATCCTGTCGATCCTGGCTATGGTCATCCTGCCGCTGCCACCCGTGCTGCTCGATGCCCTGTTCACTTTCAACATCGCCATGGCCATCCTGGTGCTGCTGGTCAGTGTGTCGTCGAAGAGCCCGCTGGATTTTTCCCTGTTTCCCACGGTGATCCTCATCACCACATTGTTGCGCCTGTGCCTGAACGTCGCCTCCACTCGCGTTGTGCTGCTCGAGGGCCATACCGGCACCGGCGCGGCGGGCAAGGTGATCGAGTCGTTCGGCGAGGTGGTGATCGGCGGCAACTTCATCGTCGGCCTGGTGGTGTTCGTGATCCTGATGATCATCAACTTCATCGTCATCACCAAGGGCGGCGAGCGTATCTCCGAGGTCACCGCGCGCTTCACCCTCGATGCATTGCCGGGCAAGCAGATGGCCATCGATGCCGATCTCAATGCCGGTCTCATCGACCAGCACGAGGCTAAGCGTCGCCGCTCCGAAGTAGCCAAGGAAGCCGATTTCTACGGTGCCATGGACGGCGCCTCGAAGTTCGTCCGTGGCGATGCCATCGCCGGCATTCTGATTCTCCTGATCAACCTGTTCGGCGGCTTCGCCATCGGCCTGTTCGTCTACGATCTAGGCGCAGGCCAGGCCTTCCAGCAGTACGCCCTGCTGACCATCGGTGATGGCCTGGTGGCGCAGATCCCAGCACTGCTGCTCTCCACTGCCGCAGCGATCATCGTCACGCGGATCAACGAATCCTCGGACATCACCCAGCAGGTCAACCGTCAGTTGCTGGCCCAGCCGGCACTGCTCTATACCGTAGCCGGTATTCTGTTCACCCTGGCGCTGGTGCCAGGCATGCCGCACCTGGCGTTCATCAGCTTCGCCGCCCTGGTGGCGTTCATCGCCTGGATGGTCTCGCGCAACGGCCCGCCCACTGAAGCCGCCAGCCTCGAACAGGTCGAGGCCCTGGGCAAGGCGATGGAACAGGAACGTGCGCAGAACATGGTGTGGGAGGACATCCCGCTGGTCGAGCGTCTGTCCGTGTCGCTGGGTTACAAATTGGTCGGTCTGGTCAACGAAGCCGCTGGTGCGCCGCTGACTCAGCGCGTGCGCGGCGTACGTCAGACCCTGTCGGAGAGCCTGGGCTTCCTGCTGCCGGAAGTGCATATCCGCGACAGCCTACGCCTCAAAGCATCGCAGTACAGCATCCAGATCAATGGCGAGAAGATCGACAGCGCCGAGCTGCATGCCGATCGCATGATGGCTATCCCTTCGCCGGAGCTCTATGGCGAGATCGACGGCATTCTCGGCGTCGACCCGGCCTACCGCATGCAGGTGGTGTGGATTCAGCCGGAGGACAAGGCGCGTGCGCTCAACCTCGGCTACCAGGTGATCGACTGTGCCAGCGTCATCGCCACGCACCTGAACAAGGTGATCCGTGAGCATCTACCCGATGTGTTCAAACACGATGATGTCGATCATCTGATGCAGCGTCTGCAGGTGCAGGCGCCGAAACTGGCCGAGAGCCTGAAGAACCAGCTCAGCTACACCCAGCAGCACCGCGTCTACCGCCAGCTGCTGCAAGAGCAGGTGCCGCTCAAGGATATCGTCACCATCGCCACGACGCTGCTGGAAGCCAGCGAGTCGACCAAGGACCCGGTACTGCTGGCCTCGGACGTGCGCTATGCACTGCGCCGCAGCATCGTCGGCATGATCGCCGGCGAGCGCCAGGAGTTGTCGGTGTTCATTCTCGAGAATGCACTGGAGAACACCCTGCTCAATGCCCTGGCCATCGCCCAGCAGGCCGGCCCGGTGAGCCTGGACAATATCCCGGTAGAACCCAGTCTGCTCAATCAGCTGCAGAACACCATGCCGGTGGTGAAGGAGAAACTGCGCAAGGATGGTCACCCGCCGATCCTTACCGTGATGCCGCAGCTACGCCCGCTGCTGGCACGTTATGCGCGGGTGTTCAGCCCTGGCCTGCATGTGCTGTCGCAGAACGAGATCCCGGACCGAGTTGGCGTCAATATCCTCGGTACGCTGGGCTGATTGGTAAAGGTTTCAACACGCTGGTGGATGCGTGCTTCGCATCCACCACGCCGACCTCGAAAGAAGACAGCCACGCCAGAGCGATCTCCTTCATCGCCTCGCCATTTACTCCCGCCTAAGCCTTTTCCTTGCGCAGCTTGCGCATGCTTTCGATCAGCCGGACGTACTCGGCCGTCTCCTCCTGCAAGGCCAGCCCGGCTTCGAAGAAGCCTGTGCGGGTATTCTCCTGCGACCACTGGCAGATCATGTTCACATCCACCTGGCGCATCTCTCCCTCACGATCACGCATTCGCACACGCAGCCTCAGCTCACTTCCGGGCTCCACCGGCGTATCGCTCAGCAGTTTCATCCCGCACTCGGAAACATCGCCCGCATAGCCGATCAGCGTGTCGCTTTCTCGATCACTGATCTTGATGCGGAAGGTGGAGCGGAAGGTGATACGACTCGATTGACGCATAGGAGAATGCCTTAGTGCTCGCCACGTCTGGTTGGATCGCAAGGATCAGGAGTTATCAATCGAGATCATTCAGAAGGAAGTCGCGCATTGATGGCCTGTGATTCATCAGAACAAGACGACCATAGCGAGCAGATACTTAAATCTGAGGCGAGCGCTAATGCCCCGTAGGAGCGAGCTCTGCTCGCGAAGCGTCAGCGGATCAACCGTAGGGTGCGCCATGCGCACCAGCATGTCTGCGCCATCAGCGGTGCGCGCAGCGCCCCCTACGCGCTTGCAGGAACGACTTCTGCCGCGCTGTTTTCCGCGCTGCAAAGAAGAAACCCCAGACCGCTAGGCGATCTGGGGTTTCGTATAGGAGCTTGACGATGATCCGGCCGGCGCCCCGGGACTCTCACCACCACGCGCCATTTTTTGCGCACATAGAAGAACGCCCAGTCTGCGTTAGCAAACTGGGCGTTCGTATAGGAGCTTGACGATGACCTACTCTCACATGGTGAAGCACCACACTACCATCGGCGATGCGTCGTTTCACTACTGAGTTCGGGATGGGATCAGGTGGTTCCAACGCTCTATGGTCGTCAAGCAATTCGGTTGGGATCTCGCGGTTAGGCGCTATCCCTTGGATACGTGATAGATCATTTGTAGTTCTTGCAAATTTTCGGCTTTCTGTCGACTTCACCATCGACACCCTCTGTCTCCGGCCTATGCCTTCGCAGATTGTTTGGGTGTTATATGGTCAAGCCTCACGGGCAATTAGTATGGGTTAGCTCAACGCCTCACAGCGCTTACACACCCCACCTATCAACGTCGTAGTCTTCGACGGCCCTTCAGGGAGCTCAAGGCTCCAGTGAGATCTCATCTTGAGGCAAGTTTCCCGCTTAGATGCTTTCAGCGGTTATCTTTTCCGAACATAGCTACCCGGCAATGCCACTGGCGTGACAACCGGAACACCAGAGGTTCGTCCAACCCGGTCCTCTCGTACTAAGGTCAGCCCCTCTCAAATCTCAAACGTCCACGGCAGATAGGGACCGAACTGTCTCACGACGTTCTAAACCCAGCTCGCGTACCACTTTAAATGGCGAACAGCCATACCCTTGGGACCGGCTTCAGCCCCAGGATGTGATGAGCCGACATCGAGGTGCCAAACACCGCCGTCGATATGAACTCTTGGGCGGTATCAGCCTGTTATCCCCGGAGTACCTTTTATCCGTTGAGCGATGGCCCTTCCATACAGAACCACCGGATCACTAAGACCTACTTTCGTACCTGCTCGACGTGTCTGTCTCGCAGTCAAGCGCGCTTTTGCCTTTATACTCTACGACCGATTTCCGACCGGTCTGAGCGCACCTTCGTACTCCTCCGTTACTCTTTGGGAGGAGACCGCCCCAGTCAAACTACCCACCATACACTGTCCTCGATCCGGATAACGGACCAGAGTTAGAACCTCAAGGTTGCCAGGGTGGTATTTCAAGGATGGCTCCATGAGAACTGGCGTCCCCACTTCAAAGCCTCCCACCTATCCTACACAAGCAAGCTCAAAGTCCAGTGCAAAGCTATAGTAAAGGTTCACGGGGTCTTTCCGTCTAGCCGCGGATACACTGCATCTTCACAGCGATTTCAATTTCACTGAGTCTCGGGTGGAGACAGCGCCGCCATCGTTACGCCATTCGTGCAGGTCGGAACTTACCCGACAAGGAATTTCGCTACCTTAGGACCGTTATAGTTACGGCCGCCGTTTACCGGGGCTTCGATCAAGAGCTTCGCTTGCGCTAACCCCATCAATTAACCTTCCGGCACCGGGCAGGCGTCACACCCTATACGTCCACTTTCGTGTTTGCAGAGTGCTGTGTTTTTAATAAACAGTCGCAGCGGCCTGGTATCTTCGACCGGCATGGGCTTACGTAGTAAATACTTCACCCTCACCGGCGCACCTTCTCCCGAAGTTACGGTGCCATTTTGCCTAGTTCCTTCACCCGAGTTCTCTCAAGCGCCTTGGTATTCTCTACCTAACCACCTGTGTCGGTTTGGGGTACGGTTCCTAGTTACCTGAAGCTTAGAAGCTTTTCCTGGAAGCATGGCATCAACCACTTCGCATTCTAAAAGAACGCTCGTCATCAGCTCTCGGCCTTAAGATCCCGGATTTACCTAAGATCTCAGCCTACCACCTTAAACACGGACAACCAACGCCGTGCTGGCCTAGCCTTCTCCGTCCCTCCATCGCAGTAACTAGAAGTACGGGAATATTAACCCGTTTCCCATCGACTACGCATTTCTGCCTCGCCTTAGGGGCCGACTAACCCTGCGTCGATTAACGTTGCGCAGGAAACCTTGGTCTTTCGGCGTGCGAGTTTTTCACTCGCATTGTCGTTACTCATGTCAGCATTCGCACTTCTGATACCTCCAGCAAGCTTCTCAACTCACCTTCACAGGCTTACAGAACGCTCCTCTACCGCTCATCCAAAGGATGAACCCGTAGCTTCGGTGTATGGTTTGAGCCCCGTTACATCTTCCGCGCAGGCCGACTCGACTAGTGAGCTATTACGCTTTCTTTAAAGGATGGCTGCTTCTAAGCCAACCTCCTAGCTGTCTAAGCCTTCCCACATCGTTTCCCACTTAACCATAACTTTGGGACCTTAGCTGACGGTCTGGGTTGTTTCCCTTTTCACGACGGACGTTAGCACCCGCCGTGTGTCTCCCGTGCTGACACTTGCTGGTATTCGGAGTTTGCATCGGTTTGGTAAGTCGGGATGACCCCCTAGCCGAAACAGTGCTCTACCCCCAGCAGTGATACACGAGGCGCTACCTAAATAGCTTTCGAGGAGAACCAGCTATCTCCGAGCTTGATTAGCCTTTCACTCCGATCCACAGGTCATCCGCTAACTTTTCAACGGTAGTCGGTTCGGTCCTCCAGTCAGTGTTACCTAACCTTCAACCTGCCCATGGATAGATCGCCCGGTTTCGGGTCTATACCCAGCGACTAAAGCGCCCTATTAAGACTCGCTTTCGCTACGCCTCCCCTATTCGGTTAAGCTCGCCACTGAATATAAGTCGCTGACCCATTATACAAAAGGTACGCAGTCACCCAACAAAGTAGGCTCCCACTGCTTGTACGCATACGGTTTCAGGTTCTATTTCACTCCCCTCTCCGGGGTTCTTTTCGCCTTTCCCTCACGGTACTGGTTCACTATCGGTCAGTCAGTAGTATTTAGCCTTGGAGGATGGTCCCCCCATGTTCAGACAAGGTTTCTCGTGCCCCGTCCTACTCGATTTCATTGATAAGAGCGTTTCGTGTACGGGGCTATCACCCACTACGGCGGCACTTTCCAGAGCCTTCCACTACACTCAAATCAACTTAAGGGCTAGTCCCCGTTCGCTCGCCACTACTTAGGGAATCTCGGTTGATTTCTTTTCCTCAGGGTACTTAGATGTTTCAGTTCCCCTGGTTCGCCTCTTGCACCTATGGATTCAGTACAAGATACCCGGCTTATGCCGGGTGGGTTCCCCCATTCAGAGATCTCTGGATCACAGTCTGTTTGCCGACTCCCCAAAGCTTTTCGCAGGCTACCACGTCTTTCATCGCCTCTGACTGCCAAGGCATCCACCGTATGCGCTTCTTCACTTGACCATATAACCCCAAGCAATCTGGTTACTGTCTCAATCGTGAAGACGACATTCGCCGAAAATTTGCGTCTTGAGAACTACAAATTTTACCTTGACCAGATCAATTGCCAGTGAAAGCAATTAATCAGTCACTTCTATCACATATCCAAATTTTTAAAGAACGATATTCGTACCAGTCAAAAGACCAGAAATCAGCACTCAACAGGCTTTCCCTGAAGCGCTCATTTCTGAACTCTTTAACACTC
>JAESFJ010000176.1_pt1 | contig 59140 bp, 65 predicted proteins | sample 9266161 | NCBI WGS metagenome assembly JAESFJ01 (sample SAMN14506165, study PRJNA617096) | algae metagenome | isolation source: Calothrix sp. FI2-JRJ7 and co-occurring heterotrophs from granitic desert soil | place: USA: Red Pass Lake area, Fort Irwin, California | collected 2000-06-01
GATATCGGCCTTGTGCGTCAGGTCGGCCGGCAGCACCTCGACGGCGACGCCATATTCGCCGCCCAGGCGCTCGGCCAGGGCCTGCAGGCGCTGGGCATCGCGCGCCACCAGCAGGAGGTCATGACCACGCCGGGCCAGGCGCTCGGCGTAGGTGGCGCCGATGCCGGACGAGGCGCCGGTGATCAGGGCGGTAGCGGGCTTGCTTGCAGTGCTCATGGAAGTCTCCGGGATAAGGATGAAGGTGGGCGAGCGATTTAGATTATGGTCATAATCTTAGTCACTTATATGACTATCTTCATATAGCTTCGTCAAGCACTTTGCGCAGCGACCGTCTGGCGGGAAAGGTTCGTACTGGAGTAACAAAGAAGCCGCGCGCAGCACTGCGCGCGGCCTGACAGCGGCGCTGCCTGGGCAGGAGCAGGCAGCGCGAGGGAGGCACTTTCTCAGTTGGGGCGCATATCCACACGCAGACGCAGATAGGAGGTCAGGCGCTTGCCGTTGATAAGCCCCTGATAGCCGTGACTGTCAAAGGTGGTGCTCTTGATCAGGTCGACGCGGAAACGCGGATTGCTTTCGTAGGTGCGACCCAGGGTGCTGGTGGAGCGGCTGTCGAACAGGTCGGTACTGACCTTGACGAACTCGCGCGGGTTGCGTCGGCCGTTGGCACCACTGTTGTTCGGGCTGCTGAAGATGTCGCCGGTGGCGGTCATCGCCGAGCTGTAGTACTCGCGCCCACGCAGGCTGGTCTTGCCGCTGGCGATCACGAACTGCTGATTGGCCGGGCGGTAACGGTCGCCGGCGGTCAGGTAGCTGGCCAGCACGTCGTAGAGGGCATAGCTGCTACCGGTGCCGCGCTGCTTGTTGCGCAGGTCGAAGATGAACACGCCGTTGCTGCCGAGCACTTCCATCTCCACCTGGCCGAGGCTGGAGTTGTGCTGCACCAGCAGCGCGGTGTCCTCGTCGACGCCGTAGGCGAACGGCACGTTGGTGTAGTCGGCCAGGCGCACGATGCGCCCCTGACGGCCGCGCTCGCTGAAATGGGTGTCGAGCAGGCCGTGGCTGAAGAAGCCGAAACCGCCCTGCATGTCGTAGGACAGGTCATCACCGCCCGGGGTGGTGTAGACGCCGTAGCGCAGAGCGGGATAGCTCTCGCCGCCGGTGATCATCGGTCCGCCGACCATGATCGCGGTTCCCGCGCTGCTGCCGGCGAGCACGGCGCCGGCATCGTGCCGGGCGCGAATCGCGGCCAGTGCCGGCGTGTCGGCGCGCGTTGCGGTCTGCAGCGTCTGGGTCAGGCGTGCCTGGTCGCCGCCGCCGAAGAAGAAGCCGGTCATGCCGTTGATCTGCGCGATCACCTGCGGGTTGCTGTTGTTGCCGATGCTGTCCAGGTCGATGGGAATCCACTGGGCATCCTGGGCGCCGTAGGTCTTCAGCAGCTGCGCGTAGAATTCGCCATTGGACTTGGAGTTGCGCGCGTTGGCCGTGCCGGCGTCGGGGTCCTGGCTCGGTGGAATCGAGGCGGCGGTGATCACGCCGATGCGCGCCTGACTGCCGCCGGCCAGCTGCACCAGACGTTGGTAGATCACCGCGTTGTCGTCCTTGAGCCCGCCGCCCACCAGCAGCAGCGGGCCGGCCGCCAGGGCCGGCAGCGGTAACAGAAGAGCCAGCATGAGGGTGTAACGAATAACCGATCCGATCATTTCGATTTCTCCGCAGGTGCCGCACGGGCACGGTTGGTGACGCTGGTTGGGGAACGGTGATTGGGAGCCAGAGCGCAGTCGGCGGGCCGGCCTCAGTAAACGGAAAACTGTTTGAAGTAGCGCTTCTCGATGCGCTTGTGGGTGCCGTCGGCGAGGATCGCGGCCAGCGCCCGATCGAGCTGTTGGCGCAGCTCGTCGTCACCCTTGCGCACGGCGATGCCCTGCCCCTGGCCGAAGAACTGCGGCGCCACCACGGGGCCGCCGACCTGCTCGAAGTCGCGGCCCAGTTCGGTCAGGAGGAGGCCGAAGTAACCGGAAACGGCGTCGTCGAGCACCAGATCCAGCTCGCCGCCTGCGAGCGCCTGGTAGGCCTGGGCAGCGCTGGGGTAGCGCAGCAGCTGCACATGCTCGGCGAAACGGGCCTCAAGAAAGCGCTCGTAGGTGGTGCCCTGCTGCACGCCGACGCGCTTGCTGGCGATGCGCCGCGGGGTGATCAGCATCTGATTGATATGGCCCTTGCGGGCAAAGAAGAAGGCCGGGGTCTGCGCATAGCGGGCGGTGAAGTCCACCCGTTCGGCGCGCGCCGCGGTGATCGACATGGACGCCAGGATCAGGTCCGCGCGTCCCGCGTCGAGTGCCGGGATCAGGTCATCCCAGGCGAAGCGCTGCAGTTCGCATTCGCGCTGCATGCGCTGACACAGGGCCCTGGCGATGTCGACGTTGAAGCCGACCAGATTGCCCTGCGCATCGAGTTCTTCGAAAGGCGGGAACTGTCCCTCCATGGCGACCCGCAACGGTCCTGCCGTGCCCGATTGGGCGAGCAGCACAGCGAACAGACACAACAGCATGCGTAGCATTTCGACTCCTTGCCCGCGCGGGGCCAGGGGGTCAGGTCTCCTGGCGGAAAAGCAGGCGCCGCTGGCGACGCCTTAAGGCCAAAGGAGCGTGGGAGCTGACCTTGAAGAAAAAGCTCCGGACGGCCCGGAATCTGTCGCCGCCCAGAGAATGCCGTTACAGGATGCTCAGCGGGTACTCGATGATCAGGCGCACCTCGTCGAGGTCGTCGTCGAATGCCGTGGAGCGGTGAGTGGCGTGACGCAGGCGCAAAGACAGGTCCTTGGCCGCGCCTTCCTGGAACACGTAGCGCGCTTCCAGATCGCGTTCCCAATGCTTCTCGTCGTCACCGGCCCAGCCGGCGAAGGCGCCATTCGGATCGGCCTTGGTGCCGTCGATGTCGTCGCCCTTGATGTAGCGCGCCATGAAGGTCAAGCCGGGAACGCCGTAGTGCTTCATGTTCAGGTCGTAGCGGATCTGCACCGAGCGCTCGTTGGGGGCGTTGAAGTCGGAGTACTGCACCGAGTTGGCCAGCCAGATGGAGTCGCCGCCGATGTAGTCGAAGAACTCGTCGCCACGCACCTTCTGATAGGCCAGGCTGACCTTGTGCGCGCCGAAGCTGTAGGCGCCCTTGAGCGACCAGGTCAGGGTGTCCAGCTCGCCGGCACGCGCCTCGCCTTCGTCGCGGGTCTTGTACGCCACCAGGTCGAAGTTCAGCGCCTGGCTATCGGCCAGCGGGATGTTGTAGTTCAGGTTGGCGAAGTACTGACGCCAGACATCCTTGGCCTCGCTGGCATAGAACATCAGGCTCAGGTCGTCATTGACCGCGTAGCTGAGGCCTGCGAAGTCGACGCTGCGCGCCTCCACCTCGGCGTACTCGCTGGTCAGGTCGTCATCGGAGTTGGTGGAGTTGCGGCGATTGATCGAGGTGAAGTGGCCGGCCTCGAAGGACAGCGCGTCGAACTCGCTGCTGGAAATCTGGAAGCCGGTCGCGGTTTCCGGCAGCAGGCGCGCATCGCCGGTGGCGAACACCGGTGCGGTCGGGCGCATCTCGCCGTACTTCAGCTCGGTGGACGAGGCGCGCAGCTTCACCGCTCCGCCGATCTGGCCGTAGCTGTCCGGCACCTCGGCATCGGCGGTGCGGTTGTTGCTGATCGGCAGCAGGCCGTTGCCTACCCGGCCACGGCCGCTATCGAGCTTGACCCCGCCGTAGGCGAAGGCATCGGCGCCGACACCGACGGTCCCCTGGGTGAACCCCGAGCTGAAGTTCAGCTGCGCACCGTGTGCCCACTCCTCGCGATAGCCGTTGCGTTCGTTGACCGGCTTGGCACGGTTGATGCCCTGGCTGTTGCTGCCGCCATGACGGTAGTCGCGGTTCATGTAGAAATTGCGGTTGATCAGCTGCAGGCTGCTGTCCTCGATGAACCCCTTGGCTTCCTGCTGCTGACCGGCGGCGGCAGCCTGCGAGGCCACGGCACCGATGGCCAGGGCGAGACAGCTGAGTTTGAGAATCTTCATGCCTTACTCCGTTGGTTTTATTGGTATGAGGTGCCCGCGACGCGGGCGGTGTTCGCAGCCGCTCAGGTGAACAGCTCGGGAACCAGGTCAGCCGGGCATTCGCCGCGCTCGATCACGGCCTCCAGGCAAAGTGAGCGCTCCTCCAGCCAGCACACGAAGTAGCCCACGCCCCTGCGCCGCTTCAGGCGAAACGGCCAGCGCCGTTCCTGCAGCTCGCGGCTCAGTTCGAGGCGGCGCGGCAGGTGCAGCACCGAGAAGAAACCTGCCCGGGTGCGCACCCTTTCGTGCACTCGCACGCTGGAAGAGATGACGGTCTGTGCCATCTGGCTGTCGTCCTGCAGCAGCTTGTGCAGGGCGAAGACTTCCACTCGGTTCAATTGCATGGCTCGTTTCTCCGGCACAGCCGTGCCCGTCCCGCCTGCGCGGTGCAGGCGGGCTGGGGGTAGAGGTAGAAAAAAGGCTCTAGAGGCCGATGATGCGTGCCAGGGTCTCGGCGACCTCGGCGCGCGCGACCGGCGCAGCAGGCTCGAAGCGTCCCTGGTTGGCGCTCAGCCAACCTTCGGCCACGGTCTGCGCGGCAGCCTCGGCGTTCGCTGCGGCGAGGCCGGCGACGTCCGGCAGCGCCACGCTCTTGCTCAACGTGGCTCCGCTGAAGCGCTCGACCAGCGCCTTGCAGGCCAGCGCCCAGTCAGCGCGGCTGGCCGGCCGCTCGGCGTCGAAGCGCTCGGCGCCATCCATCCAGCCGTTGGAAACCACCACTTCGATGTGCTCGCGTAGAGGATGCTCGGCCGGCACGTCGCTCAGCGTCGGCAGGGCCTTGAGGTTGGGCTCCGCGGCCAGGGTCATCTGCAGGGCATTGGCCAGCTCGCCGCGAGTGATCGGGCGCTGCGCCTCGAAGGCGCCCTCGGCGTTGAGGGTCATCAGGCCGCGGAAGGTCACCGCACGAATGGCGTCGCCGCGGCGGCCATTACCGGCATCACGCGGGACGCCGGCGGCCGGCTCGCGCAGATCGCCGGTTACCGGACGGATATCCAGGCGCACGCCGCTGACGCTGTAGTTGGTCTGCGAATCGTGGAAGCGGCTGTGGGCGGCGAAGTCCGCCCGCTTGCTGAATTCGAAGCGATAGCCGTAGTGGTAGCCGTTGGCCGGGTTGTAACGGGTCATCAGCCCGAGCTGACGGCTCGCCGTGTTGTCGGCCAGGCCATAGAGCACCGCTCGGTTGATCGCCGACACGGCCGACAGGTCGGTGAGCAGGCGATTGCCCACCAGGTACTCGTTGCCAGGCTCGATCGGCTGCTTGCCGGCATCCGGCCGGATCTCGCCCGAGGCCAGGTCGTAGCGATCACCATGACCGAGCATGGCCAGGCGCATGTCGTCGATGCGCGTGCCGTAGAGCCCGAAGCTCTTCTTCGCCGCGGCAGGGTCCATGATGGTCAGGTAGCCCTCGCCCAGTACCTCCAGCTCGCCACTGGGCTTGATCCACATGGCGGTGTTGGTATCCAGACCGAAGCCCTTGCCCGGAGCCGGCTGTTCCAGCAGGTAGCTGGCCATGCGCGCGGCGCGCCCACTGCTGGTTTCCTCGATCTTGTCGAAGTGCTGGTCGATCATGCCGGCGGTGAACAGACCTGCGCCCCTGAGCAGGGCGGTACCGCGCCGGCCCTCGGCCGTGGCCACGCCGAAATCCAGGGTGTCCATGACCACCCCGTAGGCGGTGGGCATGCGCGCACCGAGGATGCTGGCCCCGGCGCTGGTACCGGCCACCACGCCGCCCTTGTCGTAGATCGCCTGCACGGCCTGCATGGCGAGCGACGGGCTGCCGTCGGCGTTGAACAGCGCACGGGCGATGCGCGCCTGATCGCCACCAACGAACCAGACCGCACTGGCCTCGCGCAGCGGCGCGACCACGGCAGGGTCGTTCATGGTGTCCAGGTAGTTGTGGCGGTCGATGCCGACGATGCGGATGTGCTCGGCGGGCACGCCCAGGGCTTCCAGTTCGGCCTGAAAGCGCTTGCTGGAGCCCAGGCTGCCGCTGGCGGTGGGCATGATGGCGATACGCGCCTGCTGGGCACCGCCCGCCAGTTCGATGAGTTTCTCGTAGACCAGGCTGTTGCTGGCTCGCAGCATGCCGCCAACCGCCAGGAGGTTGCCATCGGCCATTACCGGATCAGCACTGCCGCAGAGGAGGAGCGCGGCGAGAAGGCCACGAAGATTGCGCCGTTTGTTCATTGTTATTGCTCTTGTCAGAAGTCGAAAGCGGTATGCCCCCTGCTCGCAGGCCAGATGAAACGGGGCTGGCGACAGGTCGCGGCGATATGAATTATTTTTTTCACCAAAATCACACGTGAAAATTTATATACCAGTCATTTTCGAGGCACAAGCACCACACGCCACGTTTGACATAAATATTTCTTAAACGTAGATTCGTGAAAAAAAACATGTCAAAAATGTTCATGCATCTGCTCGGGCGTCCCACCCGATCGCCCACCGGCCAAGGCTCACGAGGCCCTGCCGGCGCCGCCTGGCAACAGTCGGCGTAACGTTCAACCCCGCCGCCTGTCGCGACGGACGCTGCCTCCCAACCGCCATCCACTGGAGTAACAAGATGAACAAGATCGCTCTATTCGGCGCCCTGGCGCTCTCCACCTTCGGCACCTTCGCCGTCGCCGCCGAGCCGGCGCTGCGCATCGGCATCGAGGCGGCCTACCCGCCCTTCGCGTTCAAGACCGCCGACTGCAAGATCGCCGGCTTCGACTACGACATCGGCAACGAGCTGTGCGCACAGATGCAGGTCAAATGCCAGTGGATCGAGCAGGAGTTCGACGGCCTGATTCCCTCGCTCAAGGTGCGCAAGGTCGACGCCGTGCTGTCCTCCATGTCCATCACCGAAGACCGTCTGAAGTCGGTGGACTTCTCCAAGAAGTACTACCACACCCCCGGCAAGCTGGTGATGAAGGAAGGCAGCCAGATCCAGGACCCGAGCGTCGACCTCAAGGGCAAGAAGGTAGCCGTGCAGCGCGCCTCCACCTACGATCGTTACGCTACTGCAGAACTGACCCCGGCCGGCGTCAACGTGGTGCGCTACGGCTCCAACAACGAAGCCTTCCTCGACCTGCTGGCAGGCCGGGTGGATGCGGTGCTGGCCGATGTGGTGAACATCGACGAGGGCTTCCTGAAAACCGACGGTGGCAAGGGTTTCGCCCTGGTCGGCCCTGATTTCAACGACCCGCGCTACTTCGGTCGCGGCGCGGGCATCGCCGTGCGCAAGGGCGACGCAGCCACCGCCGAGAAGCTCAACACCGCCATCGACGCCATTCGCAGCAACGGCAAGTACGCCGAGGTACAGGCCAAGTACTTCGACTACGACATCTACGGCCAGTAAGCCGCCCACCCCGGCGCCTGCAACAGGCGCCGGTTTCTCTGCGCTGCAACGAGGTTTCCCACCATGCTGCAAGGCTACGGCCCGATCATCGTCGAGGGCGCCTGGCTGACCCTGACTCTGGCTCTGTGCTCGATGGCGCTGGCCATCCTGCTCGGCCTCACCGGCGCTGCGCTGCGCCTCTCGCCACTGCGCTGGCTGGCCAATCTGGGCGACGCCTACGCCACCCTGATCCGGGGCATCCCCGACCTGGTGCTGATCCTGCTGATCTTCTATGGCGGTCAGGACCTGGTGAACCGCATCGCGCCCAGCCTGGGTTACAACGCCTACATCGACATCAACCCCTTCGTCGCCGGTGTGTTCACCATGGGCTTCATCTTCGGCGCCTATCTGTCGGAGACCTTCCGCGGCGCCTTTATGGCCATCGCCAAGGGCCAGGCCGAGGCCGGTGCAGCCTATGGCATGAGCGGCGCCCAGGTGTTCTTGCGCATCCTGGTGCCGCAGATGATCCGCTTCGCCATTCCCGGCTTCACCAACAACTGGCTGGTGCTGACCAAGGCCACCGCGCTGATCTCGGTGGTCGGCCTGCAGGACATGATGTTCAAGGCCAAGAACGCCGCCGACGCCACCCGTGAACCCTTCACCTTCTATCTTGCCGTGGCGGGCCTGTACCTGCTGCTGACCAGCGTCTCGCTGCTGCTCCTGCGCGCCGTCGAAAAGCGTTACTCGGTCGGCGTTCGCACGGCTGAAATCTGAGGATCACGTCCATGCTCGATTTCCATATGATCCTCTCCAGCCTGCCGCTGTATGCCAGCGGTCTGCTGGTCACCTTCGAGCTGCTGCTGATCGCCCTCGCCCTGGGCCTGCTGCTGGCTCTGCCGTTGGCCCTGATGCGGGTGTCGCGCTCGCCGCTGGTGAACTTCCCGGCCTGGCTCTATACCTACGTGATTCGCGGCACGCCGATGCTGGTACAGCTATTTCTGCTCTACTACGGCCTGGCCCAGTTCGACGTCATCCGCGACAGCTTCATGTGGCCGTACTTTTCCAGCGCCACCTTCTGCGCCTGCCTGGCCTTCGCCATCAACACCAGCGCCTACACGGCGGAGATTCTGGCCGGCAGCCTCAAGGCCACGCCGCCCGGCGAGATCGAGGCGGCCAGGGCCATGGGCATGTCACGCGCCCAGCTCTACCGGCGCATCCTGCTGCCTTCGGCCATGCGCCGCGCGCTGCCGCAGTACAGCAACGAGGTGATCATGATGCTGCACACCACTTCGCTGGCCTCGCTGGTGACGCTCATCGACCTCACCGGTGCAGCCCGCACCATCAGCTCGCAGTACTACATGCCGTTCGAGGCCTTCATCACCGCCGGCCTGTTCTATCTGGTGCTGACGGTGGGCCTGGTGCGCCTGTTCAAATACGCCGAACTGCGCTGGCTGGCCCACCTGACCCCACGCAAGGATTAACAAGGAAGCCCTATGCAACGTATCGACCATCCACTGCCCTGGAGCCCGACCGGAACCAGCCGTAACCTCAGCGTGCTGCGTTACGGCAGCGGCCCGTGCAAGGCCTACATCCAGGCCAGCCTGCATGCCGACGAGCTGCCGGGCATGCGCGTGGCGGTGGAACTCAGGCGTCGTCTGCAGCAGCTGGAAAGCGCCGGACGCCTGACCGGCGTGATCGAACTGGTGCCGGTGGCCAACCCCATCGGCCTGAGCCAGCTGTTCCAGGCGGCGGTCCAGGGCCGCTTCGAATTCGCCAGCGGCAGGAACTTCAACCGCGACTTCGTCGATCTGGCGGCCGCGGTCGCAGCGCATGTGGAGGGCCACCTGGGCAGCGACGGAGCGAGCAACGTGCGCCTGATTCGCCGCGCCATGGCCGAGGCGCTGGACGCCCTGCCCGCGCCGGCCTCGGAGCTGGAAGGCATGCAGCGTCTGCTGCTACGTCATGCCTGCGATGCCGACATCGTGCTCGACCTGCACTGCGACTTGGAGGCCGCGGTGCACCTGTACAGCGCGCCGCAGCACTGGCCGGCCCTGCGCCCTCTGGCGGCGCGTCTGCAGGCCGGCGCGGTGCTGCTGGCCGAGGATTCCGGCGGCAGCTCGTTCGACGAGGCCTGCGCCATGCCCTGGCAGAGACTGCGCCAGCGTTTCCCCGAAGCCGAAATTCCCCTGGCCTGCCTGGCCACCACCGTGGAGCTGGGCGGCATGGCCGACACCGAAGCCGAACGCGCGGTAACCAGCGCCGAGGCGATTCTGGCCTTCCTCGCCGAGCAGGGACTGATCGCCGGCGACTGGCCGGCAGCGCCGGAACACTGCTGCGAGGCCACGCCCTTTGCCGGCGCGCAGTACGCCCTCTCCCCGCATCCGGGCGTGGTCAGCTTCTTCAAGCAGCCGGGCGAGTGGGTCGAGCGCGGCGAGGCACTGTTCGAGGTGATCGACCCCTTGAGCGAGCAGCACAGCATCGTCCGCGCCGAAACCTGCGGCGTGCTCTATGCCCGCGAGCGCATGCGCTTCGCCCGCCCCGGCCTGTGGCTGGCCAAGGTCGCCGGAGCAACGCCCATTCGCCAGGGTCGCCTGCTCAGCGACTGACTCATGCCCTAAGAGAACAACAACATGTACAAACTCGAAGTTCAGGATCTGCACAAACGCTACGGTAGCCACGAGGTGATCCGCGGTGTATCGATGGCTGCCAAGGCCGGTGACGTGATCAGCATCATCGGCTCCAGCGGCTCGGGCAAGAGCACCTTCCTGCGCTGCATCAACCTGCTGGAGCAGCCGCATGCCGGTCGCATCCAGCTCAATGGCGAAGAGCTCAGGCTGGTTGCCAATTGCGACGGTGCGCTCAAGGCCGCCGACGCCAAGCAGCTGCAGCGCATGCGCTCGCGCCTGTCGATGGTGTTCCAGAACTTCAACCTGTGGTCGCATATGAGTGCCCTGGACAACGTCATGGAAGCGCCGGTGCACGTACTCGGCCAGAGCAAGGCCGAGGCGCGCGACAGGGCCGAGCACTACCTGGCCAAGGTCGGCGTCGCGCACCGCAAGGACGCCTACCCGGCGCACATGTCCGGCGGCGAGCAGCAGCGCGTGGCCATCGCCCGCGCCCTGGCCATGGAGCCGGAGGTGATGCTGTTCGACGAGCCCACCTCGGCCCTCGACCCCGAGCTGGTCGGCGAGGTGCTCAAGGTCATGCAGGATCTGGCCAGCGAAGGTCGCACCATGGTGGTGGTGACCCACGAAATGGGTTTTGCCCGCGAGGTGTCCAACCAGCTGGTGTTCCTGCACAAGGGTCTGGTGGAAGAACAGGGCCACCCGCGCGAGGTATTGGCCAATCCGCAGTCCGAGCGCCTGCAGCAGTTTCTCTGCGGCAGCCTCAAGTAAGCGAAACAGGCGCACGGCGGGCGGCTTCGGATACACTGCGCGCCATCGCCAGACCGGATCAGCCCAGCCATGCCGAGCAGCTCGTCGTCTTCCGCCACCGTTTACAGCGCCCCCATCCTGCGCAAGCTGGCCGAGGTCGCGCCACAGCTGCAGCCCTCGCTGCGCAAGGTGGCCGACTTCATCCTGCGCCATCCGCTGAAGGCCGCGACTCTGACCATCGAAGAGCTGGCGCAGGCCACGCAGACTTCGCCTGCGGCGGTCAACCGTCTGGCCAAGGCCATGGAGCTGCGCGGCTACATCAGCCTGAAGGCCGAGCTGGTCGCCACCCTGCAGGACATGGTGTCGCCGGTGGACAAGCTGCGCGACGAGCTGGCGCAGCGCCCGGACGGGGCCTTCGGTCTGCATGAACATCTGCAGATCGCCAGCAGCAATCTCGGCGCGGCGGCCAGCAACAATGACGCCGCCGTGTTCGAGGCAGTGATCGGGCGCCTGCTCGGGGCGCGCCGCATCTACATTCTCGGCTTCGGCAACAGCGCCTACATGGCCGGCCTGGCTGCCGCCAACCTGGTGCCCTTCTGCGATGACGCCACCGCCATCAGCATGGAAGGCGGCAACGAGAACGCCGCCTACCGCCTGGCCGCCATCACCGAGCGCGACGTGCTGCTGACCATCTCCCTGCCGCGCTATTCGCGCGACACCCTGCAACTGGCGCGTTTTGCCCGCGAACGCGGCGCCTGCGTGCTGGCCATCACCGACTCGCCCGCCTCGCCGCTGGTGGAGATCGCCGAGTACAGCCTGTTCGCCCCCGCCGAACACCCGGTGCTGATCAGCTCCAATGCCGCCGTGCTGGCCCTGATCGAAGCCTTGGTGGCAGGTGTCATGGCACGTAACAAGGAGGCGGTGAGCCTGGCTCAGGAACTGACCGAGAGCGTCATGGCCTACCTGCACGTACCGGGCACCGAGCGCGCGCCGCGCAAGCCTCGCAAACGGCGCCCCTGAGCTGACGATACGCACCAAGTCAAAGCCAAAGCTGTCTCAGCGATCAGAAAAAGTGCAAAGCAGTGCCCAGCGCACTCTGCATAAGTTTATTCATCCAATTGATTTTAAAAGACTATTTACGGCATATAGAATTGGCGCCGTTTTTGCTCTAGCAGCTCCAGCCTGACCATATGGACAGGTTTAAAAATCATAACGACACGTCTTAACCATCAGGAGCTTTCATGAATCGCACTCTCTCTTCGCTGGCGCTCGCCGGCGGTCTGCTGGCAGGCGGTCAGGCCGTCGCCGGCGATCTGCTGCAGTGGCAGAACAACAGCCTGACCTACCTCTATGGCCAGGACTTCAAGATCGACCCGGAGATTCAGCAGACCGTCACCTTCGAGCACGCCAGCGGCTGGAGCTTCGGTGACCTGTTCCTGTTCGTCGACGTGATCAAGTACAACACCGATGCCTCCAACGGCGCCGGTGACGGCCACACCTTCTATGGCGAGTTCAGCCCGCGCTTCTCGTTGGGCAAGATCACCGGTGCCGACTTCTCCTTCGGCCCGATCAAGGACGTGCTGATCTCCACCACCTACGAGTTCGGTGAAGACGACGTCGAGTCCTACCTGATCGGCCCGGCGGTCGACCTGGACATCCCCGGCTTCGACTACTTCCAGCTCAACACCTACCTGCGTACCACCGATGGCAGCCGCCCTGGCAGCAACGTCTGGCAGATCACCCCGGTGTGGAGCTACACCATCCCGGTAGGCGAATCGGACATTCTCATCGACGGTTTCATGGACTGGGTGGTGGACAACGACAGCAATCGCCGTGGCGACTACCACGCCAACCTGCACTTCAACCCACAGATCAAGTACGACCTGGGCAAGGCGCTGAAGTGGGGCGAGAAGCAGCTGTACGTGGGTATCGAGTACGACTACTGGAAGAACAAGTACGGCATCAAGGACGGCGGTTTCGTCAGCGACAACTTCGTCGGTTCGACCGACCAGAACACCGCCAGCCTGTTGCTCAAGGCACACTTCTGAGACGCGCCTGCGCGCTTACTGGCCAAGGTCGCAGCAACTTGCGACCTTCTGCCAATGCCATCGGGCAGCCTGACGTGATTAGCTGCCCAGCATCACCAGACCTTCACCCAAGGATGGACGATGCCACCGCGTATCCTGCTGCTTACCTGCCTCGCCATGCTGGCCTTCGCCGGCAACTCGCTACTGTGCCGCCTGGCGCTGCGTGAAACGGAAATCGACGCGGCCAGTTTCACGGCTATCCGCCTGCTCGCCGGCGCCCTGACGCTGTGGCTGCTGCTCAAGCTGAGGCAGACCGGGCAACCCATCGCCGGCAATTGGCCTGGCGCGCTGGCGCTGTTCACCTATGCGGCGGCCTTCTCCTTTGCTTACCTGCAACTGGATACCGGCGTCGGCGCCCTGCTGCTGTTCGGCGCCGTGCAGTTGAGCATGCTGCTGTGGGGCTTGCTGCGTGGCGAGCGTCTGGGGCTGGGCGCCAGTCTCGGTACGGCGCTGGCCACGGCCGGCCTGCTGGCGCTGCTGCTACCCGGCGCCAGTGCGCCCCCGCTGCTGGCTGCACTGCTGATGCTGCTGGCCGGCGTGGCCTGGGGCGCGTACTCGCTGCTCGGGCGCGGCCAGGGTGATCCGCTGGCCGTGACCACCGGTAACTTTCTGCGTGCGGCACCGCTGGCCGTGCTGCTGGCGCTGGTGCTGTTGTCGCAACTGAACTGGGATGGGCCTGGCCTGTTCTACGCGGTGTTGTCCGGCGCCCTGACCTCGGGTGTCGGTTACGCCATCTGGTACAGCGCCCTGCCCGGCCTGCGCGCCAGTCAGGCCGCCACGGTGCAGTTGAGCGTGCCGATTCTCGCCGCGCTCGGCGGCAGCCTGCTGCTGAGCGAATCGCTGTCTCTGCGCCTGACCTTGAGCGCCGTTGCCGTGCTCGGTGGTATCGCGCTGGTACTGGGCAGCCGGCAACGTGCCGGGAGCTAATGGCGCGTGCAGTGGTCTTCTATCCTGAACTCATAACGTCCAGGGAAGATCACCATGCACCGTCTGCTTCGTCTTTGCCTCGTTGCCCTACTTGCAGCAGGCCTGAGCGCCTGCGCCAGCCTGAGCAATCGTGATCCGCTACGGGTCGACCTGATCGGCCTGGAACCGTTGCCCGGTCAGGGCCTGGAGGTGCGTTTCGCGGTCAAGCTACGGGTGCAGAACCCCAATGACAGCGCGGTGAGTTTCAACGGCATGGCACTGGATCTGGATGTGAACGGCCAGCCGCTGGCCAGTGGCGTCAGCGACCAGAGCGGCAGCGTGCCACGTTTCGGCGAGACGGTATTGAGCGTACCGGTGAGCATTTCAGCGTTTTCAGTGATGCGTCAGGCGTGGGGCGTGGCCGGTTATCAACCTGGCCAGGAGGTGCCCTACATGCTGCGTGGCAAACTCGCCGACGGCCTGTTCGGCACCCGCCGCTTCAGTGACAGCGGTATCCTGAACTGGCCGCAACCGCCAAGCCCCTACTGAAGCAGGAGCCGGCGGTTACACGGCGATCAGGCCGCCTGACGACTGTTGCGCGAAGCTACTCGGCGGTGACAGGCGTCACCGAAGGCCTGGAAGATCTTCACCGAATCCGGGTTCTTCGCCGCCTGCCATTCCGGGTGCCACTGCACCGCGAACAGGAAGGGGGACAGGCTCGGCGCGTGGATCGCCTCGATCAGACCATCCTCGGCGGTGGCCAGCACTTCCAGTCCCTTGCCCAGGTTGCGAATCGCCTGGCCGTGCAGGGAGTTGACCTGAATCTCGTCCTTGCCCATCAACTCGGCGAACCAGCTGCCAGCCACCGGACGCACGCTGTGGCTGGCTGCGTACTGCACCTCGACCGGATCATCGGGGTTTTCGCGATGGTCGTTGAAACCAGGCTCGGCGTAGACCTTCTGGTAGATGTCACCGCCCAGCGCCACGTTGATTTCCTGCATGCCACGGCAGATGCCGAAGATCGGCAGACCACGAGCGATGGCGGCACGAATCAGCGGTAGATCGAACAGGTCGCGGTCGCGATCCTGGCCCTTGTTAGGTGTTTCGTTCTCCTGACCATAGAGCGCCGGGTCGATGTTGCTGCCGGCACCGGTGAGGTAAACACCATCGGCCATATCCAGATACTGCTCGAGATCCTCGATGCCGCAGCAGGTGGGCACCAATACCGGCACGCAACCGGAGAACTCGACCAGAGGCTGGATGTATTTGTGAGTCATTACTTGATAGTCGTGGCCCTTGCGCTCTTGAGCGCCCATAGACATCAACACGACGGGCTTGCGGAGATTGTTCTTGCTAGGAGTGCTGCGGATCTTGTTGTCGGACATACGTCACCTTGGGACAGGCCGGGCCTATCGTTGCTGTGCAGACCGGTAGCCAGCAGAACACTCTGCTGTAGCACCTCCGGCCTGTTTGGCTAACCCCGTGCACCGAGACTCATCCTGAGCCTAAGTGCCGCCTTCCGACGGCGGCTCGAACCGGGTCAACTCCATCCAGAGAGGAGGCTGCAGCGACGCTGCCCGCTACCCGGTTCGGCAACGGAATCTGCAGCCAGTCTGCCCGAGCCGTAAAATATGTCAAACAAATCTGCTCAAGATTTTCTGGTAAGCCATTTATCGCACAACAAGTGAACGCCCATTAAAAGGCGCTCTAAGGGCAATCCAGGCAAACTACCGCCTGGCAAGAAGTCCAATATTTAAAACACCCGTATCTCAAGGGCTGCACGTCCTAGAGCGACGCCAGCGAACAAAACCCTATATAATCTGCGGTTTCTCACTGCACCGAGGACACCCCTTGACCGCTCTGCCGCCCTGCCCCAAATGCAACTCCGAATACACCTACGAAGACGGCGATCAACTGGTCTGCCCCGAGTGCGCCCATGAGTGGAAAGCTGGCGAGAATGCCGACGGCGGTGATGACGCGCGGGTGATCAAGGATTCGGTCGGCAACCTGCTGCAGGACGGCGACACCATCACCGTGATCAAGGACCTCAAGGTCAAGGGCTCGTCACTGGTGGTCAAGGTCGGCACCAAGGTGAAGAACATTCGCCTGGTCGACGGCGATCACGACATCGACTGCAAGATCGATGGCATCGGCGCGATGAAGCTCAAGTCCGAGTTCGTACGCAAGGTGTGACGCTCCGCCGCCGCTCGCAACGGGTGGCGGCCCGCTCACTGCACCGGCAGGAAATTCAGCAGGAACAGACTCTGCGCATAGTTGGCGCCCATGCGCCGGTAGCGCTCTTCCAGCACATGGGTGAGCAGATCGAGACGCGCCACCATCTTGCCGAACTCCACTGCGTAGCTGAGGTTGTTGCCCTGTTCGGAGAACTCGTTGGATAGCAGCAGCGGCCGGCCCGCAGCATCACGGCGCTGCGACAGCATCCAGCCGGCCTTTTCCAGATTACGTGCGGCGTTGTGGATGAATTGCGCATTGAAGCTGTCGGTCAGGTAGAACTCGGTACGGCCGCCGTGAGCCGTCACCAGCATGCTGCCGATGGCATAGGTGAAGGCCGCCACGCGGTCGCCCTGAAAGGCCGGGCTCAGCGAGTAATCCAGCGCCGCAACATCACGCCGGCCGCCCAAGGTCGGCCAGTCCTGATTGTGTTCGATGGCGTACTGGATGGCGCGCTCGGCAGCGGCGGCATCAGGCAGGGAGTTCTTGCGCCACTCGCGCGGGTTACGTTGGTACAACTTGTTCATCAGCCGATACAGGCTGTTGAGGTTGTTGCGCATGGCCAGGGTCGCCATACGGTCGACGTCGGTCTGCAGCACCTCGGCGGGCTTGAGCGGGCTGCGCGTATGCACGATGGAGTCGTTGTCCAGGCGCCCCGTGCAACCACCCAACAACAACAGCGCAGCCAACCCCGGCAGCACCAGCCGTTGCCAAAATACCGAGCTGTTGATTGGTCTGCCCTGTGCAGCAGACGCTGGCCTCGCTCCCATGCAGAGGTTCCCTGGCTGGCACGCGCCCCAGTGGCGCGCGCAACACTCAGAACCTCAGTAAAGCGCAAAAATTCCACGCTGCCTGTGCCCTGGCGCATAAACCGTTCCGATCAATGCGCGGCACGGCAGAAAAATGCGCCTGCTCAGGCTGGATTGGCGGCCCATTGCTCCAGCCGCGTCACGCTTTCGCGGTAGGGCTTGAGACTCTTGGCCAGCAGGATGATCGACATCAACACCGCCAGGGTGGTGACGATCAGCAGCGAGTAGCGCAGCGCGTTGTCGTCGGCGAAGACGAAATCGGTCACCAGTGCCACGGCGGTCGGACCAACGCCCAGGCCGATCAGGGTGATGACGAACAGATAGATGGCCGACGCCTGGCCACGCATCGAGTTGGGCATGATTTCCTGGATCGCTGCCGGCGCCACGCCGAACGGCATGCTCAGGCAGAACACTGCAGGCGCCAGCAGCATGCTGGCCCAGAAGGCGGTGTCCATCAGCGGGAACAGCACCACCATCGGCAAGGCGCCCAGCGCAGCGTACAGGCCGACACGCATGTTGGCGTCGCTACGCCCACGCTTGGCCATCAGGTCCGCCAGGCGTCCGCCGAAGACGATGCCCAGGCAGCCGAAGACTGCGACGATGCAGCCGTAGACGATGCCGACCTGGCCGGCGTCCCAGCCATAAGTACGGATGTAGAAAGTCGGTATCCAGGCTGCACTGCCGTAACCGGCAAAAGCCAGCCCGGCGAAACCGAAGTTGTGCAGCAGCACGGTACGGCGATTGGCGCGAATGTAGCGCCCCACTTCGCTCAGCGGCACCGCCACGCCCGCACCGGCACCGCGCCGGACAGGTTCCTTGATGGCCAGCATCAACAGGGTGAAAAACACACCCGCCACACCGAGAATCAGGAAAATCAACTGCCAGGGACGCACCTCGCCCAGCACCGGCAGGGTCACATCGCCCTGTGCCGAGGCGAACTGAATGACCAGGCCACCGACCAGAAAGGCCAGGCCCGAGCCGAGGTAGACGCCCATGGAATAGACGCTGATGGCCGTGGCCCGGCGCTCGGCGGTAAAGCTGTCGGCAATCAGCGAATAGGCTGCCGGCGACAGCGCCGCCTCGCCCACACCCACGCCGATGCGGCACAGCAGAAACTGCCAGTACATCTTGGCCATGCCGCAGGCGGCGGTAGCGGCGCTCCAGAACAGAATGCCGACGGCGATCAACCCGCGCCGACTACGAGTATCGGCCACTCGCCCCAGCGGAATGCCGCATACGGTGTAGAACAGGGCGAACGACAGGCCCATCAGCAGGCTCATCTGCGTATCGTTGATCGCCAGATCGCGACGGATGGGCTCGACCAGCAGATTGAGGATCTGCCGATCGACGAAGGACAGGACATACGCCACCATCAGGATGGCAACAGTGGCCCAGGCTCGGGCACTGGAGGGATAGCCGTTATTGTTGTTATGCACGGACGCTCTCCTCGGCACCGCAGAACGCGACGCGCGACGGTTGAAAGAAGCGCCAGCTTAGGACGATATAAACGGCGGTGAGTATCGCTCGAAGGTGTTATCAGGTCGGCGAATGCTTCATACCCGCCGAGGCGAATGGCTCGGTAGCAAAACTCAATAGTCGCTCAGAGCGTACTTCCCGTCAGTTAAGCGAATCTGTAGGAGCCGGCTTGCCGGCGATGCTGTTTGAGCGGATCGCCAGCAAGCCGGCTCCTACAGTTCTGTCTCTGACCGGCATTGGCCGCAGCGCTGTTTTACCTGAACAGGCGCTCAGATCATCAGTGGCGCCCGCTCGCACAGCACCTTCAACGCCGCCGCCCAGTCGGGATGATCGTTCAGGCAGGGCACCAGCTGCAGGCTCTCGCCACCGGCCTCAACGAACTGCTCGCGACCACGGTCGCCGATTTCCTCCAGGGTCTCGATGCAGTCGGCGACGAAGGCCGGACACATCACCAGCAACTTCTTCACGCCCTGCGCGGCCAGCTCGTCGAGACGGCTCTCGGTATAGGGCTCGATCCACTTGGCGCGGCCCAGACGCGACTGGAAGCTCACCGACCATTGCTCAGGGCGCAAGCCCATGCGCTGGGCGAACAGCTCGGCACTGCGCAGGCATTGCGCGCGGTAACAGTTGGCGAGCACCTCGGGCGAAGCGCTGCGGCAGCAATCTTCACCTTTCAGGCAATGACCGCTGGGGTCGAGCTTGTGCAGGTGGCGCTCCGGCAGGCCGTGAAAGCTCAGCAGCAGGTGGTCGAAATCCTGCTGCAGATAAGGCTTGGCGCTGGCCACCAGGGCGTCGAGGTATTCCGGCTGATCGTAGAACGGCGGCAGAGTGGACAGACGCATGTCCAGGCCGCGCTCGCGCACCACCCGCTTGACCTCTTCGATCACCGTGGTGGTGGTGCTGTCGGCGAATTGCGGATACAGCGGCGCCAGGGTCACTTCACGGATGCCCTGCGCAGCTAGACGCTGCAGGGTCGACTCGATGGAAGGCTCGCCATAACGCATGGCCAACTCCACCGGGCCCTGAGTCCAATGAGCCTTCATCGCTTCCTGCAAACGGCGACTGATCACCACCAGCGGCGAGCCATCGTCCCACCAGATCGAGGCATAGGCATGTGCCGATGCGGCAGGACGCTTGATCAGAATCAGCGACACCAGCAATCGACGCAGCGGCCAGGGCAGGTCGATCACGTAGGGATCCATCAGGAACTGATTGAGGTAACGGCGGACATCGGCTACTTCGGTGGACGCGGGCGAACCCAGGTTAACCAGCAACAATGCGTGATCGGTCATGCGAAATCCTAGTCATTGATGGCCCAGCAGATCCGCCAGGGCCACATCCAGATGGGTAAAACGAAAACTGAAACCCGCCTCCAGCAGGCGCGCCGGCACGGCACGCTGGCCGCCGAGCAGCAACTCGGACATCTCGCCGAGTGCAGCGCGCAGGACGAAGGCCGGCGCCGGGAAAATGGTCGGGCGGCTCAGCGCCTGGCCCAGCGCCTTGCTGAACTCGGCATTGCGCACGGGTAATGGCGCGCAGGCATTATAAGGACCGCGAGCGTCGCCCTGCTGCAAGAGAAAATCGATCAGGCCGATTTGATCGGCGATATGAATCCAGGGCATCCACTGCCGACCATCACCGATGCGCCCACCCAGGCCGAGCTTGAACGGTAGCAACAGGCGTTTGAGCATGCCGCCATCCGGGCTCAGCACCAGGCCGGTGCGCACCAGCACCACGCGAATCCCCAGGTCCTCGGCGCGTTGTGCAGTTTCTTCCCAGGCCCCACACAGCTGCGCGGCGAAATCATCGGTGACCTGCGGCGTACCTTCACTCAGCTCACGTTCACCGCCGTTGCCGTACCAACCCACTGCCGAGCCCGACAGCAGCACTGCGGGGCGCTGCTGGCGCCGTTGCAGCCAGGTCAGCAACTGCTCGGTCAGACCGATCCGGCTCGACCACAGCAGCGCCTTGCGCTTGCTGCTCCAGGGGCGGTCGGCAATGGGGGCACCGGCCAGATTGATCACCGCGTCCAACGGCTCTTCAGCCAGCTCCTCGAGCCGGGCAATGCCTCGAACATTGGCCCCACAGAGGCGCGCGACCTTGCTTGGCTCACGGCTCCAGACGGTCAGGTGGTGGCCCTGCTCGGCCCAGTGTGCGCAAAGCGCTCGCCCGATCAGACCGGTACCGCCGGTCAGCAGGATATGCATGGCATCGTCCTCGCATGGCAATGGAAGAAACTTCACCTTTAGTCTGGTTCATGACGCGCACACGTGCCTTTATTGATTGCCGTGTTTGTCCTAAACCTAAAGCAAAGGAGCGCCACTTTCGGCGACATCTATACATGAAAACACTCTTGTATAGCTTTTGTCCAAGCCTTAGCCTGTAAAGCATTCAGCGCTGACGAGGTAACCATGAACGCACCCATCGCCATCATCGGCACCGGCATCGCAGGGCTATCCGCCGCCCAGGCCCTGCACGCCGCTGGCCGGGATATCGAACTGTTCGACAAGAGCCGTGGCAGTGGCGGGCGCATGGCAAGCAAGCGCAGCGACGCCGGCAGCCTGGATCTTGGCGCGCAATATTTCACCGCACGTGACCGCCGCTTCGTCGAGGCGGTACAGCAATGGCAGGCCCGCGGCTGGGTCGCCGAATGGCAGCCGAGCCTGTACAACGCCCAGGACGGCCAGCTCAGTGCCTCGCCGGATGAGCAAGTGCGCTGGGTCGGCTGCCCACGCATGAGCGCCATCACCCGCGCCATGCTCGGCGCGCTGCCGGTCAAATTCAGCTGCCGCATTACCGAAGTGTTCCGTGGCGACCGCTACTGGAGCCTGCTCGATGCCGAAGGCAACAGCCACGGCCCTTACAGCCACGTCATCGTTGCCACCCCCGCCCCACAAGCCAGCGCCCTGCTGGCGGCCGCACCGAAATTGGCTGGCGCCGCAGCGAGCGTGATCATGGACCCGACCTGGGCGGTCGCACTGGGTTTCGACAGCCACCTGGATACTCGCGTCGAGGGCTGCTTCGCGCAGGACAGCCCGCTCGACTGGCTGGCGCGCAACCCGAGCAAACCTGGCCGCGACACCCATCTCGACACCTGGGTGCTGCACGCCAGCAGCGTCTGGAGCCGGCAGAATCTCGATCTGCCCAAGGAAGCGGTGATCGAACAGTTGCACGGCGCCTTCGCCGAGCTGATCGGCTGCGCCGTGCCGCCGCCGAGCTTCACCCTCGCCCATCGCTGGCTGTATGCACGCCCGGCACAGGCGCATCAGTGGGGGGCACTGGCCGATGCCGATCTGGGCCTGTATGCCTGTGGCGACTGGTGCCTGTCGGGGCGGGTCGAAGGCGCCTGGCTCAGCGGCCAGGATGCTGCGCGCCGTCTGCTCGAGCACCTGCAATGAGCCAACCCAACAACAGGCCTGAAAAACGCCGCCTCAACCCGCGCAAACTGCTGCTGTCGAAATGGACAGCCGCGCAGCCGCAGAACCGCGAGCGTCATTTCCTGGTGACCGAACTGATCCGCGACGAGCAAGACAACATCCTCGGCGTCGAGCTTCAGGCGGTCCTCACGCAACGCAGCCAGCAACTCGACTGGCGCCAGTTGCAGGACAGCGAACGCTGGCTGCAAGGCTGGCGCTGAGCCTCCCGTGATACCTGGCGGCAGCACCCTCGGCTGACGCCGCCGGCATGCACAGAAAACCAATACCAAACCTATACAAAGTATTTGACTTGTATAACTGCGCACCTATGATAGACACAAGTTGTACATGGATCACTTCATGTACAAGGTCTAATGAGGTCAGGTTATGCAAGCGAGCAAAGCCAAACTGGGCATCAGCGCCTGCCTGCTGGGCGCCGAAGTCCGCTACAACGGCGGCCACAAGCTGTCACGCCTGTGCAGCCGCAGCCTGACCGAACACTTCGATTTCATCCCGGTCTGTCCCGAAGTCGGCATCGGCATGTCGATCCCTCGGGAGCCGATTCGCCTGGTCGGCGATCCACAAGCGCCGCGCGCCGTCGGCACCGTCGACCGCTCGCGAGACGTCACCGATGCCCTGGCCGCTTATGGCGAACGCATGGCCACTGAACTGCAGGGCATCAGCGGCTACATCTTCATGCAGCAGTCACCGTCCTGCGGCCTGGAACGGGTCAAGGTGTATCAGGAAGGCGGACGCCCGAGCGAGCCGGGGCGCGGCATCTTCGCTGCTGCCTTCTGCGCTCGGCATCCGGATCTGCCGGTGGAAGAAGACGGCCGCCTCAATGATCCGGTGTTGCGCGAGAACTTCATCACCCGCGTCTATGCCCACGCCGAATGGCAGCGTCTGTTGCAGCAAGGCCTGACGCGTCGCGCGCTGATCGCCTTCCACTCGCGCTACAAGTACCTGCTGATGGCCACCGACCCGGTGCGCTACAAGACGCTCGGACGCATGCTAGGCGACCTGAGCCAGCACGATCTGGGTGAGCTGGCGCCGCGCTATTTCAGCGAGCTGATGAGCGCGCTGAAGAAATGCGCCACCCGTGGCACCCACAGCAACGTGCTGCAGCACCTGAGCGGCTACCTCAAACGCAGCCTGAGCCCTGAGGACAAGCAGGAGATGCAGCAACTGATCGGTCAATACCGCGAGGGCATCGTGCCGCTGGTGGTGCCGCTGACGCTGCTCAAGCACCACTTCCGTCGTCACCCGGATCGCTACATCGCCGAGCAAGCGTATCTGCAGCCGCACCCCGAGCCACTCAGCCTGCGCAATGCGCTGTGATGCCATGACCAGCGAAACCATCGCCGACGACGAAGTCGGCCACGACTACCGCCAGGCACTCGACGAGGGCTACCTACCGATTCGCGAGGTGGCCCGCAGCACCGGCATCAACGCTGTGACCCTGCGCGCCTGGGAGCGCCGCTACGGGCTGATCGTGCCCTACCGCACCCCCAAGGGACACCGCCTCTATTCACCGGCCAATCTCGCACGCATCAACGCCATTCTCGCCTGGCTAGCTCGCGGCGTTGCCGTCGGCCAGGTCAAGGCGCTGCTCGACCACGAGCAGGTGCCGCAAGCAACCCACACCGACAACTGGTCACGTCAGCGCAACGAGCTGCTCGGCTGCATCGTTCAGTTCAACGAGCGACGTCTGGATGATCGCTTCAACTCGGCACTGGCGCTCTACCCGGCCAGCACCCTGGTCGAACAACTGCTGTGGCCGCTGCTCGGTGATCTGCGCCAGCGCTGGCAGGGCCAGTTCGGCGCACGCGCCGAGCAGGTGTTCTTCCTCTCCTGGCTGCGCAGCAAGCTGGCCACGCGCATCTATCACTGCAATCGCCAGGTCGGCGGCGCGCCACTGCTGCTGATCAACCTCGGTGAAGCGCCAATGGAGCCGGGCCTGTGGCTGTGCGCCTGGCTGGCCAGCGCCAGCGATTGTCCGGTGGAGGTCTTCGATTGGCCGCTGCCGCCCAATGAACTGCTGACGGCGCTGGAGCACATCGCCCCGCGCGCCGTGCTGCTGTACGCCGAAGAAGCGCTGGACGGCGCCCTGGTACGCCGCCAGTTACCCCGTCTGGCCGAACAATGCCGGGTGCCGCTGCTGCTCGCCGGCCCCGCCGCTCACATTCACCGCGACTCGCTGACTGACCTGGAGTCGGCCAGCGACCCGCTCGCCGCGCACGCCTGGCTGCTGCGCCATGGCTTGCTCGGCACCCAAGAGGTAACCCCATGCAGCAACTGATGTGGTTTCGCAGCGACCTGCGCACCCAGGACAACACCGCCCTGAGCCGCGCCATGAGCAGCGGCGCGACCATCGCCCTGTATCTCGTCACCCCCGGCCAGTGGCAGCGCCATGACGATGCCGCGAGCAAGGTGGACTTCTGGCTGCGCAACCTGGCGGAGCTGGGCAAGGCCCTGGCGGCGCTCAATGTGCCGCTGCTGGTACGCCACTGCCGCGACTGGAGCGAGGCGCCGGTGCAGGTCGCCGAGGTCTGCCATGAACACGACATCAGCGCCGTGCACGTCAACGAGGAGTACGGCGTCAACGAATGCCTGCGCGATCAGCAGGTCTGCGCCTACCTCGGCCAGCAGGCCATCGCCTGGCACAGCCATCTCGATCAGCTGTTCTTCAAGCCTGGCAGCGTACTGACCCGCTCCGGCGGCTACTTCCAGGTCTACAGCCAGTTCCGCAAGGTGTGCTACGAGCGCCTGCACACGGCCCTGCCGGCCTTGATCGCCCCACCGAAGGCGCAAACGCCGCTGGCCATCGACAGTGAGGCGATACCCGAAACCGTAGAGGGTTTCGCCACACCCAGCGCCAGCCTGCGCCTGCTCTGGCCCGCCGGAGAGGAGGCGGCCCTGCAGCGCCTGCAGCGCTTTAGCGACGAGCAGATCACCTACTACAAGGACGAACGCGACTTTCCGGCCAAGCCTGGCACCAGCCAGTTGTCAGCCTACCTGGCCGCCGGCGTAGTATCGCCGCGCCAGTGCCTGCATGCCGCGCTCGCGTCCAATCAGGGCGAGTTCGACAGTGGCAACCCAGGCGTCGTCACCTGGATCAACGAGCTGCTCTGGCGTGAGTTCTACAAGCACACACTGGTCGGCTACCCACGGGTATCGCGCCACCGTGCCTTCCGCCTGGAAACCGAGGCGGTGCCATGGCGCCACGCCCCCGAAGACCTGGCCGCCTGGCAAGAGGGCCGCACCGGCCTGCCGATCATCGATGCGGCCATGCGCCAACTGCTGGAAACTGGCTGGATGCACAACCGCCTGCGCATGATCGTCGCCATGTTCCTGACCAAGAACCTGCTGATCGACTGGCGCGAAGGCGAGCGCTTCTTCATGCATCACCTGATCGATGGCGACCTGGCGGCGAACAATGGCGGCTGGCAATGGAGCGCCTCCACCGGCACCGATGCAGCGCCGTACTTCCGTATTTTCAACCCGATCAGCCAGTCGCAGAAGTTCGATCCCGAAGGCCAGTTCATTCGCCAGTGGGTGCCAGAGCTGGCCGGGCTGAACAAGCGCGATATTCATGACCCATCCGCACTGGGCGGCCTGTTCGCGCCCGCCGGTTATCCACGCCCGATCGTCGATCTGTCACGCTCGCGTGAACGCGCGCTGGCGGCGTTCAAGAACCTGTCTGCGCGGGAGGTTCCGGCATGAGTGCATTTCTTCATGACTTCGCCGAGCGCTTCGCCGCGCTGAACAAGGACAACCTCGATCTGCTCGGCGAGCTGTACAGCGATGACGTGCTGTTTCGCGACCCGCTGCATGAGGTGCACGGCCTGACGGCGGTACGCCGCTATTTCGCCGAGCTGTACGCCAATGTGGAAGCGCTGCATTTCGAATTTCACGGCTTCGATCAGGTCGCCGAAGGCGAAGGCTACCTGCGCTGGACCATGCGCTATCGCCATCCGCGCCTGCGCGGCGGCGCCGAGATCGCCGTCGAAGGCTGCTCGCACCTGCTCTGGCGCGAGCGCGTCTATCAACACCGTGATTATTTCGATGCCGGCGCACTGCTCTACGAACACCTGCCGCTGCTCGGTAGCGTGATCGCCTGGCTGAAACGGAGGCTCGCATGAAACGTATCTGGCTCACTGGCGCCAGCAGCGGCATCGGTGCCGCACTGGCCGAAGAATTGCTCAAGGCCGGCCATCAGCTGGCGCTGAGCGCGCGTAGCAGTGGCCCACTGCAGGATTTCGCTGCTCACTATGGCGATCAGGTGCTGGTCGCCCCAGGTGATCTGACCGACGCCGAGCAGGTACGCGCGATTGGCGAGCGCATCGCTCAAGAGTGGGGCGCGCTGGATTGCGTGATCCTCAACGCCGGCACCTGCGAATACGTCGATGTGCGCCAGTTCGAGGCGGCGATGATCGAACGTGTGGTCAGCGCCAACCTGTTTTCCGCCAGCTACTGCATCGAAGCAGCCCTGCCCCTGCTGCGCCAGGGCGAGCGCCCACACCTGGTCGGCGTTGGCAGCTCGGTGACCTTCATGCCGCTGCCGCGCGCCGAAGCCTATGGTGCCTCCAAGGCCGCCATGCGTTACCTGATGCAGACACTGCGTATCGACCTGGCCAGCGAGGGCATCGACGTCACCCTGGTCAGCCCCGGTTTCGTCGACACCCCGCTGACGCAGAAGAACGACTTCCCGATGCCCATGCGCTGGCCGGTCGAACGCGCCGCCCGGCACATCGCCGAGCGCCTGGACAAGCGCCCGCACGAGATCGCCTTTCCCACTCCCTTCATCGCCGTGCTGAAACTGCTCGGCAGCCTGCCCAGCAGCCTGCAACTGGCCATAGGTCGCCGCCTGGCGCGCAACGAGGACAACGCATGAAAATCGCCATCGTCGGCAGCGGCATCGCCGGCCTGACCTGTGCCTACCTGCTCAACCGCCAGCACGACATTCAGGTGTTCGAGGCCAGCGACTGGATCGGCGGTCACACCCACACCGTCGACGTGCAGGTGGACGGTCGCAGCTACGCCATCGATACCGGTTTCATCGTCTTCAACGACTGGACCTACCCCAACTTCATCCGCCTGCTGGAGCAGATCGGCGTCGGCTTCAAGCCCACCGAAATGAGCTTCTCGGTCAGCGACCCGGCCAGCGGCGTGGAGTACAACGGCCACGACCTCAATACCCTGTTCGCCCAACGCAGCAACCTGCTGTCGCCGGCGTTCTGGGGCATGCTGCGCGACATCCTGCGTTTCAATCGCCAGTCGCTGGACGACCTGGCCAACAACCGCATCAGCGCCGACACCACGCTCGGCCAGTACCTCGACAGCAACGGCTATGGCCGCCGCTTCATCGAGCATTACATTGTGCCGATGGGCTCGGCCATCTGGTCGATGTCGCTGGCCGACATGCTTGGTTTCCCGCTGCAGTTCTTCGTGCGCTTCTGCAAGAACCACGGCCTGCTCTCGGTCAGCGACCGGCCGACCTGGCAGGTGATCGAAGGCGGCTCGCGCAGCTATGTGGCGCCCTTGACCGAAAGCTTCGCCGAGCGCATTCACCTCAATTGCCCGGTCAGCCGCGTCGTCCGTGATCAGGATGGCGTCACCCTGCACAGCGCGGCCGGCAGCGAGCGCTTCGACAAGGTGATCTTCGCCTGCCATAGCGACCAGGCCCTGGCCTTGCTCGAGCAGCCCAGCGAGCAGGAGCGGGACATTCTTGGCGCCCTGCCCTACGCCAACAACGATGTGGTGCTGCATACCGATACGCGCCTGCTGCCCAAGCGCAAGCTGGCCTGGGCCAGTTGGAACTATCGCCTCGGTGGGCCGCGTGAACAGATGGCTGCCGTGACCTATGACATGAACATCCTGCAGGGCATCGACAGCGATACCACCTTCTGCGTCAGCCTCAACCAGACGGCCGCCATCGACCCGAGCAAGATCCTCGCGCGCTTCCAGTACGCCCACCCGCAGTACAGCCTGGCCGGTACCGCCGCCCAGGCGCGCTGGGAAGAGCTGCTCGGCGCGCAGCACACCTACTATTGCGGCGCCTACTGGGCCAACGGTTTTCATGAAGACGGCGTAGTCAGCGCACTGCGCGTAGCCCGTGCCTTCGGAGAGACGCTCTGATGCACAGCGCTCTGTACAGCGGCTGGGTGCAGCATCGACGCTTCGCCCCGCGCGCCCATGCCTTTCGCTATCGCATGGGTCTGCTGTACCTCGACCTGAGTGAGCAGGCGCAGCTGTTCGCCCTGTCAAAGCTGGCCGGTTCCGGCCGCTGGGCGCCATTCGCCTTTCGCGAGAGCGACTACCTGCCGGAGTCCACCCGCCAGGGCGTGGCACTGCATGAGGCGGTGCGCGATCGCGTGGAGCAGGCACTGGGCACACGCCCGCAAGGTCGCATCTGCGTGCTGACGCAGCCGCGCAGCTGGGGCCTGGCCTTCAATCCAGTGAGCATCTTCTACTGCCATGACGCCGACCAGCGCCTGATGGCGATTCTCTGTGAAGTCAGCAATACGCCGTGGCGTGAGCGTTATCACTACGTGCTGCCGGCAGAGGGCGAAGGCCGCCATCAAATCAGCGTCGACAAGGCCTTTCACGTCTCACCCTTCCTGCCGCGCGAGCTGCAATACCGCATGAGTTTCAGCGCCGTGGGCGAACGCCTTGGCGTGCACATGGCCGACTGGCAAGGCGAAACCAAGATGTTCGACGCCAGCCTCAGCCTGCACCGCGAAGGCCTCGACCGCGCCAGCCTGCACCGCTACCTGCTGAGTTTCCCCTGGATGACCGGCAAGACCCTGGCCGCCATCTACTGGCAGGCGATGCGCCTGCTGTTCAAGCGCATCCCGATTTTCGACCACAAGCCCGCGGAAGGCAGCTTCCGTGTCGCCCGCCCGCAAGTGAAGGACATGCCCCATGAAAAGCTCTAGCCTGAATCCCACCAGAAGTCTGGTACGCAGTGGCAACGGCATTGGCGCCGGTCTGTTGCGGCGTGCCGTGATACGCCAGTTGCAGAACCTGCACCACGGCCTGCTGGTGATCCACGAGGCGGGCGACAGCCTGCACTTCGGCAACCCGCAGGCCAGCCTGCGCGCCGAAATCACGGTGCATGACCCTGCGGTCTGGGGTCTGGTGGCGGGTAACGGCTCGATAGGCTCGGGTGAGGCCTATATCCATGGCTACTGGAGCACGCCGGACCTGACGGCGGTGATCCGCATCTTCGTCGCCAACCTCGACGTGCTGGACGCCATGGAAGGCGGCCTGGCGCGCCTCGGCCGGCCGCTGATCCAGGGCCTGCACTGGCTCAATCGCAACACCCGCAAGGGCTCGCGCCGCAATATCGCCGCGCACTACGACCTGGGCAATGACCTGTTCGAACAATTCCTCGACCCGACCATGATGTATTCGGCAGCCATGTTCGCGAACGAGGACGACAGCCTGGAACAGGCGCAGCTCAACAAGCTCCAGCGCATCTGCCAGAAACTTGCACTGCAGCCTACGGACCACTTGCTGGAGATCGGTACCGGCTGGGGCAGCATGGCCATCTACGCCGCTACTCATTACGGCTGCCGGGTGACCACCACCACCTTGTCGCGCGAGCAGCACGCCCACACCGAGCGACGCATTCGCGAGCTGGGCCTGGAGGATCGCGTCACCCTGCTGCTGGAGGACTACCGCGACCTCGATGGCCAGTACGACAAGCTGGTCTCCATCGAGATGATCGAAGCCGTCGGCCATCGCTTCCTGCCCACCTATTTCGAGCAGTGCGCGCGCCTGCTCAAGCCCGACGGGCTGATGCTGCTGCAGGCCATCACCATCCGTGATCAACGCTACGAACAGGCCTGCAAGTCGGTGGACTTCATCCAGCGCTACATCTTCCCCGGCGGCGCCCTGCCCTCGGTGCAGAAGATGCTCGACGTGGTCACCCGGCATACCGACTTCAACCTGCATCACATGGAAGATTTCGGCCTGCACTACGCGCGTACCCTGCGCCTGTGGCACGACAACCTGCGTCACGCGCGGCAGCGCCTGGAGCAGTTGGGCTACGACGATTACTTCTATCGCCTGTGGGAGTTCTACCTCTGCTATTGCGAAGGCGGCTTCCTCGAACGCACCATTGGCACCGCGCAATTGCTGCTGGCCAAACCGGCCGCACGCCCTGCGCCTCTGTTAGGAAACTTCGATGCCTAAGCTGATCGCCAATGCCCTCCTGTTCCAGCTCGGCTGGCTGGTCTGCGTCTTTGCTGGCGACAGCCCCTGGCTGCTGGTGGTGGCAGTGATCATTGGCGTGCACCTGCTGTGGGTCAGCAGTTGGGCGGCCGAAGGCAAACTGCTGCTCAGCGTGTTTCTTGCCGGCAGTGCACTGGACAGTTTTCTGCTCAACCTCGGCGTGTTCGATTTCGGCGAGGAGCGCCAGCTGATCCCCCTGTGGCTGGCCTTGCTCTGGCTGCTGTTGGCCAGCACGCTCAATCACTGTCTGGCCTGGACTGCCCAGCCCTGGTGGCGAGCCAGCCTGCTCGGCGCGGTTGCGGCACCGCTGTCCTACTACGGCGGCGCCAAGATTGCCGGCGTCGCGCTGCCACTGGGTACCTGGCCAACCCTGGCGATCTTCGCGCTGGTCTGGGCCGTGGTGATGCCGGTACTGCATGGCTTCGCCAAACTCTATCGTGCGCAATACGAGCAGAGCCTGCGCAGCCGTCGCTCGGCCTAGCCGATAACCTCCGTAGGAGCGGCGCCTCACCGCGAACCTCTTCGGCTCGGGTTCGAAAAGCTTCGCCCCCGGGGCGGGGCTCCTACAAAAAGCACAAATGCCCGCATGTGTAGGAGCGGCGCCCCGCCGCGAACCAGGCGGCGCGGCCCCAAAACGCTTCGCCCCGAGGCGGGGCTCCTACGAAAAGCACAAATGCCCGCATGTGTAGGAGCGGCGCCCCGCCGCGAACCAGGCGGCGCGGCCCCAAAACGCTTCGCCCCGGGGCGGGGCTCCTACGAAAAGCGGCTTGCGGCCTGCTGAACTGACGCCACTGTCCGCTGCACCCTGTCAGCCCAAGCCCCGCGTATCCACTGCATGGCGTACACTGCCGCGCCATGAGCCAGACCATCCCCCATACCCAACTGCCAACCGAACCCGAGGTCAGTTGCAGCACTTGCGCGGCTTGCTGCTGCCAGCTGGAAGTCATGCTGTTCGGCGATAACGACGTGCCGCAGCATTTGATCGATACCGACCAGTGGGGCAGCGAAGTGATGCGTCGCCTGGACGACAACTGGTGTGCAGCGCTAGACCGCAACAGCATGCGCTGCACCATCTACGAGGTGCGCCCACTGATCTGCCGGGAGTTCGAGCTGGGTGCGGCCGAATGCCTGGAAGAACGCCAGGGCATCGCCCAGGCCTATCGCTAGCGGAGCGCGCCGCGCAGGCCAGAGGCACAATGAAAAAGACCGGGGCTTGCCCGGTCTTTTTATTCAGAAGCTCATGCGGTAATGCACGGTGTAGGCTTCCGCGCCGTCATTGGGGTTCTTCAGGCCCGCGTTGGAATAGTGAATGGCACGCAGACCAATCTCCTGTCCCGCGAAACGCAGGCCGACGCCGATGCGGTCTTCGAACTGAAACGACGAGCCCAGATCGTTGCTCTCAAGCTCGGTGCTGGAGAAGGCGGCAACGCCGATGCCGGCTTCGATGTACGGACGCACGTTCTGCCCGGCGAACTCGTAAACGAATACCGGCGCGAAAGAAACGCTGTGGTTACTCGCCGTGTCATCGCCATCCCAGTAGGTGTAACCCAGGTCCCAGTAACCAGTCAGACGTCCATAGCTGCTCTCCAGCCAGCTGTGGTTCCAGTCCCACTGCGCGCCCAAGCGATAAACCATGGTGGAATCGCCACTCTGACCAATAGCTGCGGTTACGTCCGCAGCCTGCGCAGCACCCATGGTTCCAAACGTCAGGGCCGTAGCTGCGGCAAAGGCATATAACTTCTTCATGAGTCATTCCTTGTATAGCGGGAAGTTTTTATCAGGCTCGTTACAAAAATATAGAAGTATTCGATATCAGAGAAAGCCCAAACCGAAAAAAATTCACTATATCGAAAGCACTTCGGCCGTTTCATTCAACAAAATCGGCAATACGCGGCAAAGCTGCGCAGTGTTTCCGCTGCTCCAATAGCGGGTGGCCCGAGCGGGCGCAGTTGCCAGCATGTCGTGCTGAGTGAGCAAACGCTGCAGCTGCCGCGCCACTGCCGCGCCGGTATCGATGAGGGTCACCGAAGGTGGCACCAGCTCGCCCAGCAGCGGACGCAGGAAGGGATAATGGGTGCAGCCGAGAATCAGCGTGTCACAGCCCCCGGCCAGCAGCGGCGCCACATAACCCTGCAGCAATTCGCGCGTGGCAGGTGCCTGCAGCTCGCCGGCCTCGATGCATTCCACCAACCCCGGACAGGGCTGGGTGATCACCCGCACATCATTGGCGAAGCGATCGAGCAGTGCAGCGAACCTGGCGCTCTTGAGCGTACCGGTGGTTGCCAGCACACCGACCACGCCACTGCGGGTCGCCGCCGCCGCCGGCTTTACCGCAGGCTCCATACCGACGATGGGCAAATCCGCATAACGCTCGCGCAGCTCGGCGGCAGCTGCGGCCGTGGCGGTATTGCAGGCCAGCACCAGGGCCTTGGCACCCTGCGCCAGCAGGTGCTCGGTGATTAGCACGCAGCGTTCGCGAATGTATTCCGGGCTTTTCTCGCCGTAAGGCACGTGGCCGCTGTCAGCGACGTAAAGCAGCGACTCGTTCGGCAGCAACTGGCGAATCTCGCGCAGCACCGACAGGCCGCCGACGCCGGAGTCGAAAACGCCAATCGGCGCCTGCGACTGACTCATTTCAAATCATCCCCACGGCTACGCAGCCTATCGTTAGCGCCCACCGCACACCTCGCAAACCGGATCGCGCTTGACCCGCAGTTCGCGAAAGCGCGTGCCCAGCGCATCGATCAGCAGCAAGCGCCCCACCAGCGGCTCACCGAAATCTGCCAGCAGCTTGAGCGCCTCCAGCGCTTGCAGGCTACCGACCAGGCCGACCAGCGGGCCAACCACGCCGGCTTCGCTACAGGTCAGCTCGGCTTCGCTGCCGTGGCCGTACAGGCAGTGGTAGCAGGGACTGGCGGCGTTGCGCGGATCGAACACCGACAACTGCCCTTCCAGGCGAATCGCCGCACCGGACACCAGCGGCTTGCCCGCCGCGACGCAGGCGGCATTGACCGCTTCGCGGGTGGAGAAATTGTCCGAGCAGTCCAGCACCAGGTCGACGGCGCTCACGGCGGCGGCCAGCGAGTCGGCGTCCAGCGCCTGGCGATGCGGCACCAACGTGATATTCGGATTGATCGCCGCCAGCCGCGCCATGGCCGAATCCACCTTGGCCTGACCGATGCTGGCGGTGTCGTGGGCGATCTGCCGCTGCAGGTTGGTCAGGTCCACCGTATCGAAGTCCGCCAGGTGCAGCTCGCCGACGCCAGCGGCCGCCAGATACAGCGCCACCGGCGAGCCCAGACCGCCCATGCCGACGATCAATACACGGCCCTGTTTGAGCCGCAGTTGGCCTTGCACATCGATCTGTTTCAGCAGGATCTGCCGGCTGTAACGCAGCAGCTCATCATCGCTCAGCATCTGATCACTCACGGTCGAAACGTCCCAAACTGATGCGCTCATGACCACCCAGGTCACGCCGGCTATTGACCTCGACGAAGCCGCCCTCGCTGAGCAAGCTGCGTACGGCCTCGGCCTGATTGAAGCCATGCTCCAGCAGCAGCCAGCCACCGGACAGCAGGTGCTGCGGCGCGGCCTGGATGATCGCACGAATATCGTCCAGCCCGTCGCTGCCGGCGATCAGAGCGCTGCTCGGCTCGAAGCGCACGTCGCCTTCGTTCAAGTGGCGGTCATCGGCGCGGATATAGGGCGGGTTGCTCAGGATCAGGCCATAACGTTGTCCGCTCAGGGCAGAGAACCAATGGCTATGCAAGAACGCTGCGTTACCCAGTTGCAGGCGCTGGCGATTGCGCTCGGCCAGGGCCACGGCGTCCTCGACGCGATCTACGCCGGTCACCTGCCAGGCCGGACGTTCGCTGGCCAGGGCCAGGGCGATGGCGCCGGTGCCGGTGCCCAAGTCGAGCACGGCCAACGGCGTGGCCGGCAGCAGCTCGAGGGCGGTCTCCACCAGCAGTTCGGTGTCAGGGCGAGGAATCAGGGTATGTGGCGCCACTTCCAGATCGAGGCTCCAGAAGCCCTGATGACCGAGGATATAAGCGACCGGCTCGCCCTGGCGACGGCGTTGCAGGTGGTTCTGAAACAGGGACAGTTGCTCGTCATCCAGCTCGCGCTCCGGCCAGGTACGCAGGTAACTGCGCGGCTTGTTCAGCGCGGCCGCCAGCAACAACTCGGCGTCCAGTCGTGGCGTGGGCGAGTCGGGCAGGTCAGCGGTGTCGAGCAGGGATTCGATGGTGGCCATGTCGTTCTCGTAGCCCGGATGCAATCCGGGAAATCGGTCCCCGGATTGCATCCGGGCTACGGTGCGCACGGCGCACCCTACGCGGCGCCAGCCATGCGCACCGCTGCACTCAATCGCCCAGCGCCGCCAACTGGTCGGCCTGGTACTCGGCCAGCAGCGGCTCGATGATGGCGTCGACGCCGCCGGCGATCACGTCGTTCAGCGAATACAGGGTCAGGTTGATGCGGTGGTCGGTCACCCGGCCCTGCGGGAAGTTGTAGGTGCGGATGCGCTCGGAGCGGTCGCCCGAGCCCACCAGCAGCTTGCGCGTTTCGGAGATTTCCTTGTGCGCCGCCGCTTCCTGCTGGTCCTGCAGCTTGGCCGCCAGCCAGGCCATGGCCTTGGCGCGGTTCTTGTGCTGCGAGCGTTCTTCCTGACATTCCACCACGGTGCCGGTGGGAATGTGGGTGATGCGGATCGCCGAGTCGGTGGTGTTGACGTGCTGACCACCGGCGCCGGAGCTGCGGTAGGTGTCTACGCGCAGGTCAGACGGGTTGATCTCGATGGCCGCCTGCTCGTCCGGCTCCGGCAATACCGCCACGGTGCAGGCGGAGGTGTGGATGCGCCCCTGGGATTCGGTTTCCGGCACGCGCTGCACGCGATGAGCGCCGGACTCGAACTTGAGCTTGGCGTAGACGTTGTCGCCCTCGACACGGGCGATCACTTCCTTGAAGCCGCCGTGCTCGCCCTCGTTGGCCGACAGCACCTCGACGCGCCAACCCTGCCTCTCGGCATAGCGCGAGTACATGCGGAACAGGTCGCCGGAGAAGATCGCCGCCTCGTCACCGCCGGTGCCGGCGCGCACTTCCAGATAGACGTTGCGCCCGTCGTTGGGATCTTTCGGCAGCAACATGCGCTGCAGCTTGTCTTCCAGGGTGACCAGCGCTTCCTTGGCCTGGGCCACTTCCTCTTCGGCCATCTCGCGCATGTCCGCGTCGCTGTCCTTGAGCAGCGCCTGAGCACCTTCGAGGTCGCTCTGCACCTTGCGCAGCTCGCGGAAGGTAGCGATCACCGGCTCGATCTCGGCGTATTCCTTGGAATAGGCGCGAAACTGCGTCTGCTTGGAAATCACCTCGGCATCGCCGAGCAGCGCCGTCAGTTCCTCGAAGCGGTCGCTGAGGTTGTCCAGCTTGTTCAACAGTGAAGCTTTCATTGCAGACCTTTGTCCTGCGGCGCGCTCTCGTCGAGGGCGAACAATTCCTGGGCCAGGCTGAGCGCGTCGACGCGCCCCTCAGCAGTAAGTTTCTTCATGCGCACGCTGGGTGCGTGCAGCAGCTTGTTGGTCAGGCCACGGGCCAGTTGCGCCAGCACGTCTTCGGGATTGCTGCCGTTGGCCAGCATGCGCTGGGCCTTGGCCAGCTCATCGTCGCGCAGGCGCTCGGCCTGCTGACGGTAGGCCTTGAGCACATCGACTGCGGCCAGCTCGCGCAGGCGCTGCATGAAATCGTCAGTGCCGGCAGCCACCAGCTCTTCGGCAGCCTGCGCCGCGCCCTGGCGGCTCTTGAGGTTTTCCTCGATGACCTCGTGCAGGTCATCGACGGTATAGAGGTAGACGTCATCCAGCTCGCCCACCTGCGACTCGATGTCGCGCGGCACGGCGATGTCGACCATGAAGATCGGCTTGTGCCTGCGCTTTTTCAGCGCACTTTCCACTGCGCCCTTGCCGAGAATCGGCAACTGACTGGCAGTGGAGCTGATGACGATATCGCTGTGCGCCAGCACGTCAGGGATGTCCGAGAGCAGCACCGCATGCGCGCCGAACTGCTCGGCCAGCTGACTGGCGCGCTCCAGGGTGCGGTTGGCGACGACGATGCGCTTGATGCCCTGATCGTGCAGGTGGCGCGCCACCAGGCTGATGGTCTCGCCGGCGCCGATCAGCAGCGCCTGGCTGCGGTGCAGGTCGGCGAAGATCTGTTTGGCCAGGCTGACCGCGGCGAAGGCCACGGACACCGGGTTCTCGCCGATGGCGGTATCGGTGCGCACGGCCTTGGCGGTGCTGAAGGTGGCCTGGAACAAGCGCCCCAGCAACGGCCCGACGGTGCCGGCCTCACGCGCCACGGCGTAGGCGGACTTGAGCTGGCCGAGAATCTGCGGTTCGCCCAGCACCATCGAGTCGAGCCCGCAGGCGACGCGCATCATGTGCCGCACCGCGTCCTCCTCGCTGTGCACGTAGGCGCAGGCGCGCAATTCGTCGACGCTCAGGCGGTGATAGTCGGCCAGCCACTGCAGCACGTCATCGCTGCTCAGCTGATCCTGCTCCAGGTACAGCTCGCTGCGGTTGCAAGTAGAGAGGATCGCCGCCTCGCGGCTGGGCGTCAGCCGACACAGCTGCTGCAGCGCCTCGACCAGTTGCTCCGGGGTGAAAGCAACGCGCTCGCGCACCTCTACCGAGGCGGTCTTGTGGTTGATACCGAGGGCGATAAAGGCCATGCAGGGTCGCTGAGGGGCAATACGGGAGCCGGCAATTGTCCTACTTCGCCCCCGAGAGAACAACTCCCGCGACCTATTGTCCCAATAGACAGTTCGCCGCATCGTCCTGGCCAGTGGGCTTGCTCCAAGGCTTGTGTCATGATGCCGCGAACGTCGCAGGGCACGAGCCAGCACGGCCGTCGCCCCGGAATAACGCACGACAAGGCACTATGAACAGACCCCTCGCGTTGCTCACCGCATTCGCCTTCCTCAGCGGCTGCCAAACCTTCGCCCCCAGTGAGCCGGACGGTACGCCGCCGGTACAGGAAGCCGATCAGACCACCCAGCTGGAACCGAGCGAATACGGCTCGTTCAGCCAGGAAACCCTGTTCGCCCTGCTCACCGCCGAGCTGGCCGGGCAGCGCAATCGCTTCGACATTGCCCTCGGCAACTACGTGCAGCAGGCCAACGCCACCGGCGATGCCGGCGTCGCCGAACGCGCCTTCCGTATTGCCGAGTACCTCGGCGCCGAACAGGCCGCGCTCGACAGCGCACTGATCTGGGCCAGGAACGCGCCGAGCAACATCGACGCCCAACGCGCCGCCGCCGTGCAGCTGGCCCGCGCTGGCCGTTACGACGAATCCATGACCTATATGGAGCAGGTGCTGCAGCGCCAGGGCGATACCCACTTCGACTTCCTCGCCCTGTCTGCCGCAGAAACCGACCCGGATACTCGCGCCGGCCTGCTGCAGGGCTTCGATCGCCTGCTGAGCAAGAACCCGGACAACAGCCAGCTGCTGTTCGGCAAGGCCATCCTCCTGCAACAGGACGGCCGCGCCGAAGAGGCCCTGGAGCTGCTCGAAGACAGCGCGGCGAGCAGCAACGAGGTATCGCCAATCCTGCTGCGCGCCCGCCTGCTGCAGAGCCTCGGCCGTGGCAAAGAGGCCATGCCGATCCTGCAGAAAGGCATCCGCAACAACCCCGACGACAAACGCCTGCGCCTGACCTACGCGCGCCTGCTGGTCGAGCAGGATCGCCTCGACGACGCCAAGGGCGAGTTCGCCAAGCTGGTGCAGGAAAACCCCAACGACGACGACCTGCGTTTCTCCCTGGCGCTGGTGTGCCTGGAAGCCGAAGCCTGGGAAGAAGCCATCGTCTACCTCGAAGAGCTGGTCGAGCGCCGCAGCCATGTCGATGCCGCGCACTACAACCTCGGTCGCGCTTACGAGGCGCTGAGCGACAACGACAGCGCTCTGCAGGAATACGCCCTGGTCGGCCCAAGCAACGACTACCTGCCAGCCCAGCAACGCCAGGCCGAACTGCTGTTCGCCCAACAGCGCAGTGAAGAAGCCAGCGCACGCCTGGCCCAGGCACGCAGCGCGCAGCCCGATTACGCCATCCAGCTGTACCTGATCGAAGCCGAAGGCCTGAGCAATCGCAGCCAGGTCGAGCCGGCCTGGAAGGTGATCAACGAGGGGCTGGAGCAGTACCCCAACGACCTGAACCTGCTTTATACCCGTGCCATGCTCGCGGAAAAGCGCGATGACCTGGCCCAACTGGAAACCGACCTGCGCTATATCATCCAGCGCGAGCCGGAACACGCCATGGCGCTCAACGCCCTCGGCTACACCCTGGCCGACCGCACCACGCGCTATGAAGAAGCGCGCGAGCTGATCGAGAAAGCGCACCAGCTCAACCCGGACGACCCGGCGATTCTCGACAGCCTCGGCTGGGTCAACTATCGCCTGGGCAACCTCGACGAGGCCGAGCGCCTGCTGCGCCAGGCCCTGGAGAAATTCCCCGACCACGAAGTGGCCGCCCATCTCGGCGAAGTGCTCTGGGCCCAAGGCAAGCAGCGCGACGCCCGACGCGTCTGGCGCGACGCCCTCAGCGCAACGCCCGACAGCCCCATTCTGCGTGACACGCTGTTGCGCCTGACCGGTTCCGAGACTCTTTGATGCTTCGTCACCTACTCGTATTCAGCCTTATCGCCCTGCTCACCGGCTGCGCCGGCCTCACCTCGCACGAAGCGCTGGAAGGCCAGGGCGACCCGGCCCAGTGGAAAGCCCACAAAGAGCAGATCACTCAGCTCGACGGCTGGCAGATCAACGGCAAGATCGGCATCCGCGCCCCTCAGGATTCCGGCAGCGCCACCCTGTTCTGGCTGCAACGCCAGGATTACTACGACATTCGCCTGTCCGGCCCGCTGGGTGGTGGCGCCGCCCGCCTGACCGGCCGTCCGGGCGACATCCTGCTGGAAGTGTCCAACCGCGGCCGTTTCCGCGCCGAATCGCCGGAAGCGCTTCTGCAAGAGCAACTGCGCCTGGACCTGCCGGTATCTAACCTGCTCTGGTGGATTCGCGGCCTGCCCGCCCCGGAAAGCCGCAGCCGCATCACCCTCGATGGCCAAAGCCACCTGGCGCAGCTGGAACAGGACGGTTGGAAGGTCGAATACCAGCGCTACACCGAGCAGAACGGCTACGCCCTGCCGGAGCGTCTGAAGCTCTACGGCCAGGATCTGGAAGTGACTTTGGTGATCAAGGACTGGCAACCGCGTCAGTTGGGGCAGTAAGCGACCACATTCTCTGTGGGAGGGGCTTCAGCCGCGACAGCTTGTCCAGCGCCTTCCACAGCACACAGCTGGTGGATGGAAAAGCGGCATCCCCAACCACGCCGAACTGATCCTGCACGCCCCGGCCAAGCTCAACCTGATAAGCGCCAACCGCTTCGCGAGCAGAGCTCGCTCCTACAGGTTTCGCGCACGCAGCCGTAGCCCGGATGAAATCCGGGAACCATCGCCACCACGCCCCGGATTGCATCCGGGCTACGAACTGAGCATTTCGCGGCTAAAGCCGCTCCTAAAGGGGGAGGCAGCGTTTTTGTAGGAGCGGCTGGGCGGCATTCCGCTTCAGCCGCGATGCCCCTCTGACACACCTGCCGATGCATTTCCCGAATACAATCGCCACACGCCTCAAGACGATGCCCCTGCCCCGACCATGACTGCCATCCCCAGCCACGCCGAACTGATCCTGCCCGCCCCCGCCAAGCTCAACCTGATGCTGCACATCCTCGGCCGCCGCGCCGATGGCTATCACGAGCTGCAGACGCTGTTTCAGTTTCTCGACCACGGCGACGAGCTCGGCTTCAGCCTGCGTCAGGATGGCGAAATCCGTCTGCACACGCCCATCGACGGCGTGCCACATGACAGCAACCTGATCGTGCGCGCAGCCAAAAGGCTGCAGGAAGCCAGCGGCACCCAGCTCGGCGCCGATATCTGGCTGGACAAACGCCTGCCCATGGGCGGCGGCATCGGCGGTGGCAGCTCGGATGCCGCCACCACCCTGCTCGGCCTCGATCACCTGTGGCAAACCCAACTGGGCGAAGAGCGCCTGGCCAAACTGGGCCTGGCCCTGGGCGCCGACGTACCGGTATTCGTGCGCGGTCGCGCGGCCTTCGCCGAAGGCGTTGGCGAGCGCCTGACCCCAGTCGAACTCGACGAGCCCTGGTTCCTCGTCGCAGTACCGCAAGTCTTTGTCAGCACAGCAGAAGTTTTCGGCTCGCCCGAGTTGACACGCGATACGCCGCCCATTAAAGTTCGCAGCCTTCTTGCGGGGGGTGGTCGAAACGACTGCCAGCCGGTTGTAGAGAAGCGTTACCCTGAAGTTCGTAACGCTTTGATCTTGTTGAACAAATTTGTTTCAGCTAGATTGACCGGCACTGGAGCTTGCATATTTGGGAGCTTCCCAAATCGGGACGATGCTGATAAAGTCGCCCGCCAACTTCCAGGCACTCTGCCGAGCTTTGTCGCTCAAGGTCGCAACATTTCGATGCTGCACCGCAGGCTCCAAGCATTGGCCAAGAAGTGAATGCTCAGCATTCGGTTATACGATACAGGGGCGTCGCCAAGCGGTAAGGCACCAGGTTTTGATCCTGGCATGCGTTGGTTCGAATCCAGCCGCCCCTGCCATAACCTCCCTCGGGAGGCATCGAGAACCGAATCAACAAGCATTCAACACAGAATATAGGGGCGTCGCCAAGCGGTAAGGCACCAGGTTTTGATCCTGGCATGCGTTGGTTCGAATCCAGCCGCCCCTGCCATTTTCCATACCCATCCAGGTATACCCCCAGCCGGCAGGTACTGCGCGTGTCCAAGATGATGGTCTTCACGGGGAACGCAAACCCCGATCTGGCGCGACGGATCGTTCGTCAGCTGCACATTCCCCTCGGCGATGCTTCGGTCGGTAAGTTCTCCGACGGCGAAGTCATGATCGAAATCAACGAGAACGTCCGCGGTAAGGACGTCTTCCTGATTCAGCCGACCTGTGCACCCACCAACGACAACCTGATGGAACTGGTAGTGATGGCCGACGCCTTCCGCCGTTCCTCGGCGACTCGCATCACTGCAGTCATCCCCTACTTCGGTTATGCCCGCCAGGATCGCCGTCCGCGTTCCGCGCGCGTGGCAATCAGCGCCAAAGTGGTTGCCGACATGCTCACCGTGGTCGGTATCGACCGCGTGCTGACCGTCGACCTGCACGCTGACCAGATCCAGGGCTTCTTCGACATTCCGGTGGACAACATCTACGGCTCCCCGGTCCTGGTCGATGACATCGAAGACCAACGCTTCGACAACCTGATGATCGTCTCCCCCGATATCGGCGGCGTCGTTCGTGCCCGCGCCGTGGCCAAGAGCCTGGGCGTCGACCTGGCGATCATCGACAAGCGTCGCGAGAAGGCCAACCAGTCCGAAGTGATGCACATCATCGGTGACGTCGAAGGCCGTACCTGCATCCTGGTCGACGACATGGTCGACACCGCCGGTACCCTCTGCCACGCCGCCAAAGCGCTGAAAGAGCGCGGTGCTGCCAAGGTCTACGCCTACTGCACCCACCCGGTGCTGTCCGGCCGCGCCATCGAGAACATCGAGAATTCCGTCCTGGACGAGCTGGTGGTCACCAACACCATCCCGCTGTCCGCTGCGGCGCAGTCCTGCTCGCGAATCCGCCAGCTCGACATCGCCCCGGTCGTTGCCGAAGCGGTACGCCGCATCAGCAACGAAGAATCGATCAGCGCCATGTTCCGCTAAGCGGAACTGGCCAGATCACACTGCCCCGCCTCGTGCGGGGCTTTTTGCCCTACCGCCCGAGGCTGGTCGCAAGCCACAAGGCGGTTTGGTTATTTTGGAGAAGTGAAATGACTGTTGAATTTGCCCTGAATGCCGAAGTGCGTTCCGACCTGGGGAAAGGTGCGAGCCGCCGCCTGCGTCGTAACGTGTCCATGGTTCCTGCCGTGATCTACGGTGGCGACAAAGCCCCGCAATCGATCAGCCTGCTGGCCAAAGACCTGGCCAAGCTGCTGGAAAACGAAGCGGCTTTCAGCCACGTTCTGAGCCTGGACGTTGCCGGTACCAAAGAAAGCGTCGTGATCAAAGCCCTGCAGCGCCACCCGGCCAAAGGCTTCGTACTGCACGCTGACTTCCAGCGCGTCGTTGCCGGCCAGAAGCTGAGCGCTCACGTACCCCTGCACTTCATCAACGAAGCTACTTCCGTTGGCGTGAAGCAGCAAGGTGGCGAGATCTCCCACACCATCAGCGAAGTCGAAGTTTCCTGCCTGCCGAAAGACCTGCCGGAATTCATCGAAGTCGACATGGCTGCAGTAGAAGTTGGCCAGACCGTCCACATGTCCGACCTGAAGCTGCCGAAAGGCGTTGAGCTGGTTGCTCTGGCTCATGGTAACGACCTGGCTGTCTCCAACATCCACGCCAGCCGCGTTAAAGACGAAGAAGGCGCTGCCGAGTAATCGCAGCGCGGAACCCGCCCGGCAGGCGATCACGCCGGGCGATTTCCTCAAAAGGGCTCCTGTATGACTGCCGTACAACTGATCGTTGGCCTGGGTAACCCCGGCCCCGAATACGACCAGACCCGGCACAATGCAGGGGCCCTTTTCGTTGAGCGCGTGGCCGAGAGCCAGCGCGTCAACCTCTCTGTCGATCGCAAGTATTTCGGCCTGGTGGGCAAGTTCGTTCACCAGGGGCGCGAAGTTCGCCTGCTCATCCCCACCACCTACATGAACCGCAGCGGCCAGTCCGTGGCGGCATTGGCCAATTTCTTCAAGATCAAACCCGAAGAGATCCTGGTGGCCCACGACGAACTCGACATGCCACCCGGCGTCGCCAAGCTCAAACAGGGCGGCGGCCACGGTGGGCACAACGGCCTGCGCGACATCATCGCCCAGCTCGGCAACCAGAATAACTTCCACCGCCTGCGGCTCGGCATCGGCCACCCGGGGCACGCCAGCCTGGTATCCGGCTACGTGCTCGGACGCGCCCCACGCAGCGAACAGGAACTGCTCGACAAGAGCATCGACTTCGCCTTGGACGTCCTGCCGGAAATACTCGCCGGCGACTGGACCGTGGCCATGCGCAAACTGCATAGCCAGAAGGCCACCAAGTAACCATCTTTTACCGAGGGACACATCATGGGATTCAACTGCGGCATCGTCGGCCTGCCCAACGTCGGCAAGTCCACCCTGTTCAACGCCCTCACCAAATCCGGCATCGCGGCGGAGAACTTCCCCTTCTGCACCATCGAGCCGAACAGCGGCATCGTGCCCATGCCCGACCCGCGTCTGGATGCCCTGGCCGAGATCGTCAAGCCTGAGAAGGTCATCCCCACCACCATGGAATTCGTCGACATCGCCGGCCTGGTCGCGGGCGCGTCGAAAGGTGAAGGCCTGGGCAACAAGTTCCTCGCCAACATCCGCGAGACCGACGCCATCGCCCATGTGGTGCGCTGCTTCGAAGACGACAACGTCATCCACGTTGCCAACAGCGTCGACCCCAAGCGCGACATCGAGATCATCGACCTCGAACTGATCATGGCCGACCTCGACAGCAGCGAGAAACAACTGCAGCGCGTGGCTCGCACCGCTAAAGGTGGCGACAAGGAATCCGTGGCGCAGAAAGCCCTGCTGGAAAAACTCATCCCCCACCTCACCGAAGGTAAGCCGGCGCGCAGCCTGCTCAAAGACCTGGGTGACGACGAGAAGCGCCTGGCCAAGACCTTCCACCTGCTCACCACCAAGCCGGTGATGTACATCGCCAACGTCGCCGAAGACGGCTTCGAGAACAACCCGCACCTCGACGTGGTCAACGCCATCGCCGAAGCGGAAGGCGCCATTGTCGTACCGGTGTGCAACAAGATCGAAGCCGAGATCGCCGAGCTGGACGATCTGGAAGAGATGCAGATGTTCCTCGAAACCATGGGCATGGAAGAGCCGGGCCTGAACCGCGTGATCCGCGCCGGTTACTCGCTGCTCAACCTGCAGACCTACTTCACCGCTGGCGTGAAGGAAGTCCGCGCCTGGACCGTCAAAGTCGGCGCCACTGCCCCGCAATCGGCTGCCGCGATCCACACCGACTTCGAAAAAGGCTTCATCCGCGCCGAAGTCATCGCCTACAACGACTTCATCCAGTACAAGGGCGAAGCCGGCGCCAAGGAAGCCGGCAAATGGCGCCTGGAAGGCAAGGACTACATCGTCAAGGACGGCGACGTGATGCACTTCCGCTTTAACGTTTGATCGTTGTAGGTAGTGCATGAACAGAACCCCGCGAAAGCGGGGTTTTGTTGTTTTTGGGGTGGGGAATTGTTGGCTTAGGGCTGGCGGGAGCTGGGGATTATGAATCCGCTACGAGCGCCAGAAAGCCCCATAAAACTGGTCTTCTAGCCATCCTCTAGCCTCACCAAGCCAGAGTCTTTCTGGAAAAGCTGGCGATGTAGTCTCCTTTGCTTAACCCGGATTTTGCCGTACCCTAGCCTGATAGCCTCCTGCCAGAAGGCTTCTCAAGGAGTGAGTGTGCGTTCTCGTTCTAATTATCACTTCATATCTAAGGCCGAATAATATGGCTCTAGATATCTCTTTCGCTGATAAAAAGATCAGATCTATATGCCTAAAAGAGTCCGCAGCCAAGAGGCATTTACCGCTAGCAGCAGTTAGAGTTCTTCACAGAAGAATAGATGATATCTGTGCAGCAGATGATCTATTTGACCTCCCGTTCTCCCTAGAATTCTTATCTAAAATTCCTCCAGGTTCATTCTCCATGCCGCTATCCGAGGGATATCATGCAATTTTTTGTGCCGTTGATCTGAAAATGCCTCTGGACGCGCATGGCAATGTAAACTGGCAAATGGTACGTAGAATTAAACTCATGGAGATATCTAAAGATGCTTGAGATATCAAAGTTTACGCATGGATCAGTCTGCCCCCCGGGCGAGACCATCTCTGACGTACTGGAGGAAAAGCAAATTAGTTTTTCTGACTTCGCAAATATGCTAGGCGGAAGTCATGAGCTTGCAGACTCATTACTGAAAGGAGATGCAAGAATAAATGATGATATTGCTGTACGCCTATCAGAAGTTCTTGGTGCATCCCCAGGCTTTTGGCTTAGAAGAGAAAAACTGTACGTAGATTTTTTGGAAGTGGTTAATAGCCCAATCTCAGAAGCAGAGAACCAATGGCTATCTGAACTACCAATTCCGAGCATGCAAAAATATGGCTGGATTCCGAAATCACGTTCACCAGCAAGAAACTTAATTAATTGCCTTAATTTCTTTGATGTTTCCAGCGTTGATTCTTGGAGAGAATCTTATAGAAGCACACCGGAGCTCGCAAAATTTAGAACCTCTCAAGCATTTAGCCCTCAACTAGGAGCTGTTGCTGCGTGGATAAAACAATGCGAAACAGAAGCAGATTTCTTGGAATGCGCCCCCTGGAACAAAGAGAAATTTGCTGAATCTCTCTTCGAGATAAAAAAACTAACGCTAGAGCCAGATCCAAGTATTTTCTTACCAGAATTACAGCGTATTTGTGCAAAAAATGGCGTTGCCGTTGTTATTGCACGAACACCTAGTGGCTGCCAAGCAAGCGGAGCCACAAAGTTTATATCGAATTCAAAAGCACTTCTAATGCTTAGCTTTAGATATTTATCAGATGATCATTTCTGGTTCACCTTCTACCATGAAGCTGCACATCTAATCTTACATGACAAGGATAGCGTCTTCGTAGAAGGAGGTAACGATGATGAAGATATCCGTGAAACAGAAGCTAATACCTTCTCTCAAAATTTCCTCATACCCCCAGACGTTTCACCTGAACTACCAGCATTAAAAAATAACATTAGAGGCATACTGAAGCTTTCTAAAAGACTTGGAATATCTCCTGGAATCATCGTTGGACAGCTTCAGCACCGAGGCATAATCAAACAAAACCACATGCAAAGACTAAAAGTCAGATACCGTTGGGCAGAGGAATAGCTAGCCGCGAAATTGAATATATTTCCCGGGAGACTTCTGCCAATTGCAGAGAGAGTCTTCTAGGGCTTGCATACCGACATTAAGGTAAGTGTCTAAATCCACTACCCATTGATCAACTGTTTTCCTAGACACTTCACCATCAATACGCCCTAAAAAAAGAAGCTTAGCCCCATCATAAGGACCTGTAGCATTCCCCATGTATGTAGAATCAGCCTGAATATTGGCAACTCCAACCTTCCCGATCATCGTCAGATAATCGAAGCGACCAGTTCTACCAAAACGATGTACAACACTCATCGATCTATATAGATCACGAAATGCCAGCCTCGGATCTTGATGGTGACGCTCAAGCGCTTTACCGAACAAATCTATGTGAGAGCCGCTCGCAAGAACCCAATGAACATAACTCCTTAAAACAATACCAGTAAAACCATTCCGGGCCGGATTCATAGATTCGTATTTTCTATGATTTCCAAAGCGATATTTCCTATCCGAAATTTCCTGGTAGTTCCGCCCAAGCCAATCAACCATTTCATCAGGATTATAGGATGCTCTTTTCCAGTCCCACGTAAAACCTTGCCCAAGGGCACTATAAAATATTTGCGCTAGTGACCATCCGTCCTTACCACTCTTACCAAAATGAGTTGCTAAGAATATCAACCAACTAGCTTCGTCTACATCACCCTCTTGAGCGTGAATTACCGCCGCCTTAATCGGATCAAACAAGGCACTTCCAGCCTCACTTCTTAGAGGGCTCAGCCTTCTGTCCCGAATAACTTCAACATATCTAATCCTCCTAATACTATCTACTAATTGAGCAATGAGAGCCTCTCTGTTTTCAGGAAACTCAATGCCGGGCAGATCCCTCACTTCATTTGAATACGCTAATAATCGCCCTTCCAAGTCACGAGCAGTTTCTATATCTTTTTCCCGCATCAGAACACCTCAGCTGTTTGCACAGCGATCCAGTCTCTAATTGACGCCCGAACCTTCGACGTCACTCCATAGCTGCTTTGAATATTATGGTTAAACCCAAGAACCAAGATCGAATTATCCAAATCAACATCGGATATTCTATTTACAACCCCCTGATACGCAAAGCCCTTCACACTCGCAACATTATTTCTCTTTAAATCCCACTCAGGAACATGCTGCACATTTAATTTGCGACCGATCATGTCTTCAAAGCTTTCTACAACGGTTTTTCCATTAAGAACTAGAACCTTTATCGGAGTACCCCTCATTATTCGCCCCAGCGTATTGCTAGAGACATCAAGAAGAGACCTCTTTTGAGTACTAGTTAAAGCAGCCCATTTTGTATGCGTGGCAAAAGGGATCAAATCTAGGTGAACCGCATGAAAAAGCTTATTGTAGTAAGATGTCGAAGTACCGCTAATCAACAAGTCGAGAGACTTAAACCAAGAATTATAAGGATTTCTAGAAAAGTACTCCTTGCAAGACTCCTCGATAAGCTGAATATCTCTTTCTGAGACCTGATCCCATTTTTCTAGGCTAAGCGAACTCAGCGTATGAAACCGCCGTTCATCTCCTTGGATTTCCTGATCCTGATTATCCACAAACTCTTTATTACTTGGATTTAGGCCTAAAGTCGCAACTACCGCTAGCGATGGATCACCAAACGATGGTACCGGAGCTCCCCAAGACACAACGTCAGAGGCTAGCAACCGCTGATCACTTAACAAGTCTATCAACTCTATTATTATAGTGCGCATTTAGATCTTCGAATGAAGTAATATTTCCAACTGAGCGGGCGCCACTTCTACCGATGGATTCTTATCCTGCCTTCTTTTTTCCAGATACGACATATACACATCGGACGTCATTTCACGTAGTATTTCCTCTACTTTCTCCGCCTCCACTTTATCCTTTGTATATGTGAAGAACTGGAAAACCCTTGCAAGATCAGACCAGTAGTCATTAAGGCAAAGATCTTTAACGCTTACATTCTCCCCGCCTCGTATCTTACCCTCGGCCTCTAATAGCTTATTTATACTTGGCCATGGGTCTCCCTCCGGCATAGCTGGCATCTCAGAGATTTGCTGAAAGCCACTATTCACGTAAGCCCGAGCTTCTTCAAAGTTTTTTTCGTAAAGATGTAGGCTTGTGACGTAATGCTTATACTCTCCAATCTCACAACCCAGAGAGCGCGCCAACATTTCCTGTATCATTGTAAACGCAAATACGTCATGCGGCAGGCCAAGATAGACATCATTCGACCTCATTGAGGTGAACATATGCAGCTTCTGTTTTCTAATCAAGAACTGAAGAGTACATGTGCAGGGTATATCTTTTCTAGGCTTCAAAATATCCTTAGCATCAAAAAGCTGCACCACGGCTTGCCGCGAGGTTTTTTTATCACCTAGCAGCCTTATAACTGATTGAAGTTGATTTTTACTTCCCTCGCCCATCATTCGCGGACCATATCCACCATAAACAGTGCGCCCATCATCAGAGCTTTCTTTGTACATGGGAATATAGTGACGAATGAAGCTTAGATCCTTAGAGCCTGCCAAATACCAAGCCAGCTCACCTAGACAACTGAACAACTTTCCCTTTCCCTCTGCCCGACTTAGGCGGGCACGAGGGTTTTTTAAATGAAGCAAAGCCCCGGTTATCTCTGTAAACGCCCCTTTACTCGCGCTTACTTTTTCTCTTTTTCTCAAGAGCTTGGTATATACGCTATTAAGAAGATCATCCAATGTCTCTTCTTTTATATACATTCCCTATCCCTCACGCCCGCCTTGGCTAACACAGGCTCAGAATAATTTAAGCTGTGGATTTATTTCCTTGACTCTTAAACCTAGAGCCCCCTGCTCAGCCCTTAAATTTTTTGCACAAGATATTATTTTTCTTCTACAGCCGGGAAGAGCCCCCAACTCAAGAGCTTTCATTCTTACAGAGACAGTTATGTCATAGTGCGGATATGACGCTGAATATTGATACCAGCTTCTCTTTAACCCTAAAAGCTTGGCGAATTCATGCAATTCTTCTAGAGTATCAGCTACTAAATGGCACCATTCTTTTCCTCTCCATTTTATTCTTACGTTATCTACGTAGATCGGCATATTCCTAGCCTTCAGTTTTGCCATTTAAACTCTGTCTAGAGATCCACTTACTACTTCTCTAGCTAATACGTGTACCCTTACTCCGGGCATACCAGCGCCTAGCTACTTCCTGTGTGCTCGCTATCCCGCGTTCGGATTGGCCAAGTTTCGATTGGCCTCGTCGTAATCAGGACTCGTTTGGCCGTTCTCTGGTGTCACTTCGCCAGTAAGCAACCACCACCTATAGCTAGGGTATAGCTTCCCTAGTATCTCGATCTCATCCGCACCGACACGCGCCCTTCCCCGCTTGATGTTCACCCAGCGCGGGTAGTCGGTCTCACCAGCCTTTGAAAGCTCGACCAAGCTCGCAGCGTTGATCAGTTGAAGGGCCCTATCAGACAGCTTGTCCGTCATTACAAATACTCATGGCATGTCATATGTACAAAATGACAAATTGCCTTTATGGTTTGCACATATAGCAAATTCATATGATTTGCCGTCATTGGTGAAACATAAGGTACAGCTATGGAACAGTCTGGTGTAGTGGGGCTTTCGATTTCGGGAGACGCCCAACGCGTAACGGATTTCCGCGACGCACCGTTCTGCACGAAATACATGCTGGCTCAGCTCCTGGGCATGGAGCAAATACCCAAAGACGTGGTGCGCGGCTGGATCGAAAGCCACGCCCTTTCGACTTGCGTTTACCGCGGCATCAACATGAATAACGCCTGAGGCATCAGCTTGCTCACCTGAATCCACGGAGGCCTTTATGGAAGAAAGCTATATCCCCTTGCTGCTGATGCGCCACAACCGTCCGCTGCGTGGCGTGATGATCGACCGCCAGCCCTGGGTCTGCGCCAAGGAGTTCGGCCTGTTGATGGGGCACCGTCACCCGGAGCGGATCTGCCGGCTGATGGATGACGACCAGGTACGCACGGTGATCTTCCGTACCCACCAGGGCGATGCAGAACCTGTGCAGATGCTCAGCGAATCCGCGCTTTACCGTGCCCTGTGCCGTTTCAGCCATCCCGAGAACCGCAGCCTGCGCCGCTGGCTCACTCATGAAGCCCTGCCCGCCCTACGCGACGCTTGGGAACATCGCGCACAGGAACCCAGGCGCACGCTGATGGCCTGGGATCGCCAGCGCATCAGCCTGCTGGAATGGCAAGGCGACCTGTGGATCGCCCTGCGCGACATGCCGCGCTTCGCCCCGCCCTCACCACCCGGCGAGCGCTCGTTGCGTGCCCTGCTCCAGCGCTGGTGGCGCTAATGGCTAACCTGACCATCCGCATCGACGACGACCTCAAGCAACGCTTACGCGCCCAGGCAGCCCGCAATGGGCGCTCGATGACAGAGGAAGTGCGGCAGATGCTACGTGAAGCACTCTTTATCGAACCGCCCAAGGCCAAGACCTGCCGAATACTGGCCGATACCGCCGCATCGCTGGCTGACTTCACAAAAGACCCAATAGGTACCCTTCACGAATGCAGCGGCGAGACGGTGGTGATCCTCGATCACAATGCACCTGTCTTCTATGCCGTTCCCACTGAACGGTACGAGGCCATGCTGGAAATGATCGACGATACTCGTCTGGCCGAAACCGTACGTACGCGGCAAGGCAGCCCCGCAGTTCGTGCCGATATCGATGTGCTCATCGCACAGGCCGGCGGAGCCGACTAGATTGGCGCGCCATGGCTAGACATTGCGCATCATCGCCCCACCTAAATGTTTACTGGGTCAAGTTTCGGGCCATTGAACAGCGATGCAGGGGCATCGCATGCAAACACCACGGTAGGATTGCCAGGCCAAGTCATATCCATTCGAGGGATCGAAGATGAGCGGCTATGTACCCAACAACAGGCATGAGCGGCCTGCCCCGGAGCCAGAACCCTATAACGGTGATTTCGACCACCAACCTCCACGCCTTCTTCTCGTAGAACAACCGCCTGAACCTCCGCGCATGGAGCCCAGGTCAGCAGGCTGCGTCTTCGCCAAATCCTGCAATCTGCCCGACGGCGTCATTGATCATCAGCAACCTGGAAACTTCATCCCGCTGGAGTCATTGAAGAGCTACGGGGAATGGGCAGTGCTCGCCACCGGGAGCACGCTTGCAACAACGGCTACGCCGCTGCAACTGGTCGGCGGCTCCACATCGGGAACAGCGTTAGCCGCGCGTCTGAGCGGCAACATTTCCCTGGCGCTGAGCGGTGGAATGGCCACAGCGGGCGTTGTCGCGGGTACGGCGCTGGGCAGCGTTGCCATGCTACTGCCCAATAACAGTCTTGCCCCGGATAGCGCCTTTTACACTCGCGAGCAGTACGCTGCGCTCGATATGGGGCGAACCCGTGCAAGGCTACATATCAAGCATCTGCCTGATGGTTCGGTCGACCTCTATGGTTTCTACACGGGAGGCAAAACCGACTGGGAGAATGTACCGGTTATCGCAGCCGTACCCCGAGGCGACCAGTTCGTCGCCGACATTGGCCAGGGCATCGAGCTTATCTGGACGCCTGCAGCCAATCCGAACGAAGTACTGGGCATCCCGGCGTTGGAGGGAGCCCCCCAGTTGCCGAACGTATGGATCTACCCGCCAACCGAGAAGTCCGACCAGATCCTGGTCACCCCCGTGCATCCACCGGAGTACCAGGATGCGATCATCTGGTTCCCCAGCACCGATATTCAGCCGATCTACATAGCGCTGAGCCTGCGTCACGAGCCTGGCGTCGTCACCGGACAAGGGCAGGATGTAACAGGCATCTGGCTGGAGAATGCTGGCCGGGAACTCGGGGCACCAATTCCGTCACAGATTGCCGATCAGTTGCGGGGGAAGCAGTTCAGCAGCTTCGATTCCTTCCGTAAGAGGTTCTGGAAAACCGTAGGTACGGACGCGACGCTCTCGAACCAGTTCATCTCCGCTAATCGCAAACGTATGCTTGCGGGGAAAGCTGCCAAATTACGAGAGAAGGATCGTGTTGGAGGAAGAACCACCTACGAACTACATCATGTCGAGAAAATATCCGAAGGCGGAGAAGTTTATAACGTCGACAACCTTAGGGTTGTCACCGCTAAAAGGCACATAGAGATACATAAGACAGAAGGAAAGTAACAATAATGAAACGTCAATTCGCCGACTACACAGAGGCAGAGTTCATCGCATTCATGGAAGATATTTTCAGGGAGAATGAAGCGGAAACAGATGATCGACTTGATGTTCTACTGGATCAATTCCGAGAGATTACGGGGCATCCAGATGGAACGGATTTGATCTACTATTGCGAGTCTGATGCCGAGTGCACCCCAGAGCGCATCACACAAAAAGTAAAGTCTTGGCGCGCTGCTAATGGTCTCCCCGGTTTCAAGTCCACATAGCTGCCTGACACTTATGACAGGCTCAAAGAAAATCACCATTAAAACTCAACTACAAGACTACAGTGAGAGCGAGTTCCTAGAGCTTTTGCGTAAGGTATTCGATGCAGACTTTCCCACCCCGGACGAGTACGACGATGCAGTGCATGAGGTCGTTAGACTAGCTGAGCACCCCAAAGGCACCGACATCATTTTCTATCCAGAACCCGGCGTTGATGACAGCCCTGAAGGAGCATTTGAATTTATCAAAGCATGGCGTACTGCGAATGGCCTACCGGGTTTCAGATCCATATAGCCCGCGACGACTGTCTAGGAGGTGCCACTATGGCTATCACGAGCATGCGCCCCGTTCACCCTGGCGAAGTGCTACGCGAGGAGTTTCTTGAGCCGCTGGGCATGACCCCAGCCGCACTTGCTCGCGCTCTGCATGTGTCGGCGCCGACCATCAATGACATCGTGCGGGAGCGTCGTGGCATTACCGCCGATACGGCGATTCGGCTAGGCCGCTACTTCGACACCTCAGCTCAATTCTGGATGAACTTGCAGACTGAGTATGCCCTGGCGGCAACTTATGCCGAGTCTGGCGCAGCCATCGAGCAGGCCATTGAGCCACTACAGATAGCGAGCTGACCAATCCGGTAAATACAGTTGTGGTTCGCTTCGTTGGCCCACACGCCCAGTATGATCAGCTTGACGCGGAGACAGTCTGATGAACATCAAGCCCATTCGCACCGAGCAAGACTACGCAGCTTCGATGGCGCGCATTGACGAGCTGTGGGGCGCAGAGATCGGTACACCTGAAGGTGATGAACTCGAAGTGCTGGCTCTTCTTGTGAGCAAATACGAAGACGAGCACGCCCCGATGCCGCCGTCCGACCCTATCGAAGCCATCAAATTTCGCATGGATCAGCAATGACCTGACGCCGCGCGAGCTCGAAAAGAAGACCGATTTACTCAGCGTTCATGCCGATGAGCCCGCAACGCCTCTGAGCGCCATGGACAGCCTCAGTGCGAGCAATTAATCTGCCGGCCTTTCGCCATCAAGGATGAACCACGTGAAAACACTGCTACTGCTGATCGCCATCGCCGCCGGTGGCTATTACGTCTATAACGAGCACTTCTCCGTTACCGCCATCACGGTCGATAGCTACCAGGCTTTGCTGAAGAAGGCAGAGGCCACAAGCGTAAGCCTCGATGAGGTGAAAGTCGGCGCCAACAACCTTGCAGCCTTCATATGCAGCGACCCCAGCTATCAGGTTACAGGCGGCTCGACGCCGGCCAACTGCATGGCGCGTTACGAGAATTATCGGGAAATGTGCGAGAACCGCATATTTGGCCAGTCCCCTCAGAGCTTTGCCAGCAAGGCCGAGGTGATCGCCATCGCCAAGCGCTACACCTCATGCGTGGGAGCGATCAGCAGCTAAGCGCAAAGGGCGCCGTTCAGGCGCCCTTTTTTACGCGCAAATAAAAAGGGGCTAGCTTGCGCTAACCCCTTGAAATTTATGGTGGCTACACCGGGACTTGAACCTGGGACATCAGCATTATGAATGCTGCGCTCTAACCAACTGAGCTATGTAGCCAACGGCGCGCATTGTCCGCGTCTCGCCTACCGCTGTCAACCCCAGATCATCGATAAATTTACGTTTTATCAAGCGGTTAGGCTTCAGTGGTGGCGATGCGCTCAATCGCTGGTTTCTGAGCCTGCGGCTGACCTCTCAACTGCTCGGACGGTGCTTGCGGGGCTGTCGGGCGATGCCGGAAAATCCGCCTCCAGCAGGCTGCAGCGCCGCCGTGCGCTGGCCAACGAACCAGGAGAACACCTTGAGAGCGAGAGACGACTTCGACGATCTGCGGGCGGAGCGTGATATGCCGACGCACTACCGCAACGAACCCAACCGCCATGCCGGGCTATGGAAGCAGATCGCGATTGGCATCGTCGTCGGCTACAGCGTGCTGGGCATCATCAGTGCGGTTGCCTGGATGATCATTGCGCGCTTCATGCTGGGCGATCTGTCCATCACGCTGCCGTAACAGTCACATCTCTGCATCAGCGGACGTGCTGACGATGGGGTTGGCACTTGCCATCCCCTGCCCGCCTCTTCATCCTGCCCCATTGTTTACCCAGCGAGCCCTGTCATGACGCCCATCCAGAATATCGGCCTGGCGCTATTCGTGTTGCTTTCCATTGGTTTCGCCATCGGCCACAAGACCGAATGCGGCGATGGCCGCGTGGTGGAGACCTATCTGGCCAAGGGGCTGGCCTCGCAGTTGCTGGGGCATGATCTTTGCCAGCAACCCTGAACACCCTTCATTAAGGAATGATGTGATGAAAAAGTTCGCCTTGCTTGTCAGCGTTGGTCTTCTCGGCGCCTGCGCCAACCTGGGTTCGCAGCCGCCGGTGCCGGTCACTTCGCCGGTGGTACAGGCCTTTCGCGACATCTGCCTGCAGACGGCGCCGAGCTTTGCCGAGGCGCATCGCGTGGCGCGCCAGCATGGCGTCACCGAGATGACCGATATGGGCTTCGCCACCGTCGGCTTCAATGCGGACAAAAGCCTGAGCATTCAGGTCAAGGTCAGCCACGAATGCGTGGTAACCAGCGAGGCGCAGGAGGATGACAGCCTGACTCGTCAGTTGCTCAGCGCAGCGGCGATCAATGCCGGCACCACGGTGCCGCGCAAGGTGCCGGTGAGGATGATGATCGCCGGGCAGCCGTTCATCCTCATGCATGACCGTGAAGGCGGTGAAGCCTTCGTGATGTTGAAGCCGGAGTGAGGGGATCGCCGTAGGGCGGATGACGCTTTGTTCATCCGCCGGCTTTGAAAGGTGGATCGAGGCGTGATCCACCCGCGGCTAACAAGCGGTACAGCCCTGCGTAGGAGCCCCGCCCCGGGGCGAAGCTTTTGCTTTCGCGGTGTTCATGCGATTCGCCGCGAGGCGCGGCTCCTACAGGGTGATGCAGTGCCTGCTGCGTTTGTGTAACACCGCCGCGCCTACAGTGTTTTGCCAGGCCGCGTGGCCAGCAGCAGGCCGCCGAAGATCATCGCGGCACCCAGCCAGTGATAGAGCTGCAGGCTCTCGTTCAGCAGTACCCACCCCAGCAACGCGGTGAATACCGGCATCAGGTAGTTGGTCAGCGCCGCCTTGGCCGCGCCGATCACGCGTATGCCGTGGTTCCACGCCAGGTAGGCGAGCAGCGAGGCGAACACGGCGGTGTAGGCAACGGCCGAGAGGTTGGCGGCATTGATTGCCAGGTGCGCGCCCTGGCTCAGTTCATATAGATAGAACGGCAGAATCAGCGGTACGCCAAGCAGGATGAACACGCCCAGCAATGCCAGCGGCGGGATCGGTTGCAGGTACGCCGACCAGCGCCGTAGCAGCAGCGAGTACAGCGCCCAGTCGACCACCGCCAGCAGCATGATCAGGTCGCCCTGGTTGAACGACAGGCTGGCCAGGCGGCTCCATTGCCCCTGGCTGATCAGCACCGCCAGGCCCATCACCGCCACCAGCATGCCCCACCAGGCGCGGCGTGCCGGCCACTCGTTGAGCAGCAGCCCGGCGCCGATGAAGGTCACCAGCGGCAGGCAGGTGTTGACCAGCGAGATGTTGATGGCTGCCGTGGTCTGCGCCGCGCTGTAGAGCAGCGAGTTGTAGCCGGCGATGCCCAGGCCGCCGAGCACCAGCAGGCGCCAGCCGGCAGTGCGCACGGCCACGCGATGACGCCACAACGGCATGGCAACGAAGGGCAGCAGCAGCGCCAGGGCCAGGCACCAGCGCCAGAACGATAGGGTGAACGGGGCGATCTCGCCAGCGAAGGCGCGCGCCACCAAGGCATTACCGGACCAGCAAAGGTTGGCCAGCAACAGGCCGAACAGCGCCAGCGGGCGCGAATGATTGAGTGCGTTCATGAGGCGACGCGACATTTATCTGAGTGGGGGTTGGCCGACTGTGCGCGGTCACCGAGCGGGCAGTGCTGAGCGATCATTGCGTAGCTTCCGAATCAGGCGGCTTTGCACCATACGGAGGCACGCAAGGCTTGGCAAGGTGCGCACCAACCTCAACGGCGCCATGATGTTCAGGCCGGCGCGACCGGGAGCGTATGGGCGCATTTTGCGGGCGTGAGGGCCGAGTAGCGCGTCATTCCCGGTGCGCGCGGCGCAGCCTACGGACGTTAACGCTGACTGCGGCGGCGCAGCGGGCGGCTCAGCAGCCAGAGAATCAGCAGCACGCCGGCCAGGATCACCGCGCTGGCGCCCCACTGCATCGGCCCGGCCAGGCGGAACAGCTCGGCCGGGTGCAGGCTGGGCGCGCGAATCATGCGCACTTCGGCAGCCGCGCCGCTGGTGGGAATATCGGCTAGGCCGTCTCCATCGAGATCCGGCAGGCTGCGGATATGGTCGAGCAGCACCTGCCATTCCTTGAGTTCCTGCACGCCTTCCTTATCCGGGTCCTGGTCGATGATGGCGTCTTCGATACGCGGCAGCGGGCGGCCCTCGGCATCCTTGGGTATGACGTTGAGCAGGCCCTTGGTCAGGTCCGGCACCAGCCAGGTGAAACTGCCGACGTAGCTGGTGGCGCCGATGCTGTAGAGGCGCGTGTCGTTCAGATCCAGGTCACGGTAGCCGCCGTGCGGATCGCCGATTTCGATGCGGCTGACGCGGTCGAACGGCACGCGCCAGGGGTTGTAGGTGAAGCGCACGCCGGAAACCCGCGGGTAATAGCTCTGGCTGTCACGCAGCTGGTAGGCGAGCAGCAGCACTTCCAGCAGTGACTTGATTTCGCGCGCGCTGATGTAGGCCTTGATCATCGGGTAGCCCGGTTCGTCGTCGAACTGGCCGATGCCCAGCGGGGCGATGCGAAACAGGTCGGAGACGTCCTGCACGCCATTGCGGCCCTTGAGCAGGTCATCGCGGATGGTGCCGTTGCCAGTGAAGGCCAGGTCGGCATCGACGGCATGACGCAGCGCATCGGTGACCAGGTTGGCCAGGGTCTGATCGGTGAAATCACGGCCCAGGCTCTGGTCGACCTTGGCCAGCGGCTGGTCGAAGCGATAGCCCTTGGGCGTCAGCATGCGCTCGCTGACCACCTGCTTGAAGTCTTCGACCTTGGCGGTGATGGTCGCGTCGCCGACGATGCTGTCGTTGACCGCATGCAGGCGATAGTCGCGCACACGTGGCACGCCGTCGTCGCCCAGGCTCATGCGCAGTTCGCCGAGGTACTGTATCTCGGAACCAGCCTGCACCACCGGGGTACGCCCGCCCACCAGCACCGGCTGCGGCAGCGCCACATGCGAGTGGCCGCCGACGACGATATCGATGCCCGGCACCTGCTCGACCAGCTCAACCTCTTCGCCGCGCCAGCTGCCATCGGCCTGCTGGGTAACGCCCATGTGCGAGAGCAGGATGACCACCTCGGCGCCCTCCTCGCGCAGCTTGGCCACGGTTTCCCTGGCGGTGGCGACCGGGTCGGCGAAGGTCACCGGCTTGATCATCGGGCTGACGGCCACGGCGTTGTTGCCGAGCAGGCCGAACAGACCGAAACGAATGCCGCCGCGATCCATCAATTTGTATGGCAGGATGCGCCCGGCCTCGACGTGCGCCTGCAGGCTGTCGTCGGCCTTGCTCGCGGCATCGAAACGCATGTTGCTCGACAGTAGCGGCACCAGCGTGTCGCCCTTGGCCTTGTGCGCGGCGCTGATCATCGCGGCCAAGCCGGCCGGGCGGAAGTCGAATTCGTGGTTGCCGATCACAACGGCGTCATAGCCCAGCTCACTCATCAGGCGCAGTTCGCTGCCCATCTCGCGGGCAATGGTGTGAAACAGCGTGCCCATGGTGAAGTCGCCGCCGTCGAGCAACAGCAGAGGTTCTTCACCGGCTGCTGCGCGGCGCTCATTCAATAATGTGGCAAGCCGGGCGACGCCGCCGACGGTGTCGTCATCGTTCACTGTCGCCGGGCTGTATTCATTGTTGGGGCCGAAGCCGAGCAGGCGCGACTGCCAGTCGTTGCTGTGCAGGATGGTGAAATGGCGCTCGGCGGCGACCAGCGGCGTCGCACTCAGCAGGCCGGCGAGCAGGAGAGAGAGGAACAGGCGCATGGACGATCCTTGACGATGACTGCACACAGTATGGAGCAGGCCATGACGCCAGGCAGCGACCGATCGAGACGCACGTTGTCGCCAATCGAGTCAGACTTTCATTGCCCCAGATCAGCCCCAACCCAGACGGCGGGACTAAGCTGTAATCAGGACTGCGAAGTGGAGAAGCGCCATGGACCACTATCACCTGATGTTGATACTGCTGATCGGCGGCTTTCTGCTGCTGGGAGTCGGCTTCAACTTTCGCGAACACGAATGGGGCGTACGCGTGCTGGGTTTGGGCGTACTGCTGATGCTGGTGCCGATTGCGTTGCGGGTGCATCTGGCGTTGGCGTGAAGCCGCTCTTGTAGGAGCCAGCTTGCTGGCGATCTGCTTGAAGCATCGCTGGCAAGCCAGCTCCTACACGTGATGTGGATTTCGCGGCCACTAAAGCTGGCAACGCAGAATACCGGCCTTCAGGCCGTGCGCCGCGTAATCCACCAAGCGGTTGATGGCGCCCCGCCGAAGGTGGGTCCAGGTAACAGCCCCAAGACTCCCTACTACTTCCAGCGCTCGGCGGCGCTCTGGTCGCTGCAGCGGCCTTCGACCCAGCGCGGGCCTTCGCTGGTGTCTTCCTTCTTCCAGAACGGCGCGCGGGTCTTCAGGTAATCCATG
>JAESFJ010000178.1_pt1 | contig 58537 bp, 48 predicted proteins | sample 9266161 | NCBI WGS metagenome assembly JAESFJ01 (sample SAMN14506165, study PRJNA617096) | algae metagenome | isolation source: Calothrix sp. FI2-JRJ7 and co-occurring heterotrophs from granitic desert soil | place: USA: Red Pass Lake area, Fort Irwin, California | collected 2000-06-01
AAATTGCAGCTCCTTACTATATTTCCAAATTTATTAGTGTTATTTCTTTTACAAGACATTGAGCGACTTAAGGAACTGGCACTTAGTCAAGGAATTAACATTCAAATTTCCAGGTGCAAGATATGAGATATGGAGACAAAGTAGAAAAACCAATGACACGAGCAATATGTTCAGACTTTAAAGCACGCTACGCACTCATTCAAAAAAATTAAAAACACCCAAATGTAGAGACGCGACATGTCGCGTCTCTACAAATGAATCGTCAACGAATCAAATTTGTCAGGAAAGATTAATAGCATAAACAAATAAATATAAAACGAGTTACGAAATATTAAGCAACTCCAACCGTAAGCAACTTTATATGGTAGAATAGGCAAGAATATGGGCAAATTCTAGGGAAATCTCTGTTTTACGCTTCATTTACTCAATTTAGGTCTGGTAAGTTTGATTAATTAATCTATATAAGATAGATAATATAAATAAACACTAAATGTAAATGTAAGCTTAGATTAGGAGTTGCGACATGAATATGCCGCTAGGTGTTTTAATTGTAGAAGACTCAGACGATGATGAGTTGATGATTGTACGTACATTACAGTCGAATGGTTATGATGTTACTTATACAAGGGTAGAAACAGCCGTAGAAATGGATGCGGCACTAGACTTAAATATATGGGATTTAGTTCTTTGTGATTATTGTCTGCCAGATTTTGATGGTTTGGAAGCATTAAAAATAATGCAAAAGAAAGGTATAGACTTACCTTTTATTATAGTTTCCGGCGCCATAAATGAGGAAATAGCAGTAAGTGCAATGAAAGCGGGAGCTTCGGATTTTGTCACAAAAAGCCGTTTAATGCGACTCGTTCCAGCAATTCGACGCGAACTCAAAGAGGCAGAAAACCGACGAGCGCGATTTAAGAGCGAACTAGCGTTGAAAAAAACTCAAGAGCAACTACGATTTGTTTTGGAAACAAACCGAATTGGAACCTGGGAATGGAATATTACCACAAATGAAATTACCTGTTCAAGCAGTTGCGAATATTTATTTGATATTACTCCGGGGACTGGAGGCAAATTAGATATATTTGTAGACCGTATCCACCCTCAAGACCGTGACGCAATGTTAGAAGCACTTACAACTGCTCAACAGTCACATCAAACTTATCAACATGAATACCGAGTAATTTGGCAGGATGGTAGTATTCACTGGATTCAGGGGATAGGCGATTTTTATCAGCCAGCTTATGCAAAAGATAATTTATCATTCAAGAATTATAATAGAATGTTGGGGATAGTCACAGATGTCACCAAGCAAAAGTTAGCAGAGCAAAAAATCTACGAACAAGCTGCATTATTAGATGTTACCACAAACGCGATTTTATTACGACACTTAAATGGTATAGTAACTTATTGGAATAAAGGCGCCGAACGTCTTTATGGTTGGACAGCAGAAGAAGTTATAGGTAAAAATGTTTATGACATTTTATATGGTGATGATTTGCCACCAGCAACAGCTTTAGAAAGCGTTATTAAATATGGAGAATGGCAAGGTGAGTTAAATAAAATAACAAAAGATGAGCAAGATATAATTGTAGATAGCCACTGGACTTTAATACGAGGCGAAGAGAATCAACCTAAATATATTTTAACAGTTGATACTGATATAACAGCGAAAAAACAATTAGAATCGAGATTCATGCGTACCCAGAGGTTAGAAAATATAGGTATTTTAGCAGGAGGTATAGCTCACGACTTAAATAATATTTTAACTCCAATTTTAGCAGTAGCTCAACTTTTACCTTTAACCCTTCCCAATTTGAACAGGCGAAATCAAGACATGCTTCATATTTTAGAAGCAAGTGCAAAAAGAGGTGCAGATTTAGTCAAGCAAATTTTATGTTTTGCGCGTGGGAATAATGACGAAAAACGTTTAATATTACAAATTAAGCATTTGCTGTTAGATATTGAGCAAATAATTCAAGGTACATTTCCAAAGTCTATCGAAATGAAAAAAAATATTCATGATGACTTATGGACGGTAAGCGCAGATTCTACGCAGTTGCATCAAGTATTTATGAATTTAGCTATTAACGCACGTGATGCAATGCCAGAAGGAGGAACTTTAACGATTACAGCAGAAAATCAGGTCATCGATACCAATTATACTAAAATGAATATCGATGCTCATGAGGGGAATTATATTTTAATAACTTTTCAAGACACAGGTATTGGTATTCGTAAAGATATTATAGACAAAATATTTGACCCATTTTTCACAACTAAAGAAGTAGGAAAGGGAACAGGATTAGGTTTATCAACAGTCTTTAACATTATTAAAAATCATGATGGTTTTCTTGAAGTTGATAGTACTAGTAAAGGTTCAACTTTTAAAATATTTCTACCAGCAAGTACACAAACAGACTCTACAGTAAAAGAAGATACAAATATATTAAATGGAAATGGCGAGTTAATATTATTTGTAGATGATGAGATAGCTATTTCAGAAGTTAGTAAAACCACGTTAGAAACCCATAAATATCAAGTATTAGTGGCAAATAATGGAATTGAAGCAATCGCAATTTTTGTTCAAAATAAATTAACCATCAAAGCAGTAATTATAGATTTAATGATGCCAAGCTTAGACGGTGTTACAACTATTCGAGCATTGCAAAAAATAATGCCCAATATCAAAATTATTGCAATGAGCGGCTCAAATGATAGTCAAGAAAAAACAAAAGCTATAGAGTGCGGTGTTCAAGAGTTTGTGCCCAAACCTTTTACCGCGAATCTTTTGTTAAATACATTACATCGCGTACTGAATTGAACAAACAAGTTTTGGAGTGTTGTAGGGTGGGCACTGCCCACCATACTTGATTTGTAGTTCAAAACACAATTAATATGGTGCCTGAACATGTAAAAATAATTAATTAATGTATTTTAAATTACTTTAAATTACGTAATAAAAATATATACTCGTTATAGTTAGAAACCGGGTTTGTTTGTTTAAATGTGTTAGGACTTACGCAAAGAAACCGGGTTTCAGTGGTGAGTTTGACGAGTAAAAAAACTATTAAGAGTGGGTATCTGGGCGCCGCAAATTAACTTACACATTCCTTAATCATGATTAAACAAATATTCACACTGCTATCTCATAGAGGTAGCGGCAAGTTTCACATGTAATTTTTTGGATTTCAGGCGCCTTGCTTGAGTTATGATGTAGTGGCATAGGTAGAAACATCTGTGTCACAAATATCAAATGAGTATCAATGGCTGCAAAAATACCTGTTACTGTTATTACTGGATTTCTAGGTAGTGGAAAAACTACTTTAATTCGTCACTTATTGCAAAATAACCAAGGACGTCGTATTGCTGTATTAGTAAACGAGTTTGGCGAGTTGGGTATCGATGGAGAATTACTCAAATCTTGTCAAGTTTGTCCTGAAGATGAAAATGAAAATATTGGTAATATATATGAGTTAACGAACGGATGTTTATGTTGTACAGTTACTGAAGAGTTTTTGCCGACAATGCAGGAGTTATTAAAACGGCGCTCTGAGATTGATTGTATTTTAATAGAAACTTCTGGTTTAGCGCTACCCAAACCATTAATAAAAGCATTTCGTTGGCAAGAAATAAAAGCAGGCGCCACAGTTGACGCGGTGATTACTGTGGTAGATTGTTCAGCAGTGGCGAATGGAACTTTCGCTTCTAACCCAGAATTGGTAGAAGCGCAACGTCAAGCTGATGATAGTTTAGAACATGAGACTCCCTTGCAAGAACTATTTGAAGACCAACTCGCATGTGCTGACTTAGTGATTTTGAACAAAACTGATTTAATCAATGAGACGGAGAAATCACAAGTTGAGGAAATAGTCAAGCAAGAATTATCTAGAAACGTTAAAATAGTTGAGTCTATAAACGGCGCCCTTGATTCTTCTATATTATTAGGGTGGAATGCCGCTGTTGAAGATAATTTAGATGGGCGCCCAAGTCATCACGATACAGAAGAAGACCATGACCATGATGAGGAGATTACTTCAACCCACATAATATTTAACGAAAGTTTTGACCCTAAAGTATTGCAATCTCGATTAGAATCGTTAGTGGAACACTCAGATATATATCGCATCAAAGGTTTTGTATCGGTACCAAACAAAGCGATGCGTTTAGTAATGCAAGGAGTAGGGACAAGATTTGACCAATTTTATGACCGTCCTTGGTATGCTTCAGAAGAAAGACAAACCAAATTAGTTTTTATCGGTCGTGATTTGGATGCATCTAAAATTAAGTCAGCGATAAGCGAGAATTAAAGATTATGGATGCGAAAAACGTTTTAGGTGAGAAGCTACAAATCTGTTGCACTTCCCCAATGACAGGTTTTAGAAGAGATGGAATGTGTGACACCGATGGAACGGATATGGGTGTACACGTAGTTTGTGCGCGTGTGACAGAGGAGTTTTTGAATTACACCAAATCGCGCGGTAACGATTTAACGACACCCGCACTGCACTATAATTTTCCTGGATTAAAACCAGGTGATTGTTGGTGTTTATGTGCCTCACGTTGGAAAGAAGCTCTTAATGCTGGGGTGGCGCCATCGGTTGTGTTAGCATCAACGCATGAGAAGGCTTTGGAGTATGTAGCGCTAGAAGTGTTACAAGAATATGCTGTAGGAAATTAACCTTGTGGGGTGGGCTTTGATTGCCCGCCCATTCCCCACAGAATTACATAAATTCCATCTTTGGATAGAAGAATAAATTATAAAAGTATGTATAAAAGTTTGTCATTACTGAGAATAAGACGTAAAAATAATTACTAAATACGGAATATTAAGAGCGAAAAGAATGGTGAATTGGTGATAGATGGATGATTTTGTTTGAATAGAGCAAAAAAATCATAAATAAAAAACTAAAAAAGATTTTTTGTAAGCAATTACCTGTAATATTTTACTGGTAATTCACCGTGTAAAAAATTCATGAAGTTATCTGGGGGCTGAGTTGTTTATATTTAGAGCAATCGGCGCCTGTAGATAGAAGAGTGGGTTTTTTGCAATATCACTCAAATTAAAATATCAGAAAACCATGAATGCAACTTGGCAACATATCAACCAAGTAATGGACTTTGGTTTTTGGATAAGCGCGCAGCAACATTTAGCACAAGCGTCGCCGAGTCTAGCAGCAAATCAAACAGTTGATTACTTACAAGGGATAGCCCAACAGGTAGTAGGGTTTTTGCCGCGATTATTAGGCGCCGTTTTGATACTGCTGGTTGGTTGGCTAATAGCTGCTGTCGCTGCTGCCATTGTGCGAGGAATTCTTAACCGCACAAAGATAGATAACCGTATTGCGGCAAGCGTTACAGGTAGAGATGCACCTCAAGTTGAGGGATTTATCTCTAGTTTGGTGTTTTGGAGCGTTTTATTACTAACGATAGTAGCTGTTCTTGACACGTTAGACTTACGTGTAGCATCGCAACCTCTCAACAGTTTCCTTAACCAAATTGGTACTTTTTTACCCAAACTCGTTGGCGCCGGAATACTCTTGGCTATTGCTTGGGCAGTTGCAACTATCGTCAAGCTAATAACTGTACGTGGGTTAGATGCAGCACGTATTGACGAACGTATAAATTCGCCAAGTGACGAAAGAACAGGTATAAACCAGTTATCGCTTTCAGAAACGATAGGTAATGCGCTTTACTGGTTTATATTTTTAATGTTTTTGGTTCCAGTCCTCGATACGTTGGGACTGCAACAAGCGTTAGTACCAGTACAGTCGCTAATTACTCAAATTATTTCGATTCTGCCAAATATTCTTGCCGCAGCTTTAATTGCAGCAGCTGGTTGGTTTCTTGCCAATGTTGTGCGACGAATTGTTACAAATTTGTTAGCAACGACAGGTATAGACCACATGGGGAGTCGCTTTGGTTTGAGTAATGCATCTGGAGCGCAGACGCTATCGAGTATCATCGGCACAATTGTTTATGTGTTGATTTTGATACCTGTAGCAATTTCTGCATTGACTGCGTTACAAATTGAGGCTATTTCAGTACCTGCCATTGCAATGCTGCAACAGGTGCTAGGGGCAGTACCATTAATTTTCACCGCTGCAACGATTTTGATTGTCGCTTACTTCGTAGGACGCTTTGTATCTGAATTAGTTACAAGTATTCTTACTAGTATTGGATTTAACAATATCTTCAGCATTATTGGTTTACCGTCTTTAAATCGCCCTGTTGTTACATCTGTAAGCACTACACCAAGGGCGCCAGCGAAAACACCATCGGAAATTGCGGGCATAGTAGTGCTGGTGGGTATAATGTTATTCGCCACGGTTGCAGCAGTAAATGTCCTAAATATTGCAGCCTTAACAGTGTTAGTCACTGGAATTTTGGTTATTCTAGGAAGAATTTTAGCAGGGTTGATAATATTTGCGATTGGTTTGTTCTTTGCAAATTTAGCGTTTAGCATTATTGCGAGTACAGGTAATGCTCAAGCGCGAATTCTCGGACAAGTAGCGCGAATTTCTATTATTACCTTAGTATCGGCAATGGCTTTACAACAAATAGGTGTAGCTCCCGATATCGTCAACCTCGCATTCGGATTACTCTTAGGAGCTATAGCTATAGCTATCTCGCTTGCCTTTGGTTTAGGTGGACGCGATATCGCACGCTCTCAAGTTCAAGAATGGCTCGACTCTTATAAGAGTAAAAGTTAAATAATAGTAAGTTAGAGTTCAGATTTTTAGTTCAGTTCAGAAACCCGACTTCTTACATAAGAAGTTGGGTTTTTTGCAACAGATGCCTCAATTGTCATGCTGAACGTAGTGAAGCATCTCTATATGATATGTAGGTTATAACAGTCCTAAATAATCTGTAAAATTTATTTAATCACAAAGGCACAAAGGACACAAAGAAAGAAAATAAGATGCTTCGTACCTCAGCATGACACAAGTTGGTATTTTATCTGTTTATAGGGCAGCAATGCGTAACTTTAATTTAAAATTTGCATAAATATCCCTAATAAATGGTCAATTGGGCGAAGTGCTATTTCATAAATATCAATATATAGTTTTTGTTGTTCTAATTTTAGAAACTTCCATAAAATTCCAGTGGTAATACATCCGTAAATAGTATCTAGCGTCTGATTATTTTTTTGATTAAATATTTGTGCAGCTATCATTTCTGAAGCGCATTGTCCTAACCCGCTATTAATATCTTGATTTTTCGCTTCTACTAGTACCATAACAGGCGCCTTGATATAATACTGTTCAGGACTAGTGCTAATTAAAAAATCTGGTGAACCATTTAAACCTTTTGTAATATCAACGTTAAACTCTTTTCCAGAAAATAGAGATATACTATAATCACTTTTGCGTTTTACTTCTAGCAGTACAGGAAATATAATTAACTCACCGCGTGCTTTCTCAGTATTAATAGCTGTGGCAAGCGGTACGTTTTCATCCAACGTCATCATCAAAAAGTCACTTGGCTTTACTGGTTCGACATTGGTAAATAATTGTATCCTTTCTTCTAAAGTTAAACTAAATTGTTCGACGACATCTTGTAATGAAAAAGAACTATAAGGCATATTCTTAATTACCTTTGTCGTTTAAGTTTGGTTTTGTTTGTAGTTTTTATTTGATACGGTATAAATCTAGATTCTTCGCTGCGCTCAGAATGACATACATATTTATACGCTATCCGTTACATCCGTTATATCCGTTGCCATTACCTTTGTCGTTTAAGTTTAATTTTTGTTTGTAGTTCTTCTTTAATCCTATTTAAAATTGATTCTTCGTCTAAGTTTTCTAATATCTTACTAATTACAAATTTTGGTCCATCCGAACCCCATGTGGCGCCATTTGCAAGATAAGTTTTGGTAACATGTCCAATAGCATACGTAGAAAATCCGGCTACACCTGCCTGCGTAATTGCCACAGTAGCATAGGCGCCTAACGATAAACCTCCTGTAGCGGGTGCTGATATTCCTAGTAGTGTTTTTAATGAGCTTAAACCGAAGTTCGCTAGTAGTTCACTTGCCGAAATGCCACCCATAGAAAGAGCAATTTTTTGCAGCAACTTAACGGCGCCTGCTTCGCTCATTGGAATACCATATAATTTAGACAAGCCAATAATTAATACTATATCTATAACGGCGCCGCTTAATATATCTACTACAGTAATAGGGTTAAGGGCAATTGCCACAGCTTTTGTCATTGTCGCACGCCATATAAACGTATTTGCAGCAGCTTCGCGAATTGCTAGTTTGCGCTGCACTAACTGTTCGTTCACAACGTCAGCATATATCATCGAGTTTAGAGCAACCAGCGCTTTACCCTCACGGTGCAATATCTCTAAAATCTTTAACTTTAAATCTTCTACCCGTGCTGTTCCTGTTCGTAACTGTACCCTTCGTGTACCATCAGGATTTTGTATTAGTGCGCGTACTACTGGGGAAGCTGCTGACATGACTATTTCATCGGGGGATACTAGTTCCCGTACCCTTTCATCACGAATTTTTTCATAAATTGCCATGCGGTCAGCTTCAGGATATTGGTCAATTTTATTAAAGACTAATAATATGGGTTTACCTGCATCACGCAACTGCGATAGTGCTTCATGCTCAACCTTCGTCATGTCACCCGATATTAAAAACAATATTAAATCGGCTTGCTTTGCGATATTCTGGGCTAAAGCTGCACGTGTTTCTCCATCAACTTCATCTAATCCAGGTGTGTCAATTAATTCCACTTGCGATTGACCACCACTTTTTAACCGCACTCGCAACGCTCTTTCGTTGGCGCCGAATGTTTCTTCTGTTATACTCCAGTTTACACTTTGAGCAGAACGAGTCACACCATGTAAAGGACCCGTCTCAAAAACGTTTTGACCAACCAACGCATTTAATAAAGACGACTTACCACGTCCGACCATTCCAAACGCTGCTATTTGCACCACCATACGGTCGAGCTTTGACAGCATATTTTCTAAATCATTAATTTCGCTCTCTAAACCCTGCTGTTCAGTTGGTGTTAAGTCCAGCTTAGTCACCATGTTACGTAGAGCAGCTTGTGCTTGACGGTAGTTTAACTCGGTCTGTATCTCATCAAAACTAAATATAGCTTTATCCATTTCCTCTTCCCATACCTGGGAAGTATCGTTTGTATGGTTAGAGTCTGGAGGCGTAGTCGAAGTCATAACGATTTTAGATTTTTATATAACTATTATCTTTAATCCTAATAATTTTTAAGGACGCATAACCGTAATTCTTCGTTTGTGTTCTTTGTGGTTGATTCCTTTTACACAATATTCAATAGTATATTTATTTACCACAGAGACACAGAGTTTACAGAGAGAAGAGGTTTAATAACCGTAAATGTTAACAAGGTGAACATAGCTGATGATGGGCAAATCTTTAATTATCACGCAATAAAGAGTCATCAAGCAATTTACAAATTGCCTGATTATCAAACAAATTCGCAATAAAACTGCGCTAAAATACAAATCGTATCGTTTCGTTTATATACAAAATTCGGCGCCTTTGTAATAGGGGTATTAGAATTTTTCGTGACTATACGAGCAAGTTCGATACTAGAAGCTGCCAGTTGTCGTAAAATATCAGGATGGGTGTTTATGTCTGCTGCCTGTTCGATTAGAGAATTTGACATAAATTTTAGGTAGGTCACGCGAGATTCCCTAATCGTTTCATCGAATCAAGTTGTATAGCTAGCGATTTTCTGTGATGCTAACCATACATTGGTAACAGTATACTTTGCAAACACTGAATCTTTGGTGGCGCCGCATGAACCTTTGAGTTCAACAGTCTTTTTAACGTCTTTAAACAATTGCGCCTGATGACAGTATATAGAACCATCGGGTTTTTCAAAAGTCAGTTCGGCAATAATATTACTATTGTCTTCGCTTACCTCAACGATTCTACCAGCAACTTTATAACTGAACCAGTCCCAACCGTAACGCAATATTAACTCTCGTTCCAAAACTTGGATTTCGGGTGGTAAAACCCCCCACCCCCGATACACCTGATTCAAACATTCGATATTACCGATGCGGGTGAGTATGGCTTTAAAAATATCTGGTTTCAAGGCGCCATAATATCTACCATCGGGTAAGTCTATCGCAGTTGGAGCAAATCGATGCCCGCCAAAATGCGTAGTTTTCCACATCCGCACAGTATCGGGATATAAATTAGATACTAATTCGGAAGCGTAAAAATGAAAAGGGGCGCCGTATCTAGCACAACAACGGTCATGACTACCGTGGGCACATACTAAAATATCTCGCTTTACACTTGTTTCAACTTCATGCTCAACAACATTACCGAGCAACCACTTTTTGACCAAACCAGCAACTTGTTCAATATTCGGCAAACTATATTCTTGTTTACGATATCCACTTCCTAAACCGTCCTTACGTTGATATATCAAAAGCGTTGTACGATTCGATTTATGAGATAGATTATTGGCTATCAACAAGAACTTTATAGGCAATCGCGCACGTTTGACTTCTTCTACTAAGTTTTTTAAGTTACTTGGAACCCACTTAGAATCAAACGCTTCAGATGCCCAAGGTGGAGGACACTCTACTAATATATAAGTTTGATGGTTGGCTGCACTGCCAATGATGTCTTCTCCCAAAGAACGCGCATTATCTGAACAAAAGAAATTACTCATTTACCTGTACTACACTTTTTTATATACGGACAAAGAATTTTAAGTTTTTTTACACAGAGTTTGTTAAAAAGGCGCCCTTATTCAAATGATAAACTCGCATCTATCATCTACCATTCGAGCGATATCAACTAGGGTTTAATTAAGATTCTCTAACATTTTGCGATATCAAGCCATCTTTCTTCAGAAACATATCGATAACTTTTATCAACAATTTAAAAACAATATAAATATAGAGCAATATATCTGCTCATCCTTAGTTTTATTGCTTAAGGTTGATTGACAAAAAGGTATGTTTGCTCAGTAATAGCATCACATTTTAGAAATGTCCACTTTTAAGACTTATTTATGTTTTTGTGCGGAATTTAAAGTTAACCTCCTGAACACTTAACTGTATTTGGCTTTTTAAGTTTATGCCTCGACTCTAACTCAAGTCAGAAAAATTTGCAAGTAGTTGCAACTCTTTCTCTTTTATTTTTATAATTACAGGCGCCTATGAACAGATTAAACGTTGATTAAATGTGATTTATGAACAAATTATAAAGTTCATAGACAATAATCTATGTCTAAAATAAGATAAAAAACTTTCGCAATAAAATAATACGAACGTAGGGTGCGTAACGCTATAACAATATTTCATCGAAGCGATAATCTTCTAGCGTTACGCACCATAAATCCTTTCGCAATAAAATCAGACGAATTGGCAGTAAAGTTAGGATAGTAAGATTCGCAGAAAAAGATGAGCGTATTATGGCAGTTGCTTATTTCAGCTTTTATGCAGAGCTAAACGATTTTTTACCCCGACATAAAAGAGAGGTTCGCATCAGTCATAACTTTACTCTTCGGGCATCTGTCAAGGATGTGATAGAATCCTTTGGGGTACCGCATCCGGAAGTGCATAGTATAGAAGTGAACTCAAAATTTGTTGATTTTACTTATATAGTGCAGGATGAAGACAATATAAACGTCTATCCTATCTCACTTGGTGCAACAGTCAAGGCAAGTATATCAGTTCAACCGCAACCAGAGACTTATAACTTTGTCTTAGATATCCATTTAGGAAAACTTGCAAATTCTTTACGGTTGTTGGGGTTTGACACGTTATACCGTAATGACTACGAAGACAAGGAACTTGCACGAGTTTCCAGTAGTGAGAATCGAATTTTGCTAACGCGCGACAAAGGATTGTTGATGCGGAGTATAGTAGTGTACGGTTACTACGTTCGACAAACTGACCCGAACAAGCAAATAGTCGAATTGATTCAAAGATTTAACTTATTAAAACACGTGGCGCCGTTTCGTCGATGCATTCGTTGTAACGGATTGTTAAGCCAAGTAAACAAAGAGTTGGTAATATCAGAGATACCAGAAACCGTCAAAAAACTCAACGATGAATTCCACCGTTGTCAAAATTGCCATCAGGTTTACTGGAAAGGTTCGCACTACGACCAGTTACACTCATTTATCGATAGGATATTAAAAGACACGTAGGGTGCGTAACACTATAACAATATCTCAAAGAAGCGATAATTTCGTAGCGTTACGCACCATATATATTGGTTACAATTATGGTTTGCGGTGCGTAACGCTATAAATCACACACCATATATATTGATTACAATTATGGTTTGCGGTGCGTAACGCTATAAGTCACACACCATATATATTGATTACAATTATGGTTTGCGGTGCGTAACGCTATAAATCACACACCATATATATTGATTACAATTATGGTTTGCGGTGCGTAACGCTATAAGTCACACACCATATATATTGATTACAATTATGGTTTGCGGTGCGTAACGCTATAAGTCACACACCATATATATTGATTACAATTATGGTTTGCGGTGCGTGACGCTATAAGTCACACACCATATATATTGGTTACAATTATGGTTTGCGGTGCGTAACGCTATAAGTCACACACCATATATATTGATTACAATTATGGTTTGCGGTGCGTGACGCTATAAGTTACACAGTATATATATTGATTACAATTATGGTTTGCGGTGCGTGACGCTATAAGTCACACACCATATATATTGGTTACAATTATGGTTTGCGGTGCATGACGCTATAAGTTACGCACTATATATATTGGTTACAATTATGGTTTGCGGTGCATGACGCTATAAGTTACGCACTATATATATTGGTTACAATTATGGTTTGCGGTGCGTGACGCTATAAGTTACACACTATATATATTGGTTACAATTATGGTTTGCGGTGCGTGACGCTATAAGTCTTATCGCTACGTTGAAGTTTTTTCGTAGCGTCACACACCCTACGTGCCTGATTGGGTTTGTTGGTTGTTTTGGGTGAGATGTGCGAGAATAAGAAACAAATAAACAGTCTTCGATACATTTGTTAACAAAGAGAATTTATAGAATGTTGAAATTAAGGCAGAATTATGTATTCAGCAAAAGCAGCAGCACTTTTAATATTAGATGCTCAAAATAGAACGAAAGCTATACCAGAGAAGTTAGAAAGTGAATTAACCTATGTAGCAGGGTGGTGCTACTGGTATAAAGGAGCAAGTCTCGTCAAAGAGTTTGCTTACTCTTGTTTGGAGTTGTTAACGAAAGAGAAATTAAACTTGATATTGAAAGAATTAGGGTTAACGGTAGCGAAGTCATCGACAAAAGAAGATATAGTAAAAGTATTAAAAGAAGTTAAGATTACAGAGTTACGTGCAATTTTAACGAAAAAAGTTATGCCAGACTTTGAATTGTCGGTAGTGACTTTTGAGAAATTGTTCCGTATATCTACAGCAAACCGTCGCAGACTGCAAGAAATAAAAGATGCTCTACCCATTCTTTACTGGGGAGAATCAAAATATGGACAGTATCCAGTTTTCAGTTTATTGAAAGTATTAGAGATTTTACATGCAGATAAAACGTTATTAAAACAGTTTTATGATTATGTCGAAGAAAAGTTGACGGCAAAAGCAAAACAAATTGCACGAGAGAAAGAATTAGAGCTTTCGTTTAAAGAGAAGTTTTTGGGTAGAGTTGCACAATATCCAGAGATAGCGAAGAATGATAATATAAAACAGTTAGTTAAACAAGAGAAATATCGAGCAGCACATAATTTTTTAAATAATTTAATTCAGCAGAAAGAAAGAATTGACCGTGAGAATGCAATTGAACTTTCGTTCAAATACGAGTTTACAGAAAAAGCGGCAATATATCCAGATTTGATTTATGATAATAATCTTCAACAGTTGATTAAAAAAGAATATTATAAAAGTGCGTGCAGATTATTGAATGAGTTAATTCAAAAACAAGATAAAATCAAGCGTCAAAGAGCATTAGAGCTTTCATTTCGAGACAAATTCGTCCAAAAATCGGTAGAATATCCAGATTTAGGACAAAGAAAAAATATTCAAAAGCTACTTATCGAAGAAAAATATCAAGCTGCATATAACGCATTATCTAATTTAATTCAAGAACAAGAAAAATATGCACGACTTCAGCAGCAATATTTAGACTTGTGTGAGGAGTTGGGTACAGAAGCAGAACAACACAAAAATTTAAATGCGTTAACAAAAGCTATTCAAGAATTACAGGTCATTCATAAAGAATTAACGAACAGCAAGACAATGGGAGACTTAGCAAAATCGTTAGATAATTTGCTGCAACAAGGAATAGAAATTTTTAGCCAAACTGCTGACCGTCAATTTCAGTATTCCAATGAATTACAATCAGATAACAAAGCGTTAAAGTTTTGTCAGATGGTTTTATCAAGCAAAGGGAACTGTCCAGAAAATCAATTACGGTGGAAAAATATTCAAAACGTTCCAGAAGCTATTGCCAATTACGAAGACTTAATTTTTTCTCATCCGGTACTACTGCAAATTCAGGGTGTCTCAGAACTTACGTAAAAACCACACGAAATATGTCCATTTGTTACATCTATTTGATGTATTATAACTGAATTATTAAAAAAATATTAACAAGTTTCAACATAAGTAAAAAATTGTGTATTTTGATAACTCTACATGTCATGCTGAAATTTTGAGTTATAAACGAATTAATTTATAATCCAAAAGAATGATAAGGCGCCGCTTCATCGTCCGTTTTGTAATTACACTACTGATACTTGGTATACTATCAGTAATATATATCATTTTAATGCCTTTGCATGACATAGATTGTAACGCAGAACCATTTATGTCATCCAAAGTCGAAAAATTCCAAGTAAGTGCAACAAAAGTAGTAGCTCAACCTTGGTTAGGGCAACACATGGTATACGGTATTTTTACAGTCCCCGACGAATATAAAGAAACCCAATTTTTTATATTAACAGTGAAAGGCGCCGGAAGTTTTTGCGAAAAACCATTTGGAAACAAACTAAAAGTAGACGATATAATTGCTCAACCCGGTACACACTTAATAAAAGGCTATATCAGAACAAGATTAGCACTGAAATCAATTTTACAAGGTTTATACAGTAGTATTAGTAGTAAAGATAACTGGACGTTAACATATCCTAGTAAAAAGGTTATAATTACAACAAGTACATAAACATATATTAATGCAAGTACCCGCAGTAAGATGGATACTAAATTTGTACGTTGTTCTTGGTTTGGCTGTAACATATTTATATTACGGGAAAGAGCGTAAGAAGCAATAATTAAGGAGTAACTGTGACTACGTACAACAGTTTGCCAACTAACGAGCATGATGTCAACTTAGAACTGGCGCCACAAGAAACAGTATTTCAATGGACAAAACAATGGTATCCGGTTGCTGTTGTTGATTTTTTAGACTCATCTCGTCCTCATGCAATGCAATTATTTGGAAAAAATATCGTATTGTGGAAAGATGGCTCTGGAAAATGGCGATGTTTTGAAGATGCTTGTCCTCACCGATTGGCGCCTTTTTCAGAAGGACGAGTAGAAGCAGATGGTACATTAATGTGTGCTTACCATGCTTGGCGTTTTGATGGTGAAGGAAATTGTGTTAACATTCCCCAAGCTAAAGATGAACAAACGGAGTCGCGACATTGCTCAAATTCTAAATCTTGTGCAGTTTTTTATCCAACTCAAGAACAACAAGGATTATTGTGGGTATGGGCAGAGTCAGGAGTAGAAGCACAACTTGAAAGTCAGTCATTTCAACCGTTAATTACCCCAGAGTTGGAAAACAAGTCAGATAAAGTAGTAAAGTTATTTTGGAATTTTCGTGACCTGGCGTATGGATGGGACTTTTTCATGGAGAATGTTTCTGACCCAACACATGTTCCTGTCTCGCATCATGGAATTGTTGGCAACCGATACAAGGACGCTAAATATTACGACATGATTCGCTTGAGCGAGATATCAAGTCAATCCGCGTTTGCTTATGAAATTACACCAACTGCCCCAAATATAAAGCAAGCTATTCATGATTTTCAACCACCTTGTTTAATGCGGATTGTTTCAACTTTATTTGATGGTGGTCAACTGATTCTAATTTTATATGCTACTCCGACTCGTCCAGGATGGTGCCGTCATATTGGGTGCCAGATATTAGTCAAAAATGACCAAAACAAAACACCACCAGGTTTAGGATTTTTTGGATTACCGATGCCAACTTGGTTAGGTCATATTCTCGCTTCGTTATTTCTACACCAAGATATGGTTTTTCTTCATTATCAAGAAAAGATTATAGCTCAAAAACAAGGTAGATGGTTGAACAAAGTTTTCACGCCTAACCCCCAAGATAAGATGATAATCGCGTTTCGCAATTGGTTAGAAAATAAAGCAGGTGGTGGCATTCCTTGGGCGCCAGAATGTAACTCACACCTTCCTACTCCGGAACTAGATAAACAAAAGCTATTTGATGTTTGGACAGCACACACCCAGCATTGTAGCGTTTGTCAAAATGCTTTAAAAAATATAAATAGGTTGATTATCTCTGCTTTTGCAACATCTATAATAGTTACATTTTTGAGTGTAATTATTGATGCGCGCGCTGTTGCAGCAAAAACAGTTGCATCTTTTCCTCCTACTAGTTTTTGGTTAGCTCTTTTAGGCGCCATTGCCTCTGCTAGCATAGGTTATCTACTTCTAAAATTGCGTCGCTTGTTTTACGTATATGAGTTTGAACACGCACGTAATAACTAAACAAGCTGGACATAATTACTATTCCAAAATTTGACAACCATTGGTTGTCAAATTGCAATACCTAATTCTTTCCTAACTAGCAGCGATATACTCAAATCAACTATTACTCAACTAATTGAGCAAAATTCATGTTTTATACTGTATACTCAACAAAGTGAGTATATCAAGCTTTATTTATAAAAGGTAAGGAAAGAATAGAATTAAGTTATGGCAATATCTCATGCGATTTTGGCGGCATTATTAGATTCAGCGTGTAGTGGTTATGATTTGTCGAAGCAGTTTGCGGGGACTGTGGGTTTTTTTTGGCACGCAACACAGCAGCAGATTTACAGAGAGTTGAGTAAGTTAGAGGAAGAGGGACATATTGTTGCAGAAGTAATTAGGCAAGAAGGGCGCCCAGACAAGAAGGTATTTTCGGTTACAGAGGTAGGGAAAGAATATCTACGTAAATGGATATTAGAACCATCAGAAGTTAGTCCAATGAAAGATGAGTTGTTAGTAAAAATATTTGCAGGTGAAGTGGCACCGAAACAGAAAATTATCAGAGAATTAGAAAATCACCGCCGACAGCACCAAGACAAGTTAAAAGCGCATCGAGCTATTGAGGAGAAGCATTTTGTAAGTCCGCAAACTTTACCTTTGGCAGAAAAGTACCGCTATTTAACGCTTCAGCAGGGAATACGCTACGAAATTGAATGGTTAAAGTGGTGTGAAGATACTATAAAGTTTTTACATGAAGATAACTCTAATTGAATTGGGATATGAAAAAATTATTAATTACAGGCGCCAGTGGTTTTCTAGGGTGGCATATAATCGAGGTAGGACGCGAACACTACGAAGTTTACGGTACATATAACTCGCACACGTTAGAAGTAAATGGTGCCAGTTTATTCAAAGCTAACTTATCAGACTTTGAAGAACTGAAACAAATCTTTACAAATATTAAACCAGATGCAGTAATTCATACAGCAGCAATTTCGCAACCAAACTATTGTCAAAACCATCCCGAAGAGTCTCACGCAATTAATGTCACAGCATCAGCAAACATAGCAGGATTGTGCGCTGAGTATTCTATACCATGTGCATTTACATCAACTGACCTGGTATTCGATGGTAAAAATGCACCATATAAAGAAACAGATACAGTCAACCCTGTAAATTTATACGGGGAACAAAAGGTCTTAGCAGAACAAGCGATGTTAAAAGAATATCCTAAAACAGCTATATGTAGAATGCCATTAATGTTTGGCGCCGCAACACCCACAGCAAAAAGTTTCATGCAAGGGTTTATACAAACACTGCAATCTGGCAAAGAATTAAAATTATTTACCGATGAATTTAGAACACCAGCAAGTGGAATAACAGCCGCCAAGGGATTACTATTAATGATAGAAAAACAATATCACGGTATTATTCACCTAGGTGGGAGAGAAAGAATATCTCGCTACGACTTCGGAAAGTTAATGATTGAAGCATTTCATTTACCAGATACAAACCTAAAAGCATGTAAACAGCAAGACGTACAAATGTCGGCGCCACGTCCCGCAGATGTATCATTCGACAGTACAATAGCATTTACATTAGGATACAACCCATTATCAATAAAAGAAGAATTGGTAGGGTGCGTAACGCCATAACAACATTTCAACGAAGCAAATAATCTTGTAGCGTTACGCACCATAAAAACACGCACCAAATAAATTTTGATGGGTTGTGCTATATTATATAGTGACAACGCAAATAGAGAGTATGAACAAAAAGCATAAAGTTGTTCTAAGTGATGAGCAACGGATGCAGCTACTTGACTTGGTAAAGAAAGGAAAAGCTAGTGCTAGAACAATCCGTCGCGCGCATACATTACTAATGGCACATGAAGGCAGTACAGATGAAGCAATAGCAAAGACCCTATATACATCTGTAACAACAGTTGAGAGAACTCGTAAGCAGTTCTGTGAAGAAAATTTAGAGCAAACACTAATCGAACGTCCACGCAGTGGAAAACCACGTAAAAAATAAGGCGTTGCTGATTTTTGGGATGATTTGTCATTCTGAGCGGAACGTAGTGTAGCGAAGAATCCTTATAGATGCTACCCTTCGGGAAATCCTTCGGATTACGTTTCGCTTCGCTCCACTCAGCATGACATATCTAAATTCATCCCGCATTTATGCAACGCCAAAAATAAGTTGTGGGTTAATTTACCCTACGCACGTATAATAACTACGTTACGTCCTTTTTTTGTTGTGCCATTTCTGGTGTTCAAACGGTCAATAAAAGCAGGCGCATCTTTGCGTCTATCAAAAATACACAACCATCCATAATCTGCTTTTATGCGTGCCAAATAAGCTTCTAATTGGTCTAACCCCTTTTCTTCTGGGTCTTTTATTTTATCTCGCCAAGTTTTTACTTCAATTCCCAATGTTACTTTTTTATATTTCAAGCATAAATCCATACGACCATTTCCAATCGCGTATTCCCGCTCTAATGTTCCACCTCCATTTACAACACGATGTAAAAATGCCATTAATACTATATGGGGTGCTATTTCTTGATATGATGTAGTACTAAGTAATGGTTCTCCATGCTGGCGCCAAAAATCGATAAAAGCTTCTTGTAAAGCATCAACGTCTAAATCGCCATCTTTATGTAACCAGGTGGGAGTTATGCTAGGTAAGCTATCAGAGGCGCCTTGAGTCAAAACACGAGGAATAACTTCACGGTAAATAGGGTTAGCAATTACCAATCCACCATTTGGTTCTCGACGTAATAACCCTAAATCAACTAAATATTGTCGGTCATCGTCTGGTGTATCACCTAATGTATCTCCGGCTAACATTGGTTCCATTATTGCTTTGATTCTTGTTTCAGTAAGTCTATCTGCAAGAGAATCAAGGTGAGTGTCTTTACGGGCAATAAGTATTTCTTTAGCTTGATTTATATGTTCTACTGTAATAGTTACTTGTGTGTCAGTCACTAATTCTTCAACAATTTCTTTGGCTAAGGCATTGATTAACCAAGGTTGCCCTTGAGTTAAATCAAAAGCTATTTGGGCAGCTTCATTCGTAAAAACTTGTCCCGTATCTTTTGTATGCTCCTGATATAATTCTACAACCTCTTTCTCATTAAAATATCTCATTGTTAACGAGCGGTCTTTAATGTTGAAGGGACTAGCTGTATTTAACCTCTCTTTACCACCAGAAGCTACTTTATAATCTCGGACATCACGCATACCAATCAATGCCACAGATGAAGGAAAGTGTTTTGGACGATTAGGGTAACCGTCTCGTAGTTGTCGCAAAACAGAAATTAATACCTGGTTTTCTAAGGAATCTATTTCATCAATAAATAATACTATCGGTCGTGGACAATTTTGTGCCCACACCTGTAAGCTAGACCTAATTCTTTGTCCAGGCGCCCCATAACCCCAATTAGGTGGTTGTAAGTCAGCAGGTAAACGGAATGCAATTGTATCGCGCCATGTATCAAGAATTGCAGATTCGGCGCCTCCAATATCATCTTTAAAAGCATTTCCCACTTCTACCGATAAAGTAACAGCACAGTACTCTCCCATGCTGGTTATTTGTTCAGCTAACGCTAGCATTGCTGTTGTTTTACCCGTTTGACGTGGTGCGTGGACAACAAAATAACTACGTTGCCTAATCAACCGCTCAAGAGAAGGTAATCGAACGGTAGGTGACAACATATAGTGGTCGTCACTGTTACACGGACCTGAAATGTTGAACCAACGAGGCATAACAATGGAGCTAAGAGAAGCTGTGACAATGCCCAGTGTAGCGCATATTGTATAGTTGCTTGCACGCTTATGAAAAAGGGGTGCCACGTGCTAACCAGGCAGCGCTACAATTTGGGTCTAATTTAATAGCTCGGTCATAAGCATAAATGGCATCTTCACGGCGCCCTAATTCTTTAAGACTGTTACCGCACCATAACCAAGCCATTACGAAAACAGAATCAAGTCGCAATGCTTGGTCAAATGATGAAACCGCTTCAGAATATTGTTTCATAGAATGTAATACTCGACCACGATAATAAAAAGCGTTAGGATAATCACCTTTGAGTTGAATTGAACGGTTCAAGCATACTAATGCTTCTTCGTTTCTATCTAATTCCATCAAAGCTACACCGCGATAAAACCATAGTAGATAATTATTTCCTTGTCCAAGTTCTATGGCACAGTCGGTATTTAAAATAGCATCTTCATATTTTTGCAAATAATAAAGCGAAAAAGCACGATTTTTCCAAGCGTCGCCATAATCTTGACATAGTTCAATTGCACGGTCATAAGACTTAATTGCTTCTTCGTCACGTTGCAAATAGTAAAGTGTCAAACCCCGAAGATTCCATACCACTGCATCACACGGTTTTAAGCGGATTGCTTGTTCGTAAGACATTAACGCTTCCGAGTAACGTTTTAAGGCGCCTAAAGAATAACCACGAACATACCAAACTTTCTCATAATCAGGTTGAATGGCGATTGTACAATCACAAGCAGTTAGCACTTCTTCATGACGTTGAAGCTCTTGCAGCACATAAGCACAACCTAACCAAGCACTAGGTAAATTAGGATTTATTTCAACAGCCGTTTGAAATGCGGTTAGTGACTCTTGATATAATTTTAACTCCATCAAAAGCATACCACATTTATACCATGCATCAACATTATCTGGTTTAATATCAATTGCGCGTCGATAAGAAGTCAATGCATCTTGAATTCTGCCTAACTCAAAAAGTGCATCTCCACGATTTTTCCAGGTTTCAGAAAATTCGGGTTGAATATGAATAGCTTGGTTATAAGACTCAATAGCACCTTCATAATCTTTGATATTCAACATCAAATTACCGCGACAATACCATGCTTCCCAGTATTTAGAGTTACACTTAATAGCTTCCTCATAATCTAAAATAGCTTCTTCATAGCGCAGCAAACTCCACAAGGCGCCTGCGCGATAATGCCAAGCTTCATGAAAATCAGGTTTTAGAGCAATAGATTGGTCATACGAAATAATCGCAGCTTCGTTTTTACCCAAAGATTCAAGCGAAATACCCCGAATCCACCAGGTATAATAATCATCACGATAGCGTAGAAGCGATTGGTCATAAGACGAAATCGCATCACTGTAAAGTTGTGAAGCAGCCAATGCTAAACCGCGATATCTCCAAGGTGCAGCACTATCAGGTTGAATTTTGATAGCTTGATTGTAAGCCAATACCGCTTCAGTAGGGCGCCCTAAGTATCTGAGCGCTTGGCCACGACCAAACCAACCCATAAAGTGACTGCTATCTTTAGCAATGCATTGGTCAAAACATTCCAATGCATCGCCAAACCGTTGCAAATGACCTAAGATAAAACCTATATTTATTAGAGCATCAAAGTAATCGGGTTGAATTTGTAGCGCTTTTTGATAAAACCCCATCGCCTCTTCATACTCTTGGTTATCATAAAACTTGTTACCAACCTGAAACCAATCTTCCGCAGTTACCAAAGACTTTTCGTAAATGTTTTTAGTTGTAGGCACTTGTGTGTAAGTCATATAAAATTTGTATAAATTGCGATAGGTATTAATTAATCAACAAAAGTAAGGGTAAATTGCCCATACATTACTTAATACGTCTAAGCACATCCAACTTATGCAATTTAAAATAAAGGAATGTTGCGTGTTCAATCAAATTTTACGGGGTTGGGGAGCATTATCTGCGGTAGCTTTGGCGCCGGAACAACTTTGGTGGCAAGCGCTAAGTTTAGCATTTGAGGCGCCTGTAGTATCAAATTTAAACGCAATAGACGCTTCAGCTATACGTAATTGGGCATCTGGAATAAATTTTACACCTGAAGTTACTAAACTTACACGTAGAGGCAGAAAGTGCAGTAATATCCGGCAAACTCTTTATATGGCATTATTTGGGTTGAGACGAGGAGAAATAGGAGAATCTTTAGGTGGTGGTTTTGTTAACCGTTTAGGCGCCAATGCCTTTATGCCAGATATATTATTTTATAAATCACAAGGTTTAAATCGTATATATGATTATTATTTAGATGGGCCTGCTGAGTTGTTAATTGAGTTTATCACACAGGGCGATGAAAGTTACGACACAGAACTTAAGCGTTCGTACTATCAAGCGGCAGGTGTCCCCGAATATTGGATTTTTGATGTAGAGCAGGAAAATATAGAGTTTCTTCGGTTAGAAGACGGAGTGTATCAACCGCAACAACTTTTAGACGGACGTTACGAAGTTTCTAGTATTCCAGGTTTAACGTTTTTACCAGCAAAACTTTGGGAAGCAGCAGACGATTTTACTTATTTATCAGAAAATGATTTATTTGAGGTAGCTAGCGATGCTCCCAAAGTTGGCAGCATGAAACCTGTGGGTGAAGGAATTGATTGGAGTAGAGGTGAATTAGGATTTGCTCCAGCGTTGGAACCTGTACCAATTATGTTTGAAGATTATATATACTGGTGTCCAGAACCAAAGTTTGAATTTATGGATGGTAAACCTTATATAGGTAGCAGAGACGGAATTAAAGGACTTACGGGAATGTTTTTAATGACGTTTGGGTTGGTTGAGTCAGTTAAATTATTACATCCGCGTGAGTGGGTAGAAGCATTAATCGCTCAAAGATTTGCTGTGCAAAATATCCAAGAATATAAAGCACAAGTGTGGCGATTAGTATATGAAATTGCCGCATTACTACGTGGAAAATATGGCGCCACTAGATTGGGTGTAATAGGAGGATTAGTTAAACCAGAACCACTGAATTTTTGGGATGAAATTACAATATTAGCCTGGAATTTACCATTAGGACAAATGGGGAAAGCATATATAGCAGTGTCCGAGTTCAGCGAATTATTTTACTTTCATTTAATTGATGCAGAAGATGCGACAGATATACAACTCGATGCTATCGCTTCTGAATTAGTTGAAATTTAAAATTTTCACTGCTAGAAAGCGCCATTTTTAATAAATTATGGGTAAATATTACAATAGCATAACTCGCGGTGCCTATTTAATAAAGTAGTATTAAACTGTTATACTTATTGACAGTACTAATTAATTACTATAATATTCTGTACATGAAGTACAAGTTGATTGATTTATTTGCAGGCGCCGGCGGATTAACTACAGGGTTTCATCTGGCAGATTTTGAATCATTGTGTGCCATTGAGGTTGATAAAAAAGCTTTGGCAACATATAAGCATAATTACCCAGGTGCAAAAATAGTTAATGAAGATATATGTAAAGTAAATCCGAGAGAATTACGTCAATGGCTTGGTTTACAATCAGAAGAATTGACGGTAGTTATTGGTGGGCCACCTTGCCAAGGTTTCTCTAGAAATATTCCTGCGGGTTGTCGTAGTCTTGATGAGTCTCGCAATCAACTTTACAAAACTTTTTTAGAGTTTGTAGAAGAGTTTCGACCGATTTATGTAGTAATGGAAAATGTACCTGAAATCTTAAATGCTTATAAAGGTATAGTCAGGTATGAAATTACTAAGCAATTAGAGTCATTCGGTTATAAAGTTGCTTCCGCTTCATTGAATGCAGCACATTATGGAATACCCCAAACAAGAACGAGAGCTTTTTTTATTGCCAGCTTAGATAAAACACCTTGTTTTCCTAAACCTACGCATTCAGAAGAAAAATCTACGAAGCAACTTAATTTATTTGACAATGGCATTTCTTCAATTGTTACAGTCAGAGATGCAATTGGAGATTTACCACCATTAGATGCAGGACAAGAATATAACGAAGATAATTATCCATCACAGGTAAATAGTATATATCAAGCTATGATGCGCTCTGAAAGTACAAAACTTGTAAATCACGTCGCTCGTGCTTTGAGTCCTGTTCAAATAGCAAGAGTTCGTGTTTTAAAAGAAGGGCAAGATGCAAAACATTTACCACCAGAACTGGCGCCTAAAAAACATTATAGCGGCGCCTATGGTAGATTATATTGGGATAAACCAGCAAGAACAATTACAAGATGGCTGTTTCATCCAGGTTCGGGTAGATTTTTCCATCCCACACAAGATAGAACTATAACAATACGCGAAGCAGCAAGGTTACATTCTTTTCCCGATAAATTTCATTTTTTAGGTACATATACAGAAATGTCATCTCAAATAGGAGAATCTGTACCTCCCCTTCTTGCTAAAGCTATAGCTATAGCTACGTGTTTAATTCAAGATTCTCATTAGGTGTATTATTATATGTAAACTAACGTCTAATTAACTCAACTTGATAACTATATCCATCATCAAGTTCTTATATTAATTACCGTTGTAATAATAAGTACTAAAGTTTAAGCATTTTGTACTGATTAAAACAAGTTATTATCAGCACACCTACAGCAAATCTCAGGTATATAAGGTATACATATAATACCCGAAATCTCGTTCTCACGTTACATGTAACGTCTCTACATGTATTTCATAATCTTTTAGACAGGGATTTGTATTATAAATTCGGCGCCTTTTCCAGGTGTAGAAATGCACTTCAAGCTACCATGATGTTTTTCTGTAATAATTTGGTAGCTAATAGCTAAACCCATCCCGGTACCTTTACCTACAAGTTTAGTTGTAAAAAATGGGTCAAAAATAGATTGTTGTATGTCAATGATTAGTATGTAATGGCGCCAATGCCACAAGAGCGTGTGGGCAGATTTTACGGATTAGGTATAATATCTTTCAATATCCAAGAGCCATTACTTTCTTCTGGAATTAGCTTTGCTTCCCAATTGGTGCTATAATCGATATTCCAAGGTTTGGCGATTGAATTCATTCTGTCAAGACCAAAAATATCTGCATTGGAATAGTGTTGTTTATTGTTGGCTTGGTTGAGCATTGCTGTAAAAAATTGTTCAACGGCGCCATGTCCTCTATTTACTCCAGGAATATCAGGAAACTGTGTATAAAAGGGAAAGTCTATTATAAAAGATTCGTCGGCAGTTCTAGCGCGGTCTTGGGCGCCAAACCCACTACCGTAAAAAGCCCAAGACCAGCGTGAATTATCACTAAAATTAGTTGTTTTATACTTATCGCCTCCTATTTCTAAATTACCTGGGTCTAAAGCAATAATTCGGTTAATACCTCCTGTAATATCAGCAGCTACAGATGATGCAACATAGCTACCAAAACTATGACCAATTAAATTAATATTTGGCGTAGTGATTCCAAATTGTTTTAGAATATTAGCAGTCCAAGTAGCAGCAGCGTCAATCCATGAAAGAGCAATTACAGGGTTTGGAATATTAAAATCTCCACGGTAATTTATTCCTGGAGAATAAGCTGCACTTCTCCAGTCCAAGACCAGTACTTGGTCATCAGGAGAAAAGCCATCAGCTGATGAAGCTAAATTTTTAATATCTGTTAGCTGGTCGAGAATATCTCCTTTGGGTAAATTCATTTGTAAACCATGAATAACTATCCACGTACTTTTGTTTGGGTCAAAAGTCTTGGAAATACCATCAGCCCACTGAATGCTAATATCATGTGATTCTATACCCAGTAAAGTGTTACCAGTGATAGTCCCTTGTAACTTTAGCCAAGGATTAAGGCTTTGGAATTCATCGTTTTTATCAAAACTAGCACCATTAAGCCGTAATGGATAATTTGTTATATTTAGGCTAGATTCGATATTAAGTGAGCTTGTACAATTCGTGAAATGATTATTGTGGTTGCTTAACATAGCTGCACCTTGTCTATATTATGATAATTACGCAACCGGGACATAAAAACTGTAGGGTGCGTGACGCTACGAAAAAAATTCAACGTAGTAATAAGACTTGTAGCAGTCACGCACCTATGTTATAAACGTCACGCACCTATTTATAATTGTCACGCGCTTTGACGATTAATATATTATTTGGTGCGTAACGCCTGATGATTATTCGTTTGCTCTCGGTGTTATTATAATCACGCGCTTTGACGATTAATATATTATTTGGTGCGTAACGCCTGATGATTATTCGTTTGCTCTCGGTGTTATTATAGCGTCACGCACCCTACATCTTTTGCGATTATCATCAGAAGTAAGTCGCTAGTATGAATCTCAAAAGCTTAGGGCAGTGATATACTTATCCTGTATGGCAGTTCCGTATCTTAATATCCCATCACTATGACCCTGGAGCAACGATTTTTTAGTCTCTCTCCGGATATATACTGTATTGTAGGTATGGAGGGTTTAATTATTCAGGTAAATCCGGCTTTCGAGAAAATATTAGGGTTTACTAAAGAAGAAGTGTTGGGACAATCGTATATTGGGTTTGTACATGAAGATTCGGCGCCTGCAACGGTTGAAGCACTTTTAACACTCGAACTTGGCTTTGCTGCTCGTTATCATAATCGTTACAAATGTAAAGATGGTTCCTACAAGTGGGTTGAATGGATTGTAGAGCCAGTTTTAGAAGAAGGGTTAATGTATGCAGTAGGGCGGGATTTTACAAACATTTATCAAGTGCTTGAAGAACGAGAGCGCTTTTTTTCCGTAGGCGCCGACCTTCTTTCTATTGGAACTTTTGACGGTTCCCTTACTTGGGTAAGTCCATCATGGGAGAAAACACTCGGTTGGACAACTGAGGAGTTGACGAGCCATCCCTGGGTTTATTTTGTCCACCCTGATGACCATGAAAAAACATTAAGTGCAGGTCAAGAACTTATTGCGGGAGTCGAGTTAGTATCGTTTGAAAACCGTTATCGTTGTAAAGACGGCAGTTATCGCTGGATAAGTTGGAGATCTCACCCATTTGTCTCGGAAGGATTAATTTACGGCGCCGGAATAGATGTTACCGAGCGTAAACTAGCTCAAAATGCAGCTGAAGAGCAGGGTCTTCTTTTTAAAGCTATTACCGATAACGCTTTTGTTGCTTTATTTATTATGGACGAACACCAGCACTGTGTGTTTATGAACCCTGCTGCTGAGGAACTTACTGGGTTTTCGTTGGATGAAGTACGAGGTCGGGCACTACACGATATTATTCATCATACTCGCCCTGATGTTAGCCATTACCCTCTCGAAGAATGTCCTATTGACCGCGCATTTCCAGAAAATAATCAGGAGCAAGGTGAGGAGGTGTTTATTCACAAGGATGGCCACTTCTACACTGTCGCTTACACTGCCAGCCCAATCCGTTCAGCGGATAAAATTCGTGGGACGGTCATGGAAGTTCAAGATATAAGTGTTCGTAAACGCGCCCTTGAAGAGTTAAAAGAAAGTGAAGAACGCTTCCGTACACTCGTGGAGCAAGTGCGCGACCACGCAATTTTCCGTACCGATATTGAAGGGCGCCCGACAACTTGGAACGAGGGTGTACGGCAAGTACTAGGCTTTGAGGAACACGAATTTATCAACCAAGAAATAACACCAATAATTTTTACCCCAGAAGACTTAGAGAAAAATGTCCCAAGCCTTGAATTGAAAGAAGCTAAGACAACAGGAAGTGCAAGCGATGACCGTTGGATGCGACACAAAGACGGCACGCGGATTTGGATTTCGGGTATGACTTATGGGGTTTATAATGAGAAGGGAGAAATTAGCAGCTATGGTAAGGTTATGCGAGATATGACCAATGCCAAGCGGGCTGAGGAAGCACTAGAAAAAGAACAGGCACGCTTACGTGCTGTACTCGATAATATACCTGTCGCCGTTGTACTTGCTGAGGCGCCGTCCGGAAAAATTGTAATGGCGAACAAGCGTACAGAAGAAATTTTTCGCCATCCAGTATTTTATTCCAATGATTATAACTCCTACCATGAATGGGAAAGCTACCATGCGGACGGGCGAAGAACAGAAAGCCACGAGTATGCCCTTGCCAAAGTGTTTGCTACTGGTGAATCATACGAAAATGAGTATCATTATCAACGTGGCGACGGTACAAGAACATGGGTTCGCGTAATGGGGGCGCCTATAAAAGACCGCGACGGCAACGTGATAGCAGGAGTAGTTGCGATTACAGATATAGATGCAGAAAAGCAAGAGCAGGAGCGACGAGAGCAGCTTCTTGAAACTGAGCAGTCAGCTCGTGCTGAGGCAGAGAGGGTTGGAAGGATGAAAGACGAATTTTTGGCGACACTTTCGCACGAACTTCGCACACCGCTAAATGCCATACTTGGTTGGTCGCAAATCATCCGTAAAGGTAACATAGACGCAGCGAGAATGCAGCAAGGATTAGACACTATACAGCGTAATGTCCGCGCGCAGTCACAGCTTATCGAAGACCTTCTTGATATGAGCCGCATTACTTCCGGTAAAATACGGTTAAACGTGCAGCAAGTCGATATAAAAAGTGTTATCGAAGCAGCACTTGAGACAGTACGCTTGTCAGCAGAAGCCAAGGGAGTTCAACTACAAACAGTTTTTGATCAATTTATTGGTGTAATATCAGGAGACCCAGCGCGTTTACAGCAAATTATTTGGAATCTCCTTGCCAACGCGATTAAATTTACTCCTAGAAACGGGAAAGTGCAAATTGTTTTAGAGCGTGTAGACTCTCGTATGGAAATAAGCGTTATTGACACAGGGTTAGGTATAAAGCCTGAATTTTTACCGCACGTGTTCGAGCGATTTAGCCAAGCTGATGGGTCAATTACGCGAAAACATGGGGGGTTAGGACTTGGGTTATCTATTGTTCGAGGACTTACCGAACTGCACGGTGGTACAGTACGAGTAAAAAGTGATGGCGAAGGAATGGGTGCCACGTTTACAGTATCATTACCAGTTGCCGCAGTAATACCTAACGTAACAGAACAAAAGAAAGCGCATCGTGATATAGCTAATAGTAGCGAAGAGTTTGATGACTTCGAGCAATTAACACTTACTGGAATAAAAATTCTCGTAGTCGATGACGAACCCGATGCTCGCGAACTGATACGATATGTACTTGAAGATGCTCTAGCTAATGTTATTACCGCAGGTTCTGCACACGATGCACTTGAGTTAATGATGCAAGAGGCGCCGGATATACTTATTAGTGACATCGGTATGCCAGATGAAGACGGGTATGAATTTATCCGCAAAATACGCTCTCTACCTTCAGAAAAAGGTGGAAAAATACCTGCGGTTGCACTTACCGCTTACGCAAGAGCAGAAGACCGAAAACGCGCAATGATAGCAGGTTATCAAATGTATCTCACCAAACCCGTTGAACCATCGGAACTGCGAGCAGTTATATCAAGCCTTACAACTCTCATCCAAAAAAATTGATTGTAGCACAGGCATCATAAACTGTGAATAATTATATAACAAGGAGATATTGTAATTGCTCGTACTGAAGAGGGGCGCCTGGTGCTGGAGAAGTCAGAAACGATCAAGTTGCGGTTGAAGTCTCGGTTTTCGCAGTTGCCGAAAGATAGAAGTTTGGCTTTGGAATTGATTGCGGAACGCCGTGAAGAAGTGAAAAGGGAAGACGCTAAATGACGGTTATTCTCGATGCTTCGGCATTGCTGGCTTACTTGAACTCGGAGCCAGGAAGTAATGTTGTAGAAGCAACACCAAGTGAGTCGGTGATTTCGAGTGTGAACTGGGCTGAGGTGGTTCAGAAAGGACTTGCACTTCTGTGTGGTTATTGAGGGAATGCTGGATGATTTGCAGGCGTTGGGTTTGGTGGTAGAGCCGTTTACCTCCCTTGATGGTGAGGTGGCAGGACGGCTCTGGGAACAAACACGCAAATATGGGTTGTCTCTGGGAGACCGTGCGTGTTTGAGTTTAGGGTTGCGGTTGGGAGTTGTTGTTTTGACAAGCGACCGCGTATGGCTCAATCTCGATTTGGGGTTGGATATCCGTGCGGTGCGCTAACAATTTTTCGATATTTAAGGCGCCATACTAATCCACTAATAAGAATGTGAACCGTGGTTCACATTTTTAAGTACTGGAAGTACGGTAAACCGAACTAACCGAACATATTTTTAGATTGGCGCCAATGAAAATTGTTCCTTCATATACAGAACAAAATCAACCGATAGCTCGTCAAGGAATAAAACATTAGTATTTTAATTAACGTAGAATCTTTATGAAACTTAATATAAAGTTGATTACACTATCATTAGCGATTTCATTATTAGGAGCGGCCCCAATCTTTAACTTGACTTCAGGTATGCTTCCAGTTGTTGCTCAAAATCAACCTACAAGTACAAATACTAAATTTCAAACCTTTGTGGAAAAAGGGAGATATTCAATACAATATCCTCAAAACTGGTTTATCAGAAGAGAAAGCAAGGATTTATTATTTATTAGTAACCGTAAGATTCCAGTAGTGGGAGGAGGAGCCTTTCCAAATTATTTTATAAAAACTGATGTACAAATTGAGAATGGAAGTTTACAAGAGAAAATATCAACATTAGATTCTAATAGAGAACCTGGTGAGAGATTGGTTAAAAAACGGAATGTGAAAGTAGATGGAAAAAATGCTGTTAGACTTTGGTATAGCGGGGGTGAAACCGAAATGATACTTACCTTACTACCTTACAAGCAGACTAAAACCGTATCAATAGTATCTTTTTATACAACCAATAACGCAAAACTGGTGCCAACTCTAGAAAGAATACATTCTTCTTTTAAATCATTGAAGTAAAAATGTCGAGGCGCCAGTAAAGAGAGTAATTCTTCTACCCCGTCTATATAAATATGTTGAATACTAGGTTTGTTGGAATTCATAAGTTTATATTGTTATTTTGACGCAAAGAAACCAGGTTTCTATATTTTCAAAATGGCAACTGGTATATACTACTATAACTTGGGTATAATCCGCTTCATGCAAGGCATACTATTTAGGTATCTAAATTTTAAAATAGATGTATGAACATGTATAAATTTATATATCTATGAAATTAAAGTTAACTGTATTTATGATGCTCTCGCGTTCAGACCAAGTAACGGCAATTAAAGCTATCAGAAGAGAACGCGGTTCAGGGCGCCGGAGATGAAACCTCTAAAAATTTTATTCTTTTAATGTATCGTAGACAACTTGTATATTAAACACTGCTCCAACTCTAGTATGATACGCTCCTCAACAAAAAGCATTGCCGTAATTCAAGCTTTATTCCGATGTATCTCAGCAAGCAAAATTTATATTATGTGGACATGAAAGCAAACAGCGTGCTTCGCTGCTTTTCTTTCACATCTAACAAATATACTTAACGGAGATAAAGTAATGAGTAACGAAATTAATGCAGTTGAATTATCTAATGATGAGCTTGATACTGTAGCTGGTGGTTTAGCGATTAGCTTAGGTGATATCGGTGGGTTTACGTCGGATGCATCTAACACCTTTTCACAAAAAAATTTAACTGTAGGACAACAAACCTTTGCTGGCCCCGGTGGTAGCTTCACAGGTTCTGTAACTAACCTACAAGAAATTATCAGTACTGCTGGTCAAGCAATTGCTGCCAAGTAATTAAAGTCTTCAACCCCCAATCATTTCGGTATAATTTTGCACGGCGCCTATCTTAATGTAGATATCGGCGCCGTTTTTTACTAGCTTTAATCTTGCGGTGTTTCTTCCAAAGCTTGTTCAAGTGCTATTGCCTTTTGCTTATCAGCTTTTTCGGCTTTATTATTTCCTAACTTGCTATATACTTGACTTCGCAATGCATAAGCGTCATGTAGTTGAGGTTCAAGTTGTATAGCTTTATTTGCATCAGCTAAGGCGCCTTTATAGTCTTTTAGCTGAATATATATATAACCACGATTAATATAATTCCAGTAGCTCTTAGGATTAAGTTTAATAACTTGATTATAATCGGCAATGGCGCCAAAATAATCGCGTAACTTTGTTCTAGCTTCTGCCCGTTGATAGTATACTATATGAGGTTTATGATTTAGCTTTAGTAAATAATCATAGTCTTGTATTTCAGCTTTGATATTACCAAGCTGAGAATTTAAGGAAGCACGAATAAAACGGTGTTTAGTATCATTAGGTTGTAATCGCACAATTTGATTGTAGTCTGTTAAGGCGCCTTTATGGTGTCGCATGACTTTAAATGCTCTCGCACGTTTAATATATGTATCTACATCATTGGGATTTTGTTGTAATATTGCTGTTGCTTTTTGAATTTCATGCTTCTGCATACTGAGAAAACGTTCGCGTCGCTGTTGCGGTTTCTCTAATATATGCGGAATTTCACTTAAGAAACTAATTGCACGTGGTGATATTGCGTATAGAGAACCTGTTAATGCCCCAAGGAGACTACCGCAGTAAAGAACAATTAAAGAAATTCGCGTTATCCATTTACCTTGTGATTCATTATAACGTCTAATTATATCTTTAACTAAAAAATTTCTGCTAGCAGCAGGTAAGTTATTATACCCAAATTGTTTAAAATATATATAAACATTATTAATTAGATTATCTTGATTACTAGGTTTACTCTGTTTAAGAAGTCGCTGTAATTTAGAATTAGCTTTAGCCGCGCGGAAGCTTTGTGGTATACTAAAAGCTGTTAATAGTATAAATATAAATAATATAGGTTGAGAAATAGAAAGGCGAGCTAGTACAAATAAGCCAAATAGTTGAAATAAAACATCGCTATAAGCAAAACGTGAAAATAAAAGTAAGTTTGCTATTTTACCACCATCAAGCGGGTAAATAGGCAATAAATTTATTAAATTTAAACCAATTAACATCCAAGCAGTGTCTTTTACCCAAACTACATCAATTGTATTACCAGAGATAAAAGCCAAAAATATTCCCAAAATTAAACCGGGCAAAGGGCCAGCGAGTAAAACCCAAACATTTTGAGTAAGTGTAGTATCATATTTCTGGCTTGCTGTTGCAACGGCGCCTAAAAAGGGTAAAAATAACATTGAAGTATCACGATAACCGCATAAATGCATGGCAATTAGGTGTCCAGCTTCGTGTAGCATTATCACCAGCACAAAAATTGCCAAGCGATGTATTTCAAACATGTGCATAAAAGATGCTACAAACAAACCAAAACTTATAAACAGCATCCAAGCACGAAATTTACCATCGACCAGTCCCTTATTCTGACTTTCTGTACGCTTAAACCCTTCAACCTCCAGTTCAACAGGAATATCAACCCGCATTTCAGGATTAGTTTTAGCTGCTAATAAGCGCTGGTTAATAATTTTTGTAACTTTATGTTTCCCATCAACCAATTTCTTAGCAACTTTCCATGCACCCTGTAATGTCAGACTATATTTTTTTTCCTCAACTAATCGTAGTTTCCCTGCTTTAAATAAATAATTTAAATGTTTATTGCTAAATTTTTCTAAAGCTATCGTAAATTTATCAGGGGATAAACCAATTGCAGGTTTTGCTATACTTACTTTTTCGACAGTATCTTGATGTAACTGCCATTGTACCAGAGTTTCTGGTGTGTAAGCATCTTGAATAGTAAAGTTAGGCGTTTCACCAATTACCCCATCAGCTTTACCATTCATTGTCAATAATAAACTACTGTCTTGAAAAAATGTATAAAATTCAATATCAAATAAATTAACAGCTTCAAGCGGATAACGAATTCCTACCTTTGCATACGACTTCAGCGATTGATTATACAACAGTATTTCTACCACTGTTGGTGGGTCAATTTGAAGCATGGGTTCTACTTGCACATAGCAACACGCTTTAAAACCCAATTCCTCTAGTTCAGAAATGGCGCCTTTAAATAATTGTTGAAGGTATAATGGTACTTGTTTACTATTGATAATTTCGTATTTAGGGCGCCGAAAAACAGACTTGAAAATAAACAAAAACGCTACTAAATAGTTGATAACAGCGAAAAGCACCAAAATAGCAATGGGGTAGAGAATATATTGCATAGCAATGTTATAGAGCAAACTATGCTTAGTATTCCCAGTTTTTCATGTTGGAGTTAGATTGAAATGTGCTTTTTAAGTTCTTCAGCAAATACACGTACTTTGAGAGGAATATAAGCACGGTTCGTTAGTTGGGTGAAAGAATTGGCGCCGTTATTATCGAGTCGTGGCGTAGCATTTCTTAATGCTCCAGTTATGAGTTTAGCAGCAAAGAACGCGGCGAATTTAATGTTGGCAAAAAGTCATGCACCGATGTTTCCTATTGATTTAGTTAAGAAAGATTTTCGCTATGTTATGCAAAGCGCGCGGGAAGTAGATGCTGTAATCCCTGTATCTACGGCTATTCACAATATTTATTTGGATGCAGCTGCGCTTGGGTATGGGGGTAATAATATTACAGGTGTTGCTCGGCTTTTATTTGATATTCTAGAGACCGAATATACCCAAATATATAGCTTTGTAATACATTAGCTGGTGCGTGGCGCTACGAGTCTTATAATTACATTGAAGTTTATTCATGGCGCCACACACCCTACTTGGGAATGTCGCTATTTTACGCATTTGGAGGCGCCAATAAAATCGGGTAGGGTGCGTGAAAGCTATTACTATCAATCAATGTAACGCAAAATACAGTGCTTTTACGCACCATTAATTACGTTAAGTAAGCGCCATTCCACCCTACTTGGTATTAAAACTTAATAATTTTAAATTTTTTTACATATTACCTACAAACTTTATATAGTCTTTACCAAAATATTATTGTTTGTACTGAGATAATTTAAACTGCGAAAAGTGCCGCCGGCAACAACCAAAAGAAATGGAAGAATGGCTTTTGCAGTTTGTTTAATAAATTAAAATTTATATAAATATGGGACAGGCAAGGATGCCCATCCCACAAAAGTGATTATTTCACAAGAGTGATTATTTAATTTTTGGGTTATTCGCTGTATGCTTCCATAGGGAGGCAAGAACAAACGAAGTTTCTATCACCGAATGCTGCGTCGATGCGACTGACGCTGACCCAGAATTTATTATCGCGTGTCCACGGCGCCGGATATGCAGCTTGTTCTCTGGTATATGGATGTGTCCAGTCACCAGAAATTAAACTTTCTGCGGTGTGGGGGGCATTTTTCAAGAGGTTGTCTTGAATATCCATTTTCCCAGATTCAATTTCGGCAATTTCTTGGCGAATGGAAATTAATGCATCACAGAAACGGTCGAGTTCCTCTTTTGATTCGCTTTCGGTTGGTTCCACCATAATAGTACCAGCGACGGGCCATGATACGGTGGGTGCATGGAAACCGTAGTCCATCAAGCGTTTTGCTACGTCATCGATGTCGATATTGGCAGATTTTTTCAACGCGCGCAAATCTAAGATACACTCGTGGGCGACATAACCGTTACTACCTTTGTAAAGTACTGGGTAGTGGTTTTCTAACCGTTTAGCGATGTAGTTGGCGTTGAGAATTGCAATTTTGGTAGCTTCGGTTAAACCTTTGGCGCCCATCATTACAATATACATCCAAGAAATTACTAGGATGCTGGCACTTCCCCAAGGTGCAGCAGAAACGGCGCCTATCGATTTTTGATTATCAGATATATCAACAACAGCGTGTCCTGGGAGGAAAGGGACTAGGTGTGAAGCAACACCAATGGGACCCATGCCGGGGCCACCACCACCATGAGGTATGCAGAAGGTTTTGTGGAGGTTTAAGTGGCAAACGTCGGCGCCTATATCTCCAGGACGGCAAAGTCCGACTTGAGCGTTCATGTTGGCGCCGTCCATATATACCTGTCCACCATGAGAATGAACGATGGTACAAATGTCTTTGATGGCTTCTTCAAATACACCGTGGGTAGATGGGTATGTCACCATCAACGCTGAAAGGTTGTTACTGTGCTTTTCGGCTTTTGCTTTCAGATCGGCAACATCAATATTACCGTCTTTATCGCAAGCAACACCTACTACTTTCATCCCACACATTACTGCACTTGCTGGGTTGGTTCCATGTGCAGACTCTGGAATTAAACAAATATTACGATGACCTTCGTTGCGTGATTCGTGATACTGACGAATTACTAAAAGTCCCGCATATTCACCTTGTGAACCAGCGTTTGGTTGAAGAGATATTCCAGCAAAACCAGTAATTTCAGCTAACCACTCTTCAAGCTGTTCAAATAAAACTTGATACCCGCGCGTTTGTGATTTTGGCGCAAATGGGTGAATGTTACCAAACTCTGCCCAAGTTACAGGTATCATTTCCGCTGTTGCGTTTAGCTTCATTGTACATGAACCTAAAGGAATCATTGATGTTGTTAATGATAAATCTTTGGTTTCAAGTTTATGAATATAACGCAGTAACTCAGTTTCGGAATGATAGCGGTTGAAAACTGGGTGGGTTAGGTAGGGAGTACGGGAGAAAGTGGGTGTGGGGGTGTGGGGGAGAGGTATAGAACCTCCGAAAATTTCTAGTAAATCTATTAAATCAGCTTCAGTGGTTGTTTCATCAAGGGAAATACCTACTGCTGTATCATCGTAAATTCTCAAGTTGATTTTTTTGGCTTCGCTTCTATTTAAAATATCTTCTAACTTTTGGTTTCCTAGTTCAACCTTTAATGTGTCAAAGACGTTTTCAGAAGCTATTTTATAACCTAATTGCTTGAGTGCTTGAGCTAGTGTTAAGGTTTTTTGATGGATATCTAAGGCAATTTGTCTTAATCCATCGGTGCCATGATACACAGCATACATTCCAGCGATAACAGCTAGTAAAACTTGTGCTGTACAAATATTGCTAGTAGCTTTATCGCGACGAATGTGTTGTTCGCGCGTTTGTAATGCTAAACGTAATGCAGTGTTACCACGAGCATCTTTCGATACTCCAACAATTCTTCCAGGGACTTGTCGCTTATATTCTTCTTTAGTAGCAAAATATGCTGCGTGTGGACCACCATAGCCAAGGGGAACTCCGAAACGTTGTGTGCTACCTACAACGATATCGGCGCCAAATTCTCCTGGAGGTGTTAGTAAACACAAGCTCATAATATCAGCGGCAACCGTAACGAGGGCGCCTTTTTTATGTGCTTGCTGACAAAAGGTACTGTAATCGTAAATTGTGCCGTCGCTAGCAGGATATTGTAAAACGGCGCCGAATATAGCTTGGTCGAAATCAAAAGTACGATGGTCTCCAATAACGATTTCGATACCCAAGGGTCTGGCACGTGTCTGTAACACGTCGATTGTTTGGGGATGGCAATCTTGGGAGACAAAGAAAGTATTTGCCTTGTTTTTACAAATACCATAACTCATACTCATTGCTTCGGCAGCAGCAGTACCCTCATCGAGTAGCGAAGCATTGGCTATTTCCAAACCAGTGAGGTCAATAATCATTGTTTGGAAATTTAACAGTGCTTCGAGGCGCCCTTGAGCAATTTCAGGCTGGTAAGGAGTGTAAGCTGTATACCAACCAGGATTTTCGAGAATATTACGTAAAATTACAGGAGGAGTAATGCAATTAGAATACCCCATACCGATATACGAACGGTAAACCTGATTTTGCGAAGCTATTTCCTTCAACTGAGCCAAAGCAGCATATTCGCTTTTAGCTTCAGAAAGATTAAGCTCCCTTTTAAGTTGAATTGCTTGCGGTACACTTTTATCAATCAGTTCATTTAAACTAGAAAGTTCCATAACTTCCAGCATATGACGAACCTGACCATCAGACAGTCCAATGTGTCGAACTTGAAAATTGTTCGATTGACTCTTTTCGCGCAGCGGTAGATTGCTTGACTTAGGCTGTGGAGCAGAAATTACCACAATATGGTCTCCAGACGTGACTATTTAATATTTTGCAACATCTATATTTGTAACGTCATATATTTGTAACGTCATATATTTTTTCTTCGGGTGTGTGACGCCACGAAAAAACGTCAGCGTAATAAAAAAAACTAATAGCGTCACGCACCGGCTATATGATTAACGTCAAGGCGCCTAGTCTCCAAAATTAATCACACAGACAATTAAGATGATGCGTGACGCTCCAGCTAAGGCTATATGATTAACGTCAAGGCGCCTAGAAGGCACCTAATAAGATGGTGCGTGAAGGCTACTGGTTCTTAGTTTACCAAGAAGATTTTTCGTAGCCTTCACGCACCCTACCTTATATCTTGCACCATTCGCAACAAGCCAAAAAAAAACCGGGTTTCTGTACGAGAGATTAAGCTTATAAGAGCGCAGTTTGTCGCAAGAAACCCGGTTTCTAGGCAAGGTGCAAGATGTCAGCTACTCTCCTTCTACCTGTGCGCGGTATTCGTCTGCTGTCATTGCGTCTTCGACTTCGCTTTCGTCGTCAACACGAATTTTTAACAGCCAGCTTTCTCCATAGGGGTCATCGCCTATTTGCTCCGGCGCCTCAATTAAAGCATCATTACGTTCGAGAACAGTGCCAGTAATGGGTGCATTGAGGTCTTCCACGGCTTTTACAGACTCAACAGTACCAAAGCTGTCACCCTTAGTAACAGTCTCTCCAACGTCTGGCAGTTCCAAAAATACAATGTCCCCTAACTGGTCAACAGCAAATGCCGTAATACCAACAGTGGCAATATCTCCATCTAGCCTCACATACTCGTGAGTGTCCAAGTATCTCAAATTTTCAGGGTATTCAAAGCCCATATGAAATTAATTCCTCTAACAAATTGCAGCAGTGGGAAAAAATATGAGTAGGGTGCGTGACGCTATAAAAATTTTAGAACGAAGCTAATTATCTAATAGCGTCACGCACCTTACTAGGTCAATCGTGATTTTGAACGATAAAAGGGACGTTTGACAACAACTGCGGGATAAGTTTTACCACGAATATCTACATTTAGGGTTTGACCGATTGAAGATAACTCAGTGGGAACGTATGCTAGAGCGATGGGATAGCCAAGTGTGGGTGATAAAGTACCGCTTGTAATTTCCCCAACTATTTTACCTTCAGATAATACTTGGTAAGCATGACGCGCGATATTACGTCCCTGCATTTGTAACCCTACCAGGCGCCGTTTTACACCTTCTGCTTTTTGCTGTTCTAATACCGAACGTCCAATAAAATCACCTTTTGTATCTAAATGAACTAGCCACCCTAACCCAGCTTCTAAGGGTGTAGTTGTATCATCTATATCTTGTCCATACAGTGCCATTGCCGCTTCAAGACGTAGAGTATCACGGGCACCAAGTCCACAAGGAGCGACGCCAGCTTGAATTAAATTTTGCCATAATTGGGCGCCGACATCAGGGTCAAGCATAATTTCAAACCCATCTTCACCCGTGTAACCAGTTCGGGCAATAAAAGCAGGTTGGTCTAAAATATTAGCTTCAATATGTCCAAAAGCTTTAATAGGGGAAAGGTCTTGATTCACAAAAGGTTGTAACAAAGCAACACTCGATGGGCCTTGAAGCGCAATCAGAACTTTTTGAGACGATACGTCTTGGAATTTTATGTGATTCGTATCAAGATTGTTTAGTAACCATTCTTTGTCTTTAGCACAGGTAGCAGCGTTAACAATTAATACTCCTTGTTGTTCTCCCGTAGTAGTTTCACCTTGGTAGTAAAAAATAATGTCATCGATGATACCACCTTGAGGATTCAACAACACACTATACTGCGCTTGACCAGATTGGAGACGGCTAAAATCGGAAGGCGCCAGTTTTTGTAGCTGTGAGACTAAATCTTTACCTTGGAGAGTAAACTTACCCATATGGGATATATCAAAAATGCCCGCCTTATTTCTAACCGCTTCATGTTCAGCAGTAATACCACTAAACTGTACAGGCATATCCCAACCACCAAAACCAGTAAACCTAGCTTTGAGTTCCTGGGCAAAAGCATACAACGGAGTACGCGCGAGAATTTCGAGGTCTTCTTTTGGATTAGACACGGGTAATTTTACTTATAGTAGATCAATATCTTCTATATATCCTACGAGATACCATAACAAAGCAATTTCCAATGAGAGAAGAAAATGGAGCCGATTTATCGAGTCGCACGCACGGCACCCCTAATTGCTCACTATTGTTTGGGTATGTTGGGCTTGCATTTAGCTGGTCTTGGCTATGTTGGGGGTTGTCTGCGCTATCTCAAGGTTTTAGTAGTGCCCTATCACATGCACTTCAATTTATCGCGACATTTGGACCAGCAATTGCAGCTATGGTTCTAACTGCTAGTCATGAAGGTAAACCTGGAGTTCAACAATTACTTAGGAAGATGACTCGCTGGCGCGTAAGTTTTTCATGGTATGCGATTGCGGTCGGACTCCCAGCTGTCGTGTTACTGCTGGCGCTATTGTTGCATATGGCTTTAGGAGGTACTTTATTACTAAACCCAGTGGTAAAAAGGTGGTGGCTTGTCCCAGCTAATTTTCTATTGATACTTGTGCTGGGCGGTCCACTGGGTGAAGAATTGGGATGGCGTGGGTTTGCTTTTCCTCTTCTATATACAAAATTCAGCCTATTTCAATCCAGCCTAATAGTCGGAATCGTTTGGGCAGTGTGGCATGTACCGTTATTTTTAATTCCTAATACAGTTCAAAGACAATTACCGTTTGCATTGTTCGTTATCAGTATAATAATATTGTCATTCCTGTATTCATGGTTATATAACAATACGAATCAGAGTGTACTGCTGGCTATCTTATTTCATACTGCAATTAATAGCTGGCCAACAGTTATTCCAATTCTTCCTACCTCAGCAGGCAGCTTGCGTCCTTACATCATTTCCATCGTTTTGCTAGGTGCAATTAGTCTCATGATTCTAATCAGAGAATCAGATAAAGCAAACAATCGTGACCAACAGTATTGAACTATTTTAAAGGCGCCATGCTGGGATGGAGTAATAAAAATTTGGGAAATAGAAACAGGAAAGTGTATTAAAACTTTAAAAGATAGGCTTTATGAGGATATGAACATTACAGGTATAAAAGGCTTAACGGAAGCAGAAAAAACTACTCTTAAAGCATTAGGTGCAGTAGAATATATTGAGACGGGCAAAAATGCCCATCCCACAAGAGATTTTTAGTTAAAGCCAAAAACATCCAAAAGTGTCCAATTATAATAGTTTGCCAAACTAATTGTAAAAATTGCGGCGCCAACAGCAGCAATTTTCAAAGCTGTTGGTTGCTGTGCATGAAGTTAAGCTAACAATTCATCTACAGAAATATTAAACCCTATCAAAACCTTCTGTGTACAAGCAACTTGACCGGATGTAAACATTAAACCTTGATTTTCGGTGATTATCATTACCCATTTACTTTCAGGGTAAACTAACCAAACTTCTTCTCCACCAGATTCTAAATATTCCTGCGCTTTTAATAAAACTTCTTCTGGAATGTCTGTAGGTGAGACAATTTCAGCACATAAAGGAAAACTTTGAGGTAAAGTCGGAACGTTTCCATATTTAGTAACGAGGTCAGGTGTAAGATAAGCTACATCTGGAGAGCGTCCTTGTTTTTTAGTACGGCAAGGGACATCTGTATAAACTTCTCCCCCTTGTCTGCTAGACTCTTTATAATCTTGCCAGCAGCTACCAAGACGTAACTGAATTTTTCCGTGTCTTAGCGTCATACCCTCTTTTTCTATAAGTTGACCATCTACGCATTCTGTTTTATCATGAGGATTGGTCATAAAATCCTCTAAAGAAAAATATTCAGGCTTAATAACAGTTACCATAGTGTACGCTTCCTCATGTAATCACATGACTTAATTATTGACTATATTATCGGGCATCACAAACGAAGCCTTATTTTGGAAGCAATGCATAAAATCACGGTGCCAAATTATAGAGACGCTCACACGTAACGTCTCTACCATGTACGGGTAGTTAATCGAACATTATATAACGAATCAACCAATCCAAATGTGAACCAATGGTTCACATTATTGAAATAGCTAACATAAAGTTTGGCGCCGATAGTTCAAAGCTACAAATAGAGAGAATTAATATACAAACCAACAAGGATAGTACTTCATCTCGCGTTTTAACCAAATTATTTGGGCTTATTATTCCCCCTTGAAGCATCGAACTATCACTCACATTAAAAACTCTCTTATCTCCCATATCAACCACGCTTTATCAGCTTGTGATAAATAGGTGCCAAAGTAATAATGGTGTTTACGATGAGTTAGTCGGCAAGTATTTAGCGTTTTAAAGCCGAATATATCTATACGTTCAATTTTACTGTTTGTACCAGATATTTGATGCAAACGCATACCGAAAAAAATGCTATTAATTGTAAAATATTTTTGGGTAATATATAAGTTAGTATGAATGAATGGGTAAACTAAGCCCATAATTGGAAACCATAAATTTGGTAATAATATTTGAAGGTATAGAAATACTACGCCAACAATACCTACCACTAATAATAAATAGTTAAATACTAAATATTCAAAAGCTAATGTCCACAAGCTTACAAATATAATTCCAAATATAATAGAGTATAATAATCCAAAGCGATATTTGTGCTTCAAAACGGCAGCAGGTATATCAATAATTAATGTATTTTCGTTGTTTTTGATAGAAATAGAAGTGTTTTTTGGGCGCCGAGGTTTTGTTGTGGAGTAATTTTTTAGTGCTGAGGTACCGTTTAATACAGCGGTAGCTTCTTGTGTTGATGGAAATCTATTGCTGCTGACTGGTTCGAGCATTTTATCTAGCCAGTTAGCAAAATGATTTGTGATGTTTGTATGAGAACGAAAATCTATTTTGAGTTGAGACTGCGGTAAGTCTGCGGGTGACTTTTGGGTTAATAAAAATAGTAGTGTACTTCCTAACCCGTATAAATCTGTAGCTGGTACTGCACTAGCGCGAAACTGCTCTGGTGCCATATAACCCAAAGTCCCTACAATAGTACTGCCACCAGCGATAGTATTGTGGTAAGTTTCTGCGACTGCACCAAAGTCTACTAAAAAGATTTTGCCATCATCACTACGAATGATGTTTTGGGGTTTTATATCGCGATGAATTACGGGTGGCACTAAAGAGTGTAAGTAAGTTAAAATTTCTAAAATTGAAACAGCTATTTCTCGAACTTCATCTTCTGAAGGACACCAACCAGCTTCTATAAGTTCGGCAAGCGATTTACCAGGCGCCAGTTGCTGTACTATATAAAATGATTTGTCTAATTGTGTGTCGATTTGAAAATAACCATAGTAAGAAGGAATTGCTGGATGGTTAAGCTGTGCCAAAGTTTTCGCTTCGCGTTCAAACAGTTCCATCTTTTTCCAGTCCTTCATTTTACGTAGCGACAATACTTTGAGAGCAACATGTTTATCACATTCGATATCTAACGCTGAGTATGTAATACCAATTCCACCTTGTCCTAATATACTGAGAATTTTGTAACGTTGAGCAATAATTTCACTTTGGCGCAATATTTCCATTGTTGCTTACTCCTTAGCACCGTTTTGTTTTAGAAGTTGTGTGAATTTTGTATTTTCAGTATGTTTATATTCATTATTCATTTGAGCCAAAGCAAGCGGTGTTTTTCCTTGGTTATCTTTCACATTAATGTCGGCGCCATGCTTAAGTAAAATTTCTGCAATATGGTAAGCATGATAATCATAAGATTTTTTTGAAATTATGTGTAATGGAGTTTGTCCATAAACATCTTTCGCATTAATATCGGCGCCTATATTGAGTAAATATTTAATCGTGCTTTCAGCCAGATAAAAATTTTCTCTATAAGTCACAGTTATATGTAGTGCAGTTTTACCTTCGTTATCTTTTGCATTGATATCGGCACCATTCTTAACTAGTAACGATACCATATCTCGGAAATTGCTAATACTGTAACGCTCACTAATCAGATGCAATGGAGTATCTCCATAATTATCTCTCGTATTAACATTAGCACCGCGTGAAATCAAAAGTTCCACACCAAAGTAGTTATTTTTTATCGCTGCACAGGCAATAAGAAGTGAATTATCAAGATTATAACGATTTATTGTTCCAAAATCAGACATAATTACATTTGGTGTTTCAAAATCAGATACAACTGCATTTGGCTTATTCGTTTGGTCTAAATAACTACGGATAGCTAATGTGTTACTACATATACTTGCTGGTGGTGTAAATCCTAAAACATCTAAAAGTGCCCATTTATAATAGTTCGCTAAACTGATGGTTAAAATTGCGGCGCTGACAGCAGCAATTTTCAAAGCTGTATTTTTTCTAGGATGTTTGTTTTGTGTATTGGTTAAAATATGCAAACTATTTAGCTTGTCGAAAGCAGATTGTGCAGATGTAAAGCGTTCATTGCTATCTGGTTCTAACATTTTTTCTAACCAGTCAGCAAATGCTTCAGATATTTCTATACGCGAGCGAAAGTCTATTTTGAGTTCATCGGTTGGTAAGTCAGCAGGAGAGCGATGCGTAAGTAAAAACAATAACGTTGCCCCCAAGCCATATAAATCGGTTGCAGGAACAGCTTGACCACGGAATTGCTCTGGCGCCATATATCCATAAGTGCCAACTACAGTACTTCCACGCATAAATGTTGTGTAATATGTGTTTGTTACTGCCCCAAAATCTACTAAAAAGATTTGCGGCTGTTGATGCCCGTCTATATTTAGAATAATATTTTCAGGCTTGATATCACGATGTATGACTGGGGGTTGCTGTGCATGGAGATAAACTAAAATTTCCAAAATCTTTGCTGCAATTAATTTAACTTCGTCTTCTGAAGTTCGATAACCATCAGCAACCAAAGCTGCCAGAGACTTTCCTGGCGCCAACTGTTGTGCAATATAAAACGAACGGTCGGTATCTGTATCAGTATGGAAATATTCAACATATTTTGGAATACCTAGAAAATCAAGCTGTGCTAAAACATTTGCTTCGCGTTCAAATAAACTAAGCATTTTCCAGTCGGTCATTCGGTGGAGCGATAAAGCTTTAATTGCAACTTTTTCACCATCTAGAGTTTGGGCAAGGTACGTTATCCCACTTCCACCTTCCCCTAATATATCGAGAATGCGGTAGCGTTGTACTAAAATCTCCCCAGTTTGCAACAATTCCATGCAGCTATTTACTTTCAACAGAGTTTTTTATTTACTACACCTCCTCTCAATAGAATTTCGGAAATCTCCAAGCTAAAATTATTTTATTCCCTTGGTAAGAACTGCCTTATACTATCTGGCAACCACTGATCGAGTAAGCGCTCAATATTCCGGTTATTTTTTTGATACAGAACACCAACATAAATAATAAATATTCCCAACACAGTTAGAGCAAATGGGAATAGAATAGAATCTTTAAAAATTGTATAGGCAAGGTGGCTTAAATATCCAAATACGCCCATTGAACCGAATACAATAAACACTTTTCTTCGCAAAATTATCGACAGTAAAATTAAACCTAAATTAATTAAGCAATAAATAAATTTTTGGATTTCCTTACTATCTCCCATTAAAGTTATACCAAACCAAAAAGCTAATAAACCAAATAAGTACAACCAGAATGCAAAATCTCCATTGCGTCTCTTTGTGCGAATATTAACTAAATAAGCAACTATTAAATTAGCAATACCAAATTACATACAAACTAGCAACATTTGATTCCAGTCGTATTCATTTTTCCCAAACTGTCAATAAAACAACATTCACATATTTTAGCCATCGTCAAAAGCAATTGTGTAGTCTTTCTGAAACTCAATAAGTCGTGGCGCCTTCTGCAATGCAATTAGGTCGCTCTCGTTGCCCCCGGTTTGCTGCATCGGGTAAACTTGTTTGGAGCAGTTTCTGCTTACTATCTTGTGGGGTAGGCATCCTTGCCCGCCATTTCCAAAAGGTTATAACTGCAAAGCTTTTAGGAACCTGCACCAGTTGAAGCGATAAGAAAAGATGCAACCTGATGAGAAAGAATATATGCAAGAACGATTTCACAGCGCCATTAATTAATTAGTTCATCCAGCGCGGTACTCGTAGGCGCCTATATCATTACCTTGACCTTGAGAACGAGTAACGCCATCCTTATCTTTGTTTGCGTAGGCGCCGATTGCAAGAAAACCCGCATCAATAGATGGTGAAGAGGCTAATAAATGAAAGTCATTTCCATTCGGATTGACGAATTGAGCATCTCCAGTAATATTGTTATTACTTTGTAAGTTGGTCAATGTTCCCTGAGTTTGGTAAAGTTCTTTAAAGCCATTGGTGAATAAATTATTGCTTAGAGTAACGTTGTCTGTATCACCAATAAATCCATTACGGTACGTGCTGTTAGCGAAAATATTATTTCGGATTGTAATATTACTCGCTTTCTTACCACCATAATAGTCTATGCCAGCAATATTAAAGGCTTGAACGTTGTTAAAGAAAGTATTGTGCAGAATTTCAACATCGCGCACATTTGAGTTAATGGCAATTCCGCTGCCACCATTAACACCTAGTTTTCCATTACCATAAACTACGTTATTGTAAACGCGGATATCATATACATCTCCTTGTCCTGGAACTTCGTCTGCAATTGCAATTGCGTCTGCGGTGTTTGCATAAACAGTATTGTTGTAGACGCTAATATTGAACATCGTGGCACGGTTGCCATCAAGGTAAATCCCTGGACCACCGTTGTAACCTTGGGGTGTTCCAGATACTATAGCTTGAGCAGTGACAGTGTTACCGTGAACTGAGCCATTGCGAGAACCAACTTTGATATCGATACCTTCTCTTTTTCCTTCTTTCACAGTGTTATTGGCAACTTCAAATCCATTTACACCCCAAACGCTCAAAGATTCTTGAGTACCTTGGTCATTGCTTGTTTTCCAATTCCAGTTAGCTCGCTCTATAGTGTTGTTGAGAATCTTGATGTTAGAGTTAGTAACTTCAGCTTCACCTCCATCGTAGTAAGTATCAGGGAGAACGATGATTCCTGATGCACCTGTCTGGTAAGTGTAATTGTTTTGCACAATCATATTGTTGGCATCGCGCAGTGAAATACCAGCCCAAGAAGTATTTTCAATCCGAAATCCATCAATAGTCCAATAGCCTTTACCTGCCGATTGAATTACACCTTCTCTAAAACCACCTTTACTTGAATCTGGGTCACGCAAAGTAACGGCGCCATTAGCTTTGAGTGTAATATTACCAAGAGTAGAATCACCTGATTTACCAAGAGTAATTAACTCTGTGTAAACACCTGACTCCACTTGGATTGTGTCACCAGCTTTGATGGGAGAGTCCGATGATGTCGCATGATTAATACTTCTCCAAGGACTGTTCAAAGTACCAGAATTAGTGTCTAAACCGTTTGTTGCAACGTAGTAAGTCATTCCTGAAGAAGCAGAAGTCGCTAACGGATTCATTGCGTCAGGGGATGTTACTGAAACTCTTGTTGCTTGTGTCATAGGGTATAATCTAACTCACGTGTGTTGTTTTAAGAAGCCAGCCGCGTGCATGGATGGGAAATAGAAAGCGGACTAGCGCACTTAAAAATCAGGACTTCGGGCTTCGGAGGGCAAGCGTATTTTTCATCTCCAACGCTCACTATACTATGTACAAATTATTACTAATGAAAATACCTTCCATTGTTATTTTCAAGCCCGCTTATGACAGTTTGTAGATTGTAACCCTTGCCCAGTTGCCGATAATTTTTGATTGAGAATATATAAAACAAGTCTTACTCGATTCAAAGTAGAATAAGTTCTGCAATTTCAATAAGTTGAATAAGCGAATGAGGGTGGCGCCACTTTATTATTTAACTATTAATAAAAAACTTACAGGCGCCGTTTCGTTATTTGTTGGCTATAGCTTGTTCGAGTTCAAGTGGAATTTGAGCTTCAGTTGCCCCTAAGAACTGCGCTACCTGCTGCTCAATTTCTTGTTTGACAATTTGGCGATACTCGACAAAATGCTCAATTTGGGCACATACTGATAAATAACTACTTACACCTCCTGGATTGTAACGGCACATATTCCAAAGATTGAACCAGAACTTCCATCGAGTTTTGCGAAGGATACCCTGTCGCCAGCAGATAGTTAACAGGGCGCGAATTGTTATCCAATTTATCGGTTTTTTTGCTCGTTTCCCTTTATCAGGATATGTTGCCTCTCCAAGAATTCGGTAGTGGCGATAAGTACGTTCGAGAAACTTAGTAGGGTCATATAACTGCCAAAATGCTTCGACATATTCATGCCCGATGTCTTCTAAAGGGCGGGTAGGCACAAAGTTCATCAAAGTGGTTTGGTTGATATTGGCAGACTTACTACGAAGTCTTCCTTCCTTCTCTAAGCGATGCCAAAGTGCTGTGTCGGGTAATGCTTGCAGCATACTGAACAGTGCCGTGGGAATCGATGTTTGTTCGACAAATTGCACAATTCTCGCTCCTGCACCTGCTTTCTCGCCATCGAAACCAATAATGAAACCCGCCATAACTCTTAAACCAGAACGAGCAATCGCGTTTACTGCTTCACTCAAGGAATCCCTGGTATTTTGGTGCTTCTGAGTTAACGTTAAACTAGCTTCATCTGGTGTCTCAATCCCCAGAAACACAGAGCCAAAATTGCATTGCACCATCAAATCCATCAATTCCTGGTCGTTTGCCAAATCTACTGAGGCTTCCGTAGCGAAGGAAAAAGGATACTGATAATTTACCATCCAAGGTTTTAATTCCTTAAGGAACAGTTTAACGTTGCGTTTATTACCAATAAAATTATCATCTACCATAAAAATACTACGTCGCCAACCTAACTCATAAAGGCGTTCGAGTTCCTTAAGTAGTTGAAAAGGCGCCTTTGTACGGGGTTTTCGACCGTAGAGGACAATGATATCACAGAACTCGCACTGAAAAGGACAACCGCGAGAAAACTGCACCGACATTTCTGCATAGGCATCAAATTCCAGCAGGTCAAATCGAGGAACCGGGGTGTGGGTTACATCTGGTCTTTCCCCATTAGCACGAAAAATTCCAGATTTCTCACCTCTTGCTAGCGCTTCTACAAATAGAGGTAAAGTAATTTCCCCTTCATCTAGAATCAAATAATCTGCCCCAACATCTGTTACTTCATCAGGTAATGCAGTTGCATAGGGACCACCCACCGCTACAGATTTTCCCCTACGTTTAGCTTCCTTAATCTGGGCTAATAAATCATCTTTTTGCACAATCATCGCAGATAAAATCACCAAATCTGCCCAATCCCATTGTTCTTCAGTGACTTCGTTGACATTACGATCTACTAGCTTAAATTTCCATTCTTGGGGCAAAATTGCAGCCACAGTCACTAACCCCAGAGGTGGTAACATAGCTTTACGATCTAGCAAAGCTAGAGTTTTCTCAAAAGACCAAAAGCTTTTGGGAAAGCAAGGATACAAAAGTAAAACGTTCATTAGAACCTCTAAATAACTGCGCTTCCTTCTTGGGACATCGCTTATATCGAAAAACTTAGGTTAAATGCTTGAAAGGTACATTCCATATTTGGTGTTTCCTGTCAATGCCTAAATCCTACACGTTATAAATATAACAGAATAAGCGATGAGGCGCCGAATGTAATAGTAAACAGGCGCCAATCATTGTAAATCAGGAATCCTAGAAACCGGGTTTCTTTGTTGAAATTTGTAATACAAATAACCATTTTGCGAAGAAACCCGGTTTCTTAACGCTAATTATTGTCTATAAATTTTATAATATTCGGGTTTGATAACGGTTATCATAGTGTACGCTTCCTCATGTAATCACATAACCAGGACTTACGCATTTTAACGAAAAACTGTCCCAAGCGAGTGTAGCGAAGCGCGAAACGTAAAGCGGAGCTTTTCCCGTAGGGTAGAATCTCCGAGATACTTCGCTACACTCCGTTTCGCTCAGTATGACATTCTGGACTTTGCGTAAGTCCTGATAACTTAATTATTAACTATATTATTGGCATCAACAAACAAAGCTTTATTTTGGAGGCAATGGAAAAATCACGGTGCCGAATAGTAGAGACTAAACATGTAACGTCTCTACCACAAAGCTACAAATAGAGAGAATTAATATACAAGCTTTAGAGTGTCACTTTAGTCATAGTTGAAATCATGACTTTTGATACTTCCTGTTAAGGCTAGAAACTTTGAAAATTGTAACATAGCAGCAAATGTTATTTTTATTAATCAAATAAATTATTATGCAAAGCAATACTCCTTTAAATCCTACCCCACGTTTACAACAAGTTTTAGATTTAATAGACAAAGTTACTGAAGCACAAGGGTTAAGTGTTCCACAAATTGTGGACATAGAAAAATTACGTACTCTCCCAAGCGGCACTTTTGGCAGAACATGGGCAGACTTTCTTGACAAACATAATTTAAAACCTTTTACCACAGGTTCTCGTCGTAAACAATTACATGATGGCATTCACGTTATAACAGGTTATGGTACAGACCCTATCAGTGAAGCTGAAGTGCAGGCATTTTTATTAGGAGCTAAATTCCGACTAGCTAACGTATTACTTGGTTTAGGACTGTTGCGAGTAATTAATAAAAATATAAATTACAAGCAACAGTTTAGCTGGGATAGACTACAGCAAGCGTACAAACGTGGTCGTAATTCTAAATTTGACCCAGATACTTGGGAACCAGAGCAACTTTGGCAACTTCTAACTGCTGATGTTGTAGCTTTATTTAAAGTTTAACACTAGGTCGTAAAGGTATTTAGATTATAGTGGGTATCTATTGTTTGAGCTACTGCTGATAAGCCTTTCATGGCAGGACTTTTAGCAATTAAGTTAATTTGCTTACGAGTCCTACCACTTTACCTAATTCACTTCAAAAATTAAGGAGGGATGCTATAGTTTTAACTTATAGCATTCCAAAGCTGTTCTTCCGTCCAAGTCACGCCATCACTAAACTTAATTCTTTCTAGCCCGTAATTGGAGGTAGTGCTAAAAACTTGATTTTTGAGAACAAATACCCTCTTTTTCTATAAGTTGACAAAATTTTATTTTGCGTCAAGCACCATACCACGATAAAGAAAATCTAATTGTTGATTAGATGAGACTTGTTCGCGTATTGCTAGTATTTGGGAATGTTGGGGTGATAAGTGACAAACTGGGTCGGTGGCTGTGGAGTCTTGAGTTAATAGATATGCTTGACAGCGACATCCACCCCAGTCAATTTCTTTACGCTCACAATTTTGACATAATTCTGGCATCCATGCGGCGCCACGATAGGCATTCATTGCAGGAGAGTCATACCAAATATACTCTAAAGAGTGTTCGCGTGCGTTTGCAAATGTTAAATGTGGTATTGACATTGCTGCTTGGCAAGGTAAACCATCACCATTGGGAGCAATAATTAAAGTACGTTGTCCCCAACCTCCCATACATGGTTTTGGATATTTATCATAGTAATCTGGTATGACGTAAAGTATTCCCATTGGTATTTTACGCCGTCGTTGAGCCGCTTTTACTACTTGCTCTGCATGTTCTAATTGTTTGCGCGTTGGTAATAAGGCAGCACGATTTTTTAGTGCCCAACCGTAATATTGAGTGTTAGCTAATTCTATACGGTCAGCTTGTAGTGTTTCTGCTAATTCAATAATTTCTTCGATTCTATCTAAATTTTGGCGATGCAAAACTACATTTAATGTTAAAGGAAAACCAAGCTCTTTGACTAAACGTGCTGCTGCTATTTTTTGATGAAAAGAAGGTGTACCAGCAATATAATCTGATTCTGATGCGCGACTATCTTGTAAACTAATTTGAATATGGTCAAGTCCTAAAGAATGTAAAGTACTAGCACGTTCTTTAGTTAATAAAGTACCTGCGGTGACAAGGGTTGTATAAAGACCTAGGTTTGCAGCTGCTTCTACCAATATTTCTAAATCTTTTCGCAGTAATGGTTCTCCTCCTGTAAAACCAAGCTGTAATACACCTAGTTGTCGTGCTTGTTGAATTATACGTAACCAATCTTCTGTTGCTAGTTCGGTACGATACTTATCACTACTCCAGTTTAGCGGATTGGAACAGTAAGGGCACTGTAAGGGGCAGCGATAAGTTAGTTCAGCAACCAAACTAAATGGACGAGCTATGTTATCATCAAGGAGCATAGTAAAAAAATATTCTTCTGTAATTTAAACCTTATAGAGACGTTACGGTATGGTAGGGTGTGTGACGCCACGGAAAATTCCACGTTTCACAAAAAGACTAGTAGCGTCACGCACCGACATTTCTCCGTGGTGCGTCAAAGCAGATAATTTTTCGTTTTATTGAAGATTGTAACGGCTTTGACACACCCTACCAACATATTAAAATTAATGACATGGAGTACTAGTGGTTCATGTAATTAATTTTGGAGGTGTATCTTTTTACCACAGAGACTATTAGGGCATAGAGAAGAGAGTCAATAATATAAAAATCCTCGTTCTGTAATTTTGTTTAATAATTTTAATACATCGGGTTCAATATTGGGATGGGAGTATTCAATGCTTAATATACCAACAATATCACTAACAGTACGGCGCTCATCACACAATTGTAATATATCCCATGCAGTGTTATTTAATACTAAAGCTCCTTCGGGAAATAAAAGGAACTTTTGCTGCCGCACGTCATCCCAAAATAAACGGGCGCCTTTTACTAAAACTGGGCAACTATCTAAATTAATATTGCTCATTAAGGGACTCCCAAATATATTGTGTGATGGACATCCTTGTCCGTTCCATTATTCTTCTTGAAGTTGAGCTTTCATATTTAATACAACCTTAAAGATAAACTAAGTTGCTAATTCATCTATTGTAATACTAAACTTAATTTAAAGGGCGTGTTTCTCCTCTATCTATTGCTTCTAATTGACTCCATAACAAATCGCATTTGAATATTAACGCTTGTACTGCGCGTTCTTGCATGTCACGAGTACGACAGTTAGATATTACTAAGTTTAGGGCGTAACTTGCATCTTGAGGCGCCTGATGTAATCGTGTGCGAAAATAGTCAAAACCAGAGGGGTCTATCCATAAATAATGTTTTTCTAACGCTGCTAAACGTGTACGAATAGCATCGGGTCCAAATAACTCGGTTAGCGATGAAGCTACTGACTCTATCCAAGGTTTACTTTTACAAAAGTTTACATATGCATCAACGGCATAGCGAACACCTGGTAATGTATTTTGGTCATTTAATAGTTGTGTACGCGATAACCCTACAGCTTCACCTAATTTTAGCCAAGCTTCAATACCTCCAGTACCTTCTGTTGTTCCATCATGGTCAATAATACGACTAATCCAGTGGCGCCGAACTTCATGGTCAGGACAGTTTGATAAAATAGCAGCGTCTTTAAGTGGTATATTACGTTGATAGTAAAAGCGGTTTATTACCCAGCGTTGTACTTCTTCTTTTGTAAGTTCCCCTGCATTCATTCTTTGATGGAAAGGATGCAAATGATGGTAACGATGGTGTTGTTTACGTAGTTCAGCTTCAAATTCTGCGGCAGTCCGAGGTGTTTCGGTAGATTGGATGGTAAGCATAGTAGTTATAATTTAATAGTTAATCCGTCATAGCCAATTTCAACACCTGTATTCTCTACGGTTTGGCGTTCGGGTGAGTTTGATATGAGAATTGGATTGGTGTTATTTATATGAACAAAAATTTTGCGTGTAGTAATATTAGCTAGTTGAGATAAAGTACCATCATCACCTGATAAAGGTAAGTGTCCCATTTGCTGGGCTGTACGGGCGCCAATACCTAATTTGGGCAGTTCATCATTAGTCCAAAAAGTACCGTCGATTAATATACAATCGCTGTTTTCAAATCTTTTCCGCAAGTCTGTATTAAGGCTTCCCATACCAGGTGCATAAGTCAGAGTTGCATTTGTAGTTGTATCACGAATTGTTAACCCAATTCCCCAAACTTCTACTTCTGTTGATTGTATATACTTCGGCACCTTAGTAGATAAAGCAAAAGCTTCAACTTCTAATTCGTCAGTAAGTTGTATTATTTCTCCGGGAGTTATAGGCGCCCAGTTTACACCACAGTAATTTTGTAAAGTAGATAATATTCCATATCCACTGGTCAATGCGTGTTTTACTGTAGCAGTAGAATAAATATTGAGTGGCGCCGTTGACTCGCGTAATAAAATTAAACCTGTTGTATGGTCAATTTCTGCATCAGTCAGCAAAATACCAGCAAAAGGTAGTGAACGATTTCCAGAATGTAAATTAAAACATCCTTCTCCTCGCATTGCTTCTATTTGCTGACGTATATCAGGAGAAGCATTAATCAAAAACCAAGAACCATCTTCTTCAGATTGTACTGCAATAGAAGATTGAGTTAATGGTTTTGCAGTGCCATCGCGAACTGTCTCACATCCATTACAGTGACAATTCCACTGTGGATAACCACCCCCTGCTGCTGCACCCAAGATTCTAATTAACATATTTAACTCGCAGGTTCCAAACGGATTAATTTTCCATCTTGCTCATCAGTCAAAACATATAATAGTCCATCGGGTCCTTGACGTACATCTCGAACTCGCTGACCAATATTAATTAAATTTTGACTCGTTACATTTCCTTTTGCATCCAAATTAATATGGCGAACACTTTGTTCTACCAATTCTCCGGAAAATAAATCCCCTTGCCAATCTGGAACACGATTACTGTTATAAAATGCTAATCCAGAGGGAGCAGGAGATGGAGTCCAATAAGTTTTTGGGCCAACCATACCTGGACGAGAGCGTTCTTGCGTAATCTCACCTCCAGAATATTCGCGACTGTAAGTAACAATTGGCCAACCGTAATTTTTGCCTGCTTCGACTAAATTAAGCTCATCCCCTCCCCTAGCACCATGTTCGGTTGACCATACACGCTTCGACGCTGCATCAAATGTGAGTCCTTGGATATTACGGTGTCCATAGCTCCATACAGCTGGGTTAGCGTTGGCAGTATTTACAAAAGGATTATCTTTAGGAATTGAGCCATCGTCATTAAGTCGTAATATTTTACCTAAATGACTATTGCGGTTTTGCGCTTGTTTACGTATTAAGTCACCATTTAGTTGTAGAGGTGGATTACCTCCATCACCTATAGCTAACAACATGGTATTATCAGGCAACCAAGTAATACGCGAGCCGAAATGTTGTCCTCCAGACTTTGCTTGAGAAACTTCAAAAATAACTTTTACATCTTTTAATGATTTTCCATCAAAGACCGCACGTGCCATACGAGTTCGGTTAGCATCGTTAGTACCGTGGGAGTAAGTAAGATATATAAAACGGTTTTCTGCAAAGCGAGGATGAACGGAAACATCCATCAACCCCCCTTGGTTAACTGCGAATACTTCGGGTACTCCTGTAATGGGGGTTGGGTCAAGTACTCCGTTGCGAACTATTCTCAGGCGCCCTGGACGTTCTGTAATTAGTTGAGAACCATCTGGTAACCACGCTATACTCCAAGGACGCTCTAACCCTTGTAGTACAACTGACTGTTTTATTGATGTGGTAGAGGCGCCTGTATTTTGGGCAACTTGTGTTGTACTGGAGGAAGCTTGTGTAAATGAACACGCTGATGTTGCTATCATTGCGGTTCCCATCACAATAGATAAAGATACTTTTATTAAAGAATTAATTTTTACTTTCATGGTGAGTTCAGTGTAAAATTCGTGCATCATGTAGAGACGCGTAAAACATCGCGTCTCTAGCAAATTACGTTTTTAAAAACATGTTACTGCCAGTGGTTAATATAAGCAGTTACTTCCATACACAAATCAAACTCGTCAAAATCAGGTTCTTCCCAGTTTGTAGTAGGCTTCACTGGTTGACCAACGGAACGGCTTTCTTTTTTCAAAATTGGTGAAACAAAATTATGATTTTGGTTATTGCTGTTTTGCTGTTTTAAGTCTAAATTCATACCAACCCTCAGATAAAATAAGCTAATACACTTACTATAACTAGTTTGGTTTGTTAATATAAAAATTTTATTAAGATTAGATGAATTTTTTTTCATCTAAATATTGTGTAGGTGCCAAAGTTTACATTGATGATTTTGAGTAATGTAGGTTAAAATTCTATTTCGATTTCTGAACCGGACGGCACCTTATATACTCTGACTCCATCCTCTGCCCAATCTTCCTTAACCCAAATCTAAGTATATAGTTACAAATAACACAATTTAGTTAGATTTTTATACCTAAAAATAAACTAACTTTTAATAGTGACCATCGTTATTAAAAGATAAGGGCTTATCTTTTAATAACGATTTTACTCCTAACAGTAGCATAACCATAATAAAAACCTTGTAGAGACGTTACATGTAACGTCTCTACTATATAGGTTAAAATTCTATGTCGATTTCTGAACCGGACGGCGCCTTATATACTCTGACTTGGGTTAAAAGTTCGCCTAATGCTTTGACGTGAGTGATAACTCCGATGAGTTTATCTCGCTGTTGTAACGATTGGAGTATATTATATACAGTGTCAAGGGTTTCGGAGTCTAATGTGCCAAAACCTTCATCTAGGAATAAACTACCAAGTTCGGCGCCCATTGAAAGTTTTTCAGATAGTGCTAAAGCCATCGATAATGATGTGGCAAAGGTTTCTCCACCAGATAGCGTTTGGACTCTTCTAACTTCTCCCCCGTTCCAATCGTCTTTAACATAGTAATCCCCGTCTTTGATAGTTAAACTGTAACGAGATTGTGTTAGGTCTTGTAGTACGTTTGTGGCACGAGTTACTAGCTCTGTTTCTATATGCTCTAATATATATGACTGGAATTCATCGCCTTTTAGTTTAGTCGCCAGGGTTGTGTAAGTTTCTGCTTGTTTTTTAACATTTTGTATTTCTTGCTTTAGTTTTGCTGCTTGCTCACGCTTTGAAGCGAGACTTTGCATCCATACTTTTAAACTTGTCAGTTCATCGTTTGCGTGTTGATGCTTTTGTTCTGCTGTTTGTAGATTAGTTTTTAATGTGGTGAGAGTTGATTCCTCAATGGTACGGGCGCCTATTTGTGATTTTACTTCAGTAAAAAGCGTTTCTAATTTAACTTTATTATCAGTAAACTCATGGATTTGTTGTTGCCAGAGATTTTGTTGTTTTGCTTCGGTGACAGCATTTAGATATTCTGGCTCTGTGAAACCTGCGCTAACTAATGCTACTTGCCATTGAGTATCTTGGTTATCTCGCTCTTGTAATGCTTCTGAAGTTGCCTTTGTTGCTGAATTATCCTCGGTTTGACATTGGGTTAAAATTGTTTCAGATGTTTTATATGCTTGTTCGGCTGTTTGTATCTTTTGCTGTAATGTTTGTTTTTGTTTCTCAAGTTCTTTTTCTAGAACAGAAAATGATTTACCCCCACTGATATCATAGATTTTTTGATTGATTGTTTGTATCTGTTCCTGCTTAAGTTTGACTTGTTCGGTTGCCAGTTTATATTCATTCTGGGCTGTGGTATGATTTGATTGTGCTGTATTTAATGCTTGTTTAGATTCGCGCACCTCAACTGAGGCTTCTTTTTGGGCTGTTAGTGCTGCATTATATTGGGTATCATTTTCTTTGATTTGAGTAAGTTCTGCCTCTAAAGCTTCGACTTGCCAAGATTTTGATTCTATTATTGTACTAATTTCTTGTGTAGAATCGGCAAGGCTTTTTTGTTGAGATGCTACATTCTCGCTGTCTTCTTTGAGTTTATCTTCTAAGTTGTTGAGTTTGACTTCAGCTTGGGTAAGCGCTTTTCTGCGATATTATATGCTTTTTCGGCACTTTGCTTTTTCTCTAGTAACGGTTGAGTGTCAATTAAAGATGATAATTGTAGAGAGTGTAGATTATCTTCTTTATATATACCGTTACAAACAGGACAGTTATCACCGTCGTGTAATACCCCTCTTCTGTCACTCTCCGGGTATAATTAATACTGTAGTTAAAAGTAAAAACTCTACAACTGAGGTATAGCAATGGATGTAGAACTACAGATTCTAAAACATTTAGCTAGAGACGCACATTCCACA
>JAESFJ010000180.1_pt1 | contig 58103 bp, 54 predicted proteins | sample 9266161 | NCBI WGS metagenome assembly JAESFJ01 (sample SAMN14506165, study PRJNA617096) | algae metagenome | isolation source: Calothrix sp. FI2-JRJ7 and co-occurring heterotrophs from granitic desert soil | place: USA: Red Pass Lake area, Fort Irwin, California | collected 2000-06-01
AGCAGATCCACGAGCAGTTCAACATCACCATGGTCTACGTCACCCACGATCAGCTGGAGGCCTCCACCTTCGCCGACAAGATCGCGGTGATGTATGGCGGACAGATCGTCCAGTTCGGCACGCCGCGCGAGCTGTTCGAGCGCCCGGGGCACACCTTCGTCGGCTACTTTATCGGCAGCCCGGGCATGAACCTGATCGAGGTGCAGCGCTGCGAGGGCGGCGTGCGTTTTGCCGGGACGGTGTTGCCGCTCTCCGCCGCGCTCAACCAGCGCCTCGCCGAGCTGGACGGCAAGCGCCTGCAGGTGGGCATCCGTCCCGAGTTCGTACACGTCTGGGATGGCGCCTATGAAGACGCGCTGTGTGGACGAGTGCTGCATGTCGAGGATCTCGGCACCTACAAGATTCTCACCTTCGATCTCGACGGCCAGGTGCTCAAGGTGCGCCTGCAGGAGGATCAGCCGGTGCCGCGCGAGCAGGTCTACCTCAGCTTCCCGGCGCAGTGGCTGATGCTCTATGCCGACGACTACCTGGTGGAGGTGGCGCCATGAGGGTGCAGAACAACAAGGCCTGGTGGCTGGTACTGCCGGTGTTCCTGCTGGTGGCGTTCAGTGCCATCGTGCCGATGATGACCGTGGTGAACTACTCGGTGCAGGACATCTTCGATCCGTCCACGCGCTACTTCGTCGGCGTCGACTGGTATCGCCAGGTGCTGCAGGACCCGCGCCTGCACGACTCGCTGTTGCGCCAGTTCATCTTTTCCGCCTGCGTGCTGCTGATCCAGATCCCGCTGGGCATCGCCATTGCCTTGTGCATGCCGACACGCGGGCGTTGGGCGTCGCTGTGCCTGATCCTGATGGCCATTCCGCTGCTGATCCCGTGGAACGTGGTCGGTACCATCTGGCAGATCTTCGGCCGCGCCGACATCGGCCTGATGGGCTGGGCGCTGAACAAGCTGGGCATCAGCTACAACTATGCCTCCAACACCATGGACGCCTGGGTGACGGTGCTGATCATGGACGTCTGGCACTGGACCTCGCTGGTGGCGCTGCTGTGCTATTCCGGGCTGCGCGCCATTCCTGACGTCTATTACCAGGCGGCGCGCATCGACCGCGCGTCGAACTGGGCGGTGTTCCGCCATATCCAGCTGCCCAAGCTGAAAAGCGTGCTGCTGATCGCGGTGATGCTGCGCTTCATGGACAGTTTCATGATCTACACCGAGCCCTTCGTGCTCACCGGCGGCGGGCCGGGCAACGCCACCACCTTCCTCAGCCAGACCCTGACGCAAATGGCCATCGGCCAGTTCGATCTGGGCCCGGCCGCGGCGTTCTCGCTGGTGTACTTCCTGATCATCCTGCTGGTGTCCTGGTTGTTCTACACCGCCATGACCCACGACGACAAAACCCGCTGAGGCCGACCATGACGCTACGCAAACGCCTGGTACTGCTGATCTATTTCCTGTTCCTGCTGGTGCCGATCTACTGGCTGCTGAACATGTCGTTCAAGAGTAATACCGAGATCCTCGGTGGCCTCAGCCTGTGGCCGCAGAGTTTCACCCTGGACAACTACCGGGTGATCTTTACCGACCGCAGTTGGTACGAGGGCTACCTCAATTCGCTGTACTACGTCAGCCTCAACACCCTGATCTCGCTCAGCGTGGCGCTGCCGGCAGCCTATGCATTCTCGCGCTACCGCTTTCTCGGCGACAAGCACCTGTTCTTCTGGCTGCTGACCAATCGCATGGCACCACCGGCGGTGTTCCTGCTGCCGTTCTTCCAGCTCTATTCGTCCATCGGCCTGTTCGACACCCATATCGCCGTGGCACTGGCGCACTGTCTGTTCAACGTGCCACTGGCGGTGTGGATTCTCGAAGGCTTCATGTCCAGCGTGCCGAAGGAAATCGATGAGACGGCCTATATCGACGGCTACAGTTTCCCCAAGTTCTTCGTGAAGATCTTCATCCCGCTGATCCGCTCCGGCATTGGCGTCACCGCCTTCTTCTGCTTCATGTTCTCCTGGGTCGAGTTGCTGCTGGCGCGCACCCTGACCTCGGTGGACGCCAAGCCCATCGCGGCGGTGATGACCCGTACCGTGTCCGCCTCGGGCATCGACTGGGGCGTGCTGGCTGCTGCCGGGGTACTGACCATCCTTCCGGGGATGCTGGTGATCTGGTTCGTTCGCAACCACGTGGCCAAGGGCTTCGCCCTCGGTCGCGTGTAAGGGAGGTTCGTCATGAGCTGGATGGCCTGGACTCTACCGACCGCGCTGTTCTTCGGCGGTATCGCCGTACTGCTGGCCGGCATGACGCTGGTCGAGCTGCGCTGGCCGTGCGTCGAGCGCAAGGGTTTTCTGCCGATCACCACCACCCGGGGTGATCGGTTGTTCATCGGTCTGCTCGGCAGCGCCTACCTGCACCTGCTGGTGATAGGCGTGACCGACTGGAGCGTGTGGATAGCGTCGCTGCTATCGCTGTTGTGGTTGTGCGCAGTCATGCGCTGGGGCTGAGCCGGGCTGCCGCCGGTATGCCTCTCCCCAAATCCTGAGATGGAGGTCTCTATGTTCGACAATAACAACAAGACCCGACATAGCATGGCGTTGGCCGCCTTGCTGGCGTTGTCCGGTTTGAGCGGTGCGGCCTGGGCGGATGCCTATGAAGAGGCCGCGAAGAAATGGATCGCCGATGAATTCAACCCATCTACCCTGACGCCTGAGCAGCAGCTCGAAGAGCTGAAATGGTTCATCAAGGCCGCCGAGCCGTTTCGTGGCATGAACATCAGCGTGGTGTCGGAAACCATCACCACCCACGAGTACGAGTCCAAGGTGCTGGCCAAGGCCTTCAGCGAGATCACCGGGATCAAGCTCAAGCACGACCTGCTGCAGGAAGGCGACGTGGTCGAGAAGCTGCAGACGCAGATGCAGTCGGACAAGAACATCTACGACGGTTGGGTCAACGACTCCGACCTGATCGGCACCCACGCGCGCTACGGCAAGGCAGTGGCGATCAGCGACATGATCAAGGGTGAGGGCAAGGACTTCACTTCACCGACCCTGGATCTCGAGGACTTCATCGGCACTTCCTTTACCACCGGGCCGGACGGCAAGCTGTATCAATTGCCCGACCAGCAATTCGCCAACCTCTACTGGTTCCGCGCCGACTGGTTCGAGCGCCCGGAGCTCAAGGCCAAGTTCAAGGAGATCTACGGCTACGAGTTGGGCGTGCCGGTCAACTGGTCGGCCTACGAGGACATCGCCGAGTTCTTCTCGGTGCACGTCAAGGAAATCGACGGTCAGCGCGTCTACGGCCACATGGACTATGGCAAGAAAGACCCGTCGCTGGGCTGGCGCTTCACCGATGCCTGGTTCTCCATGGCCGGCGGCGGCGACAAGGGCCTGCCCAACGGTTTGCCGGTGGACGAGTGGGGCATTCGTGTTGACGGCTGCCGGCCGGTGGGTTCCAGTGTCGCCCGCGGTGGTGACACCAACGGGCCGGCGGCGGTGTTCGCCACCCAGAAATACGTCGACTGGATGCGCCAGTACGCACCGCCGGAAGCGCAGGGCATGACCTTCTCCGAATCCGGCCCGGTGCCGGCGCAGGGCGCCATCGCCCAGCAGATCTTCTGGTACACCGCCTTTACCGCCGACATGACCAAACCGGGCCTGCCGGTGGTCAACGAAGACGGTACGCCGAAGTGGCGCATGGCGCCTTCGCCGAAAGGACCGTACTGGGAGGAGGGCATGAAGCTCGGCTATCAGGACGCCGGTTCCTGGACCTTCCTCAAGTCCACCCCGGAGAAGCAGCGTCTGGCCGCCTGGCTCTACGCCCAGTTCGTCACCTCCAAGACCGTGTCGCTGAAGAAGACCCTGGTCGGTCTGACGCCGATTCGCGAGTCGGACATCAACTCCCAGGCCATGACCGACGCTGCGCCCAAACTCGGCGGGCTGGTTGAGTTCTACCGCAGCCCGGCGCGCGTGCAGTGGACGCCGACCGGTACCAACGTGCCGGATTATCCGCGTCTGGCGCAGCTGTGGTGGCAGTTCATTGCCGAGGCCGCCAGCGGCGACAAGACCCCGCAGCAGGCACTGGATGGCCTGGCGGCTGCGCAGGACACCATGCTCGGTCGCCTGGAGCGCTCCGGCGTGCTGGGTGAATGCGGGCCGAAGCTGAACGAGCCGCGTGATCCGCAGTACTGGTTCGATCAGCCGGGCGCACCGAAACCCAAGCTGGCCAACGAGAAACCCAAAGGCGAGACCATCGCCTATGACGAGTTGCTCAAGTCCTGGGAACAGTCGCGCAACTGATCTAAGTGGCGCAGTGGCTGAAGCCCTTCGGCGAGGGGGCTTCCTTCCCTGTGGGAGCGGCTTCAGCCGCGATAAAAAACGGCACCCTAGGGTGCCGTTTTTCATTCAGCCGTACCGCTTATTTATGCAGGTGTTCGGCCGCGTGCAGGGTGTTTTCCAGCAGGCCTGCGCGGGTCATTGGGCCAACGCCGCCTGGAACCGGGGTGATCCAGCCGGCGCGGGGCAGGGCGGCATCAAAGGTCACGTCGCCGACCAGCTTGCCGTTTTCCTGGCGGTTGATGCCGACGTCGATGACGATGGCGCCCGGCTTGATCCACTCGCCCTTGACCAGCCCAGGCTTGCCTGCAGCGACCACAACGATATCGGCCTGGCCGACGTGAGCAGCCAGATCCTTGGTGAAGCGGTGGGTGACGGTCACGGTGCAACCGGCCAGCAGCAACTCCATGGCCATTGGTCGGCCGACGATATTGGACGCGCCAACTACCACTGCATGCATGCCGTAGAGATCGGCGCCGGTGCTTTCCAGCAGCGTCATGATGCCCTTGGGGGTACAGGGGCGCAGCAGCGGCATGCGCTGGGCCAGGCGGCCGATGTTGTAGGGGTGAAAGCCGTCCACATCTTTATCCGGGCGAATGCGTTCGAGCAGCAGGGACGAGTCGAGATTCTCCGGCAGCGGCAGCTGTACCAGGATGCCGTCGATGGCCGGGTCTTCGTTGAGCTCGTCGATCAGGGCGAGCAGATCGGCCTGGCTGGTCTCTGCCGGCAGATCATAGGCGCGGGAAACAAAGCCGACTTCTTCGCAATCCTTGCGTTTATGTGACACATAGACCTGGGAGGCGGGATCGGTGCCGACCAGGATCACGGCCAGGCCTGGCGCACGAAGGCCTTGCTGGCGGCGTTCGGCGACACGTTGGGCAATCTGCTGGCGGAGGCTGGCGGCGATCGCCTTGCCGTCGATCAGTTGTGCGGTCATTGCGCTGGTTAACCATTAAGAAGGATGAAAAAAGGACGCGCATTCTCGCATGGGCGCTCACTTGGGCAAAGGCGCCTGCCGTCGTTTTCGCGTAACTCCTTTAAATCGCTGAATTTTTTTGAAAATTTCTGTTGACGAGGTTGGGAGCCGTCTATAACATTCGCCCCGCTTCTCAGGAACAGCCACTCGCTGGGTGAGGCGGCAAGAGCCAAGCCCTGGTGGTGAGGTTGGAGCCAAAAGCTTGTAAGTCTGCGCTAGCAGATGGATAAGTGCCCGTAGCTCAGCTGGATAGAGCATCCGCCTTCTAAGCGGATGGTCGCAGGTTCGAGTCCTGCCGGGTGCGCCATTTGGCGGTCAGGCAAGTTGAGTAAGCAAATGCAATATGGTGGGCGTAGCTCAGTTGGTAGAGCACAGGATTGTGGCTCCTGGTGTCGTGGGTTCGATTCCCATCGTCCACCCCATATTCCAAAGCGCCAGGCCAAAAGCCTGGCGTTTTTGTTTTAAGCTGCAAAGCCACGCGGACGTGGTGGAATTGGTAGACACACCAGATTTAGGTTCTGGCGCCGCAAGGTGTGAGAGTTCGAGTCTCTCCGTCCGCACCATGTACAAGCCAGTATTTCCGGGGGTTCTAGCCGGATCGCTTCTCTGATGGGGGCATTTTGGGAACACTTTGGGAATGGTGGAACGAAAAAGGCAGCCTGCGAGGGCTGCCTTTTGTCGTTTCTAGGGCCTGGATTCACAGCTTTAGCGCGTGCTCCAGGAGCGGGATCATGTCCGGGCCGTCCTTGCTGATGTACTTGCCGTAATGACGTTCGAGCATTGCGATTGTCGTGTGCTTCCATACGGCTGACGCAGGCTGGGCAGAGGCACTTGTAACCGCCGCTGTTGGTGGTCATGGCTGGGGCTTCCTGTGCAGGGCGAGGATGGCGCCCACTTCGGCGTGGCGCGCGGCGATGTGCTGGCGGTGGGCGGTGATGATGCTGGCCAGCTCGGCTTCGTCGATTTGCCCGTCTTCCAGGGCCTTGAGGATCATCGCGTCGACCTTGCCGCGCTTTACCGCCGTGCCCATGGCGCGGGCCAGCAGGTCAATGTTGTCCGTGTCTGTCAGCTCGGGCAGGGGACGTAAACGCCGTTGTAGAGGCTGGTGAGGTAGTCGGGCAGATAGCTGGTGCCGGCGACCTTCTCCAGCTGGCGCACTTGTTCGTCCGTCAGCGGGCGGTTGCCGGGGTTCTCGTACAGCTTGTTGTCGAACTGCTTGAGGTCCAGCCCCGGGCAGGTGGCGGCGCATTCGCGGCCCCCTGGGAAGGCGGCAACCACGGCCAGCACGGCGCGGCGGCGGCTATCAAGAATCGAGCGCTTCATCTTCTCGTTTCCCCCCATTGGCCGGGCGCACTACTGTGCGACCGTGCCTTCCTTGATGCCGAGCAAGACGGCGGCGCGATGAGCTTCGCCGCGTAGGCATTTCTTCTGCCCGTTGAGGACGGCGTAGACGGTTGACTCGTGAATTTCGTGCTGAGCAGCGAACGCACGGACGGTAATGCCCTTTCTTTCAAGTCGCTCGCGGGCGTCCTTGCAGGCTTGCTCAGGGGCGTAGGTGTCAGCCATAGTTCAAATTCGTGTGATTTTGGGTGATTGCGCAGTGATATTGGTTCATTAAATTGAGCCTGTAAATGAATGAGGTTCAATTTTTATGACCGTCGGCGAAAGGCTGAAGGAAGAACGCTTGCGCCTTGGGCTCAGTCAGACCGAGCTTGGCGCCGCTGGCGGCAAGGGCAAAACGACGCAGATTAACTACGAGAAGGGTGCTGGCAGCCCCGATGCGGAGTTCTTGGCTGCGGCTGCGGAAAAAGGTGTTGACGTGCTTTATGTCGTGACTGGCCGTCGAACGCCTGAGGCCTCCAGCAGCTTCAACGGCGACGAAATCGCCTTGGTCGAGCACTACCGCCAGTTGCCTGAGGGTGACCGGCAGCACACGCACAAGATGGTCACTGCACTGGCCGCGATGGCCGGGCGGGCTGAGGCTAAGTAGAAGAGAGTGACGCAGATAAGGAGCAGGGATGCAGCCAATCAAATTCAGTTATCGAGACGCTGATGGTCGGGAGTCCGTTCGGACTCTGACTCACTGGAGCGAAAACACTCGCTATCTTCAAGGCCGTGGCGAGGGCGACACGCTCCCACGCACGTTCCTCAAAGACAGAGTGGTCGAATACCTCGAAGGTGCCGACCAGCTCCTTTTCGACAAAGCGCCCCCCGCGCCCGAGCCGACACCAAAGGCAGCTCCCGATCTGCGCGCGCAAATCCTGTTTACCGGATTCAAAGCATCAGAGCGCTCTGTTCTGGAGAGCTTCGCTGAGCAAAATGGTTTTAGAGTGATGAAAACTGCAGGTAAATCGCTGGCTGTGCTTTGTATCGGCAGTAATGCAGGATCGACAAAGGTCGATGCTGCTCGGGCGGGTGGAGCATTTATTGTTACTGAGTCGGAGTTGATGCACTTAGTTAAAACTGGCGAGGTTTTATGCTGAATTTTATTGGTTGCAATCAGCATCCCGGCACGCTGGCCTAAGAGGCTGTGTTAGGCACTAATATAAAAAGTTTTGGATTCGTGAGTCATTTGCTTTATGAAACTAAGTTTCGCTTGGTGGAATGTAGGTCTTAAACCGCCTGTGAGCGGTATGGCTGAGCCTGCGCCATCGTCGGTGCTGAAGCCATGGTTTTTATATTGTCGACTGGATGAATTGATTGATCTGGACGTAATAGCCTTTGGGGAGGTAGGAGGGGACTTCTTTGATTTATTGTCGAAGCCTTTTGAGCGAGCAGGCTTTAGTGCGGTAAGTATGATTGAAAAGCGTGGGCGTCTTATATTTGATACTGTCCTTTTTTATCGGTCGTCAAAGCTTTGTTTGTTGGATTTCTACAATATCGTTCATCCTCATTATTCTGGTAACTTGAAGGTTGCCAGCAGGCTGCAGTTTGAAGTAATTGATACGGGTGAGGTGTTTTATTTCTATGTTTCACACTGGCCTAGTCGAATGTCGCGACCTGAACTTGGTCGGGATGAGCTAGGCTCTAAGCTCAGGTCAGACATTGATGATCTTTTTAAGATTGATGGCTATGCTGCAAATATAATCCTTCTTGGGGATTATAATGATGAGCCTTTTGATAAGCCTATTTATGATAAGTTGATCGCGACGCGAGATAGGAAAGTTGTTTTAGATAGGCCTTTTATTTTATATAACCCCTTCTGGCGTAGCTTGGGAGGAGGGGCGCCCTATGCTGGTGGTGAAAAAATTTCACCATGTCATGGGACCTACTATTATAAAAGCAGTTCTCATGTTACAAAATGGTTTACTTTCGATCAGATAATCGTCTCGTCGTCGTTCATGGGGCATAGCAACTGGCACTTAGACGAAGCCTGTACCAAAATTTTTTCATACGCGGATGACGATGACTTTGGTGCTGAGTTTTTTAAGGACTTTGATCATTTACCAATCTACGGGAGAGTGGTGAAAAACTATGAGTAATTTCTTAGAGGCGCTTAGCTCCGGTCTTGAGCAGGCGCGGCGAATGGATCAAAATAAGAGAGATATAAACAATAAGCTGGGAGAGTTGAACTCTTCTCTGCAGGCAGCGACCGACGGGAAGGTGGCGTTTTCCTTTACCTTAGATGAAAATAATCCTTGGGGTGGTCCTCAGTATAATATCCTTGCCATCAATCCCCTCAATGAGAGTGTTGAGCCAAGGCTTCTTGGGATGTGGATAGAAGATCCAACAAATGGATTTCCCTGTCATTTAAAGACTGGGCGCTCTGCTGTTATATGTAATAGTTTGGAAGAGATTGAGCTTGCGTTCTCCGAATTGGTCTCTAGTCCTCCCGTGGCGTCTTTTTTCTTAACTTTAATGTCTAACTAACATCGACTGAGCTAAGGATGGCCAGGACGGCACCACCCATGAAAAGGAGTTCGACCATGCCTATTCTTCTCTATCTCTCTGTTGCCCTCGCTTCTGCTCTGGTGGCCGCTTATGCGGCCATCTGGCTTGGCGGCCCTGCGCCGCTTGAGCGCATCACCGCCACCATCCCGCCGCTGCGTGTTGCCCAAGGTGACAATCTGATCATCTGGGGCGGCTGGCGTACCGTTGAAGGCTATGACCACGGCACCACCACCGGAGTGGAGATCATCTGTAACCGTGAGCGGCAGACCTGCCTGGAGGCCTACGCCGAGCTGTTGTATCACGACACGGGCGAGGACCTGGCCGCGCAGGCATTCGACTACGAGGTGACCACCTGGGATGACCAGTGCGTGGTGGCCATCGACAAGGACGGCATGGGCGAGTGCCTGAACCGCATTCTGAATGTCGACCTGGTGGGCGAGGGCGCCACGCTGGAATGGCGCCCCGGTGAGGGGGAATGCGAGGGCGATATCGGCAAGGCCGTGCTGGTGGGCGATCCCTTGTGAATCTAGTTGATGTCGGCTGACGAAGATTGCCTCTGCGATTTCTCGGCGACTTCTGTGTTGTACGCTTTCCTAAACTCGTCAGGCGTCATCCACTCTCTTGTGCACTGTACTAGCCCGAACTTATAGCCGTATCTTTGGTCGGGAATTGCGATTATTGCTTTGCCTACCTCTAAGAGAGCAATTTTTGCACCCTCGACTTCATCAAGGTCACAGGCTTTCGGTTTAATATGAAAGCTGGCGCTCACAAGTTGCTCGCGGATCTTTGTTTCTGCCCAGTCCGTTTTAAGTAGCGCGCTTATAAGAATTATAGGGTTCAGCGCCAGAATTGCGCAGCAAAACGAGAGCGCATAAAGCTTGGTGTGTTCTTCGGGTGCACGAGACTTAACATGTACCTGACCCGATGGGCTGCTCAGTGGCTTCTTCACCCCTGATTTAACACCTGCGCCAAATAGGGCTGCTGCATACAATACTAGGAATACAGTTGCTAACATGGTTATCCATGCGAGCGGAACCATAATGATGCTCAGCCAAGACATGGCTGTTGGTAGTTCGCTGGCTCTAACGCCTGTCAGGTGTCCAATCACACCTTCTGCGTAGCTAGTCGCTACTGAATAGTTTACTGCCACTAAAATTACTGCACTGGCATTCAGTTGTGCGGTGTATTTCTTGTATATCGCTCTAATTGTTGGGGAGGTGAATACTGATATGGCGGACAATACGGTGGCTATTAGAAGTAGTGTAACTGCCGAGGATGTGACAAGACCATCACTGCTCTTTGTTAACATAGAATAAAAGGCTAAAGGCAGGAAGAGTGCAAATATGACTGAAAGAAAACAAATGGTTCTTTCGTCGCGCTCAAGTGTTTTGGCGAGTTTTATGGCGTACCGAGCTGTTGAGATATCCGGGTGACCATGACGACTGGCGTGGTTGGCAAGCAGCCCCCACATGATAGGGAAATACAGGTAGATAACTGCTATTAGGTAAAGCGCATCCATTCGGTGTCTCGCTGTCCAGGAGTGCAAAGCAGGCAATTTAACATCGCGGAGTGGTCTTGTTCATCTGTTACTCATGCTTTGGGGGAGTTGAGCCCCTGGATGGTTGAAGCCGGTGCCCTGCAGCCGGTGCTTAGGAGCGTGCATATCCTGAAGCGGCAGTATGGTCTGCGGACAACTGCCAATGACGGAGTATGCAGATGCGTAGTGATGTTCGAGAGGCTGCGGCCGGTCAACCTGAGGATCAGGGTGTGCAGCCCTTACAAGAGTGGGTCACGCCAGAGGAACGGCTATTGCTGAGGTTCTATCGCCAGCTTGATCAGGGCGAACAGGCGTTTATGCGCCGTGCGATTGAAGCCATGGTGACGCGAGATTCGCCCAAGTGAAAGAAGAAGCCCCGCCGATGCGGGGCTTTCTCAAGAGACAGAACCTAATCGGTCACTGTCACCTCTAGGGTTCTCGAAACTCCTGTATCTGAGTCAATGAAGGTAAGGAATACAGGTGCTGTGGTTTTCGTCTTCCCTTTGAGCACAATTGAGCGAATACCGTTGTTTGACTCAAACTTTGATTCAATTGCCGTGGACTCTGGTGATGACTTGATAGTAAAGAAGCCAGAGCCATCAAGTATCTGGTAATTCTTTGTTTCTCCAATCTTTATGGTGAGCTTGCCGTTGCTTGGAAAGCCTGCAATCACAAAGTCTGAGCTAAATATGCTGCATTGAGGCTTTAATGAATCTCTTTGAATTTCCGCATGTCGCTCTTCTACTGAGTCAATCCAATTAATAACCGCTAGCACGTTTGGATCTACATTGTCATCGAGTCTAAGATTTTTGTCTTTAGACGGCATGCTTTCTTGCACTGCATCTGATACTGCTTTGTAAGATTCGGCTGTGGTGGGCTGTAAATTACTTTGTAGTCTATTTACAGCGTTAGCCGTAATGCGAATGTTGGTCTTCATCTGCAGGTCGTACTTATGTGCAATCTTGATTGCTGCGTTGTATCTGCCCTCATATGGCTCTAAAGCTGTATGGTTCTTTCCATAAAGTTCTACTGCTTCTTTAGTATCGAATACGCTATAGAATTCAATGAGACAAGACATTGCAGCCGAGCCCCCCATCCAGATTTGCTCTCTGGTGGGTTTGTATAAAGCCAAACCAGTGCCATAGAGAGCACCTCCACCTGCTGCGAGTGCAAGGTATTGGTGGCCGCTACTTGCAACAGCCGCTTTGTAAGCGCCTAACCCTAGAACTCCCGCTAAGGCAATGGTTGACGTGCTTGAGTAATACGAAGCGGTGATTGCGTTTGACTCGTACTCACGGCTGAAGTGGCAAGCCATTTCTTTACCTGATTTAGGGTCAGGCTTGCTGTCCCCTGTTGTCTCGGAGCAGTAAACCTCGGCTACGGGGGTGTATGGAGAGAGGATTGAACACGCTTGCAGTGCCACACAGGCGACGATCGTCAGACTCTGGAGAGCGAGTTTCATGATGAACCTTCCCTGGGATTTGGGGGATACACCATGGAGCATGGCATAAAGCCATGCCCTTTCAAGGCTGCGAAGCAAACTCTCGTCTAACCGCCCGCTGCGCTCTGGCCTTGCTGGCGTACAGGTGGGTGAGGCGCTTCGGGGGGTGGTCTGGTCGCCCTCGGTGAGCTTGTGTTGCTGGCCGGTCTTGGCGTCGCGGTACCAGGCCAGCACGCCGGTATAGCCGGCATTCTCATCGGCCAGGCCGGCGATATCGTCGCCGTCCGGCAATTGCGATTCCAGATCCAGGGACGTGGTGAAGGCGTCGGGGGTGAAGCTGTGGCGGATGTTGCCGCCGAGCCAGACGGCAGCGCTGTTGCCGCCGTGATACGAGTTAGAACGTTGTGGCTCGGGCGCGTCTAGAAATTGATTCGATACATAGGGATGGGCACATTGTGCTTTGTTATGGAACACGCCAATGCGAGCTTATATAAAAAGTATGACTTTTCGCTTGGTGTAAGTTGCGAAAACTTACTTTCTATATCTTGGCCCCACATGCGTGCGCGGCGTGATTTAAAATAAATGATGTAAGGCGTAAATGTATACCAGGCCAGCGTGTTGTTCACGGCCCCAGGGGTAAGGCTAATGAGCCCCATAGCAATGAATTGTACAGCGCAAAATGGGCAGCAAAGCTTGTCCACGTATATAGGGCGAAAAATGCCTCTGTCGTGTTGGCGCTCCATTAGACGTAATTCAGCGTGCATGTTAGATGTTCGGTCGTAATCCCCCGCTCTAAGATGGAGTTCGCTGTTGTTGAGGAGGGCTTGTCGGTCATTGAAAATGAAGTTGACGGCTCCCTCTGTTTCGCTACTGGCTGTTGTGGTTAATGCTAAGCAGTTGGTTGCTATAAGTGGTCTTGCATACTTTCCGAATGTGGTTCTTGTTGATATATTTTTTACTTGTAGGTCCAGCCTTCTGGATAGACCTCCTTTTTTTACATGTGGCTGTATAACGTCGTAGATATTGTTGAATGCATGCAGTGCCAATGCTTCAATTAAATCCTTGCGACTGTTGTTGAACAAGTAGCTGCTTGAGCCGAGCATTTCATGGCGATTGTGGCCCTTGAAGGGGTCATACCCAATCGAAGCTCTTACCTGCTTGGTGGTAGAGCCAAGTGAGGCAGCGTCCTTCACATTCAAGTAGTCAACAATTTTTGAGGCAACGGAAGGCACATCCAGGATGTCAAGTAATGAGAGTAATACTTGTGGATTAGATAGTGCTAGTGTACGGGTGTGGTTGCGATCTACCTCCCTGATATAAAGCATGAATTCGCCGTTGGGGTCTTCTAATTCGATTCGAAGGCATGGAACAGTTATAAAAGCTTGAGTTACCCAGAAAATATACGTCTCGTCGTTATTGCTGTATTCCGTATGTGCGGCACCTTCATACCCAACGTCTGCAATTAGGTCACGATTGTACATCGCAACCATATCCATGTAGAAATTATGGCGATTACCTTGTTCGAGAAAAAAACCAGGTATTGGACTGCTATGAATGAGGGAGATTGTCCAGCGGGCCATTGCTAACGTGATCATTTAGGTCTTCCCTGAAATAATTCGCTTTATTGTTATGCTGGCTAGTGGTTTTAGAATGACAGGCTATTCAACTGGTATAGTCGAGGGCTATGTTGCTGGCAAATCTTACAACTGGTTGTCAGATAGCTTCGATTTCGACGCTAGTCCGGTGATGTAGCTGTTACAGCGACTCAGCGTGCTGAGTGCGCATCCACTCCCGCTTAACCGCCCGCTGCGCGCTGGCCTTGCTCTCGTAGAGGTGGGTAAGGCGGCGCGGGTTGGTCTGGTCGCCCTCGGTGAGCTTGTGTTGCTGGCCGGTGTTGGCGTCGCGGTACCAGGCCAGCACGCCGGTATAGCCGGCATTCTCGTCGGCCAGACCGGCGATATCGTCGCCGTCCGGCAATTGCGATTCCAGCTCCAGACTGGTGGTGAAGGCGTCGGGGGTGAAGCTGTGGCGGATGTTGCCGCCGAGCCAGACGATGGCGGCGATTTCCGCCTTGATGCCGGTGAGGCTGTAGGTCTGGTCGGGGATCAGTTCGGGCCGGCCCTTGGCCAGGGTGTAGCTGAGCGTGGCGGTATCACGCTGTAGGCGCTTCCACTCGGCGCGAGCGGCCTGCAGGGCGCTGGCCTGGTCGGTGTAGCTGTGGTGCAGTTCCTTGAGGTTGTCGCCGGCGCCGGCGATGGCCCCTTTATTTGTCCGCGCTGTTTACGTCGTAGTAGGCCTTGACGCCGGTGTAGGCGTCGCGGTCGGCCTGCAGAAAGCGGTGTTGGTCGCCGTCTGCGCGGGTCAAGGTGGCGGGCGGCAGGGCCAGGCCGCTGGCGGTGGCGGCCTGGCCGGTGGGCAGGAATAGCAGTCGGCCGGCCTTGATGGTGGCGATGGCGTCATGCTCGCGGCCCAGGCGGCTGAGCAGGTTGGCGTCTGACTCGTTGGCCTGGTCGAGGTGGGCGATGTTGATGGCGGCCAGACCGGCGCCGACCAGCGGGGTGAGGCCATAGGCGGCGATGGCGCTGATGATGAAGGCCAGTGGTGTGGCGTCCCAGGAACGTTCCCGGCGCACCTTGAGGCCGCCGCGCAAGTCAGCGCGGCGGGCGCGAATGCAGAGGATGTCCGGCGCGCCGCTGTGCTCGGTTTCGTCGACGGTGTAGGTGCCTTTGTCGATCAGCCCGGTGTCACCACAAGTTTAGGGTGGCGCCGAGCGGTGGGATGGCGAGCAGGCCGTCGTGGTCACTGATGGTGAAGTCGCGCTGGTCGGCCTCCAGCTCGCGATTGTCAGTCAGCTCGATGCTGATAAGGCGCGGCTCCTGGCTGCCGGGCATATCGGTGCGACTGTTATTAGTGCGCTTGAGAAGGACGGTGATTTATTTTATGTTCTTGATTTATAAGAGTTTTAATTTGAGTCGCTCTAGTCGCCTGGTTAGGTGATTTCCTTGCCTGGGGCTTACCAATTTATGACGTTTCTGAATCCACGCTAACCCTTTGATAAAGCTGGCTTTCAGGCATATAGAGCATGCCGATTGCCAAAATTACCTTTTTGCTTTGCCTCAAAATAAATCCGTGTAGAATGCCGCCGCCTGCGGTGCTGAGCACCCGTGCTCGTTCTCACTGGGAACAAGCTGGGAACAGATTCACGCTCACGCACTTGCGCCCATTCACACAAATCAAGGCCTCCAGGCCTGGCAGTCGGGGTGTGGTGAGTTCGAGTCTCTCCGTCCGCACCATCTTTATATAGCCCCTCCCGACTGCCGCCTGCTTCTAGGGTGACTTCTGCACATTGACCCTCTAGAATGCTTGGCCTTGATTCGGGGCCGGTTCGAGCCGGCTTATGTCTGTGCAACGAGGAATATCCATGCAAGTTTCTGTTGAAAGCACTTCTGCTCTTGAGCGCCGCATGACTGTCGGCGTACCCGTCGAGCGCATCGAGACCGAAGTCAACAAGCGTCTGCAACAGACTGCCCGTCGTGCCAAGGTTCCTGGCTTCCGTCCTGGCAAGGTGCCGATGAGCGTGATTCGTCAGCGCTATGAAGATGCCGCTCGTCAGGAAGCGCTGGGCGACCTGATCCAGGCTACCTTCTATGAGGCCGTGGTCGAGCAGAAGCTGAACCCGGCCGGCGCTCCGGCTGTAGAGCCGAAGTCCTTCGAGAAGGGCAAGGATCTGGAATATGTCGCTACCTTCGAAGTATTCCCCGAGTTTCAGGTTTCCGGTTTCGAGTCCATCGCCATCGAGCGCCTCGAAGCCGATGTGGCTGACAGCGACGTCGACAACATGCTCGACATCCTGCGCAAGCAGAACACTCGTTTCGAAGCTGTTGAGCGCGCTGCCGAGAACGGCGATCAGCTGAACATCGATTTCGTCGGCAAGATCGACGGCGAAGCATTCGCTGGCGGTAGCGCCAAGGGTACCCAGCTGGTGCTGGGCTCCGGCCGCATGATCCCGGGCTTCGAAGACGCCCTGGTCGGTGTCAAGGCTGGTGAAGAGCGCGTGATCAACCCGACCTTCCCCGAGGACTATCAGAACCTCGACCTGGCCGGCAAAACCGCCGAGTTCACCGTTACCGTAAACAGCGTTTCCGCTCCGCAACTGCCTGAGCTGAACGACGAGTTCTTCGCCCTGTTCGGTATCAAGGACGGCGGTCTGGAAGGCTTCCGCGCCGAAGTTCGCAAGAACATGGAGCGTGAACTGCGTCAGGCCATCAAGTCCAAGATCAAGAACCAGGTAATGGACGGCCTGCTGGCTGCCAACCCGGTCGAAGTGCCGAAGGCGCTGATCGGCAACGAAGTGAATCGTCTGCGCGTGCAGGCCGTTCAGCAGTTCGGTGGTAACATCAAGCCTGACCAACTGCCGGCCGAGCTGTTCGAAGAGCAAGCCAAGCGCCGTGTGGTGTTGGGCCTGATCGTCGCTGAAGTGGTCAAGCAGTTCGAACTCAAGCCTGACGAAGCCCGCGTGCGCGAGCTGATCGAAGAGATGGCTTCGGCTTACCAGGAGCCCGAGCAGGTCGTTGCCTGGTACTACAAGAACGACCAGCAAATGAACGAAGTGCGTTCGGTTGTACTGGAAGAGCAAGTTGTAGATACTGTTCTGCAGAAGGCCAACGTGACCGATAAAGCGGTTTCCTACGAAGACGCAGTCAAGCCGGCGGAAGCTCCTAAAGCCGACTGATCTGGTAACCTCGTTCGAGTACACCACCTTAAGCCAGCCTCCGTGCTGGCTTATGTGTATTTGAGACATGACTATTAGGGAGTGAGCGCAAGACATGTCCCGCAATCCTTTTATGCAAAACATGCCTGAAATCCAGGCCGCTGGCGGCCTGGTGCCGATGGTCATCGAGCAATCCGCTCGTGGCGAGCGTGCCTATGACATCTATTCGCGTCTGCTCAAGGAGCGCGTGATCTTTCTGGTTGGCCCGGTCGAGGACTACATGGCCAACCTGATCTGCGCCCAGTTGCTGTTTCTGGAAGCAGAGAATCCGGACAAGGACATCCATCTGTACATCAACTCGCCGGGTGGCTCGGTGACTGCCGGCATGGCGATCTACGACACCATGCAGTTCATCAAGGCGGATGTGTCCACCACCTGCATTGGTCAGGCCTGCAGCATGGGTGCTTTCCTGCTGGCTGGCGGCGCCAAGGGCAAGCGTTTCTGCCTGCCGAACTCGCGCGTGATGATTCACCAGCCGCTGGGCGGCTTCCAGGGGCAGGCCTCGGACATCGAGATCCACGCCAAGGAAATCCTCTTTATCCGTGAGCGCTTGAACGAGCTGCTGGCTCAGCACACCGGTCAGAGCCTGGAAACCATCGAGCGTGATACCAACCGCGACAACTTCATGAGCGCTTCGCGCGCCGTGGAATACGGTCTCGTCGATGCCGTCCATGAAAAGCGTCAAATGCCGGTCTAGATGAGGCGCCGGCTGTGGGCATCCTTCACTGGCGCGACTTGCGCCCTTGAAAATGCCCGCATTTGCCTTCATCTTGTGTTTCAAGCCTACCGTATTGGATTGATCGAATGACTGATACCCGTAACGGTGAGGACAACGGCAAACTGCTTTATTGCTCCTTCTGCGGCAAAAGCCAGCATGAAGTGCGCAAGTTGATCGCCGGTCCTTCCGTCTTCATCTGCGACGAATGCGTCGACCTGTGCAATGACATCATCCGCGAGGAGGTGCAGGAAGCACAGGCCGAGAGCAGCGCGCACAAACTCCCGGCACCCAAGGAAATCAGCGGCATCCTCGATCAGTACGTGATCGGTCAGGAGCGCGCCAAGAAAGTGCTGTCGGTAGCGGTATACAACCACTACAAGCGTCTCAATCAGCGCGACAAGAAAGACGATGTCGAGCTGGGCAAGAGCAACATTCTGCTGATCGGTCCGACTGGTTCGGGCAAGACGCTGCTGGCCGAAACGCTGGCACGCCTGCTCAATGTGCCGTTCACCATCGCTGACGCCACCACCTTGACCGAAGCCGGTTATGTCGGTGAGGACGTCGAGAACATCATTCAGAAGCTGCTGCAGAAGTGCGATTACGATGTCGAGAAGGCCCAGATGGGTATCGTCTATATCGACGAAATCGACAAGATCTCGCGCAAGTCCGATAACCCGTCGATCACTCGTGACGTGTCGGGCGAGGGCGTGCAGCAGGCGCTGCTCAAGCTGATCGAGGGCACCGTGGCCTCGGTTCCGCCGCAGGGCGGGCGCAAGCATCCGCAGCAGGAGTTCCTGCAGGTTGATACGCGTAACATCCTGTTCATCTGTGGCGGTGCGTTCGCCGGCCTGGAGAAAGTCATTCAGGCTCGCTCCACCCGAGGTGGTATCGGTTTCGGTGCAGAAGTGCGTAGCAAGCAGGAAGGCAAGAAGATCGGCGAGTCTCTGCGCGAGGTCGAGCCGGACGATCTGGTCAAATTCGGCCTGATTCCCGAGTTCGTCGGTCGTCTGCCGGTGATCGCGACACTGGAGGAACTGGACGAGGCTGCTCTGGTGCAGATTCTCACCGAGCCGAAGAACGCGCTGACCAAGCAGTACGCCAAGCTGTTCGAGATGGAAGGTGTGGATCTGGAGTTCCGTTCCGATGCGCTGAAATCCGTGGCGCAGAAGGCACTGGAGCGCAAGACCGGTGCGCGTGGCCTGCGTTCGATTCTCGAGGGCATTCTGCTCGACACCATGTACGAGATCCCGTCCCAGCAGGACGTGAGCAAGGTGGTGATCGACGAGAGCGTCATCGAGGGTTCGTCCAAGCCGCTGCTGATCTACGAGAACAGCGAACCGCCGGCGAAGGCCGCGCCAGACGCCTGACGGCTGTTACACGATGCAAAGAAGGGGCCCCTCGGGCCCCTTCGCTTTTGTGGACATTGCGCTTGTTTTTTACGGGAGCTACCCCCATCTTAAAAGCCAAGGGTAATCCCGCCTGTTTACGGCCTTATGGCCGCCGCTGAGCCGAAATCATGAAGACAACCATCGAATTGCCTCTCCTGCCATTGCGCGATGTAGTGGTCTATCCGCACATGGTCATCCCGCTTTTCGTCGGGCGTGAGAAATCCATCGAGGCCCTCGAGGCGGCGATGACGGGTGACAAGCAGATCCTGCTGGTAGCCCAGAAGAACCCGGCCGTCGATGATCCGGATGATCAGGATCTTTATCGCGTTGGCACCGTTGCCACCGTCCTGCAGTTGCTCAAACTGCCCGACGGCACCGTCAAGGTGCTGGTCGAGGGTGAGCAGCGCGGCTCGATCGAGCGTTTCATCGATCTCGATGATCATTGCCGTGCCGAGGTGCAACTGATCGAGGAGGGCGAAACTGCCGAGCGCGAATCGGAAGTCTTCACCCGCAGTCTGCTCAGTCAGTTCGAGCAGTACGTGCAGCTGGGCAAAAAGGTCCCGGCCGAAGTCCTGTCTTCGCTCAACAGCATCGATGAGCCCAGCCGCCTGGTCGACACCATGGCCGCGCACATGGCGCTGAAGATCGAGCAGAAGCAGGAAATCCTCGAAATCACCGCGCTGTCCGCTCGCGTCGAGCATGTACTGGCCCTGCTGGATGCCGAGATCGACCTGCTACAGGTCGAGAAACGTATCCGTGGTCGCGTGAAGAAGCAGATGGAGCGCAGTCAGCGCGAGTACTACCTGAATGAGCAGATGAAGGCCATTCAGAAAGAGCTCGGCGATATCGATGAAGGCCATAGCGAGCTCGACGAACTGCGCAAGCGCATCGATAACGCGGGGCTGACCAAGGAAGCCTTGACCAAAGCCAATGCCGAGCTGAACAAGCTCAAGCAGATGTCGCCGATGTCCGCTGAAGCCACTGTGGTGCGCTCCTACATCGATTGGCTGGTGAACGTGCCGTGGAAGGCCGAAAGCAGGGTGCGACTGGATCTGGCGCGTGCCGAGAGCATTCTCGATGCCGATCACTACGGTCTGGAGGAGGTCAAGGAGCGCATTCTTGAATATCTCGCCGTGCAGAAGCGGGTGAAGAAGCTCAAGGGGCCGGTGCTGTGCCTGGTCGGCCCGCCCGGCGTGGGCAAGACCTCGCTGGCCGAGTCCATCGCCACCGCGACCAACCGCAAGTTCGTGCGCATGGCCTTGGGCGGCGTACGTGACGAGGCCGAGATTCGTGGTCACCGCCGTACCTACATCGGCTCGATGCCGGGTCGGCTGATTCAGAAGATGACCAAGGTCGGCGTGCGCAACCCGTTGTTCCTGCTCGACGAGATCGACAAGATGGGCCAGGACATGCGCGGCGATCCTGCCTCGGCATTGCTCGAAGTCCTCGACCCTGAGCAGAACCATAATTTCAACGATCACTATCTGGAGGTCGATTATGACCTGTCGGATGTGATGTTCCTTTGCACCGCCAACTCGATGAACATCCCCGGCCCGCTGCTGGATCGGATGGAGGTCATCCGTCTGCCGGGTTACACCGAGGACGAGAAGGTCAACATCGCCATCAAGTACCTGGCGCCCAAGCAGATACAGGCCAATGGCCTGAAGAAGGGCGAGCTGGAACTGGATGAGTCGGCGATTCGCGACATCATTCGTTACTACACGCGTGAAGCTGGTGTGCGCAGTCTGGAGCGACAAATCGCCAAGGTCTGCCGCAAGGTGGTCAAGGAGCATGTCCGCGAGAAACGCTTTCAGGTCACCGTCAGCGCCGATTCCCTGGAGCACTTCCTGGGTGTGCGCAAGCATCGCTATGGCCTTGCCGAACAGCAGGATCAGATCGGTCAGGTGACCGGTTTGGCCTGGACTCAGGTCGGCGGTGAGCTGCTCACCATCGAGACGGCCGTGGTGCCTGGCAAGGGCAATCTGATCAAGACCGGTTCGCTGGGTGATGTCATGGCAGAGTCGATGACGGCGGCCATGACGGTGGTTCGAAGCCGTGCCAAAAGCCTGGGGATCCCGGCTGATTTCAACGAGAAGCGCGACGTTCACATCCATATGCCCGAAGGTGCCACGCCCAAGGATGGCCCGAGCGCGGGCATTGGTTTGTGCACGGCACTGGTATCGGCCCTGACGCAGATTCCGGTGCGGGCGGACGTGGCCATGACCGGGGAAATCACCCTGCGTGGTCAGGTGCTGGCTATCGGTGGTCTCAAGGAAAAACTTCTGGCGGCTCATCGGGGTGGGATCAAGACCGTGATCATTCCCGAAGAAAATGTGCGTGATCTGAAGGAAATTCCGGAAAATATTAAGCAAGACCTGCAGATTAAACCGGTTAAATGGATTGACGAGGTCCTGCAAATTGCGCTGCAATACGCCCCGGAGCCCTTGCCCGATGCGGCTCCGGAGATGGTTGCAACGGATGACAAGCGCGAGTCTGATTCCAAGGAGCGAATCAGCACGCATTAGCCGGGGGGCTTCCTTGACACAATTTTTGAGCCCTTGTTATAAAGCGGCTTTTATTGTGTCGGCAGGCCATCCAGCACCCGCTTTGCTTACACTAAAAATCAAGAAACAAACTCAACAGAAATAAGGGGACTTAGAGTGAACAAGTCGGAACTGATCGATGCCATCGCTGCATCTGCTGATATCCCGAAAGCTGTTGCTGGCCGCGCGCTGGATGCAGTGATTGAATCCGTCACTGGCGCTCTGAAGGCTGGTGACTCCGTTGTGCTGGTAGGCTTCGGTACCTTCGCTGTCAAAGAGCGTGCTGCTCGCACTGGTCGCAACCCGCAGACCGGCAAGCCGATCAGCATCGCTGCTGCCAAGATCCCAGGCTTCAAAGCTGGCAAGGCTCTGAAAGACGCCGTCAACTAAGCGTCTTCTGGGTTTGCCTCGCCGTCAGGCTCCGTCTGGCGGCTGTTAGGGGGCAGCGCAGGTAGTCCTAGACTCTTCTGCTCTGACCGCTTAACGCGTTACGAGAAGGCGCATCCAAGGATGCGCCTTTCTTCTATCTGGACATTACCCACACTGCGCGGCTGGTGACTCTGTACAGTCGTTCTGGGGGAAGCATGCTGCAAAACATCAGGGACAATTCACGCGGTTGGATTGCCAAAATCATCATCGGCCTCATTGTGATGCTGATGGCGTTTACCGGTTTCGAAGCCATCGTCACGGGGACCAGCAATCGCAACAATGCGGCTGACGTGAACGGTGACACCATTACCCTCAACGAGCTCAACCAGGCCGTTGAAATGCAGCGTCGTCAGCTGCTGCAGCAACTGGGTCGCGATTTTGATGCCTCGCTGCTCGATGACAACCTGCTGCGTGAGGCGTCGCTCAAGGGCTTGATCGAGCGCAAGCTGCTGCTTCAGGCAGCCGGTGATGCTCATTTCGCCTTCTCGCAGGGATCGCTGGACCAGGTGATTCTGCAAACTCCCGAATTTCAGGTAGATGGCCGCTTCGATGCCGCGCGCTTCGATCAGGTCATTCGCCAGATGGGCTACACCCGCCTGCAGTTCCGCCAGATGCTGGAAGAGGAAATGCTGATTGGGCAGCTGCGTGCCGGTCTCGGCGCCAGCAGCTTCGTCACCGAGCAGGAGGCGCGTGCCTTCGCCAATCTCGAGCGCCAGACCCGTGACTTCGCCAGTCTCACCATCAAGGCCGATAGCGCTGCGATCGAGTTGAGCGACAGCGACGTCAACGCCTATTACGACGAGCACGCTGGCGAGTTCATGAGCCCTGAGCAGGTCGTGCTGGAGTACGTCGAGCTGCACAAGGACAGCTTCTTCGATCAGGTCGAAGTCAGCGATGAAGATCTGCAGCCGCTGTACGAGAGCGAGATCGCCAACCTGGCTGAGCAGCGTCAGGCTGCGCACATACTTATCGAGGGCGATGACCAGGCTGCGCGTACCAAGATCGAAGAGATCAAGGCGCGTGTGGATGCTGGCGAAGATTTCGCTGCCCTGGCCAAGGAGTTCTCGCAGGACCCAGGTTCGGCTGCCGATGGCGGTGATCTGGGTTACGCTGGCCCTGGCGTTTACGATCCGGCCTTCGAGGAGGCGCTCTATGCGCTGCAGCAGGGCCAGGTTTCCGACCCCGTGCAGAGCGAGTTCGGCTGGCACCTGATCAAGCTGCTGGGTGTTCAGGCTCCAGAAGTGCCAAGCTTCGACAGTCTGAAGGACAAGCTGGCGCGTGACTTCAAAGCGCAACAGGTCGAGCAGCGCTTCGTCGAGGCGACCAAGCAGCTGGAAGACGCCGCGTTCGAAGCATCGGATCTGGCTCAGCCTGCCCAGGAGCTGGGTCTTGAGGTCAAGACCAGCGAAGCCTTCGGTCGTGAGGGTGGTGCAACTGGCATCACTGCCAACCGCCAGGTGCTGCAGGCTGCATTCAGTCCTGAAGTTCTGGAAGATGGCACCAACAGCTCGACCATCGAGCTGGACCCGAGCACCGTGGTCGTCGTGCGCGTCAAGGAACACAAAAAGCCCGAGCAGTTGCCCCTGGAGCAGGTTGCTGAAAGCATTCGTGCCCATCTGCAGCAGGAGCGTGCCAGTGCCGCGGCCAAGGCCGAAGGTGAGAAGCAACTGGCTGCTGCCCAGGCCGGTGAGCAGTCTGCTGCTGATTGGCAGGTTCAGGAGGCGGCCACTCGTAGCCAGGACGGCATCGAGCCCAAAGTGCTGCAGGCGCTGTTCCGTATGCCCAAGCCAGCGAAGGCGGGCGAGCCCACCTTCGCCGGCGTGACGCTGAACAATGGCGATTACGTCGTGCTGCGCCTCGATGGTGTGAATGTGCCGGAAGAGGCGCTGGCTGACGAAGAGCTCGCTATGTACCGCAACTTCCTGGCGTCGCGTGCCGGCCAGCAGGACTTCGCCGCGCTGCGCAAGCAGCTGGAAGCCAAGGCTGATATCGAGCGTTTCTGATCGCTGTCCGTTACGAGAAAGCCCCGCCAAGTGCGGGGCTTTGTCGTTTCTGGGTTACAACAACCATTCGATGGGCAGCCACGAGAGCAGATGAATGCCCAGGCGTTTGAGCAGGCCTGTACCGGGCTCGCTATCGAATCGCCGTTGCTCGCCATCCACGCGCTGCAGCCAGTAGATTCGGTCGTGTTCGTCCAGTCGCAGCTCGTAGGCATTGGCCGGGATATCGCTTTCGAATGCCTGGCCGATGGCTGCCGCCAGTTTCGGGCTTTCGATAAGAAAACCCATTTCCGTATTGAGGCTGGCAGAGCGTGGATCGAAGTTGAATGAGCCGATGAATACTCGCTGGCCATCGAGGGCGAAGGTCTTGGCGTGCAGGCTCGAGCCGGAGCTGCCGAATGGGCCGGCTTTTTCCCGGTGGCCTTCGTCGTCCGCACCCAGGCGCATTTCATAGAGTTTGACGCCGCCTTCGAGCAGGGCGCGCCGGTGTTTGGCGTAGCCGGCGTGTACGGGCGTCACGTCCGTTGCCTCCAACGCATTGGTCAGGATGCGCACTTCAACGCCGCGTTGTACCAGGCCGGTAAAGATATCGACGCCGGTTTGCGTGGGGACGAAGTAGGGCGATACCAGGTCGACGCGTGCCTGTGGAATATCGAGCATTTCGCCCAGGTGGCTGATCAGCAGCTCGCCGTCACTGGCATTGCCAAGGCCCTTGGCGGGATCATCGCTGACCAGTGTGGTCTCGCTCCATTCAAAGCCAAGCTTCTTGTCAAGCAGGCGCTGAATGAACTCGCTTTCCTGCAGGGTTTTCACGTAACCGCTGGCTGCAGGCGAGCTGGAAAGGTCTGCCGCGATATCGTGCAGGGGTTGTGGAGCGCTCCGGCTGCGAGACACGATCAGCTCCAGTGGGTAGCTGGAGTCGCTGGCCCAGTAGCGGTCGAAGTCGGCGGAGGTATCGGCCACGACCGGGCCGATTGCCAGTACATCGAGGTCGGCGAAGAGCACCCCCTCACTGGCGTCGAAGTATTCGTCGCCGATATTGCGTCCACCGATGATGGTGGCCTGGTTGTCCACGGTGAAGGACTTGTTGTGCATGCGCCGGTTCGCGCGTGGAAAGTGGGTCAGATAACCCAGCGCCTTGGCCTGGCGCAGGGAGAAGGGATTGAACAGGCGCACTTCGATGTTGGGGTGGCGATCGAGCGTGCTCAGGGTCTGATCAAGGTCGGCGATGCCATTGTCGTCCAGCAGCAGGCGAACGCGAACGCCTCGTTCGGCGGCTCTGAGCAGCGCATCGAGCAGCAGGGTGCCGGTAATGTCGTTGCGCCAGATGTAGTACTGCACATCGAGACTGCGCTCGGCCGCTTCGACCAGGAGCATGCGCGCGGCAAAAGCATCGCGGGCAGCCGCCAGTGTAAGAATGCCGGACAGGCCGGGGTGGGCGTCGCGTTCGCTGCCCAGTGCTTGCCCCAGCGTGGTATTGGCCGTTTCGGCCTGGGTGAAGGCCTGGCTCTCGGTACGGCCATCCAGCGGTGGCAAGGCGCAGCCGACCACAAGGCTGCATAGTACGCAGATCAGGCAGGCACGCCATTTGTCTGTCGGGATCATTGACCCATCTCGGTTCCAGGCTTCCAGCTAGGACAACACCAGCGTTGAAGCGTGCCGAGTAGTGGTGGCGTTTCGGTTCGGGTAGCTGAATGCTGACAAAGGCCAGAAACGACAACGCCGCACTTGCTGAGCAATATGCGGCGTTGTGGGTTCAGGCACGGCTGGGCCGTGCATGAGGTGCGGCAGAGCCGGCATCGCTCTACGATGTCCGGCGACCTTCTCAGTCTTCCATGGCGCCCATGGCGGTGGTGTTGAAGCCGCCGTCGACGTACATGATCTCGCCGCTGATGCCCGAAGCCAGGTCGGAGCAGAGGAAGGCGCCGGCATTGCCGACTTCCTCGATGGTGACGTTACGGCGCAGCGGGGTCTGCTTCTCGTTGGCGGCCAGCATCTTGCGGAAGCTGGCGATGCCGCTGGCAGCCAGGGTGCGAATCGGGCCGGCAGAGATGGCGTTGACGCGAGTGCCTTCCGGGCCGAGGCTGCCGGCCAGGTAGCGTACGCCGGCTTCCAGGCTGGCCTTGGCCATGCCCATGACGTTGTAGTTCGGCATGGTGCGCTCGGCGCCCAGGTAGGAGAGGGTGAGCAGGCTGCCGTTGCGGCCTTTCATCATCTCGCGACCGGCCTTGGCCAGGGCGACGAAACTGTAGGCGCTGATGTCGTGGGCGATCTTGAAGCCTTCACGGGTGGTGACGTCGGTGAAGTCGCCATTGAGCTGGTCGCCCGGAGCGAAGCCGACCGAGTGGACGATGCAGTCCAGGCCATCCCACTTCTTGCTCAGTGCTTCGAACACGGCGGCGATTTCCTCGTCGCTGGCCACATCGCAAGGGAAGCACAGGTCGGCGCTGGAGCCCCAGCCGGCAGCGAAGTCTTCCACGCGGCCCTTGAGCTTCTCGTTCTGGTAGGTGAAGGCCAGCTCGGCACCTTCGCGATGCATGGCGGCGGCGATACCCGAGGCGATGGACAGTTTGCTGGCAACGCCAACGATGAGTACGCGCTTACCGGTTAGAAAACCCATTGTGCTATTCCTCTTCCTGTTTCAAGGATCAGTGAGCCGTTGCCGGGGCCAGAAAAGCGGCTTCCAGCAACTGCTGCGTATAAGGGTGTTGCGGTGCACTGAAGATCGACTCGGCAGACCCCTGTTCGACCACCTGGCCCTGCTTGACCACCATCAACTGGTGGCTCAGCGCTCTGACTACCGCCAGGTCATGGCTGATAAACAGATAGGTCAGGTTGTACTTGGCCTGCAAGCCGCGCAACAACTCCACCACCTGACGCTGCACCGTACGGTCGAGCGCCGAAGTGGGCTCGTCCAGCAGGATCAGCGCCGGTTTCAACACCAGTGCCCGGGCAATGGCAATCCGCTGCCGTTGCCCGCCAGAAAACTCGTGGGGGTAGCGATGCCGCGTCTGCGGATCCAGCCCTACCTCCAAAAGCGCGTCGATGATGGCTTGTTCCTGCTCCGCCTCGTTGCCCATGCCGTGAATGCGCAGACCTTCACCGACGATCTGGCTCACCGACATGCGTGGGCTCAGGCTGCCGAAGGGGTCCTGAAACACCACCTGCATCTGCCGCCGTAGCGGACGTACTTCCTGCTGGCTGAGGCCCTGCAACTGCTGGCCCTGGAAGCGAATATCACCGCGACTGGCGAGCAGCCGCAGAATGGCCATGCCCAGTGTGGACTTGCCGGAACCACTTTCGCCGACGATGCCCAGGGTCTGGCCCTGGGGCAGGCTAAAGTTAATGCCGTCCACCGCTTTGACATGATCCACCGTCCGGCGCAGCAGGCCCTTTTTGATCGGGAACCACACGCGCAGGTCGTCCACTTCCAGCAACGGCTGGCCCGCAGGATTGGCCGCAGGGTCGCCGCTGGGCTCGGCGCCGAGCAGTTCCTGGGTGTAGGGATGCTGCGGAGCCAGGAACAATTCTTCACACGACGCCTGTTCGACGATGCGACCGCGCTGCATGACACATACGCGGTGGGCAATTCTGCGAACCAGGTTGAGGTCGTGGCTGATCAGCAGCAGCGACATGCCCAGGCGTGCCTGCAGATCCTTGAGCAATTCGAGGATTTTCAGCTGTACGGTGACGTCCAGAGCGGTGGTCGGCTCGTCGGCGATCAGCAGCTGTGGTTCATTGGCCAGAGCCATGGCGATCATCACACGCTGCCGTTGGCCGCCGGAGAGTTCGTGCGGATAGGCCTTGAGGCGTTTCTTCGGTTCGGGAATACCGACCAGCTCCAGCAGCTCGAGGGTGCGCGCGCTGGCGGCCTTGCCACGCAGCCCCTTGTGCAGGGCGAGCACTTCGTTGATCTGCTTTTCGATGCAGTGCAACGGGTTGAGCGAGGTCATGGGCTCCTGGAAGACCATGGCGATGCGGTTGCCGCGAATGCCGCGCAGGCGGCCTTCGCTGAGCTTGAGCAGGTCTTCGCCGGCGTACTCGATGCTGCCGTGCGGGTGGCGCGCGAGCGGGTAGGGCAACAGGCGCAGGATCGAGTGCGCCGTGACCGACTTGCCCGAGCCGCTCTCGCCAACCAGGGCCAGGGTCTCGCCCTTGCGGATGTCGAAGCTGACGCCTTCGACCACGCGCTGGCATTGCTCGCCCATGACGAACTCGACGGCCAGGTCGCGTACTTGCAACAGGGTTTCGTTCTGGCTCATGTCATTTCCTCGGGTCGAAGGCATCGCGGGCGGCTTCGCCGATGAATACCAGCAGGCTCAGCATGATCGCCAATACGGCGAAGGCGCTGATGCCCAGCCAGGGCGCCTGCAGGTTGCTCTTGCCCTGGGCGACCAGTTCACCGAGCGAGGGTGCGCCGGGTGGCAGGCCGAAGCCGAGGAAGTCCAGGGCGGTCAGGGTGCCGATGGCGCCGGTGAGGATGAAGGGCATGAAGGTCATGGTCGAAACCATGGCGTTGGGCAGGATATGGCGGAACATGATGGCGCCGTTCTCCATGCCCAGCGCCCGTGCCGCACGCACGTATTCCAGGTTACGCCCGCGCAGAAATTCGGCGCGTACCACGTCGACCAGGCTCATCCAGGAGAACAGCAGCATGATGCCCAGCAGCCACCAGAAGTTCGGCTGCACGAAGCTGGCGAGGATTATCAGCAGGTAGAGCACCGGCAGGCCCGACCAGATTTCCAGGAAGCGCTGGCCAAGCAGGTCGACCCAGCCGCCGTAGAAGCCCTGCAATGCGCCGGCGATCACGCCAATCACCGAGCTGGCCAGGGTCAGGATCAGGGCGAACAGCACCGAGATGCGAAAGCCGTAGATCACCCGTGCCAGCACGTCACGGCCCTGATCGTCGGTGCCCAGCCAGTTCTGCGCCGAGGGCGGTGCGGGAGCTGGTACTTCCAGGTCGTAGTTGATGCTCGAATAGCTGAACGGGATCGGCGGCCAGATCATCTTGCCGTCCTTTTCCGCGATCAGGTCCTGAATGTAGGGGCTCTTGTAGTTGGCCTGCAGCGGGAATTCGCCGCCAAACACGGTTTCCGGGTAGCGCTTGAGCACCGGGAAATACCACTCGCCGTCATACCGCACGGCCAATGGCTTGTCGTTGGCGATCAGCTCGGCGCCCAGGCTCAGGCCAAACAGGATGAGAAACAGCCACAGCGACCACCAGCCGCGCTTGTGCGCCTTGAAACGGTCGAAGCGGCGTCGATTGAGAGGGGAGAGTTTCATGCTCAACCCTCCCGGCTTTCGAAGTCGATACGCGGATCGACCAGGGTGTAGGTGATGTCACCGATCAATTTCACGATCAGCCCCAGCAAGGTGAAGATGAACAGGGTGCCGAACACCACCGGATAGTCGCGGTTGATCGCCGCCTCGAAGCTCATCAGGCCGAGGCCGTCGAGCGAGAAGATCACCTCGATCAATAGGGAGCCGGTGAAGAAGATGCCGATGAAGGCGGCGGGGAAGCCGGCGATGATCAGCAGCATGGCGTTACGGAATACGTGGCCGTAGAGCACGCGATGGTTGGTCAGGCCCTTGGCGCGGGCGGTCACCACGTACTGTTTGTTGATCTCGTCGAGAAAACTGTTCTTGGTCAGCAGGGTCAGGGTGGCGAAGTTACCGATGACCAGGGCGGTAACCGGCAGCACCAGGTGCCAGAGGTAGTCGAGAATCTTGCCGCCGAGGCTGAGCTGCTCGAAGTTGTTCGAGGTCAGCCCGCGTAGCGGGAACCAGTCCCAGTAGCTGCCACCGGCGAACAGCACGATCAGCAGGATGGCGAAGAGGAAGGCCGGGATGGCGTAGCCGACGATGATCGCCGAACTGGTCCAGACGTCGAAGGCGCTGCCGTGGCGGGTGGCCTTGGCGATCCCCAGCGGTATGGACACCAGATACATGATCAAAGTGCTCCATAGACCGAGCGAGATCGACACCGGCATCTTCTCGATGATCAGGTCGATGACCTGGGCATCGCGAAAGAAGCTGGAGCCGAAATCCAGCTGAGCGTAGTTCTTGAGCATGATCCAGAAACGCTCGGGCGCCGACTTGTCGAAGCCGTACATCTTCTCGATCTCGGCGATCAGTTGTGGGTCGAGGCCCTGGGCGCCGCGATAGTTGGAGCCGGCCACCGACACTTCGGCGCCGCCGCCACCGATGCGCCCCGTGGCGCCGCCGGCAGCCGCATCGAAACCCTCCAGCTTGGCGATCATCTGCTCGACCGGGCCGCCGGGCGCGGCCTGGATGATGATGAAGTTGATGACCAGAATGCCGAACAGGGTCGGGATGATCAGCAGCAGGCGGCGAAAGATATAGGCCAGCATGTTATTGCTTCGCCTCTTCGGTCGCTTGCTCTGCGGCTTGCTGCTGAGCGTCGCTCGGCTGCTCCAGGCCTGGGCGCACCCACCAGGTGTGCAGGCCGATATCGTAGAGTGGCGTCACCTTCGGGTGCTCGAAACGGTTCCAGTAGGCGACACGCCAGGTCTTGATGTGCCAGTTGGGGATCACGTAATAGCCCCACAGCAGCACGCGATCGAGGGCGCGGGTATGGGCGATCAGGTTCTGCCGCGAGTCGGCGTTGATCAGACCTTCGACGATCTGGTCGATGGCCGGGTCCTTGAGCCCGATGAAATTGCGGCTACCAGGATTGTCGGCGCTGGAGGAGTGCCAGTATTCGCGTTGCTCGTTGCCCGGCGAGTTGGACTGGCCGAAGCCGCTGACGATCATGTCGAAGTCACGCGAGCGCAGGCGGTTGATGTACTGCGAAACGTCGACGCGGCGAATCACCAGATCCATGCCAAGGTCGGCCAGATTGCGCTTGAATGGCAGCAGCACGCGTTCGAACTCGGTTTGTGCGAGAAGGAACTCGAAGCTGACCGGCTGACCATTGGCATCGAGCATGCGATCACCTTCGATACGCCAGCCGGCCTGTTGCAGCAGCTGGTAGGCGCGGCGCTGTTGCTCGCGAATGATACCGCTGCCATCGGTGACCGGTACGCGGAACTCTTCGCTGAATACCTCGGCTGGAATCTTGCCGCGCAGCGGCTCGAGAATCGCCAGTTCGTCTTCACCGGGCAGCCCCTGCGAGCCCAGTTCGGAATTATCGAAATAGCTGCGGGTGCGGGAATAGGCGCCGTTGAACAGGCGTTTGTTGGCCCATTCGAAGTCGTACAGCAGGCCCAGCGCCTCACGTACGCGGCGATCCTGGAACTGCGGACGGCGGGTGTTGAAGATGAAACCCTGCATGCCGGTGGGGTTGCGGTTCTGGATTTCTTCCTTGATCAGCTGGCCGTTGGCAACCGCCGGGGTGTTGTAGGCCGTGGCCCAGTTCTTCGCGCTGGTTTCCAGCCAGTAGTCGAACTGGCCGGCCTTGAGCGCCTCCAGGGCCACGGTGTTGTCGCGGTAATAGTCGATCTGGATGCTGTCGAAGTTGTAGAAGCCGCGGCTCACGGGCAGATCCTTGGCCCACCAGTCGTCGACACGCTCGTAGCGGATGCTGCGGCCGGCCTGGACGCGGCCGACCTTGTACGGGCCGCTGCCCAGCGGTACCTCGAGATTGCTCTTGGCGAAGTCGCGCTCGGCCCACCAGTGCTTGGGTAGCACCGGCAACTGGCCGACGATCAGGGGCAACTCGCGGTTGCCGGCGTGCTTGAACACGAAGCGCACGCTGTGCGGCGATTCCACTTCCACCTGCTCGACATCGGCATAGTAGCCGCGGTACATCGGCGCGCCTTTTTCCATCAGCGTATCGAAGGTGAACTTGACGTCTTCGGCGGTGATCGGCGTGCCGTCGTGGAAACGGGCTTCCTTGCGCAGCAGAAAGCGCACCCAGGCGTTGTCAGGTGCCTTCTCGATCTTTTCCGCCACCAATCCGTAGGCGGTGAACGGCTCGTCCATGCTCTGCACGGCAAGGGTGTCGTAGATCAGGTTGATCTCGTCGGCGGCCACGCCTTTGCTGATGAAGGGGTTGAGGCTGTCGAAGCCACCGAAACCCGCTTCGCGAAAGGTGCCGCCCTTGGGCGCGTCGGGATTGGTGTATTCGAAGTGCGTGAAGTTGGCGGGGTATTTGGGCGGCTCGTCGTAGAGGGTGACGGCGTGTTTGGGGGCGGCGAAGGCAAGGCCGGCCAGGCCGAGCAGAATGAGGCTGCTACCGTGAAGCAGGAAACTGCGCAGCGGGTGGGTCATCGAGTGTTCTCCGTGGGCTTCAGCCACCAGGTGCGCAGGCCCAGTGTGTAGGGCGGCGTGGTGACGAAGGCGAACCGATTGCGGTACGCCAGGCGGTGATAATTGATGTACCAGTTGGGAATGCTGTAGTGCTGCCAGAGCAGGACTCGGTCCAGGGCCCGCGTGGCGGCTACCTGTTCGTCTCGAGTCTGCGCCGAGAGCAGCTTGTCGATCATCTCGTCGACCACCGGATCGTTGACGCCTGCATAGTTCTTGCCGCCCTTGATGTTCACTTGGCTGGAATGGAAGTACAGCGATTGTTCCAGCCCCGGGCTGAGGGTTTGCGGCAGGGTCAGCAGGATCATGTCGTAGTCGAACTGGTCAAGGCGTTGCTTGTACTGGGCGCGATCGACAGTGCGCAGGTTGGCGCGTATGCCGATACTGGCTAGGTTGGCAGTATAGGGCTGGAGAATGCGCTCGAGGCTGGGGTTGACCAGCATGATCTCGAATTCGAGGCGTTGACCGCGAGCATTACGCAGCTCCTGGCCGGAGGGTTTCCAGCCGGCATCGGCCAATAGACCGAGGGCGCGGCGCAAGGTTTCCCGGGGGATGCCGCGGCCGTCGGTTACCGGTTGTGTCGGTGGCTTGGTGAGCAGGCGTGCAGGCAGCTTGTCACGATGTGGCGAAAGCAGCAGCCACTCTGCGCCTTCGGGCTTGCCGGTGGCCGAGAATTCGCTGTTGGGGTAGTAGCTGGCGGCGCGTACGTAGGCATTGTTGAACAGCGTGCGATTGGTCCACTCGAAATCGAACATCAGCCCCAGCGCTTCGCGCACCCTGCGGTCGCTGAACAGATCGCGGCGCGTGTTCATGAACAGCGCCTGGGTCTGGGTCGGAATCTGGTGCGGTATCTCGGCGCGAATCACGTCGCCGCGGGTCACGGCTGGAAAGCGATAGCCGTTGCTCCAGTTCTTTGCCTGGTTCTCTATATAGAAGTCGAATTCGCCGGCCTTGAAGGCTTCGAAGGCGACATGGTTGTCGCGGTAGAACTCCACCTCGACGCGGTCGAAGTTGTATTTGCCGCGATTGACCGGCAGATCCTTGCCCCACCAGTCCTTCACCCGCTCGAACACCAGGCGCCGGCCAGGTACCACCTGGACGATACGGTAGGGACCGCTGCCCAGCGGCGCCTCGAAGGTGGTGCTCTTGAAGTCGCGATCTTTCCAGTAGTGCTGCGGCAGGACCGGCAGTTCACCCAGGCGCAGGATCAACAGCGGGTTGCCGGCGCGCTTGAAGACGAAACGGATGCGGTGGCGGCCGAGAATATCGACGCGTTTCACTTCCTGCAGATTGGTGCGGTACTGCGGGTGGCCGTCGTTGCGCAGCAGGCGATAGGAGAAGGCCACGTCATAGGCCGTGATCGGCTTGCCATCGTGAAAACGCGCTTCCGGACGCAGGTTGAAGACCACCCAACTGCGGTCCTCGCTGTACTCGACGCTTCTGGCGATCAGGCCATAGCTGGAGGCAGGCTCATCCCCCGCGGGGTCGTAAGCGCCAGTGCCGACCATCAAGGGTTCGTTCAGCTCATTGGCGCCGTACTGCAGGAAATGCGCGGTCGAGATCGGGCTGCTGCCCTTGAACGTGTAGGGGTTGAGCGTATCGAAAGTACCGGACGCCATGATGCGCAACGTGCCGCCTTTGGGCGCATCGGGGTTGACCCAGTCAAAATGACTGAAGCTGGCAGGATACTTGAGTGTCCCGAACTGGGCGTAGCCGTGGCTCTCGCTGATAGTCGCAGAGGCGGGAAAGCTCAAGGCCAGGCTGAGGAACAGCAGTAGGAGGGGACGCATCGGGCGTGAGATCCGATCCATGGCGGCGTTTGGGCTTCTGGATCGGTACAGTAACAGCTTGTATGGACAGGAAAAAGAGTGCAACGGTGGGCGCTCGCCTGCGACGCTATGGCATACACTTCAGGGACACACCTTGAGGGTACGAATTTGTCGGAACGAAGCCATGGTTTGCAGTCATGGATCGATCGCCTGAACCAAGCCGAACTGCCCGCGCTGGCTGCCGTCGTGCAGGACCTGCAACGCCTTGCACAGCAGGATTCTGCTTCGGTACAGCAGTTGGCCGATGTGTTGCTGCGTGATGCGGCGCTGACCAGCAAGGTGCTGCGAGTCGGCAACAGCGTCTACTACAACCCGTCCCAGGAAGCCATCAAGACCATCTCGCGAGCCATTGTCCTGATCGGCTTCGACAATGTGCGCCTGATCAGCCTTTCTGTGAGCCTGATCGACGGGCTGCTTACCCGTGCGCCGCGAGAGCAGTTGCAGACATTGCTCGCGCGTTCTTTCCATGCCGCGGTGCAGGCGCGCAACCTGGCTGGCTATGTCATTTCCGGGCACAGCGAAGAAGTGTTCATCGCTGCGCTGCTCCATCATCTGGGCGAGCTGGCGTTCTGGGGCTGCGGTGGGGCGCAGGCTGACGAACTGGCCGATGCCCTTGAACGCCCCGGTGTCGATGTCGATGAGGCAGTGCGTGAGGTGCTCGGTGCCAGCTTTCGTCAACTTACCCAGGCGTTGCTGAAAAGCTGGAACCTGGGTGAAACAGCCATCCTCGCCCAGGCGGGCGCCAGCCAGCATGATCCGGCCGCCTACGCCGTACAGTTGGGCGTGCGCATCAGCGAGGCGGCGCTGGATGGCTGGGATTGTGCAGAAATGGAGGGCGTGCTGGGCAAGGTGGCGGCGTTTATCGACCTGACTCCGGAGGAAACCCTGCAGCAGGTGCTGGCCAGTGCGGATGAGGCGGTCAAGGTTGCCTCGACCTTCGGTGCCAGCAAGTTGTGCCGGCTGATTCCCAATACCGATCCCGAGCAGATTCGCCAGCAGCAGGAGGAGCGTCGTGCGCGCTTGCTGCAGCCGGATCTGTTGGTGATGCAGCAGGCGCTGCAGGATCTCGGCCTGATGGTCAATGCCAGGGCCGATGTCGGGCTGGTGCTCGACACCTTGCTCAAAGGCCTGCATCGGGGCGCCGGCCTGGAGCGGGTGATGCTCACGGTGCTGGCCGATGGGCAAAGCCGCTTCCGCGCCAAACGGGTTATCGGTGAAAAGTCTCAGCAATGGCTGGAGGACTTCGTGCTGCCAGCCGAGCAGGTGGAGCAGCCGCATATCTTCAGTTATGCGCTGCGCCATCGCGAGGCGATCTGGATGGGCGTGCCCGCCAGCTACAACCTGGCCGAGCTGGTGACCCAGCCGATTCGGCGCAGTCTTGGCGGGGGCATGTTCTTCATCGCGCCAATCATCGCGGGTACGCGGGAAATCGGCGTGCTGTATGCCGACAGCAGGCTGTCCGGGCGGGCGCTGCGACATGAACAGTTCGTGGCGTTTCAGCGTTTCACGCAACTGGCGGGGCGTTGCCTGGAGGCGATCAGCAAGCGCTGATCACGGCAGATAGAGGGTCAGCATTTCCCCTGGTTGCAGCTTGCTGCTGCGTGGATTCCAGGCCTGCAGGCGCTTGAGGTCTATCTTGAAGCGCTTGGCGATCACATACAGCGAGTCGCCATGCTTTACGCGGTAGTAGGTGGCCTTGTCTCGTGAGGTGGCGGTGCTGCGAGTGGTGCTGGCGACGCGCGCGCCGCTGTCGGCGGCTGCCAGTGTGAGCACCTGGCCGACTTTCAACGCATTGCCCTGCAGCTTGTTCCAGCGCTTCAGGTCGTGCACCGCGACCTGGTTGGCGCGAGCGATCTGCCACAGGTTGTCGCCGTTCTTCACCTGATAGGTCCGCGTGCTCGCGCTCTGCGCGACGCTGCGCTGCTGATACAGCGGTTCGCTCGGTTGAGCACCAGGCTTGGCGGGAATAGTCAGCACCTGGCCGAGGCTCAGGTTGTTGCTGCTCAGGCGGTTGACGTCCTTGAGCATGTTTACTGACAGGTGATGACGGTTGGCGATGGCGTGCAGACTATCGCCGGAGCGCACGGTGTAGCTCTGCCAGTCGACCATTTCCTGCGGTTTCATCAGGGCCAGGTTGGCGCTGAGCATTTCTGCCTTATCGGTCGGCACCAGCAGATGTTGCGGGCCGTCGAGGGTAATACCGCGCTTGTAGGCGGGGTTGAGCTGCAGCAGCTCCTGTTCATCCAGGTCGGCCAGTTTGGCGACGCGCGACAGATCCATGTGCTGCTTGATTGCGATCTGTTCGAAGTAGGGTTCGTTGGCTATTGGCGAAAGGCTCACGCTGTAGGCTTCCGGCGTCAGGATCACCTGCGACAGCGCCAGTAGCTTGGGCACGTAGTCCTCGGTTTCCTTGGGCAGCGACAGGTTCCAGTAGTCGCTGGGCAGGCCGAGCTTCTCGTTGCGCTCGATGGCGCGGCTGATGCGGCCTTCGCCAGCGTTGTAGGCGGCCAGGGCGAGCAGCCAGTCGCCGTTGAACATTTCATGCAGGCGGCTGAGATAGTTGAGCGCTGCCTCGGTCGATGCAGTGACGTCGCGGCGGCCGTCGTACCAGTTGGTCTGGCGCAGGTTGTAATGGCGGCCGGTCGAGGGGATGAACTGCCAGAGGCCGACCGCGTGTGCCGAGGAGTAGGCCAGTGGATCGTAAGCACTTTCGATCACCGGCAGCAGCGCCAGCTCCATCGGCATGTCGCGCTCGGCCAGGCGCTCGACGATGTAGTGGATATAAGGCGCGCTGCGTTCGCTGACGGTATTGACGTGTTTTGGATTGCTGGCATACCACAGGCGCACACGTTCGATGCGCGGGTTGATGCCGATTTCATCCTGCAGCTTGAAACCATCGCGTACGCGTTCCCAGATATCGGCGTATTCGCGCGGCTTGACCTGGTTGTTGAGCCACTCCGGCTCGCGCTCCAGGCCCACGGCTCGAGAAGTATCAGCCGAACGGTCCGGAGTGTCGCTGGGCAGGCTCTGACAGCCGGCCAGGATCATGCTGCACATCACCGCGAGCGCTCGGAAGCTTCGCGCCAACGCCTTTATATTCAATGGCTTGCGTGATGATAAAGGCATTGGGTGAGGTGTATGTCCCGGCGAAAAGATCGGGCGATTCTAGGAATCGGGCCGGGGGTGGTCAAGTTTTCACCAGTCTTAATCTGGTCTTTTGCGGGCCTGTCGACCTTTTTCTCAGCGACTAAAACCTGTCTTTCCAGGCACGCAGGCTAGCGAATACGGCGCTTGGCTCGCTCGACTGCCGGTCGTCGCGTCCGTTGGTCGCAGCGACGACCGCAGGCTCGCCAACACGCAGGAAAGGATTGGTGGCCAGTTCCAGTTCGATGTTCGACGGCAGGCTGATGCGACCCTCATCGCGCCAGCGGGCCACTTCGGCCAGGCGCGCGCTGACGTTCGGGTTATGCGGCTCGACGGCATGGGCGAAGCGCAGGTTGCTCAGGGTGTATTCGTGGGTGCAGTAGACCCGTGTTGCACCAGGGAGCGCTGCCAGGCGGCTCAGCGACTGGTGCATCTGTTGCGGCGTACCTTCGAAGAGGCGGCCACAGCCACCCGCGAACAGGGTGTCGCCACAGAACAGTAGGTTCTGTTCGGCGTGGTAGTAGGCGATATGACCGAGGGTATGCCCAGGTACGGCCATGACCTCGAAGCGCAGGCCGAGCAGCTCGATTGCGTCGTTATCCTTGAGGTCGACGTCACAGGCTGGAATCTTTTCCGCCGCCGGGCCGGCGACACGGGCGCCGGTAGCCGTCTTCAGTTGCTCGACACCGCCAACGTGATCGAAGTGATGGTGAGTGATCAGGATGTCGCTGAGTGTCCAGTCAGGATGGGCCTCGAGCCAGGCCATGACCGGCGCCGCATCACCGGGGTCGACCACGGCGCAACGCTTGCTGCGGGCCTCCTGCAGCAGCCAGATATAGTTGTCATTGAAGGCGGGTAGCGCGTCGATCTGGATCATTGCGGGTCGCTAAGCTGGTGATAAAGGTGCATCTTAGACAGGACATGCAGAACCTGTCATGCGGAGGCAGCGATGACTGATCAGGCATTCGCCCAGGCCGACCCTGAGTGGCTCAAACTCATCGGCGAGGCGCGCGACTGGCTTGCCGGGCCGCTCGGCCAGCTGTTGCTGGAGGAAGAGCGGCGCTTGCTGGAAGAAGAGCTGGCGCGCTTTTTCGGTGGTTATCTGGTGAGCTACGGCCCTGGCGCCGAAGGCCCACCCAAGGCGGGGCAGATCCAGCACAACGTGCGCCTTGGTGCGCCGATGCCTGGCGTGCAGATCGTCTGTGAGGAGCAATCCTGGCCCTTGGGTGAGCACGCCGCCGATGTGGTGCTGCTGCAGCATGGCCTGGATTTCAGCCTGTCGCCTCACGGTCTGCTGCGTGAGGCGGCTCGCAGCGTCAGGCCTGGCGGGCATCTGTTGATTCTGGGTATTCACCCCTGGAGCGCCTGGGGCGTGCGGCGCCTGTTCGCCCGGGACGGTTTGGCCAAGGCGCGTTGCATCGCCCCGAGCCGTGTCGGCGACTGGCTGAGTTTGCTGGGCTTTGCGTTGGAGAAACGCCGGTTCGGGTGCTATCGTCCGCCGCTCGCTTCGCTGGCCTGGCAAATGCGCCTGCGGCGCATGGAAAGCTGGGGCGATGCCTGGCAGTTGCCGGGCGCCGGTTTCTACCTGTTGGTGGCGCGCAAGCTGGTGGTCGGCTTGCGCCCGTTGCGGCAGTCGCGTCGCGAGCCGATGGGCAAGTTGCTGCCAATGCCGGTGGCCAAGGTCAGTCGGCGCGATCTCGACAACTGAATGCCAGGCTGCGGCCAAACAATTCTGTACAGAGTTTATGAATGTCTGAAACCCATGATGTGGTGATTTACACCGACGGTGCCTGCAAGGGCAATCCTGGCCCCGGAGGTTGGGGTGCGCTGCTGGTGTACAAAGGCGTGGAGAAGGAACTCTGGGGCGGCGACCCCAGTACCACCAACAATCGCATGGAGCTGATGGCGGCGATTGCCGGCCTGATCGCGCTGACCCGGCCGTGCTCGGTCAAGCTGGTGACCGACTCGCAATACGTGATGAAAGGTATCCAGGAATGGCTGCCGAACTGGAAGAAACGCGGCTGGAAGACCGCTTCGAAAGAGCCGGTGAAAAACGCCGACCTCTGGCAGAAGCTGGATGAGGAAGTGAATCGCCATCAGGTGAGCTGGCAGTGGGTGCGTGGGCATACTGGCCACCCGGGCAACGAGCGTGCCGACCAGTTGGCCAATCGCGGTGTCGACGATGTGCGTGCGGCGCGCTGAGCGGTGATGCAGCACCTGAGTTAAGATGCTGCGCTGAATGTGCGGCAACCCGAATAGATGAGAGAGGCAAGGCGTGACAACCGAGAACACCGTCAAACGCTACGTAGTGCTGGATACCGAAACCACGGGTATGCCGGTCACCGACGGGCACCGCATCATCGAGATCGGTTGTGTCGAATTGCTGGGCCGCCGCCTGACCGGGCGTCATTTCCACGTTTACCTCAACCCCGATCGTGAAATCGACGAAGGCGCCATCGCGGTTCACGGCATCACCAACGAGTACGTCGCCGACAAGCCGCGCTTCAAGGAGGTCGCCGATGAATTCTACGAGTTCATCAAAGGCGCCCAACTGATCATCCACAACGCGGCGTTCGACGTTGGTTTCATCAACAACGAGTTCGCCCTGCTGGGGCAGAGCGAGCGTGCCGACGTCAGCGATTACTGCTCGGTACTCGATACCCTGATGATGGCTCGCGAGCGCCATCCGGGGCAGCGCAACAGCCTGGATGCGCTGTGCAAGCGTTACGGCGTCGACAACTCCAACCGCGAACTGCACGGCGCCTTGCTCGACTCGGAGATTCTCGCCGACGTCTACCTGGCGATGACTGGTGGGCAGACCAATCTGTCTCTGGCCGGTGAGGACGCCGATGGCGATGGCAGCGGGCGCCAGCAGGCCACGCCGATCCGCCGTTTGGACGCCTCTCGTCCGCGCACGCGCGTCATTCGCGCCAGCGAAGAGGAGCTTGCAGCGCATCTGGCGCGCCTGGCCGTGATCGAGAAATCCGCTGGTGGCCCATCGCTGTGGGCGCAGCTGGAAAAAGCGCCGGAATAACCGAACAGCGCAATTGCGACCTTTTGTTATAGCGTGATGCACAGGGGGTTCCGCCGATCAGGGGGAGCCTCTAACCTGAGGCGGTGGGCAGGCCAAGCCTGCCAGCCTTCAGGACGTCACAATGTATAAAGATCTCAAATTCCCCGTCCTAATCGTGCACCGCGACATCAAGGCCGACACCGTGGCCGGTGATCGCGTGCGCGCCATCGCTCAGGAGCTTACCCAGGACGGTTTCAGCATTCTGCCCACGGCGAGCGCCGCCGAGGGGCGTATCGTCGCGTCCACCCACCACGGTCTGGCCTGCATACTGGTGGCGGCCGAGGGGGCGGGGGAGAACAGCCGCCTGCTGCAGGACATGGTCGAGCTGATCCGCGTGGCGCGAGTGCGGGCGCCGCAATTGCCGATTTTTGCCCTGGGCGAGCAGGTCACCATCGAGAACGCGCCGGCCGAGGCCATGGCCGATCTCAACCACCTGCGTGGCATCCTCTATCTCTACGAAGACACCGTGTCCTTTCTTGCCAGGCAGGTGGCGCGCGCGGCGCACAACTACCTCGACGGCCTGCTACCGCCGTTCTTCAAGGCGCTGGTGCAGCACACCGCGCAATCCAACTATTCCTGGCACACGCCGGGTCATGGCGGTGGCGTGGCCTATCGCAAGAGCCCGGTGGGCCAGGCCTTCCACCAGTTCTTTGGCGAAAACACCCTGCGTTCCGATCTCTCCGTGTCGGTGCCGGAGCTGGGCTCATTGCTCGATCACACCGGCCCTCTGGCCGAGGCCGAGGCGCGTGCAGCGCGCAACTTCGGCGCCGACCACACCTTCTTCGTGATCAACGGCACCTCGACGGCGAACAAGATCGTCTGGCACTCGATGGTCGGTCGCGATGACCTAGTGCTGGTGGATCGCAACTGCCACAAGTCGATCCTGCACTCGATCATCATGACCGGCGCGATCCCGTTGTATCTCTGCCCGGAACGTAACGAGCTGGGGATCATCGGGCCGATTCCGCTCTCCGAGTTCAGCAAAGCGTCGATCCAGGCCAAGATCGACGCCAGCCCGCTGGCGCGTGGCCGTGCGCCCAAGGTCAAGCTGGCGGTGGTGACCAACTCCACCTATGACGGGCTCTGTTACAACGCCGAGATGGTCAAGCAGGCGCTGGGGGATTCGGTCGAAGTACTGCACTTCGACGAGGCCTGGTACGCCTATGCGGCTTTCCACGAGTTCTATGCTGGCCGCTATGGCATGGGCACCCAGTACGACGAGCGCTCGCCGCTGGTGTTCACTACCCATTCAACGCACAAGCTGCTGGCAGCCTTCAGTCAGGCCTCGATGATTCACGTGCAGGACGGCGGGCAGCGGCAGCTGGATCGTGACCGTTTCAACGAAGCCTTCATGATGCACATCTCCACCTCGCCGCAGTACGGCATCATTGCCTCGCTGGATGTAGCCTCGGCGATGATGGAAGGGCCGGCCGGCCGTTCACTGATCCAGGAAACCTTCGACGAGGCGCTGAGCTTCCGACGCGCCCTGGCCAATGTGCGGCGCAACCTGAGCGCCGAGGACTGGTGGTTCAGTATCTGGCAGCCGGGTGAGGCCGATGGCGCCGACAGCCTGAAGACCTCCGACTGGGTGTTGCAACCGGACGCCGACTGGCATGGCTTCGGCGAAGTGGCCGATGACTATGTGCTGCTCGATCCGATCAAGGTCACGTTGGTGATGCCCGGCCTCAATGCAGCCGGCAAGCTGGAGCAGCAGGGGATTCCTGCAGCGGTGGTCAGCAAGTTTCTCTGGGAGCGCGGCCTGGTGGTGGAGAAAACCGGCCTGTACTCCTTCCTGGTGCTGTTCTCCATGGGCATCACCAAGGGCAAGTGGAGCACGCTGCTGACCGAGCTGCTGGAGTTCAAGCGCAGCTACGACGCCAATCTGCCGCTGATCGAAGTGCTGCCTTCCATCGCCCACGCTGGCGCGGGCCGCTACCAGGGCATGGGCCTGCGTGACTTGTGCGACGCGCTGCATGGCTGCTACCGCGAAAACGCCACGGCCAAGGCGCTGAAAAGCATGTACACGGCGCTGCCCGAGCTGGCGATCAAACCTGCCGATGCCTACGACCGCCTGGTGCGCGGCGAGGTCGAGGCGGTGCCCATCGATCAGTTGCAGGGACGTATCGCCGCTGTGATGCTGGTGCCTTACCCGCCTGGCATTCCGCTGATCATGCCAGGCGAGCGCTTCACTGCCGCCACGCGTTCGATTCTCGACTACCTGGCCTTCGCGCGGACCTTCGATCAGGCCTTCCCGGGTTTCGATATCGACGTGCACGGCTTGCAAACCGAAGCGGGTGAGTACTGCGTGGATTGCCTGGTGGAGTAAACCTGTTGTGGGTCTGTCGGGGAGTAAGATCCTCGGCAGATCAATCTCTTATCTCTGACATTCAAAGCGGTTGTTAACGTCCGGGGCGTGCCCTGCGTCACAGTGGCAAGCATCGACTTTTATGGCGTGCTTGTTATAGTTGCTCGGTTATTAATCACAAAATTGTTACTGTGCTGCCGAGCCGCGGCTGAGGATGCCTGCCATGTCCGACTACAAAGCCTTCCGCGTCGAGCTGGCGGACAAGATCGCCCATGTGCAGATCAACCGTCCGGACAAGATCAACGCCATGAATGCCGACTTCTGGCGCGAGATCATCGAGATCTTTCAGTGGGTCGATGACAACGATGCGGTGCGTGTCGTGGTGCTCTCCGGTGCCGGCAAACACTTTTCTTCGGGCATCGATCTGATGCTGCTGGCCTCGGTCGGGGCCCAACTGGGCAAGGATGTTGGTCGTAATGCCTCGGCGCTGCGGCGCAAGATTCTCGAGCTGCAAGCCTCTTTCAACGCCGTCGACAACTGCCGCAAGCCGGTGCTGGCTGCCATTCAGGGTTACTGCATTGGCGGCGCCATCGATCTGATCAGCGCCTGCGACATGCGCTATTGCAGCGTCGACGCGCAGTTCTCCATCAAGGAAATCGACATGGGCATGGCCGCTGACGTCGGCACCTTGCAGCGCCTGCCGCGCATCATCGGCGACGGCATGATGCGTGAGCTGGCCTTCACCGGGCGCACCATCGACGGTAACGAGGCAGCGCGCATCGGCCTGGTCAATCGCACCTACGAAGATCAGGAAGCGCTGCTGGCTGGGGTGATGGAGATCGCCGCACAAATCGCTGTCAAGTCGCCGATTGCCGTGCGTGGAACCAAGGAAATGATTCGCTACATGCGCGATCACCGGGTCGATGATGGCCTTGAATATATCGCTACCTGGAATGCCGCCATGCTGCAGTCGGAAGACCTGCGCCTGGCCATGGCGGCGCACATGACCAAGCAGAAGCCGGAGTTCGCCGACTGATGCCGTATTCGCTGATGTTCGCTGCGAGGCCTAGAGCATGGTAAGTGGAGCCACATCCCTGAATCTGGTGCGCGACGAGCTGTTCGTCACCATGGAAGAGGCCGAGCAGAGCCTGGAACATTTCATCGCCGAGCGGCACAACGGCAGCCTGTTGCAGCAGGCAGTGGAAAGCCTGCACCAGGTGCGCGGCACGCTCAACCTGATCGAGCTGGCCGGTGCTGAGTTGCTGGCCCAGGAAGTGCTGGATCAGGCAACCGATATTCCAGCTGGAGCAGGTGAGGAGCGCGACGCGCAGCTCTCGGCACTGAGCAATGCCCTGCATGTGCTGCGCCGTTATCTGGAAAACGTCGACGCTCATCGCCAGGAAATGCCTGAACTGCTGCTGCCGGCGATCAACGATTTGCGTCAGGCTGGCGCCCAGCAGCCGCTGCCGGAAAGTTTCTTCTTCAGCGTGCGCCTCGATCATGCGCGGCCACATACGGCTACCCAGCCACTCGATGGCGCGGCCAAACTGAGCGAAGGCAAGCGCCTGCGTCACATGTATCAGGTAGGGCTGCTGGGCTTCATTCGTGAGCAGAATCCGCAGGCCAGCCTCAAGCTGATGGTGCGTGCGATGGCGCGCCTGGACCGCCTGTTCGCCAATGAGCCGCGTGGGCGCATGTGCTGGATTGGCGCTGCCGCCATCGAAGCGCAGTGCGATGGTCAACTGCTGCCACGCAAATCGCGCAAGCAGCTGTTCTCGCGGGTCGATCGTGAACTCAAGCTGATGCTCGGTAACCCGCAGTACGAAGCACCGCGCAGTTTGCTGAAAGAGCTGCTGTATCTGGTCGCGCTGGCCGACAGCCATGGCCCGCACGCTAGCGCCATGCGCGGAGTGTTCGGCCTCACGCCGTTGCCGTTCACCGACCACCTGCTGGAAGAGGAATACCGGCGCCTGGCAGGGCCGGGCCAGGCGGTGATGCGTTCGTTGTCCACGGCGATTCGCGAAGAGCTGGCCAGCGTCAAGGACATGCTCGACCTGCTCGAGCGCGGCACCTTGCAAGGCGAAACCTTGGGCACCCTGCATGCATTGCTGGGCAAGTTGGCCAAGACCTTGGGCATGGTCGGTCTGAACTCTGCCGGCAACTCGCTCGGCGCGCAGTTGCCGCTGGTCGCTGCCTGGAGCGAAGACACGCCGCCACAGGCTGAGCAGTTGCACAAGCTGGCCGATGCTGTGCTCTATGTCGAAGGCATGGTGGCCAGCCTGGAACGTGGCGAAGGTCGCGATATCAGGCCGGCTGCCGTCGAGCCGGGCAATGAGGCCGACTCTTTCGCCACTCATCAGCTCAACGAGGCCCGTATCGTCGTGGTCGACGAGGCCCAGGCCGGTCTGGCTCTGGCCAAGCGCGCGATCACCGCGTATCTGGAGTCGGCTGGCGACAAGATGCACCTGTCCAACGTACCGTTCAGCCTGCAGGCCGTGCGTGGCGGCTTGTGGTTCCTTGAGCAGCGCCGTGCCGCGATACTGGTCGGTGCCTGTGCCGACTATATCCAGGCGCGCATGCTCGAGTCGGCGCAAATGCCGTCGGAGCAGATGCTGGAAACCCTGGCTGATGCTTTGAGCAGCCTCGAGTACTACCTGGAAGCGGGCGCGGTGATGCGTCCTGAAACCCGTCCCAGCGTGCTCGACCTGGCTGAAGAAAGCGTCAAGGCACTGGGCATGCCGGTGGCAGCCTGATGGTCTGGCGCAATACCTTTCTCGATCCTGCCCAGCCTGGCGGCTGGGCGCTGCTCTATAACCAGCAGCACTTTCTCGCCGACAGCAATGGCGTGCTGTTCCCGCGTGATTGGATCAAGCGCCAGGACCTGCCTATTTTCGGCGAGCAGGGTATCGGTCACTTCGGTGACGATGCCGTTTACCTGCTGCAACTCAAGCCCTCGGCGACGCTGGAGGGCTGCAGCTGGCAGAGCCTGCGTCAGTTCATGCTGCAGGGCGACGCGGAAACCTTTCGCATGCTGGCCTACGCCGCGCAGATCGGCACCTGGTACGCCGAGCATCGTTATTGCGGCAGTTGCGGTGCGCCGACGCGCCAGCTTCCTGGTGAGCGGGCGATGCGGTGCGACAGCTGCGAATCGCAGCATTATCCGCGCATTTCGCCGAGCATGATCGTACTGGTCACACGGGGCGACGAGATACTCCTGGCACGTTCACCGCGGTTCGTCACCGGCGTGTACAGCACCCTGGCCGGGTTCGTCGAGCCGGGCGAGTCAGTGGAGCATTGCGTGGCGCGCGAGGTGCGTGAGGAAGTCGGCGTCGAGGTGAAAAAACTGCAGTACATCGGGAGCCAGGGCTGGCCGTTTCCGCATTCGCTGATGCTTGGCTTCCACGCCGAGTACGCCAGTGGCGAGATCATCATGCAGGAAGACGAGATCGAGGATGCGCGCTGGTTCCGTGTCGATGACTTGCCGCCGTTGCCAGCGTCGCGTTCCATCGCCCGCCATCTGATCGATCTTTACGTTGCGCGTCGTCTTGGCTTGCCTGAGCCCAGTCTGCCGTAGGGCGGGTGTAACCCGCCAAATCGATGCTGTGGCGGGTTGCACCCGCCCTACGCGACCCAGTGCTGCCAGACCAGGCGCGCGGTCAGCGCCAATACCACCGTAATGAACACCGGGCGAATGAACTTCGAACCGCCTTTGATCGCGGTGCGCGCACCGAGAAAGGCGCCGACCATCAAGGCGGCGCCCATGCTCAGACCGAGCACCCAGGCTACCTGACCAAAGGCGATGAACACGGCCAGCGCCGCCGCGTTGCTGACGAAGTTCATGGTGCGCGCCACGCCGCTGGCGCGCACCAGATCGAGTGGATACATCAGCAGGCTGCTGACCGTCCAGAACGCGCCGGTGCCAGGGCCCGCCACTCCATCGTAGAGTCCCAGGCCAAGCCCTTGAGGCCATTGCCGACCGCGCGCTATCGGCAGGTCGTGTTCGGCCGGTGCCTCCGGCATACGTCCGAACAGCAGGTAAACACCGCAGGCGAAGACGATCACCGGCAGCATCTGGTTGAGCCAGGCGGCCGGCATCCAGTGTGCGATGACGGCGCCGAGCAGGGCGCCGATCAGGGTTGCCAGCAACGCGTTGCGCCATTGCTTCGGGTCGAACAGCTTGCGGCGATAAAACGTGAGAGCCGCGGTGCCCGAGCCGAAGGTGGCGCACAGCTTGTTGGTGCCCAACACCAGGTGCGGCGGTAAACCTGCGGTAAGCAGGGCAGGGATGGTCAGCAGGCCGCCGCCACCGGCAATGGCGTCGATGAAGCCGGCGATGAAGGCGACCAGAGCGAGAATGGCCAGTGTGCTGGGATCGATGGCGAGCTCGAGAGCGAAGGGCATATTAAAGTGTCGACTTGTGGGCGAGTGCGCAGCCTGCTGGCTGTTCGTCGTGGGGAGAGCTGCGCATAATGCCGGGATTTCGTCAGAGAAGGAACGCAATCGATGCAATACGACGGGTTGGCCTGGGCCGTGGCGCTGTTGGCCGTATTGGCGCTGCTGGTGGCATTGCGCATTCTGCTCAATACGGGCTGGTTCCTCGGCTGGTTGCGTGGCACCTGTGGTCTGGCATTTCTCGCCCTGGCCGGCCTGGTCGGTCTGGTAGCTTACGATCTGTATGCCTACGAGCCGCTGCAGCCGGGCAAGCCGCTGGTGACGCTGAGCTTCAAGGCTGATGGTCCGCAGCGTTATCAGGTGACGCTGCTCGAAGGGGCGCGCGAGCGCACTGTCACGCTCGAGGGCGACATGTGGCAACTCGACGGCCGACTGATTCGCTGGAAAGGCCTGGCTGAGCTGATTGGTCTTGAGCCTGGCTACCGTCTGGAACGTCTATCCGGGCGTTTTCTGGCCATTGAGCAGCAGGCGCTGGCGCAACATGGTCGCGTGCAATTGGCCGAGAGCCCTTATGGCGTGGACCTGTGGCGCTGGCTGCGCATGAGTCAGCGTGATCTGCTGTTGTTCGACCCACAGGCGTTGCGTGTGACCTACCTGCCAATTGCCGCCGATGCGGTCTATAGCGTCAGCCTGACGCCGACCGGCCTGTTGGCTGAGCCGATGAACCCCGCAGCCGAAGCTGCGCTTAAGGATTGGTAGCGGCCGGGCGGGGGGATGTAGGGTGGGCTTTAGCCCACATTGCAGAGTCATTGGTGGGCTGAAGCCCACCCTACAAAAATTGATGAACCTCTCCCGCTTGATGGGGAGGGTGCGTGAAGGGCGGGAGAGGGGAGCGAAGTTGGCGTTAGCGTTGGTGACGTAGGGTGGGCTTCAGCCCACTGCGACCTTCATTGGTGGGTTAAAACGGAGCGCCGCCCGGCCCACTCTACAATTGCGCTGCGCTAGGCCTATCCTGTTTACGACAAAGGCACCCTGAGGTGCCTTTGTCGTTCATGGCGTCTGGCCTCAGGAGAGGAAGCCGCCGTCCACGTTCAGCGCCACGCCGGTGGTGTAGCTGGATGCTTCACTGGCCAGGTACAGCACCGCGCCGGCCATCTCGCTCGGGTCGGCTACGCGCTTGAGTGGGATGCGCTGCAGCGCGTGCTTGAGGATGGCGTCGTTCTTGGTCAGTGCCGAGGCGAATTTGGTGTCGGTCAGGCCTGGCAGCAGAGCGTTGCAGCGAATGCCGAACTGCGCGCACTCCTTGGCGAACACCTTGGTCATGCTGATCACCGCGGCCTTGGTCACCGAGTAGATGCCCTGGAATTCGCCGGGGGAGACGCCGTTGATCGAGGCAACGTTGATGATCGAGCCGCCACCGTTTTCCTTCATCAGCTTGCCGCCTTCGATGGACATGAAGTAGTAGCCGCGGATGTTTACGTCCACGGTTTTCTGGAAGGCGCCCAGATCGGTGTCCAGCACGTTGCAGAATTGCGGGTTGGTAGCAGCGTTATTGACCAGGATGTCGAGACGACCGAACTGTTCCTTGATCTGCGCGAAGACGTTGGTGATCTGTTCCATTTCGCCGATGTGGCAGGCGATGGCGGTGGCCTTGCCGCCTTCCGCGACGATGGCGTCGGCCACGGCCTGGCAGCCTTCGATCTTGCGGCTGGAGACGATCACGTGCGCGCCTTGCTGAGCCAGCAGCTTGGCAATGGCCTCGCCGATGCCGCGGCTGGCGCCGGAAACGAAGGCGATCTTGCCGTCGAGGTCGAACAGTTGGGTCTTGGACATTGTGATTACCCCGGGGTTAGAGAGTGGATTTGCCGATGACCTGCAGGCACATCTGCTCCAGCAGCTTGTTCATCTGAATGAACTGGGCGAAGCGCTTGTCCTGGGTCTGGCCGTGGTAGAAGCGGTAGTAGATCTGCTGCACGATGCCGGCCAGACGGAACAGGCCGTAGGTGTAGTAGAAGTCGAAACTCTTGATCTCGATGCCGGCTTTTTCAGCGTAGTAGTCGACGAACTGCTGGCGGGTAAGCATGCCCGGCGCGTTGCTCGGCTGGCGACGCATCAGTTGCACTGGCGCCGGGTCGCTGGCCTCGATCCAGTAGGCCAGGGTGTTACCCAGGTCCATCAGCGGGTCACCGATGGTGGTCATCTCCCAGTCGAGCACACCGATGATCTGCATCGGGTTGTTCGGGTCGAGGATCACGTTGTCGAAGCGGTAGTCGTTATGCACGATGCCCGGCTTGTGGTGATCGGCCGGCATCTTGTCATTCAACCAGGCCTTGACCGGCTCCCAGGTCGGTGCGTCCGGAGTCAGGGCTTTCTCGTAGCGCTCGCTCCAGCCCTTGATCTGACGGCCGACATAACCCTCGGGTTTACCCAGATCACCCAGGCCGCAGGCGTTGTAATCGACGTTATGCAGCTCGACCAGCTTGTCGATGAAGCTCTTGCACAGCGTGCTGGTCTGCTCGGGGCTGAAGTTCAGCTCGGCCGGCATCTCCGAACGCAGGATGATGCCCTTGACCCGCTCCATCACATAGAACTCGGCGCCGATCACCGACTCGTCGGTGCAGTGCACGTAAGCTTTGGGGCAGTAAGGGAAGCCAGCGTTGAGCTGGTTGAGAATGCGGTACTCACGGCCCATGTCGTGGGCCGACTTGGCCTTGTGGCCGAACGGCGGGCGGCGCAGGACGAATTCCTGCTGCGGGTATTCGATCAGGTAGGTCAGGTTCGAAGCGCCGCCGGGGAACTGGCTGATCTTGGCTGTGCCGCTCAGGCCCGGAATATTGGCTTTCAGATAAGCGTCGATGACGTCGGCATCGAGTTCTTCGCCAGTGCGGATGCGGGTGGATTGGTCGGTGAGCGCCATGCTTATCCCTTCTGCTTATGATGGGTGCCCTAGATAATTGGTTAATCTAATGCTGTGCTCAGGCTGTCACAAGCAATACGCGCCGTTATAGGCGGGCGTGTTGCACCTCGATCAAACTGCCTGATCAGTCATTTCGGTTTGTCACCTTGGCCGCAAATCACGGGCAAAAAAAACCGGAGTGCCAGGACTCCGGTTTTCGTGCTTTGCGCTCAGCTCGCCGATCAGACCGGGAACAGTTCGCCCAGCTTCATCGCCAGCATCATGTCGCCTTCGGCGCGCAGCTTGCCGGCCATGAAAGCCTGCATGCCGTCGGTTTCGCCGCTAACGATGCCCTTGAGGGTTTCGCTGTCCATGATCAGGGTCACGTTGGCGTTCGGGTTGTCGCCTTGCTCGAGGGCGCACGTGCCGTCTTTTACGATCAGCGCGTAGTTCTCGCCATCTTCGATGTTGAATTGGAATACCAGATCCAGGCCTGCAGCGGCGCTGGCGTTGAACTTGGACTGCATGGTTTGGGCGATGTCAGCAACACTCATGGTCTTATCCTTTTTCGGTTTTTTCGCGCAGCCTCACGGCCGCAGTGGGCTGGAGCTCATCGGTAGGTGATGAGCTCCGGCGCCTTCAGCAGCTGTAAATGCACATGGCTGTTGAAGGAAGCCAGACTTACCTCGCTGCCGCGGAATTTCAGCTGGCTGAGCGAGGTATTGACGATTTGCCAATTCAGTTCGAAGGCCTTTGCCGCCGGGACGCCGGTAATCAGGCGGAGCAGGGCGGTGATGGTACCGCCGGAGGTGAACACGGCGATATTCTGTTTGCTGGTGGCCTGTTCGAGGATGCGCCGCAGACCGCCTTCGACCTGTTCGACATAGGCCTGCCAGCTTTGCAGGCCGGGCTTGTCATGCTCCCCGGAAATCCAGCGGCCGATCAGCTTGGCGAACAGGCGCTGGAACTCGGCGCGGTTCTGCGCACCGTTACGCAGGATATGCAGGGCTTCGGGTTCTTCCGGGAGCAGATCCGGCAGTAGCGTGCGAATCACCGCGTCGGCATCGAATTCGTTGAAGGCTTCGTCGATATCCAGTGCCGGTGCCTTGCTCATGTGCTGCAGGGCGGCGTTGGCAGTGTGTTGCTGGCGGAGCAGGCTGCCACTGATGCAACGATCGAGACTGATGCCGAGTTGCTCCAGGTGCTTGCCCAGCACTTCGGCCTGGCGCACGCCGACGGGAGACAGGACATCGTAGTCGTCTGCACCGAATGAGGCCTGGCCATGTCGAATCAGATAGATGCTGCCCACGTCCGTATTGGTCCCGGCACGTTGAATGTTTGGCGAGGGTATGAGGAAGCTTGGGGGCTGTCAACGAAAAAACATACGCTTGTTTGAATTGCCTGTATGTCCATTGTGCAGTGCTGCCGCGCTTGGCCGGCGAGGCGCTGCGCCGGTATGCTTGGGCCTTTGTGCGCTCAGGCGCCGCTGCATTGTCCAAGGGGGATCCGTGGAGTTTCTTAGCGAGTACGCCAGCTTTCTGGCGAAAACCCTGACCCTGGTGGTCGCCATCGTCGTGGTGCTGGTGGCGATCGCCGCCACGCGCAGCAGAGGGCGGCGCGGCGGTGGTCAGTTGCAGGTGCAGAAGCTCAATGATTTCTACAAGGATCTGCGCGAGCGCCTGGAGCACAGCGTGCTGTCCAAGGATCAGCTCAAGGCCACGCGCAAGGCGCAGGCCAAGGCGGCCAAACAGGAAAAGAAAGCGCCGCCCAGCAAACCGCGGGTGTTCGTGCTGGATTTCGATGGCGATATCAAGGCCTCAGCCACCGACAACCTGCGCCATGAGGTGACGGCGCTGCTGTCCATGGCCAAGGCCGAGGACGAAGTGGTGCTGCGCCTGGAAAGTGGTGGCGGCATGGTGCATAGCTACGGCCTGGCTTCGTCGCAACTGGTGCGTATCCGCGATGCGGGCATCCCGCTGACGGTGTGCGTGGACAAGGTAGCGGCCAGCGGCGGTTACATGATGGCCTGCATCGGTCAGAGGATTCTCAGTGCACCTTTTGCCATCCTCGGCTCCATCGGCGTGGTGGCGCAGTTGCCTAACGTGCATCGTCTGCTGAAGAAGCACGAAATCGATTTCGAGGTGCTGACGGCCGGCGAATACAAGCGCACGCTGACCGTATTCGGTGAGAACACCGAAAAGGGCCGGGAGAAGTTCCAGGAAGACCTGGAAACCACCCACGAGCTGTTCAAGGGCTTCGTTGCCCGTTACCGCCCCCAGTTGGACATCGATGCCATTGCCACTGGCGAGGTCTGGCTGGGCATGGCGGCGCAGGAGCGTCTGCTGGTTGACGAACTCAAGACCAGCGACCAGTACCTGGCCGAGCGCGCCGTCGAGGCTGAATTGTTCCATCTGCATTTCGCTCATAAAAAGAGTTTGCAGGAGCGTGTCGGGCTGGCGGCCAGCATGGCGGCAGATCGCTTCGTCCTGACCTGGTTGAGCAGGCTCAATCAGCAGCGCTTCTGGTAACGCTTCGTTCATGATGGGCTGCGCGCCGCGTAGCCGCGAACCACGACAAGAGGAGAGGGTGATGACCGAGTTCAAGGCCTTGCTGGTCAGCGAAGGCGCCGATGGCGGTTTCCAGCGTGAAGTGGTCCAGCGCAACGTCGAGCAACTGCCGCAGGGCGAGCTGCTGATTCGCGTGCGCTATTCCTCGCTCAACTACAAGGACGCTCTGTCCGCCAGCGGCAATCGAGGTGTGACCAAGGCCTACCCGCATACGCCCGGTATCGACGCGGCCGGTGTAGTCGAAGCCTCCAGTGTTGCCGAGTTCGCCGTGGGCGACGAGGTGATCGTCACTGGCTACGACCTGGGCATGAACACAGCCGGTGGTTTCGGCCAGTACATCCGCGTACCGGCCGCCTGGGCGATCAAGCGTCCACAAGGCTTGCCGCTGCGCGAGGCGATGATTCTCGGTACCGCCGGCCTGACCGCTGCCCTTTGTGTGGACAAGCTGGAGCAGGCCGGTGTCACCCCGGAGTCAGGCACCGTATTGGTCACCGGCGCCACGGGCGGCGTTGGCAGCATCGCCGTGGTGCTGCTCAAGCAGCTCGGTTATCGCGTAGCCGCTGCGACCGGCAAGGCCGAACAGGGCGATTTCCTGCGTGGTCTCGGTGCAGACGAGATCGTCAGCCGCGAAGAGCTGCAGCAAGGTAGTGAGCGGCCGATGCTCAAGGAACGCTGGACGGGAGCGGTAGACACAGTGGGTGGCGACATCCTGTTCAATGTGGTCAAGTCGCTGCGCCACAGCGGCAGCGTGGCCTGTTGCGGGCTGACTGCCGGCGTCGGCTTCCAGGCCAGCGTGCTGCCGTTCATCCTGCGTGGCGTCAACCTGCTGGGCGTGGACTCGGTGGAGCTGCCGCTGGTGGTCAAGGCATCGATGTGGGACAAGCTGTCGCTGCAGTGGAAGCTCGATCTTTCGCCGCTATGCGAGGAAATAGGCCTGACGGAGTTGCCGACGGCCATCGAGCGGATACTCTCCGGCGGTATGGTGGGCCGTATCCTGGTGCGACTCGACTGAGTGGATCAGAGGCCCGTCGATGACGGGCCTCTGCATTTCAGGCCTGGCTGACGTACATGGTGATCTCTGCGCGGAACACCGGCTTGTCACCGACGTAGGCCATCACCGGCACCTTGATGTCGCCGGTCCGATCCCAATCCACCTTGCTGCCATCGGCCACCGTGCGGATGTCGCCGTCTGCCTTGGCTAGGTATTCCACCGTCATCCCTTTGGGAATCCAGCGGCAACCGTCAGGAATGGAGGCGTCGGTCATGCTGCCGGCGGCAAGCTCGGCAGCATTGCACAAGGCGATGGCGTGCACCGTACCGATATGATTGAGCACTTCACGGCGTTTGGCGAAGCGGACCTCGGCATAGCCGGGGCGCAGCTCGACCATCTGCGGGGCGATGCTGGCGAAATAGGGGGCGACCTGGCCGATCATCGCGCTGAACTGGGCAGCGCCGGCCTGCTGGAACATCTGCAACATCTGACTCATGACTCTCTCCTGCTGTTTGCGATTGAAGATGAGCGCGCGCCGGAGCAGTATACGAGAATTAGAAAGTTATTCTAGAATAATATTCTAGTCATAAGGAGCGGCATGGCCCGTCCATCACGCAAAGACGAGATCCTGCAGGCTGCGCTGGCCTGCTTCACCGAGCACGGCGTCGATGTCACCACCATCGAGATGATCCGTGACCGTTCTGGTGCGAGCATCGGCAGTCTGTATCACCACTTCGGCAACAAGGAGCGGATCATCGCCGCGCTCTATCTGGCCGGCACCGCACAATACGCCGAGCTGCTGCAGCGCGGATTTGCCAGCGCGGCCAGCGCCGAGGCCTGTGTCAAGTTGCTGGTGACCAGCTACATCGACTGGGTGGTGGCCAATCCTGATTGGGCGCGTTTCATCCTGCACAGTCGTAGTCGGGTCGAAGCGGGAGAAATGGGCGATGCACTGCGCGAAGCCAATCGCCAGCATTTCGCACAGATTCTCACGGCGCTCGCCGAGTACCGTCGGCAGGGACTGTTCAAGGCGCTGCCGGATGACTGTTTCGCTTCGGTGGTGATCGGCCCGACGCATGATCTGGCGCGCAACTGGCTGGCTGGCCGCACCCAGAGCAATCTTGGCGAGTGCCGCGAGCTACTGGCGCAGATCGCCTGGGATAGTGTGAAAAACAGCGGTTAGCCGAAGCGATAGATATCCATCCCCAGGGCGCCGTAGGTGAAACCGCTGTGCTCAATCGTGAAGGTACCGCCAGCACCTCGGGCGAAGAACAGCGGTAGCAGGTGTTCTTCGGTGGGGTGATTGCGTACGGCATCCGGCGCCAGCAGGCGGTAATGGTGCAAGGCCTCTTCGTCGTTCGCTTCGAGCTTTTCCACCACCCAGTCGCGAAACGCCTTGGCCCAGGGTGCGATGACGTCCGGGCCGGCACGCCAGTTCAGCTCGCCCAGGTTGTGGGTGATGCTGCCGGAGCCGATCAACAGGATGCCTTGTGCACGCAGGTTGGCCAGAGCGCGGCCCACGCGGGTCTGCAACTCGGGGCCGAGACGGCTGGGTAGCGATAGCTGCAGAACGGGGATGTCGGCTTGCGGATACATCAGCGACAGCGGCACCCAGGCACCATGATCGAAGGGGCGTTGCGCATCGAGCTGTGCAGGCAGACCCGCGTCGTTCAGCTGCTGGGCGATCTCCTCGGCCAGCTTCGGTGCGCCGGGGGCCGGATACTGCACGGCATACAGCTCGGCTGGAAAGCCGCCGAAGTCGTGCCAGGTCTGCGGGTGGTCGCCCGCCGTCAGCAGCAGGCGCTGGCTTTCCCAGTGCGCCGACACCACCACTATGGCGTTGGGTCTAGGTATATCGGCGGCCAGTTTGGCCAGCGCCGGGCCACTGGCACCGGGCTCCAGGGCCAACATGGGGGAACCGTGGGATATGAACAGGCTGGGCAGCATGACGACCTCCAGAAATGTGCTCACATTTTCTCCGAGGTCTTCATCGATTAATAATGATGTTTTTCCGCGGTATCAATCGACTGGTTAGATGTTTAGCGCAGGTTGTCGCCAAAAGCGGTCTCGATATTGATGCCCAGGCTGAGCACGCCGAGAAACTGCCCATCCCGTGGGTCGTGGATAGGCGCAGAAACCTTGCTCTGAAAGCTCTGGGTCGAACCATCGTACTCGATATCGCCGATATGGATCTGGCCAGGCGCCAGGCGCATGGCTTGTCGAAAGTCATCTTCGTCAGCTTGCCAATAATCGCTGGTGACCTCGCTGATGGCGACTAATTGGCCGGAGTGGTCGCTGAGGAAGATCTCATTGAACAGGAGGTGATGTTGACGCGCTATGTTGGCCAGCAGGCGTGACGGCGGCGTCTGCAGCAGGCGACGGATCAGTGGCTTTTCCTCAAGCAGGAGCTCACGCAGCCATTGCCGGTCCAGTTCGTTAATGCGCTCCATGCTCGTATTGCGCGCGGCTACCTGGCGAAGGGCGTTCAACAGTTCGTCATGGTAGGCCCAGCGCTTCAGATGCTGGGCGGTCAACTGGCGCAGATAATGGGCTTCGGCTTCAGTCAGCGCGCTACTTTCGGGGGCGCAGTGTTCTACCTGACGATTGAAGGCGCTGAGGAAATCAGGGTGGTGCTGCAGGAAATCGTGAGAGAAATAGACGCCCAGGGGTGAGTAGCGTACGAAGCGTCGCTGCAGAGCTTGTTGGGGTGGCTGCTCAGAGAGGGCGCTACGCATGGCATTGTCATCGGCCAGGAAAAGATCGATGCGCCCACGTTGCAGTAATTCGATCAATTGCTCCAGGCGCGGTACCTTCTGCGCTACGGCGATGCCGCGAGCCTCCAGCCAGGTCATGCTGTTGCTTCCCAGCACGCTGCCAATGCGCAGCTCGCGGTCCCAAATCGGCTTGTTGAGGATCAGCGGATCCTGGGCGTACCAGTACCATTTCTCCATCAGAAGCGGGGCGGACAACTGCGCGTAGCCATCGACCTGGCTGTCTGGTGCCGAGCTGAAGAAACCATCGGCGATGCGTCTACTGACATTCTGCCGGGCTCGACTCAGCGATGTGAGCTGGATCTGATAAGGCCGCTGCAATCGATTGAAGATGCATTCGAGTACAGTTACCGAGCTACCGCTGAGTTCGCCGTCTACCACCAGTTGGTAAGGATCCTCGAGGCTGGTGTCGAGGCGCACGGTTGAGTTGTCTTGGTCATTGGCCTGCGCCAAGGTCGAGACAGCCAGTAACAGGCAGGGCAGCAGATGGCGGGCTGGCATCGAGTCATTTGGCGTATGGGTTGTTATTTCCAGTTTAGGTGAGGGGAGTGGGTATGCACGCGACATTCTGGCAGGAGCGCTGGGCGCGCGATCAGATCGGTTTTCATCAGGAAAAGGTCAACGGCTACCTGCGTCGTCACTGGTCCGCGCTCGGGTTGGCGAAAGGTGCGGCGGTGCTGGTGCCGCTGTGTGGCAAGAGTCTCGACCTGGTCTGGTTGGTGGAGCAGGGGCATGCCGTGATCGGTGTGGAGCTGGCCGAGCGCGCGGTGCAGGATTTCTTCGCTGAGCGCGATGTACAGCCGCAGGTGTCGCAGCACGGGGCATTCAAGGTCTACCAGGCGGGCGCGCTGCGGATTTTGTGCGGCGACTTTTTCGCCTTGAGCCGTGACGAGGTTGCCGAGTGCCGGGCTTTCTATGACCGCGCTGCGCTGATCGCCTTGCCGCCGGAAATGCGCGAGCGCTACGCCACCCACCTGCAGGCGATTTTGCCGCAAGCCTGCCAGGGCTTGCTGGTGACCCTGGTGTACGACCAGCAACGGATGGATGGCCCGCCATTCTCGGTCGAAGACGCCGAGGTGGAGCGACATTTCGCGGCCAGTTGGGCGCTGCGCATGGTCGAGGAAAAGGACGTGCTGGCTGGTAATCCGCGTTTCAGCGACAGCGGTCTCGCTGCAGTGGATGAGCGAGTCGTCCATCTGACCCGCCGTTAGCGGCAGTCCCAATGAAAAGGCGACCCGAAGGTCGCCTTTTTTGTCCGTGCCGGATGGATCAGCCGCGGCGGCGCAGCGCCTCGATACGATCTTCCAGCGGCGGGTGGCTCATCAGCAGACCGGCCAGGCCGTTCTTCAGGCCGCCGTTGATGCCGAAGGCAGTCAGGCTGTCAGGCATCTGCACCGGTACGCCTTGTTCGGCGCGCAGGCGTTGCAGCGCGGCGATCATCGCGCCAGTGCCGGCCAGGCGAGCCCCGGCTTCGTCGGCCTTGTACTCGCGCTTGCGCGAGAACCACATGACGATGATGCTGGCCAGGATGCCCAGTACCAGCTCGGCGAAGATGGTCGCGACGAAGTAGCCGATGCCATGGCCGTCTTCGTTCTTCAGGATCGCCTTGTCGACGAAGTTGCCGAAGATGCGCGCGAAGAACATGACGAAGGTGTTCACCACGCCCTGGATCAGTGCCAGGGTGACCATGTCGCCATTGGCGACGTGGCCGATCTCGTGAGCCAGTACCGCGCGCACTTCATCAGGGGAGAAGCGCTCGAGCAGACCCTGGCTGACCGCGACCAGTGCGTCGTTCTTGTTCCAGCCGGTGGCGAAGGCATTGGACACGTAGGCCGGGAAGA
>JAESFJ010000181.1_pt1 | contig 57191 bp, 48 predicted proteins | sample 9266161 | NCBI WGS metagenome assembly JAESFJ01 (sample SAMN14506165, study PRJNA617096) | algae metagenome | isolation source: Calothrix sp. FI2-JRJ7 and co-occurring heterotrophs from granitic desert soil | place: USA: Red Pass Lake area, Fort Irwin, California | collected 2000-06-01
AATTAATATAATTAAAATTTATCATCTTAATATCTATAAACAATATAAACTTATAGTTAATTCTGCTTAAATAACTGCCCAACACTTGAGATTGCTTTTCATGACTTTTTCAGCAAACCCTAATTAATAGCCAGCACACCATAGTAGTTATGATATGACTCAAGCTTCCCAATTGCTACATGATAACAAAATACCGCACTAAGCTAAATTTAGCACGTTTGTGTGGAGGGACTGTACTCGCTCAACAAACTGGCGTCAACACATCACCCGCAACCTCAGTTAAGAAGTAATTGTTTATTTCACTAATTCTTCCATAGTGACTTATCAACAGTTTTAGGAACTAACACCCATAAACTTTCGGGTACTACTTGAAAGTTCATTGGTGTTTTTCCTAAATAATCTCCGTCTACTTGTACAGGTAATAATTTCTTGCCTTTGATTTCAATTTGCTGTGCGCGATAATATACTACTTTTGGATCACGATTATAACAACGTGTAAATACCGATAATAGACGCAATGGCGCCACTAACATACTATGTCCTTTAATTACACAAACATCTAAAAAACCATCATTGACAATTGCATGGGCAGTTAATTTGACAATACCACCATAAAGTTGACTGTTGCCTATTATGATTAATAGTATACGTCCACGTACTCGTTTCCCATCAATGCGGATGAATGAACGTACTCCTTGATAATTCCATGCAAGCTGTAATGTTTGTTTGACATAAGCAAATATACCCAATCGCTTCTTTTCTCTGGGGTTAATTTGTGCTGTGACTGCACCGTCAAACCCAATACCTGCCATTAACAGAAAAAATCTTTCTCCTGCTTTACCGACATCTATCTGTTCTAATTGTGCTGTTAAAAAAGCGTTAGCAACACGATGCAAGTCCATCGGTAAACCTAATTCACGGGCCCAAATATTAACTGTGCCAATTGGTAGTACAGCTAAAGCCGTTCGTGTCCCTACCAATCCGTTTACAACTTCGTTGACTGTACCATCACCACCAGCGGCTACTACAATATCATACCCTTGTTCTGCGGCTAGACGTGCTTGTAATATTGCATCACCAGGCGCCTTAGTTGGACGTACTTCAACATCCCATCCTTTGCTTCGCCATATATTCGCAGCGTTTTCCAAGGTTTGTTTAAGATTATATGCTTGACCTGCAAACGGATTAAACAATATGAGGACACGAGGTTCAGGAGGAAGGAGTACAGCCATGATTTAAACGATTTCTGGAGGTATCCATCCAATTTAATCGATATTTACATGCTGTGCTATGAGGTGCCTAAATCTATTCTTAAACTTATGGCTCCACAATGATATTTAAATCTCGATAAAATTTATATTACTATATGTCACAGCTTTTATCACGCCGAGTGAAAATTGGCGCCGATAGTAAAGTAATGGCAGTAAGTTTATATAATTTAGAAAGTAAAAAGCTTTATAGCGTAGATCTATAACCCGAAGGCAACGGATGATGAACAGATGTAACGGATAGATAATTTACCATCCGTTACATCCGTTGTATCCGTTGCCAAATTTTACTCGTTTGGTTCAGGCAATTCGCCAAATTGTTCTCGATAACGAGATAGCAACGCTTCTAACTGTTCAGCACGCTGATATTCTCGTTTCGCTTCGCAGTGCGAAAACAAATGGTAGGTCTATTGTATTTTCAAAATAAACACGGATGGTGTTAGGTTTTAGCTAATAAAGGCGCCGCAGATAAAAGGGTTTGGGTATAAGGGTGTTGGGGGTTGGCGAAGATTTCTTTGGTGGCGCCAAGTTCAACAATTTTACCTCCATGCATTACTGCGATGCGGTCGCATAAAAAGCGCGCTAACCATAAGTCGTGGGTAATAAATAGGTATGTTAACTCGAATTCTTCTTTTAGTTCGAGCATTAAGTCTAATACTTGTGACTGTACGCTTGCGTCTAACATGCTAACAGGTTCATCACAAATTAGTAGTTTAGGACGAGTAATTAATGCGCGCGCAATGGCTACACGTTGTTGTTGTCCACCGGAAAGGTCGGATGGGCTACGCTCATAGTACATGGAGGCAGGTTTTAAGCCAACCCGTTCAAGCATAGCTATAACTTGCTGTTTTGCTTCTTCTGGTGTGGCAATACCATGAATTAATAGTGGGTCGGCAATACTTTGTCCTACTGTCATTGCTGGGTTTAAGCAAGCGTGGGGGTCTTGAAACACCATTTGCATTTGCCGCCTTTCTTTTCGCATATCTTGACGCGATAATGTTGTAAGCTCTGTACCGAGGAATTCAACTTTACCAGCGGTGGGGCGAATTAATTGTAGTATTGTGCGTGATAATGTGCTTTTTCCACATCCTGATTCACCTACCAATCCAAGAATTTCCCCAGGATATAGTTCTAAATTTATACCATCTACAGCTTTAATTGTTTGACCTTGACCTTTAAATATACGCTCGATAAAGTTAGGTTCGATTGTATAATGCTGTTTGAGTTCGGTGACTTTGAGTAAAGGCGCCTGAGATTTTACGAGTTGCGTTTCTTTGGATGGTATTTGCTCACTCGTGACTTCATCTATAGATTGAATATGTAAAGCTGCTTTCAATAGCGACTGTGTATATTGATGTTGAGGGTTACGGAAAACATCGTTAGTTTTTCCTGTCTCGACCATTTTGCCAAAGTACATTACACCGATGCGAGTACAGTACTCTGCCACCATTGCCAAATCGTGAGAAATAAGCAACAGTGCCATATTCTCTTCGCTACATAACCGAGTAAGTTCTTGTAAAATTTGTGCGGAAACGGTGACATCTAAACTAGTTGTTGGCTCATCGGCAACGATTAATTTAGGATTTAATAGTAATGCTAACGCTATTGCTACCCGTTGTCGCATTCCACCGCTAAATTCATGGGGATATTGGTTCCAACGTGTTGCAGGAATTTTAACTTTTTCTAGAGTTGCAATTGCTCTGTCTTTAGCTTCCTTATTTGACAACCCAGGTGCGTGTGCTTTGAGAGTTTCTAAACAGTGATTACCAATAGTCATCAACGGGTCAAGTCGTGTCATTGGGTCTTGAAACACTAACGCGACAACCTCACCCCGAAACTGTCGCATTTGGGGAGGTGTTAAATCTAATACAGATTTTCCTTTATATATAATTTTCCCTTCAGTGCGCGAACCATTGGGGAGCAACCGCATTACCGCACGTCCAAGCGTTGACTTACCACATCCAGATTCACCAACTAACCCCATACGCTCCCCAGATTGTAGCGTAAATGACACATCGTCTACTGCCCAATGTACATCTTCATCCGCGCGCTGCGGGTATGCTACACGTAGATGTTCGACACTAAATAAGTCACTCATAGCTTAATTTATAGATATTTATTGTATTAGTTTGCAGGCGCCTGATTAGTTTTCACATACTGTATCAGATTCCTGATATAACACAAAGATAAATGTTCCTGGATGAGACAAAATTTTAATCCCCCCTAACAAGAACGCGAATTCGCGTTCTTGTTAGGGGGATCAATTCAACCATCTTCATAATTTATGACTTTTCTGTTTCTATCACAGCTTCACAATAACTTATAAGAGTTCCAAGACGTTCTGATATAGTACTGAGTCGAGTTTGGGTCGTTGCTTCAGTACGCGCGCTGCCCAAAAAACTGATATCAATCTCCAAAAGCCGTAATTGCTTACTAGTTTCAGTACGGAACTTGACTTCTTGGGGATTATCGTTATCTAAAGGCACAATTTCTTGGGTGAAATATTGCTGTAATGAGGTAAGCTCAGTGCGAAGTTCCGCTACACTCAACCGATTGGTGCCTACCATTGACCGTAATTCCATCAGTTCCGTAAAGAGTGTATTATATTTATCCTTAGTTAGAGACATCTAATGCTAATTGAGATACTATTAATGTCAAGTAATTTTTCTACACACTAATTCTCTCCTGAATTGGATGCCACAAATATTAATTATTTTGGGGCTTATTTCGCTTTTGTCCCCATTATTTTCCTATGATTGCTTAATATACGCGCTCAAACTACATGAGCGTGTAGCCCCCGACAATTCTATGTAGTCATTTATTGACTGCTTGCATTCAACAGACTTGATGCGGCGCCAACCGTATCAAGAGATTCCCCTTTACGCAGCGGGAGTCAAAAAGCAAAGGACGCTTACACACCCATTATCTAAACCCAATTGTATGAGTGGCTTACTACTAAATACCCCAATTGATATCACCCTTCCGGATTGGCTTAAAGATTGTTTAAAAAAAGGAACTGCTGACAAGGCAGAAGAGGAACGAAGATCAGACGATAATGACTTGATTTGTCGGGCATTCCGATTTGCTTACGATTTGCATGACGGGCAACTTCGTAAGTCGGGAGAACCTTATATATGCCACCCGGTTACAGTCGCTGGTTTATTGCGTGACCTAGGAGGTAGCCCTGCTATGATAGCAGCTGGATTTCTCCATGATGTAGTTGAAGATACAGATGTCACAATTGAGCAAATCGAGGAGCGATTTGGCCCCGAAGTACGTCGTTTAGTTGAAGGTGTAACCAAACTCTCGAAGATAAATTTTAAAACTAAAACCGAAGGTCAGGCAGAAAACTTTCGACGTATGTTTATGTCGATGGCGCAAGATATTCGTGTTATCGTTGTAAAATTAGCTGACCGCCTCCATAACATGCGAACAATGGAAGTTATGTCAGAAGAAAGTCGGCGCCGTAATGCCCAAGAAACGCGCGATATCTTTGCTCCTCTAGCGAACCGTTTAGGAATTTGGCGTTTTAAGTGGGAATTAGAAGATTTAGCATTTAAATATTTAGAACCAGAGTCTTTCCGGCAAATTCAAAACCTCGTTGCCGAAAAACGCGACGCACGCGAAGACCGTCTCAAGAAAGTTTCCGATACGTTGCGGACTCGAATGGTGGAAGCTGGTATTCAATGTACCGATGTTAGTGGTAGACCAAAGCATCTTTATAGTATTTATCAGAAGATGCAGCGACAGAATAAGGAATTTAATGAGATTTACGATTTAGCTGCACTCAGAATTATTGTAAATAGTAACGAAGAATGCTACCGTGCGCTCGCAGTTGTGCATGATGCCTTTCGTCCAATTCCCGGACGCTTCAAAGATTACATCGGCTTGCCCAAACCCAACCGCTATCAATCATTACATACTGGAGTTATTGGTCCTTGGGGGCGCCCTTTAGAAGTCCAAATTCGCACATTAGAAATGCACCGTATTGCCGAATACGGAATTGCAGCCCACTGGAAGTATAAAGAGACCGGTGGTTCTAATTTTACTCACATGAGTACGAACGATGATAAGTTCACTTGGTTACGTCAGTTAATAGAGTGGCAGAACGACCTCAAAGACGCTCAAGAATATTTAGAAAGCATTAAAGACAATCTTTTTGAAGATGATGTCTATGTGTTTACACCCAAAGGTGATGTAGTCCCTTTAAATCCGGGTTCGACGACCGTCGATTTTGCCTATCGTATTCACTCTGAAGTTGGCAATCATTGCTCAGGCGCCCGCGTCAACGGAAAAATGGTACCACTTTCCACAAGACTACAAAATGGCGATATCGTTGAAGTTTTAACACAGAAAAACAGTCACCCCTCTTTACACTGGTTAAACTTCGTTGCTACATCTGCCGCCAAAAACCGCATTAAGCAATGGTACAAACGCTCACGTCGAGAAGAAAATATAGCACGTGGACGGGAGTTGTTGGAAAAAGAGATAGGTAAGAACGGATTTGAAAACGTTTTAAAGTCGGAACCAATGCAAGCAGTTGCCGAACGATGTAATTATCAAAACGTAGAAGACTTGATTGCTGCATTAGGTTACGGGGAGGTAACGCTCAACTTAGTCTTAAATCGTTGGAGAGAGTTAGTAAGGTCTCAAGAAACAAACGTAATACCATTACTACTACCATCATCATCGCCCAAACGTGAGGCGCCTTTATCTTCACGCATTAGCGACTCACCAATACTTGGGGTTGAGGGGTTGATGTATCACCTTGCAGGTTGTTGTACACCAATACCTGGCGAAAAAATTATTGGAGTAGTAACACGGGGTAGAGGGATAACAATACATCGTCACGGATGTAGTAACCACGAACATATAGAAGGTGAGCGTTTGATTCCTGTAACATGGAACTTCAATATGGAGAATAACGCACGCTCCTTAACCTACCCAGTGAATGTACAAATTGAAGCATTAGATAGAGTTGGAGTACTGAAAGACATTCTTTCAAAACTAACTGACCAATGCATCAACGTGCGTCACGCTTCGGTAAAAACAGCTACTAACCAACCAGCGTTAATTGATTTAGGAATGGAAGTACGTGATACTGCACAATTGGAACAGGTGTTTACTCAGATTAAAAAACTGAGTGACATCCTCAATATTCGTCGTGTGGGTAATAACGAGGAATAATGGCAACGGATAAAACGGACGTAACGGATGATTTATTCGTTATATCCGTTTTGTATACGTATGTAGGGTGCGTAACGCTATGAACAAATAATGTATATACATTACAATTTAGTAGCGTTACGCACCTGACCCTTATTAATATTATGATGGGCGTAAATCATCTAAAATGTTAGAGCTATCATCCAACTATTATGTTAAGCGACCTAACTATCCATAATTATCGCTCTCTACAAGATTTTAATATTGATGGAATTAGATAATGGCACCTCATATAATTCTCCTGTAGTTATACCAAATCAGGGAACATCAAAGACTTTAATTACAGTCTTAATTTTATCCATCTATGATATATGTTACATGTTACCAGTTGATAAAGTAATTTTTTTGCTGTTTTTTCCGGCTTGTGTTGGTTTGTTGACCCAACTTATTTTGGGTATAGAATTTACTAATCAATTGGTAGCATTGGGAACGTTTATATTTTGCATTGAACAAGCTCGAATGGCTGTTAAGGATTTACGGCAGATAGAAGATGCGAAAGCTTATGTTCAAGATGTGCGCTTAAATACTTTTTATCAAGTAACTGTTATTACTATTGCTGTTGAGCTTTTAGGTTTTTATACTTCAATAATTTCTTTGGGGTGGGGGTCTATTTTAATTTTACTCAGCCAAATTTGGTTTAATTTGCTTGCTAATGTGAAAATAGAGTATATAAATCAAACTGATAATTATAATTTTTATAGTACAGATGTTATTACTTTGTCGGCGCCTGTATCATTGTTAGATGCAGCACCAAGCTTAAGAATGCGAGCTTGGAAAGTTTCTGAACGTTTGCCAGTATTAATTGCTGATATTTTAGGACTAATTTTAATTAGCTTTTGGATGTTGCAAATTGGCTCTCTGTTTATATCTTGGATATTATTTGCAATGGTAATAGCTTACGGAATAGCTAAGTTAGTGCTGCTTTTCTCTCGCTAAGTATTCTCTCTGTGTCCTCTGTATAAATGTATTACCACTTACAAAGAGCATTTTGAGGCGCCAATAAATTGGGGTAGGGTGCGTGAAAGCTATTACTATCAATCAATTTAACGCAAAATACAGTGCTTTCACGCACCGTAATATCGTTAAGTCAGTGCCATTCTTCTATAAGGTGCGTGACGCTAGTAGGTTACTAGTTTTTTTTCAAAATTGTGATAGCGTCACGCACCCTACGGTAGAATGTCACTTACAAAGAGCATTTTGAGGCACCAATAAATTGGGGTAGGGTGCGTGAAAGCTATTACTATCAATCAATTTAACGCAAAATACAGTGCTTTCACGCACCATAATATCGTTAAGTCAGTGCCATTCTTCTATAAGGTGCGTGACGCTAGTAGGTTACTAGTTTTTTTTTCAAAATTGTGATAGCGTCACACACCCTACTTCTAACTCTTCACTCAGCACTCATAACTATTAACTCTTCACTTTGTTACAAATACTGTGATAAAGTTTTAGTCAAGGTTGCTTTTGGCACTGCGCCTACGACCGTATCTACTTGCCGACCCCCCTTGAAGACTATTAGTGTTGGAATACTGCGAATCCCGTAGTGGCTGGCGACCGTGGGATTTTGGTCAGTATTTAACTTCACTACTTTTACTTGTCCAGAGTACTCGGCAGCAACTTCATCTACCACGGGAGTCACCATCCGACACGGGCCGCACCAGGGTGCCCAAAAATCAACTAGCACTGGCATTGAGCTTTCTAAGACTTCTTGCTTAAATGTGGCTTCTGTCACATTTGTAACGGATGACATACTCGCCTCCCAAATATTATTTCCTTAGTTCGGTTTTATCGAATAAATAAAATATAGTCCTTTTTGTCAAATAATGCAAGTATGAGATTTCTATATCACCCAGACCAAAAAGATATGACGTTAGCAGGAGTCCTATATGCTTTAGGCGACCCTGTACGGTTAGAGATTGTTAGGCAGTTAGCGGTGGCTGGAGAACAGTGCTGCGCTGGCTTCGATTTTGCAATTGCAAAGTCTACTATGTCAAATCATTTTAAGATTCTTCGTGAATCTGGTGTAGTCTTGACACGCAAAGAGGGAACGCAGCACATTAACACTTTACGACGTAATGATTTAGAGGTGTTATTTCCTGGTTTGTTGGATGCTGTCTTACGTTCTGCACTTCCCTTGGAATTTACTACAGCCGATAGAGAAGCATCCAGGGAACCTGCTATTGTATCAAGCAACTAACCGCACATTCAAGAAACCGGGTTTTTACACAGAATTGTTGTTTCTATTGCAAGGTATCAACAAAAAAAACCCGGTTTCTAGGCGCCTTCGCGAAAATATTTGGGAGTGGCTCCAACAATTTTGCTCTCATTGGGAAGTAAAATGGCTGGGATGAGAAAACCTAACTTGGTACGCAATTTCTGCTGCTGAATATTGCGTAACTTTTAATAGTACTTTTGCTCTCTCAATTCTTCGCTGTAAGATATAGCGATGAGGAGGTTCTCCAGTCAAAAATTTGAAAGCGCGGGCAAAATGGAACTGACTCATTGGTACAAAAGAAGCAATGGTTTCGATAGATAATTCGGATGCCAGGTTATCTTCGATATAATCTTTTATTTGCTTTAATTTAAGGGCGCCAATAACACCAGCTTCTTGTTTGGGAGTTTTAATTATACCTGTGTAGTTTCTAAGCAAATGTAGTGAGAGCAAGTTACGTAGAGACTCTACATATAAGTTTCCTGCCAAACCGCCGTTTATTGCCTCTTATTTTAATAACTGTGCGACGTGTAAAATTGTTGCATCTGGAAAAATAGCTTTATGCTCTAACTCAATATTAGTCGAAAGTCCGCTTTCGCCGGTTAGGCGCCGGAGTAAGGTAGGTTCTAAAAGTAAATTTACATACTCGCTTTTTTTGTGTCGCTGATGCCAGACAAACTCACGTTCTGAGTATAAAAATACGCTTCCTGCTGGTAAAGTAGTTGTTTGTGGTTTACCCCCATCCACTGACGACCATACTCAATAACCAAATCATTTCACTCAGCTTTGTAGATACATGCCTTTGGTTCAGTGTTAGGTGGTTGCATATAAAACTTTATTTAACAAATTTTTAATAATTTTGATTATATGTCACCGCCGTAACTTCAACAACACGATTATGAACGGATGTAACAAATAAGTGATATCACCCTTGAAACAAATTCAATATTTCTGTATTGTTTATCTGTATTGTTTAATTATTTGTGCCCATAACGTCGTTGAATACTTTGGCGCCGTTTTATGGTACGTACAGGATAATATATAAAACAAAGCTTTATTAAAAAGATGCTAGAAAATCAAGAAAAACAGGCGCTACCAATCAAAAAGCCGAAACCAACTATAGAATCTGTAGAAAAGGATTCTAACACCTCAAGTGCTGAACTATTTTTTAAGGCAGTAGGTATCATACCTGCTATTGTAGACTTCGACGAAGAGAAAAAATCTGCTACTATTACAGTTAGTGGTAATAAATACCCATTATTCTACATTGCCACGAACAAAGGATTAAAAGCTTTTGACGCACTTAAAAAGTGTGTAGCAAATCAAGGTAATCGTCAACGATTAATAGTCTACCCAAAAATAACTCACTTTCCAGGACGAGATAAAGCGCATCAAATCGGATTTCAGCTTGTAGCATTTGATGCAGGCAATAATGAAGGAATGTGTAAAGAGTTGAAAGACTTTGAATTTAAATTAAGTGGAATATGGCAATTTATCCCAGTGTGTCAGGTACCTTGTATTTCTGTCTTCAAAAACTTTACAGAAGATAGATTAGAATATGTAAAAAAATCAGATATTACCAAACGTGTTAGATACATGAAAGCAAGTCACATACCTTTATTTTGGAGAGATTCGCTCGTACCACCATTCAGATTTAATCCCAAAATACCGAAAGAACAACAGAAAAGACCATACTTTGTTTCTGTAATAGCAAAGTTCCTTCCTCAAAAGAATGTATTTGGTTTTGAGTCACTTGCTCAAATGCCATTAGAAGAACCACCCAAGTTCTTTAAAGCGAGTAAGAAAATGAAAGCTGATGCACTTAAATTACGTAAAGAAGAAGCTGCACCTCAAAAAGAATCAACTCTACAAAATGTTTAACTAAGATGATAAGCGTGGGATTTTTTCACGCTTCTTTCTTTGTGTACAACAGTCGCGCCTTTTCTGAAGGACAGGTTTAGAATGAAAGTTAAGAAATTGATTTTAAATAAAAAGTATTAGGTTAAAAATGATAGTCAAGGTGATTGACGCACATTCGCAGCATTCTTTTGCGCTTCTGCATAAATTGCTAATGCAGCAGCCATATGTTGTTCTGCTTCCTCACCTTTTGATTGGAACCATGCTAAAGTTTCAAAACCAATACGAATAGCAACTGTTGCCAATGATGATGAAGGCTTTTTTAACTTTGCTTTTGAGAAAAACTCATCTGTAAGAGGTGGAATATGTGATGTGTCAATATCATCGTCAGTCATTGCATCAATTCTAGACCAGTCGGTTCTTGAGGTATTGTTCATTACGTTTCCTTTCATCAAGCTCAACCGCTATCGGCAACTGAAAAACTCGATAAGCATCGGCAAAATCAAAACCGTGCTTACTTATGTTAAGCTCGTTTTTCTGCTCGTCCCACTCAAAATTCATGTCTAAAATTTATGAGTTCAACTCATTACATTTATAATAAGTGCAACAGTTCTATGCAAGCGCTAAGTGTCAATTGAAGGCGAGAAACATAAACTATGTCCTCAATTTAACTATATTAACACAACTTGATTTGCTTAGGAATGCTCCTGATTGACAGATTAAAATATTTGTCCGAAGAATAGGTTTAAAATGAAAGTAAATATTTGTTTATTTATCTTTACTTTTAAGCATGAAACGCATCGTTTTGATTGCTGGGTTTGAATCGTTCAACGCTGACTTATATCGTAAAGCGGCTGAAATGGCTGTTTTACGTTGTCCTGAGTTAGATGTGTGTGTATATAGCGATAGGGATATAAGTAGTAAGCAAGTTGAGGTTGAAGCAGCACTCAAGAACGCCGATGTGTTTTTTGGCAGTTTATTATTTGATTATGACCAAGTGATTTGGTTACGTGAGAGAATCGCAGAAATTCCCATTAGGCTTGTGTTTGAGTCAGCTTTGGAATTAATGGCGTTAACTAAAATAGGCGCCTTTTCCATAGGTGATAAGCCCAAGGGAATGCCTAAGCCTGTAAAATTTATACTTGATAAATTCAGTAATGGACGCGAGGAGGATAAACTCGCAGGTTATATCAGCTTTTTAAAGATTGGTCCCAAACTGCTTAAATATGTCCCCGTTCAAAAAGTCCAAGACCTCCGTAACTGGCTCATTATATATGGATATTGGAACGCTGGTGGCGCCGATAATGTGGCATCATTATTTTGGACACTTGGCGAAAAATATCTGAATCTTAAAGTCGGAGAAATACCCCCACCTGTTGAAACTCCTAATATGGGGTTATTACATCCCGACTACCAAGGATATTTTGAATCTCCACACGAATATTTAGAGTGGTATGAAAAAATACATTCTGTTTCATCACCCATTATTGGAATTCTGTTATATCGTAAACACGTTATTACCAAACAACCTTATATTCCCCAATTAATTAAAAAATTTGAAGATGCTGGGTTAATACCACTACCTATATTTATCAATGGTGTTGAAGGACATGTCGCTGTTCGTGACTGGATGACGAGCGAGCATGAAACTATTCAGCGCTATAAAGATAATATTGAAACACCTTCTTTATCTAAAGAAGCTGTCAAAGTTGATGCAATAGTTTCTACTATTGGTTTTCCTCTGGTCGGTGGGCCTGCTGGTTCGATGGAAGCAGGTAGACAAATTGAGGTAGCAAAAAGAATTCTCAGCAGTAAAAATATTCCGTATTTTGTCGCTGCACCTTTGTTAATTCAAGATATTCATTCTTGGACTCGTCAGGGGATTGGTGGATTGCAAAGTGTCGTTTTATACGCATTGCCTGAATTGGATGGCGCCATCGATACTGTTCCTTTAGGTGGTTTAGTAGGGGAAGATATATATTTAGTCCCGGAACGTGTCAATAGATTAATTGGTCGGGTTAAAAGCTGGGTTAGTTTAAGACAAAAACCTGAAAAAGAACGTAAAATAGCTGTGATATTATATGGCTTTCCTCCTGGATATGGCGCCACTGGTACGGCAGCTTTGTTAAATGTGCCTCGGAGTTTGATTAAGTTTTTGGAAGCTTTGAAGGCTCAAGGTTATGATGTGGGAGAATTTCCGGAAGATGGAGAAGAGTTAATTAAACGAGTTAAAGATGCTGATGAATCTAATATAGGACAGGTTCATGTAAGGATTTTGGAGAAGTGGCTTGGTTATTTGCATTCCTCACGTATTGAGAAGCAGTGGAAGTCTTTGACGGATAGTGGTATTAAAACTTATGGCGATGAGTTTCATATTGGTGGTGTAAATTTAGGTAATGTTTGGATTGGTGTGCAACCTCCTTTGGGTATTCAAGGAGACCCGATGCGGTTGATGTTTGAACGTGATTTGACACCTCATCCACAGTATGCTGCTTATTATAAGTGGTTACAAAATGGGTTTCAGGCTGATGCTATAGTTCATTTTGGTATGCATGGCACTGTGGAATGGTTGCCTGGTTCTCCTTTAGGTAATACTGGCTATTCTTGGTCGGATATTTTATTGGGTAATTTACCTAATCTATATATATATGCTGCTAATAATCCTTCTGAGTCGATATTGGCGAAGCGTCGCGGTTATGGAACGTTGATATCGCATAATGTGCCTCCTTATGGACGTGCGGGGTTATATAAGGAGTTGGTTGCTTTACGAGATTTAATTGCTGAGTACCGTGAGGAACCGACGAAGAATTATATTTTGAAGGAAGCTATTTGTAAGAAGATTGTTGATAGTGGGTTGGATAGTGATTGTCCGTTTGAAGAGGCGCGTAAGTTGGGGATTAGTTTTAGTCCTGAGAATGTGAAGTTGTTTAGTGCGCGTGTTTTTGATGATTATTTGGTGGTGTTGTATGAGTATTTGCAGGTTTTAGAGAATAGGTTGTTTTCTTCGGGGTTACATGTTTTGGGTGAGGCGCCTGATGATGAGAGGATGGAGTGTTATTTGGAAGCTTATTTTGGAGAAGAATTAACAGGCAAGGGAGAAGAAGGGACTCTAAGGATGCCCATCCCACAAGAGAAAGAAATTAGGGAGTTGTTGATGCGTACTACTGATGAGTTGACGAATCTTTTACGAGGTTTGAATGGTGAGTATATTCTGCCGGCACCTGGTGGTGATTTGTTACGTGATGGTGCTGGGGTGTTACCTACGGGGAGGAATATTCATGCTTTAGACCCTTATCGAATGCCTTCTCCTGCTGCTTATGAGAGGGGTAGGGAGATTGCTAAAAAGATTTTGGCGCAGCATTTGGAGGCAAATGGGGAGTATCCAGAGACTGTTGCTGTGATGTTATGGGGGTTGGATGCAATTAAAACTAAGGGTGAGTCGCTAGGTATTTTGTTGGAGTTGGTTGGCGCCGAACCTGTGAAAGAGGGTACGGGAAGGGTTGTTCGTTATGAGTTGAAGTCTTTGGAGGAAATTGGGCGCCCTCGTATTGATGTTTTGGCTAATTTATCGGGTATTTTTCGCGATAGTTTTGTCAATATTATTGAGTTGTTGGATGATTTGTTTGCACGCGCGGCAGATGCATTGGAACCGGAAGAGAAGAATTATATTAGAAAGCACGCTTTGGCTTTGAAAGCACAAGGTGTAGAAAATGCTTCCGCAAGATTATTTTCTAACCCAGCAGGTGATTTTGGTTCACTAGTTAACGACCAAGTTGTTGATGGAAATTGGGAATCTGGAGACGAACTTGCAAACACTTGGCAAAGTCGTAATGCTTTTAGCTACGGTAGAAACGATAAAGGACAAGCACGTAAAGATGTACTAAATACTTTACTCAAAACTACAAGTCAAATAATTCAAGAAATAGATTCTGTAGAATACGGGTTGACCGACATTCAAGAATATTACGCTAATACAGGTGGGTTAAAAAAAGCCGCAGAAAAACAACGCGGTAAAAAAGTCACAGCTAGTTTTGTAGAAAGCTTCTCTAAAGATACTACACCTCGACAATTAGATGACTTACTTAGAATGGAATACCGCACCAAGTTACTAAACCCCAAATGGGCATTGGCTATGGTAAACCAAGGAAGCGGTGGCGCCTATGAAATATCCCAACGCATGACAGCATTAATAGGTTGGGGTGGTACCGTTGATTTTACCGATAATTGGGTTTATGACCAAGCCGCCGATACTTATGCACTAAACCCTGAGATGTCAGAAAAATTACGCAAAGCAAACCCCGAAGCATTTCGTAATATCATTAGCAGAATGCTAGAAGCAAATGGACGCGGTTTTTGGGATGCAAGCGAAGATAAATTACAAAAGCTCAGAGAACTATATGAATTAACAGATGAACAACTAGAAGGCATTACTACCTAACTAGTATATAAAAGCACCCTCTTGTGAAGCGGGCATCCCTGCCCGCCTGTCTACCATTTAAACTGGGGGTATCAACCTCAATATAGCGCTTAGGGGCTGCGAAATTACGTGAACTGGGAGAAGACCCTAATTCAATATAAATAATAACAGGCGCCTCTTAATCAATCAAAAAGCACCTAATTTTCAGATTTAATAACGCGGTAATGTAAAAATACTTCTTGTTCGACTTGTTTTACTTCTAATAATTCTAATCGCGGCGCCATTTTTTCTATAAACCCGGCGCCTGCTACTAATGAGGGTGCATTAGTACCACCTAAAAGTAACGGGCAAACGGTTAACCAAAATTCGTCTATTAAATTTTGTTCTAGCATTGAGGCCACTAGTTGACTACCACCTAGCACAGCCAGCTTTTCAATACCAATTGTTGCGAAATACTCGAGGGCAGCAACAAGATTAATATTTGTTTGCGAAGACTTTAAATTATCTTTAAATACTAAAATTTGCTCAAATTCGCTCCGATGGCGCCAGTTAGTTGCTCCTTCGTCGGTTGTGAGCAACCAGCGACGCACTAGCTGTTTAAAAAAACGAATTTCCGGATTCATGTTTGCCTTTTCTGTAATAACTATATGAAGAGGCTGTGAATCTTTACCCGAATTTTCTCTATGTTGGAGTAAATTAGAGTCCGTGACAGTCAATGTTGTGCCATACGCTCGTAAAGTACTGGCGCCAAATAACACCGCGTCGGCAATGGCAATTTGTTTTTCTAAATGTGCCTTGTCATTTTTTGACCCGAAGCGTGCAGGTGAGTGTTGGAAATCTGCTATTTTGCCATCAGCACTCATTGCAAGGACTACTGTAACATTAGGACGAGGTGTGAGCATTTTGTCAAGCTTTAAACATCTACTTGTTGCAATTTTTAGGAAAGCGTGTCACACACGTAGGTGCTAGATGGGTGTATAATTTTTAGTCAGGGTAGTAACCCTACATAATTTGCTGTTCATTTTGTCACCAATAATCGATTTATGCTTACCTCATAATCATTCTTTAATAACTTTTTTCATGGAGTTAAGATATTGTAGCTGTTGTGGTTTGCATATGCTAAGTGAGATTGCCGATGCCTAAACCGCGTCCTTCATCGTTTCGTCGTTTACTGTTTTCCAGGATTCTGCTATTGTCAGTTCCGGTTTTGTTGACCGGAGAATTTATAGTCTTCAGGAAAGCACGTCAAACTCAGCTTGAAACTGCACAACAAAATTTGACCGAAAGTGCTGACATCAAGGCTGAAAAAATTACCAACAATGTTGAAAGTCTCAAAAGTAATTTACTTACAGCAACTCAAATTGACTTGATTCGGTCTGGTGACAGTGCCACTGTGCAACAATTTATTAATAAACTTGAAAAAAATTTATCTAATATTGAATGTGTTCAGTTTAGCGATTTAGAAAATCATAAAGTTATCGCTAGTACTTGCGAAGACGAACTGCTCGATGATATCGAAGCAATGGAAGCATCTAGTGGTATTAGAGCTACAATCGTTATTCCACCCAAGGTTTACATTAAATCTATCAAAAATTCTGAGCGGGGAACTCAAAATAAATTACAGCTTCTACTATCGGCGCCTGTGCAAGATAACACGGGTACAATTAGATATGCGCTCACCATTCAAGCCGAGTTGCAACAAAAAGTCAGAAAAAAACCAGGACTACTAACAGGGTCAACCGTAGTTATTTCGGATGATGGGAAAATTTTGGCACATCCTATTGAAGAACGTGTAGGTAAAAATATTGCTCAACATGCTGATGCTGCAAGGTTACAGCAAATTGTTAAAAATGCCATATCAGGTAAAAAATATAGCTTACAGTTTTTCTTTGAAAAGCAAGGTGAAGAATTACTTGCAGGTTACACTGCAATTAAAAATCCTATTTCAAATGTCCCTGGTCAAAAATGGATTATTTTGGATGTTACCACTTTAGATAACGCTTTATATGGCTTAATAGAACTTAAGGTTATTTTATTTATTTTAACATTGGGCTTAGTCGGTGCCTGTTTAGTAGCATCATTATGTTTAGCACGCTATTTAGCACGTCCGGTAGAAAAACTTTGTGATTATGCGTTAAATATCAATTCGAGTTCGCAATCATTGCGTGTTCCCCGTTTTCAAATTCGCGAGTTCAACCAGCTATCGGGAGCAATTGACCATATGGTCAAACGATTGAGAAGTTGGGGAGAAGAACTTGAAATAGCTTGGCAAGACTCAAAAACAGCCAACCAAGTCAAAAGTCAGTTCATAGCAACAGCTTCACACGAATTGAGAAATCCTCTCAATACAATTATGACCTGCGTTAAATTGGTACGCGATAATTCGTGCGATAGTAGAGAAGAAGAACTCGAATATCTTAAAATTGCTGACGATACAGCAATACATCTACTGGAAATAATCAACGATTTGCTTGATATTTCCAAAATCGAAGCAGGAAAACTATCGGTATTTTTAGAGAAAATCGATTTATGTGACATATTAAAAGAAGTCATAAACCTACAGTCAGTCAACATTCAGCAAAAAGGTTTAAAGTTAAACATTCCAGAATTAGAAAATTCTATACCTGTGAATGCAGACCCAATCAAATTAAAGCAGGTTTTGATAAATATAATTAGTAATGCTACAAAATTTACAGAAGAAGGAAGTATTACAATTCTTACTGAAATGATTTATCAAGATGAATTGACAAATAATCAATCACATGTAGTAATTAGTGTCATAGATACGGGCATTGGTATAGAACCAGAGCAACAGCATAAATTATTTCGTCCCTTTGTAATGGTAGAAGGCGCCAAAAATCGTGAACTTGGTGGTACAGGATTAGGACTAGCAATATCTCGCAACTTAATCGAAATGATGGCGGGTACAATTTCTTTAAAAAGTGCAGGTATCAATAAAGGCACTACTATCAAAATTACCTTACCCTTAATTAATGCCACTGATAGTACAACAGAAAATATACCGCCAATAGCACTACCTGAAGTGCCAAGTATTAAACATCTAGTAGCTCAACCTTCAGCACTTGAAGAAACAAGTATAGCTCATACAATTGAAAAATCAAGCTTTAAGTTGTTAAACCGAAAATTAAGAACTAGTCATAATAACAAAACAAAAAGTAAATAAACACAAATAGTTTGAATGAACTAATATAGTTTATAGACGGGGCTTGCGATGCCCGTTCCACAAGAATAATTGTAATAAAATTTAATAATCTAAATTAATTGGTGTTCCTTCAGAGTGGAGTGATTTTGTGAGGGCAGTTAAAATTTGTACTAATTCGGCGCCTACTTTTGCATCGGAGATAGTAGGGGAAGTGTTGGTTTGTATGCATTGTAGGAAATGGCTGCAAACTTTTTTTAATGGTTCTGCTTTTTCGAGTTCTAATATTTGTTGACTTTGGTTGATTGGAATATATAGATTTCCTTGTGCTTCAAATTCTCCGTTTATTAAGGTTAACGGCGCCTGTGACATTTCGTCAAATATTAAGCTACCTTTACTACCGACAATACCGAGGCGCCTTTGTTTATCATTATTTAACCAGCATAGGTGAATATGCGCGGTAAAGCCACTTTTGTAAGTTAATGTTGCCCAAATTAAATCAGCTAGGTTAGATTTTTGTTGTAGCCATACTGTACCAGTTGCTTGTGCTTTAACTGGGACTTCTCCTAACCAAGTATTAAAAATAGCAATATCATGAATTGCCAAATCCCAAAGCGCATCAACGTCTTGCCGCACTGGTCCTAAGTGAGTACGAGTTGCATAACCGTAGCGCAAATCACCAATACTTCCTAACTCAATAACACTTCTACCACGTTCTACAGCAGGGTGAAATAAATAAGTATGGTCAACCATCAATATTCGTTGCTGCGCTGATGCTAACTCGCATAGTTCATGACATTCTGAAGCTAAGAGCGTCAAAGGTTTCTCTGCTAGTACATGCAGGCGCCATTTTAAAGCATCTGTAATTAAAGAATAATGAGTTGTTGCTGGAGTGGCAATTATTACTGCTTCGAGTTCATTGATATGTTGCAATGTTTGAGCATCAGTCGTTAGCACAACATCGTCGCCTAAATTATACTGACGTTTAACCGCTTCTAAGCGTTCTGGGTTGGGGTCTACGACTGCTTTTAAATTAGCTTGTGGATGCTCTAATAAAATTCTCAACCAGTGAACACCCCAACGTCCAACCCCAATAACCGCAGTATTAATTTTATTTAACATAGCTTAATATTCTAGTTTTAATAAATAAGAAGATAGTGTCTTATTATACATTAACATCTCATTATAAGAGCGTAGGGTGTGTGACGCCACGGAAAAATTGCACGTTTCACGACAAGACTAGTAGCGTCACGCACCAGCATTTTCCGTGGTGTGTCAAAGCTTATGGCATAGACGATTAGACGCCACGGAAAAATTGCACGTTTCACGACAAGACTAGTAGCGTCACGCACCAGCATTTTCCGTGGTGTGTCAAAGCACATAATTTTTCGTTTTATTCAAGATTGTAACCGCTTTGACACACCCTACACACCAAAACTTATGGCATAGACGATTAGACGCCACGGAAAAATTGCACGTTTCACGACAAGACTAGTAGCGTCACGCACCAGGATTTTCCGTGGTGTGTCAAAGCACATAATTTTTCGTTTTATTCAAGATTGTAACCGCTTTGACACACCCTACACACCAAACCTTATGACATAGACCATTAGGCATTTTTTTGTTCTGAGTCTAAAGCAAAAAAAGCTACTTTAGCGGCGGCTTGTTCGGCTGCTTTTATTGAGCGTCCTTTACCTTGACCGAGTTTTTTATCGTGCAACCAAACTTCCGCGCTAAAACGGTCTTCGTTGTGCTGCGCGTTGGTAATTTCTACGACTCGATACTCAGGCAAAACCTTAAATTGTGCTTGCGTCCATTCTTGAAGTGCTGCTTTATAATTTAAACGCGCTGGGTCTTGACGTATTTGATTGGTAAGTTCTTTAAAATGCGAGTCTAACCAAGGTCGAATTAATTCTAAATTGTTTGTACTCAAGTATAAGGCGCCGAGAACAGCTTCAAAAGAATCTGCTAAACGTGACTCTTGCCCAATTCTATCGGTTGTAGCGCTGCCAGCAACAAGTAAATATAACTCTAAACCATAAAAACGCGCTAGTTGAGCAAGAATACGGTCACTGACTAATACCGAACGAATTGCGGCAAAATCACCAACACGACATTCAGGATAACTTTCCCACAATACTACAGCCGCTGCTAAACGTACTACCGCATCACCAACAAATTCTAATTGCTCATAATTTGCTGACTCTGAAGCTGTTGGATGAGTCAATGCCATATCGAGCAAATTCCATTTGATAGGTGCATCTATCGATAGACCTAATTTTTTTACTAAGTTTTCGAGTTGTCGTTGACGGCGTGGGTAAGCTAGGGACATCCAAAAATCCGTTTATGTGCGTTCACGTAGTGTTCCGAAGGAAAGCAAAATCTGAATCTAATATTTTAATTTTAAGAGAGAGTTGGACATAAGCCGGGTTCTGTTATCTAATAAGAAACACTACGTATAGCATCTCTATATTAAACGGCAGTTATCTATCTGGGACGTTTGTTACCAAACGCCTCAAGCGGCTCATTTAACGGAACTGGTAAAAGACCAACCGTAGTTCCATTACCTTGCTTCCAACCGGGGTTTACCGAGCCAGCACCTCTCGATGCTGCTGGTGCGCTCTTACCGCACCTTTGCACCCTTACCAAAATAGTTATGAGTTATGAGTTATTAACTCCTCACTCCTAACTTTTTTGGCGGTATCTTTCTGTGGCACTATCCTCACGCTCGCGCGCACTGGGAGTTATCCAGCAAGTCTGGTCTTTCGGAAGCCCGGACTTTCCTCAGACTCTTTATAAAAAGAATCTGCAACCGCCTCGCCTACTCTCTCAATATATTAGTGTAGTCTCTGATTAGATAGACTAACCAAATTACTATGATCTTTTTTTGTTCCAGGGAAGTGCATAAGTCCAAGGCAGTTTGCGGATGGTGAAGGGGCAATTAATAATACACATAGGTGGTTTATTTACACCAGGCGCCAAACCAACACGTACTTCTGAGATGCGAAGTACTAATTGAAGGGAAAATTCGAGATTAGTTTCCTCGTTCATGAATTTTTTAAATAAAATCCGGTTTGCTTTGACTAGACTTTTTTGCAAGTCTTTAATAATATCAACAATGGGCTTTTTATTTTTATAAGTTCCTGCCTCTTTATCAAACTCAAAAGTATTCTCAGAAGTGATTGTACTAGTAAGCGTTTTTTCTGGAGCAACTAAACTTGGTGTTTGCGGAACTGCTAAGTCGCGCGTGATATCGGGTGATTTGCGAATGACTCGCATTGACGCTTTGTTGTGTTGAGTTACAATTGAGCTATTATCCCAATCTACATAGACAGCAAGATTTTTTGATTTATTTTGGACTAACATTAATAATTCTTTCAAATCATCAAGTCCATAAGTCGCCTTAAGTTTAAATGCAATTCCTACATCATCAAATATATTTTGTTCTTTGAGCTGTTCATCTATAACCGCTTTTTGGGAAGTAAAATTTATTTGATCGTCGATAGATTCAATCATACGATTGATTGTATATGCTATCCCAATTATGTAGAACGTAAGTACCAGTAAATTATTATCTTGCATAAGGTTTTAACTTTAACTCCCACCGCGTCACAAAAAGATAACTAAAAGAATAATAAGCGTATATTTTTGGCGCCTTGTCAAGGGTTATCATCCTTTAGGGAAGAAGCATTATCAAGCCATCCCCGCCGTTTGAATATCAATAGTAACCCTATAGCGATGGCGCCCATTGAGCCAAGACAAAGAGGATACCCCCAGTACCAATTTAATTCGGGCATATTCAGTGGTGATTTTTCAGTGTTAAAGTTCATCCCATAAATACCCGCAATAAAAGTTAAAGGAATAAAAATAGAGGACATCACGGTCAAAAATTTCATGATTTCGTTCATTTTATTACTTACTGCCGACAAGTATACATCCATCAACCCAGATGAGAGTTCCCGGTAAGTTTCGACCATATCTATTACTTGTATAGAGTGGTCGTAACAATCGCGTAAATATAGCCGAACTTCATCGCTGATTAAATTACCGCTGTCTCGAATTAAACTATTAATGACATCGCGTTGGGGCCATATGGCACGTCGCAACTTTAAAAGCTGGCGCCGAATCTTATAGATTTTTCGCAAAGTCTGAGGAGTTGGTTTGATAATTACTTCTTGCTCTAAATCTTCGATTTTTTCTCCATATCGCTCTAAAACTGGGAAAAAACCGTCAACAATCGAATCCAAGAGCGCATAAGCTAAATAATCGGCGCCGTGTTTGCGTATTATACCTCGATTGTGCTTTATTCTGTGTCGAACTGCTTCAAAACAGTCGCGTGTGGGTTCTTCTTGAATAGTCAATAAATAATATTTACCCAAAACGAAGCTGACTTGCTCGCTATAAAATCCCGAACCCTTGGGTTTTGGCATTACCATCCGCGCAATAATCACAAGCTGGTCATCATAATCTTCGGTTTTAGGACGCTCTGCCATATTGACAACATCTTCTAAAACCAGACTATTTAACTCAAACACACGACCTAAATCTTCGATAATTTCAGGACTACCTAATCCTTGTACGTCAACCCAAGACACAGATTTAGTATCTAGAAACTCTCCGCATTGCTGGGGAGTTATATCCTTTTTGTTTACCAAAAATGTTTCGTTGTAATCAACTAGACGGATTTGAGTTTTCACGGCATCCCCTTGTATGTTGATTTGTCCTGGAAGTTCTCCTGGCTGATGATAAAAATCTTGTATATCGTCTTCTTCTTCTTGATGTTGCATTCTCGTAAGCTTTTGTAATGATTTACGTAAATTTAGCTTCATATTTTTTTACATTCTAGGCTAGCTTTTGAGAAACCTGGTTTCTTCAAGAAACCAGGTTTCTTAGTCAATATAAATTTACATTACATTACAATTGAGGTTAAAAAGCCATAAAAAAGCAGCTTGTCTTGGATTAAAACAAACTGCTTTGAAGATTCTAATATTGGTTAGACTGAATTAAGTCAGCCATTGGTAAAACTTATGTGTTCTGTACGGCATGAAATTACATCATACCCATGCCGCCCATGCCGCCCATGCCGCCCATGCCACCCATGCCGCCCATGCCGCCCATGCCACCCATGCCACCCATATCGGGAGCAGCAGCTTTCTTCTCAGGCTTTTCAACGACAATTGCTTCGGTTGTTAATACCATACCCGCAATTGAGGAGGCGTTTTGCAGTGCGGAGCGTACAACTTTCGCTGGGTCAATAATACCAGCCGCGATTAAATCTTGGAATTCGTTTGTTGCAGCGTTGTAACCGATGTTGAATTCAGATTCGCGAACGCGAGCGACGATGACCGAACCTTCAACACCTGCGTTATCAGCCATTTGGCGTAAAGGCGCCTCTAACGAACGGGCCACGATGTCGGCGCCGATTTTTTCTTCATCACGAAGAGTGTTTTTAATGGCTTCAACTTGTTTTGATAAATAAATTAAAGTTGTACCACCACCAGGCACAATACCTTCTTCAACTGCTGCTTTTGTAGCGTTTAAAGCATCTTCGATACGTAACTTACGGTCTTTCAATTCGGTTTCGGTAGCGGCGCCAACTTTGATTACCGCAACACCACCAGCTAACTTGGCAATACGCTCTTGTAGCTTTTCTTTATCGTAGTCAGAGTCAGTTTCTTCAAGCTGTCTACGAATTTGACTAATCCGCTTTTGAACGTCGTCCCCATTTTCACCAGCAGCAACAATAGTGGTGCTTTCTTTATCAATGGTGATTTTACGTGCGGTGCCAAGCATTTCTAAGCTCGCGGTGTCCAAACTCAAGCCGATATCTTCGGAAATCATTTGTCCTTTGGTCAAAACCGCAATATCTTCTAACATGGCTTTGCGACGTTCGCCAAAACCAGGCGCCTTAATAGCACAAACAGATAGCACACCTCTAGCTTTGTTAACAACTAAAGTCGCTAACGCTTCACCTTCAATGTCTTCAGCAATAACCAATAAAGGTTGACCACTGCGCGCTACTTTTTCTAGGACGGGTACTAAATCTTGAATGCTGCCAATTTTTTTATCGGTAATCAGGATACGAGCATTTTCATACTCCACCGTCATCCGGTCATTATTAGTAATAAAGTAAGGAGAAATATAACCACGGTCGATTTGCATCCCCTCAACTACTTCGAGTTCAGTATTAAGAGACTTTGACTCTTCGACGGTTATTACACCGTCTTTTGTCACCTTCTCCATCGCTTCGGCTAGCATGGCGCCAACTTCTTCGTCATTACCAGAAGAAACAGTCGCAACTTGAGCGATAGCGCTACCTTCAACTGGCTTGGCAACTTTCGCTATTTCTTTCACCAATGCTTCAACTGTTTTGTCAATACCTCTTTTGATAGACATTGGGTTGCTACCAGCAGCAACGTTGCGTAAACCCTCTTTAATCATTGCCTGTGCTAAGACTGTAGCTGTTGTGGTACCATCACCAGCAATATCCTTAGTTCTTGAGGCAACTTCTTGCATTAGACGGGCGCCAGTATTTTCTAACGGGTCTTCTAACTCAATATCCTTAGCAACAGTAATACCATCGTTGACAATCTGTGGAGTCCCATACTTTTTCTCTAAAAGTACGTTGCGTCCTCTGGGTCCCAATGTGATTTTCACAGCATCAGCCAGAGCATTGATACCACGCTCTAACGCTCGTCTTGATTCGTCTTTAAATGCTACAATCTTCGCCATATTGTAATTGTTAAATTCTTACGTTTAACAATTTAGCACTCAATCAGGGCGAGTGCTAAGGAGTGAAAACCGTATTTATCCAAGGATTGGATACAGATATATTTGAAAAAAATGATTAATATACAGTTGTTCATAGAGTTCATTAATATTATTTACTGAGTCGGGAGATGAATATAAACGGGTTTCTTCAGTCTCTCGGAATAGCCGACCCTGGCGGTTCCGGCTGGTTGGCAGTGGTGTTTACCTTTATGCTGGCTTGGATTGTTACATGGCGATTTATTCCCACTGTTCGGAAATTTGCCTTACGTGTGGGATGGGCCGACCAACCCAACGCGCGGCGCCTCAACCGAGAACCATTACCAAACGCAGGAGGTTTGGCGATATACACAGGCGTAATTGCAGCGCTGGTATTAGCAAGCTTACTGCGACCAATTGAGGTTCAAAATGTATTAATACAGGTTCTAACAATTTTGTTAGGAGGTTCAATACTAGTCTTAATTGGTTTTATTGATGACCAGTTTGGCTTACCATCGTCCGTGCGAATGTTAGTGCAAGTACTAACGGCACTACTACTTGTAGCTAATGGTATTACTATTCAAATAGCGATTGGCACTCCTTTTGACTCAACCCTATCAATTTTAGTTACCGTACTGTGGGTAGTAGGAATTACCAATGCCATTAATTTAATGGATGGTATGGATGGACTAGTTGGAGGAATTGGATTTATTACAGCCATGAGTTTACTTGCAGTGAGTGCCCAAATTCCTAACCGTGCTGCAGCAACATTAGTTTTAGCAGCTTTAGGGGGAGCAGCGCTAGGCTTTTTGCGGCATAACTTTCATCCATCGCGAATAATTATGGGGGATGCAGGCGCCTATTTTTTTGGTTATGTTTTAGCGGCAACAGCAATATTAGGAAAACTTCAAGCTTCTACTATTTTTGCACTGGTACCTCCAGTATTATTTTTGCTATTACCCGTACTTGACACAACTCAAGTAATAGTTAGGCGCCTGATGGCAGGTAAAAACCCAATGAACACCCCAGGTAAAGACCACCTGCACCATCGACTACTAGCATGGGGTTTATCGCAACGTCATGCAGCTTTTACACTATGGTCTATTGCCTTATTCTCAAACTTATTAGCAATGCACTTTCAGCGCTTAAATTTGGTGCAAATAGCTGCAACTGTAAGCATTACAATAGTATTGCTAGCCTTTACCGTATGGCAACGCATCCGAGCCGCAAAAATGCCAATAAAGTAGGGTGCGTGAAAGCCATTACAGTCAATCAGCGTTACGAAAATTAAACTGCTTTCACGCACCATCAAGCCCAAAAAAATGCCTGCTATTCATGCTAAGGTGCGTGACGCTACTAGATCAGCGTTACGAAAATTAAACTGCTTTCACGCACCATCAAGCCCAAAAAAATGCCTGCTTTCATGGTAAGGTGCGTGAAAGCCATTACAGTCAATCAGCGTTACGAAAATTAAACTGCTTTCACGCACCATCAAGCCCAAAAAAATGCCTGCTATTCATGGTAAGGTGCGTGACGCTACTAGATCAGCGTTTTTATTTCAAAGTTGTTAGTAGCGTCACGCACCCTACGCCATCACCATTCCGCCATCGACGTTAAATACTTGTCCGGTAATGTAGGCGCCTGCGGGGTCAGATGCTAAAAAGCGCACCATAGCCGCTATTTCTTCAGGTTTACCAAAGCGTGCAAGTGGGATAAATTTGAGTATTTCTTCTATATTGCTGAGTTTGTCGGTCATATCAGTAGCAATAAAACCAGGCGCCACAGCATTAACTGTAATGCCACGTGGTGCCAATTCCTTTGCGACCGTTTTTGTAAAGCCAATTACACCAGCTTTGGCAGCACTATAATTTGCTTGTCCAGGATTACCCATTTGTCCAGCTACAGAGGTAATATTCACAATTCTCCCTGAACGTTGCTTGAGCATGATTTTACTGGCTGCGCGTGTACAGTAAAACACACCTGTTAAATTTAGGTCTATCACAGCCTGCCAATCTTCAGGCTTCATTCGCAGTAATAATGTGTCGCGCGTAATGCCCGCATTATTAACTAAAATATCAACGCGCCCAAATTTTTCCATAACGGCATTAAATAGCGCATCCACTTCTGATACTGATGAAACATCAGCTTTTAAAGCAATCGCAGTTCCACCAGCATTAGTAATTGTATCAACTACTGCATCAGCAGCACTATTGGACGCGGCATAGTTCACCACTACACTTGCTCCAAACTTAGCCAATTCAATCGCACTCGCACGCCCAATACCTCTAGAAGCACCTGTAACAATTGCAACTTGTCCACGTATAATTTGCAGGTTTTCTGGCAATTCCATTTTTTATTCCTCCCGATTTTATTCTCATAGCGCGCAAAATCAATCTTACAGGCTTAGGGGAATAAACAAGGAACCATAATTAAATCTCTATGAAGGAAAATTATATATCGACTAAAAATCTATTTTATAAACTAGCCTTATGCATCTCTTAAATTTATAGAAAGTATTTAAGACACAATAAAAAAAATAAATTGTATTTTTTTCATTTATTGGTATATTTATTACCAGCACCACTTCTGTATAAACGTCAACTTAACAGTTTGTAACAATGTATTTTGTATAATAAAATACATTTAGCTTTATGTTAAAAAATGTTAAGGAAGAATTATTAAGAATTGGTATTAGTTGTTCCTAATTCAAGACCCGGCTATAAGCTTATGACTCCTTTGTATCAAGTTAGTGATTTTCCTGCGGTTGCCAGTAAAAAGTATTTTTCGCGCCGTGAGTTAGTGCCTTCGCAAAATAGTAGCGTCTGGCAAATTCAAAGTGGTTCTGTACGAACTATGACTTATTTAGATGATGGTACAATTGTCACCTTGGGAATTTGGGGTGCAGGAGATATTGTTGGCAGTGCCTTATCGACTATAGAGCCACACATTATAGAATGTTTGAGTGCGGTAGAAGCTGTAGCGCTACCTTTAGACCGTCAAAATAAGATGGTGGAAGCATTAGCAGCACACGTTGAGCAAGCAGAAGAATTGATGGTAATTCGTAGCTACCGAACAGTAGATTCGATGTTACTAAAATTATTAGGATGGCTGGCTAAAAGATTTGGGCGTACTGTTGATAATGGACAGTTGATTGATTTACGCCTTACAAATCAAGATGTAGCGGAAATACTTTGCTCTACTCGCGTTACAGTGTCACGTGTTCTGACGCAGTTTGAAGACCAAGGTATGATACAGCGACTTCCTTTACATCGTATTGTTTTATGTAACCAAGAAACTTTGCGTCGTGCTGGTTAATATCGTTAATTGCATGTGAAGTTCAGATGTCGGCGACGAAAGTGTTAACCAACTCAAATATCTACTTTAAAATGTGTCCTTTCGGGGGTACGTAGGGTGGGCACTGCCCACCTTACTATTTGGATATAATATAAGGGTTTCCATCTCGAAACGCTAATAGTTGACCAGGTTGAATTTGTGTCCAAACTTCGTTATCGGTAAGAGGTGTTGTCGCAATTACGGCTACTCGGTCATCTGGTGTAGTAAGTTCATTAAAATCTACTGTTATATCCTCGTCTATTAGATGGGCGCCAGCAAACGGCGCCTGACGTACTATATAACAAAGCTTAGTCGAACAATGAGCGAAAAAGTAATCACCGTCAGATAGTAAGTAATTAAAGATACCTTGTTTGGCTATATTTAATGTAATATCCTTAAGTACTGGATATAATTTTTCAATCGGTGGTCTACCTTCTGGAAAAGCTTTGCGTAAAGTTTCGAGAATCAAACAAAACGCTTTTTCACTGTCAGTATTACCAACAGCAATGTAAAAACTAGAACTATTGATCTCAAATCCTGGCAAATCACCATTGTGGGCAAATACCCAATATCTTCCCCAAAGTTCACGTCGAAAGGGGTGACAATTTTCGAGGTTAATTTCACCTTGGGTCGCTTTACGGATATGAGCAATGACATGAGTTGAGTGGATAGGGTAACTTCTCACCAGTTCCGCAATCGGTGATGCCACAGATGATTTGGCATCAAGAAAAATTCGACACCCTTTACCTTCAAAAAACGCAATACCCCAACCATCTTTATGGTCATCTGTTTTGCCGCCCCTTGCACAAAACCCCTCAAACGAGAAGCAAATATCTGTCGGGACATTACAATTCATTCCCAGCAACTGGCACATGGTCATTAGGCCTAATTTTCAGTCATCTTCATTTGCTATAGAATACTTTACTATTTCAAGGTTATTTGGTTCTTACCTCACAGAAACCGGGTTTTTTTATCGATAACCTCTAATAGAAAGAAGATTTTACTTAGAAACCCAGTTTCTTCTTGCAATTTTTGCATTTATTTGATTCAAAATAATTTTAATCAAGTTAAGTCTTTTTAATATAAAGCATTTAAACTCCCGGTAAAAATCTGAGATTTATGAGGATAATATATTGAAATGTAACAATCACTCGTTTCTGATTAAGAATTGTTGCAGGTCGATGATCCCGTTGCTAGCGTATGCGAGTAAGGCAAATTTTTAGTAAGTCTTTATATTTACCCTAGGAGGACGCTGGAATTCATGTAAGGTATTTCTGAAGAATGCAACAATAAGCTAATTCTGGAGAATATAGGATTATGCGACTGATGCTGATGTTTTAGATGTTTACGTGCGCGCAACTGTTTTCGGAATTTACGCTTCGTTTCCTATACTCGTTACTCGTTTAGAGATGATGTAGTTCCACTCGTAATGAGGGAATATTTGGCTGAAATTTTCACTTTTTATGTCGCCACTACAGCAACAACATGACATAGAAGACACGAATATTAAATAATTGGAGTGAAGTGAAATGAATATTCAAGGAAAAACTGTCCTAGTGACAGGCGCCTCTCGTGGTATTGGGCGTGCTATTGCAATTGAATTTGCACAACAGCAAGTGAAAAGATTGATACTGGTGGCTAGAAATCATCAGCGGTTAAGTGAGGTTGCTTGCGAAGTAAAGAAGTATGGCGTTGATGTCATACTGCTACCTTTAGATTTAACTCAATTGGTCGAAGTAGATATCGCAATTGCTCGGACTTGGAAAGACTATGGTCCCATTCATATGCTCATTAATTGTGCTGGAGTGGCACACCAAACTCCTTTCTTAGAGTCCAAACTTAAGAGCGTGCAATCTGAATTACAAACTAATTTAATCAGTATGTACGCAATTACCCGATTAATAGCTCGACGTATGGTGACACAGCGTCAAGGGGTTATTGTCAACGTCTCTAGTTTGATGGGTAAAGTTGCTGCTCCCACAATGGCAACTTATTCTGCCACCAAATTCGCAATCGTTGGATTTACTCAAGCACTACGTTGTGAACTTGCTGTACACAACATCAAAGTCTTGGCACTGTTACCATCACTCACTGATACAGATATGGTGCGTGACTTTACATTATTTCGCTGGGTGGCGCCTGTTTCACCTCAGCAGGTAGCAAAAACGCTTGTAACTGGATTAAAGCAAGAATCTACTACGGAAATACTCGTAGGATGGCAAAGTCATTTGGCGGTCTTATGTAACCGTATTGCCCCCTTTGTAATGGAAAAGATTATTTCCCTCGCTGCTCCTTTATCTCCACAATCTAAATACAATTTGAAGTTAAAGGAGGCTAAGGCGGATATTTAAAGAGTTTTTCTAAAGTACTAGAAACTGGGTTTTCGCAGAAACCCGGTTTATTTGTATAGAAACAAAATAAATATCATAAATATATAGTGGTAAATTCTGGCTTTATGATTCAAAATTGTACAGGAAACCAAAAAAGGTAATATTGTACGAAACAGAGATGGCACAAAAGACAAAAAAAGTTTTACAACAATCAGGAGTAATTCCATACCGCGTTCAGAATGGAGCTACTGAGATTTTATTGATTACAACTCGAAATCAACAAAATTGGGTTGTTCCGAAAGGAGGTGTCGTCAATGGTATGAGCGCTCCTGACTCTGCGGCAAAAGAAGCGTGGGAAGAAGCTGGAGTTATTGGGCAAGTAAACCCAAATCAACTTGGCACTTACAAATATCAAAAAAACGGCAAAACTTATAGTGTTCAAATGTACTCATTACCCGTTGAAGTAGAAAGCGAGAAATACCCAGAAGTTGGGCAACGTGTTAGACGATGGGTCAATGTTAACGAAGCAGTGCGGCAAGTCAAAAAATCATCACTCAAGCGTATCCTGAAAAAATTTGTCTCGCAGGCGCCGTTTGGGACGGATTATAAACAAATGTAACGGATTAATTAATAATACATCCGTTGCATTCGTTTGAAGAATAAACTAAAAACTCTTATCGGTGGAATGATGCAAAAAGGCGCCAATCGTCATATGCTAGTACAAGGGAACCACATAAGAAGCAGGAATGTCTGATTTAATTTTATTTTGGCATCGTCGCGATTTACGCATTGCTGACAACACCGGACTTGCAGCAGCAAGAGAACGAACACGTAAAGTAGTAGGGTTATTTTGCCTTGACCCGAACATACTAGAGCGTGATGACATTGCTGCGGTAAGAGTGAATTATTTGATAGGCAGTTTAGCTGCACTGCAAAAACGTTATGAGTCAGTGGGTAGTCAACTGTTGATATTACACGGCAACCCAACGCAAGCTATTCCAGCACTTGCTAATACTTTAAAAGCGCATAGCGTTTTTTGGAATTGGGATGTTGAACCATATTCACACGAACGTGATACTAAGATTATCGGTGCTTTGAAAGAAAAGGGAATAGGGTTTCTCGAAAAAAACTGGGATCAAATTCTGCATACCCCAGAAGAAATAAGTACTGGTTCCAAGGCGCCATATACTGTTTATAGTCCATTTTGGAAAAATTGGAGCAGTAAACCCAAAGCTCAACCTGTGGAGACATTGAGTGATGCAGAAGGTTTGACGGAAGCAGAACTTGAAACAGCGCGTATAGCAGGAGTAAAAGAGTTACCAAGCGCTAAAGAGTTAGGATTTGTTTGGGATGGTGGCATGTCAATAGAACCAGGCGAAGTTGCCGCACTCGAACGTTTAGAAGAATTTGCTTATAATGCTATTAATAGCTACAAAGAAGACCGTAATTTCCCTAGCATTGATGGAACTTCAAGGTTAAGCGCTGCCTTAAAATTTGGAGTTATTGGAGTGCGAACGGTATGGAAAGCGACGCTTGACGCAATGGAGAATAGTCGTAGCGAAGAAACCGAAATAAGTATTCGTACTTGGCAGCAAGAAATTGCATGGCGTGAATTTTACCAACATGCAATGTATCATTTCCCTGAACTTGCCGAAGGCGCCTTTCGTGAAACATTCAAAAATTTTCCTTGGCAAACCAACGAACAATACTACCAAGCATGGTGCGAAGGTAAAACAGGTTATCCAATAGTCGATGCAGCAATGCGTCAAATGAACGAATTAGGATGGATGCATAACCGTTGTCGAATGATAGTAGCAAGTTTTTTTACAAAAGACTTACTACTCGACCCACGTTTGGGTGAAAAATACTTTATGCAACGACTCATAGATGGGGACTTATCGGCAAATAACGGTGGTTGGCAGTGGAGTGCTTCGAGTGGGATGGACCCTAAACCAGTGCGAATATTCAACCCCGCTTCTCAAGCACAAAAATTTGATGCTGAAGCAGAATATATACGTGAATGGGTACCCGAACTGCGTTCTGTAGACACCGAGTATTTAGTAACTGGGAAAATTACACCCCTAGAACGCGACGCTTTAGGTTACCCTCAACCAATTGTAGACCATAACAAGCAACAGCGAATCTTCAAAGAAATATACCAGAGACAAAAAGGCGCCATTCCAGACTTGGGAGGAGATGGCAACGGATTATAAACGGATGTAACGGATGAGTTATTCGTTACTTATCCGTTGCATCTGTTGCTAATCTTGATCACCAACTGAACTATCACGTTTTGGAATCAGCTTTTCCGCACAATCGTCAGAAACAATAATATATTCTGTTTCACGTTCGGGTTTTTTGCCCCATTCATCTAATACATCTTTAATTAATACTTCTTGCGTCCATATTTTTGTGACGACAGTCAAAGGTAATGCCAATAACAACCCCAAAAAGCCGAAGAAAGTTAAGAAAAACAACTGAGCAATTAAAGTTACCGCAGGTAGTAAAGAAACTTTCTGCGACATAATCATCGGTGTAATAAAATTACCTTCAGTTTGCTGTATCACAAAATATACAACAAATACAGCCACAGCTTTCCACGGTGCATCCAAAAGAGCAATAGCCATTGCTGGAATAACGCTAATTGTTGGGCCAAGGTTAGGAATTAAATTCATAAATCCTGATAGTACAGCTAAAGCTAACGCTGATGGTACACGCAATAGCAACAAGCCAATCATGCTCATCGTACCAACATACAGCATTGCAATACCGGCGCCTGTAACCCATCCTCCTAATGACACCTCGCATTTATCTAAAATACCATCAACTCGGCGCCGATAAAACGAGGGAAATAAACGTATAAATAATTTCCGGTAAGCTTGCGGTTCAGACAGAAACATCCCTGTTAAAACCAGCACCAGTAAAATTTTGAGCAGAACTTCTAGTGAACCAGAAAGAAACGCAAAAGAACTACCTAAAACACGATTAACAAACGGCTGCGCTTGTTTGACTAAACTATCAACATCTGGTATATAAGGCGCCACTGATGCGGGGATACGAGTTTTAAAGACATCAAGCCAATTATTAAAAAGCTCTATTCCTTTTGGTACACGTAAAGTCAACTCTTGAAACTGGGTGATAAAAGGAGGTACTACAACAAAGAAGAAACCAATAATAACCGCGAAGAAAATACCCACAGACAGTAGAACAGCACCACCACGCTTTACCCCTTTACGCTGAAACCACATAGTCAAGCGGTTTAAAGTGGTCGAAATTACAACAGCTGCAAATATCAGTAGCAGCACATCTCGAATTTGCCACAATATATATAAAGAGATAACAATGGCGATTAAACCAATCCACTGACCTAATTTCACACCCGACTCCCCAATTTTATCGAACTATTTTACTAACGATGTAGCTAGATTAGCCGATTTTATCCTTTTCGCCCAGCAATTGTAATGGTTCGTTAGTTAGAGAGGCGCCTAGTATTTCGTGCTAAACAAAGTGAAGTCATCTCATACATAGATTCAGAAACTTTAAATATTTGTGTCCAAAAAGTAAAGGATGCTTTACTTAATGATGATGTAAAAACTAATTTATTAGAAATAGGACTTACGCTGCATAAACCTGGAATCGAGCGCAAAATCGTCATTTCTATTACATGCTATCAACGTATATTCCAGGTTTCTAGGTTTTCATGCGTAAGTCCTGAGAAGATTTGATTGATTTATTGCATGAAATACATGCCATTAAGCAGGCATAGTTTTAAATGTGCGCCAATGGCGCACAAATTAAATAGTGTTTTTGTACTTAGACAAACTCTGGTCTCAGCAGCACAGCTACTCATTACATCCGTTGCTAGAATTTTCAACCATTTTTCGCTTTAATCAAACGGGCGCCGAGTAATACTGCCATAATTAAACTGGGAGATAATACGAGAATTAGAGCATTTGCGGCAGTGGCAGGAAGTAAGATATCTGGTTCAGCATATTTTATCAAAAATGACAATACCCCTGAGAGCAACATAACTTTAATAATTAATCCAATCTGATTTTCCATAAAATTTACTCTAATAAAAGTACGGCTATACGAATCTTCTGGGACGGTTGACGCGAACGCCCATAAAGCTAAACTCTCTCTACAATAGAACTATTCATAATCCTTTACAATATTTCTCATAATTAACTTGCGAGGTTATCAGGGATTTTGAGGATAAACCATTAAATATAAATAGACGTTACATGCTGGAGGAATATATTAATGCCGGTAGAGACTAATAATAACAAAAATAAAATTAAGCCACCCCGTGTTAGGCAGTTTGGTGGTAGTTTATTAGTTCTGTTAACGTTGCTGTTGGTCTTGAATTTAGTTGTTCCTAGCTTCTCTGGCCCCAAGTTACCTCGAATTCCTTACAGTGACTTTATTGTGCAAGTACAAGCAGGTAAGGTAAATAAGGCAATTGTAGGTCAAGACCGAATTCAATATTCTATTAAAACTCAAACTCCTGAAGGTAAAGAGGTTGAACAGGTTTACCAAACTACACCTGTTGCAATAGACCTTGACTTACCTAGGATTTTACGCGATAACAAAGTCGAATTTGCGGCGCCTCCTCCAGACCAAAATGGTTGGATAGGCACTTTATTAAGTTGGGTTTTACCTCCGTTAATATTTGTCGGTATTTGGGGTTTCTTCCTTAACCGTCAAGGTGGTGGTCCTGCTGCTTTAACTGTTGGTAAGAGCAAAGCGCGTATTTACTCTGAAGGTAGTACTGGAGTAAAATTTAGCGATGTTGCGGGTATCGAAGAAGCGAAAGCTGAGTTAGAAGAAGTTGTAGACTTCCTCAAAAACGCTGATAAATATACTCGTTTGGGTGCGAAAATTCCTAAAGGCGCCTTGCTTGTTGGACCTCCAGGAACAGGTAAAACTCTTTTAGCAAAAGCTATTGCTGGGGAAGCTGGTGTACCTTTCTTTAGTATCTCCGGTTCTGAGTTTATCGAATTATTTGTAGGTGTTGGCGCCGCACGTGTACGTGATTTATTCGAGCAAGCCAAACAACAATCTCCCTGTATAGTATTTATAGACGAGTTAGACGCTTTAGGAAAATCCCGTGCAGGAAGCGGTGGTTTTTATGGTGGAAACGACGAACGCGAACAAACCCTCAACCAGTTACTTACAGAAATGGATGGGTTTGACGCTAATACAGGTGTAATTATTATTGCCGCTACTAACCGTCCCGAAGTTTTAGACGCTGCATTACGTCGTCCTGGACGTTTTGACCGTCAAGTAGTTGTAGACCGTCCTGATAAAATTGGTCGAGAAGCAATTCTCAAAGTTCACGCACGTAACGTTAAATTAGACTCAGATGTTGATTTAGCGGTTATTGGTACAAGAACACCTGGTTTTGCTGGTGCTGACTTAGCGAACTTAGTCAATGAAGCTGCATTAATGGCTGCACGTAACAACCACGATGCTGTAAAAATGGCTGACTTCAACGAAGCTATCGAACGGTTAGTAGCTGGTTTAGAAAAACGTTCACGTGTTCTTAACGAAACCGAGAAAAAGACCGTTGCTTATCACGAAGTTGGTCACGCTATTATTGGCGCCTTAATGCCTGGTGCTGGTAAAGTAGAAAAAATCTCGATAGTGCCACGTGGTGTAGGTGCTTTAGGATACACAATTCAAATGCCAGAAGAAGACCGCTTCTTAATGATAGAAGACGAGATTCGCGGTAGAATTGCAACATTGCTAGGTGGACGTTCAGCAGAAGAAACCGTATTTGGCAAAGTTTCAACTGGCGCCAGTGATGACATTCAAAAAGCAACTGAACTTGCAGAGCGTTACGTTACCTTATATGGTATGAGTGACCAACTTGGTCCAGTAGCGTTTGAAAAAATGCAACAGCAATTTATCGAAGGATATCCTAACTCACGGCGCCAAATTAGCCCAGTAGTGGCCGAGCAAATCGACCGTGAAGTTAAAATGATAGTCGATAACGCTCATCATATTGCCTTAAGTATTCTTAAAGACAACCGTGAATTATTAGAGAATACAGCCCAAGAGTTATTGGAGCGCGAAGTTCTTGAAGGTAACGACCTACGCAGTAAACTCGAAACTGCAAAGGCACCTTACGATATGGCAGAATGGTTACGCAGCGGTAAATTAGACGAAGATAAACCGTTGATGCAAACCTTAATGAATTAATAAAAATCACACATTGTAGAGACGTGATTAATCACGTCTCTACATTTTTTTATATTCAAAAAATTATCGCCACTGTTGGGTCAATTCATCTAACTCTCCGACTTCATTCTCATTTAATCGCCAACCAAGGGCGCCAGCATTTTGCACAACCTGTTCAGCAGTTTTGGCGCCTGCAATAGGAATAACATTACCTTGGCAAATTAACCAATTCAACGCAACCTGTGCAGGAGTGCGACCGTATTTTTCCCCAAGTTGACGCAATAAAGTTAACACTGGCTCAATCTTTTGTAAATTTTGTTCCTTAAACCTAGGGTCTACTTTTCTTGCACCCGTAGGAGTGGCGCCACCAGAAGCACTATATTTACCAGTAAGTAAACCTTGCGCCAAAGGACTATAAGCCAAAATAGTTACACCTAATTCACGTGCGGCATTTGTAATACCCTTACTTTCAACTTGGCGAGTAATTAATGAATAGCGTACTTGGTTAACAGCCAAAGGTACACCACGTCGAGCAAGTAATTGATGAGCTTCACGCATTTGCTCTTCCGAGTAATTACTAACACCAACAGATGCAATTCTTCCCCGTTGTACTTCATCAGCAAGCGCATTCATTAAAGTATGCTGGCTCATTAAAAAAGCAAAAGGCCAATGCACCTGATATAAATCAACTCTTTCAAGCTGTAGACGCTTAAGACTTGCTGTTAACGCATCAGAAACAGCTTGACCATTAAAACGCCACGGCATTGGGCCAAACTTAGTAGCAATTTGTACAGGTCTATCAGTTTCCTTAATAAATTGCCCCAAAAATTTCTCAGATAGTCCCGTTCCGTAGATTTCTGCTGTGTCAAAAAATGTTACACCCGCATCTAACGAAGCTTTAAACGCATTCTGCAATTCGTTGGCGCCGTAATTAGTGCCATAATTCCAAAACAACTTATCACCCCAAGCCCAAGTCCCAATACACAGCGGTGTTACTGTTGGGCCATTTTGCCCCAGTCTAATGGTTTCCACAGTTACTTTAAATTTGTAATTTACATTTCTTTACCTTTCTAGTTTATCGCTGCTTCAAAAAAAGCAACATATTATTGATGAGTTAACCTTTGACGCATCTATTGAGAATATTCTCATTAAGTATTAGCAATTTCCTACGTTTGGCTAGCTAGTATCTGAATTATTAACTTATCCGTACTACTGGCGCCCGAAATGCTATGATTAAAGTTATTAACTTTATGAATAGATATTAATACAGCTGCCAAAGAAGATTTAGAAGAATATGGGAAGTTGTAAGCTGTAAAATGGATTTTTTGCTCTATAGATAGCACTGTAATTCGAGAAAATTTTAACTGCGGGATTGATGAATTAGACGATTATCTTAAAAAATATGCGCCCCGATATACAGTTAATTTGTAGCAACTCCGAGACGTTCTGTACTTGTTGTTCTGTTCGCACATAAGGGTCTATAATACGAATCCATTCTGCATCTGCTAAATATTCGGCGAATAGTCCTTGGTAAGTTATGCCCTTTTCACCGTCTTTGATAGTTTTGAGTTTGAATGATCTGTTTTAGGCGCCTTTAAATATGCAGGTGTAATAAGTTTACCTGTCTTTAAAAGAGAAGCAAGTGTTTTAGTTGCTTCATTACATACAATTGTACTGGGATTATATGCAATAGGTTGACTTTACGAACGTAATCGGCGCCACCTGGGACACAATCGTATAAAATAAGTTTGTTGGGCAAGGATGCCCATTCCACTCTTATGGATAGTTAAATTTTGCAAGCTTTCAAGTCAATTACCTACCTACACTGCCAAGCTCATATCTTACACCAACGTGTTTATACTGGTATTCTGATTTGCAATAAACATTATAAAATATCAACAACACGATAAAGCAAGCATTACAAGCCTGCGTAGGCAGGCTTTGCTTGTATAGCTCCACCCTTCGAGGGTGTGGGTAAATATAAATAAACATTTGAATAATGTTACCAATATTAGGTAGGATAAAAAATCCGTTCCTCAAGTAATAGTGGTATTGCATTAAATGCTGAACCCGAATCTAGATGAAGTGCAGCTAACGAAGGATGATTACGAACGTTACTCCCGCCACTTGATTTTGCCAGAAGTTGGTTTGGAAGGGCAAAAACGCCTCAAAGCTGCTAGTGTGTTATGTATTGGTTCAGGTGGACTAGGTTCACCGTTGTTGTTGTATTTAGCAGCAGCAGGTATTGGACGTATTGGACTTGTTGATTTTGACGTAGTTGATACATCCAACCTACAGCGTCAAGTAATTCACGGGACATCTTGGGTGGGCAAACCCAAAATAGAGTCGGCAAAAAATCGGATTCATGAAATTAATCCTTATTGCCAAGTGGATTTATACGAAACTCGTATTTCTTCAGAAAATGCCCTTGATATAATTCGTCCGTATGACGTGGTGATTGATGGAACTGATAATTTCCCTACACGTTATTTGACGAATGATGCTTGCGTACTGTTAAATAAACCCAACGTTTACGGTTCCATTTTCCGATTTGAGGGACAAGCTACGGTCTTTAATTACGAAGGTGGCCCCAACTATCGTGATTTATATCCAGAACCACCACCACCAGGAATGGTGCCTTCTTGTGCAGAGGGTGGTGTTCTCGGAATTTTACCTGGAATTATTGGTATTATTCAAGCTACCGAAGCTGTGAAAATTATTTTGGGTAAAGGTACTACCTTGAGCGGGCGCCTGTTATTATACGATGCCCTCAACATGAAATTCCGCGAATTAAAACTGCGTCCAAACCCAGAGCGTCCAGTTATCGAAAAATTGATAGACTATGAACAGTTCTGCGGTATTCCACAAGCGAAAGCAGAGGAGGCTAAACAGCAGATGGATATGTCTGAAATTACCGTACACGATTTAAAACAGTTGCTCGATAGTGGCGCCAAAGATTTTGTGCTACTAGATGTTCGTAACCCTCACGAATACGAAATAGCCAAAATTCCCGGTTCCGTTTTAATACCTTTATCTGATATTGAAGCAGGTTCCGGTGTTGGTCAAGTTAAAGAATTACTCAACGGTCATCGTTTAGTAGTTCATTGTAAATCTGGCGCCCGTTCTGCAAAAGCACTTGGTATTCTCAAAGAAGCCGGAATAGAAGGCGCCAATGTTAAAGGTGGCATTTTAGCTTGGAGCAAAGAAATAGATTCCTCAGTTCCAAGTTATTAATCTTTATCTTGTTTATCTTGTGGGATGGGCATCCTTGCCCGTCCTTCATATAATACTATGACCCAGTTATCTGCTTTACGACAAAAGTTGTGCAAACAAAATTATTAATATTCAAATTATAATCATATACGAATGTAGAAAGAGTCGTATAATATAAAAATATAGAATCTTGAATTTATTTTCGTAACAGATTATGGCCGAAACCAAACCAATTCGTACCGTGCGTCGAGGACGTATTTTCCCAGAAATTCAGTGGACTGAGGAACAGAAAGCGCAAAGTGAAGCTAGACGCGAGGCTTTTTACCAGCGTTGTAAACCAACCTTTGATAGAGTCAAAGCTGAATTTATTGAAACTCATTATAATTGGTATGTTACTGTTGAGCCTGACAGTGAAGAATATTTCATCGATAAAGATTTACAAACAGCTTGGCAAAAGTGTCATGACAAGCATCCAGGTAAATTACATCATACTTTCCGAATTAATGAGTCTGGAGTTTGCGGAACGATATGAATGGTTTTTTTGGGAGTGAGGATGCACTACTATTTGAAATTGATTTAATATTATCGAATAAATCAGAACTAATTGTTGAAGCAATGTTTGATACTGGCTTCTCGTACTGGTTAGCAATTAATGAGCAAGATATAGATGGATTTGGTTGGCGTTATTTTGACCAAGAAATTATGCGAACTGCTCAAGGAAACGCACAATTTGACATCTATGTTGGCAAAGTTAAGTTTGATGGACAAGAATATGATATTCCTGTTCACGTCAGTAAAAATTTAACTGAAGTTCTACTTGGGCGCCAATGGTTGACTACTAAGCGTCTATTAGTTGATATGCCTTCTAATTTATTGACTCTTGGATAATGCACAGGCTTTCTGGCCTGTGCTACGAAAATGTCGCCCATAAGCGACAAAAATCAAAAATTTGGTGTGTTAATTTTTAACCTTTATGGTTATTGCGTTTTTTGATGGTGATACCTGCGAGTAGTCCTACTAGTCCTAGAATAGAAGCTGGTTCTGGAACTGGTTTTGGTTGGGGGGTGCTTGGAACATCAGGTAAGTCACCGTCGAATAAAACGTTATGTGATTCTCCGTTACCTGATAGTGATGCAACTACTACGTTACCGTTGATTTGTCCGTTGTTGAAGTTGAACGCAGCAAAAGGCGCCAGTATACTACCCTCTATACCAATACCTTCTGCGGTAACGCTGGTTGCTTCATAGAAGTTGTATAGTACTTTGCTAGGGGTTGTACCTGCAATATTAAAACCGAAGTTTTTCATTGAGATATCTTTACCACTGACGTTGACGACAACAGTTGATTTAGGGTCTACACTTATTCCAAAGGCATTGGTTTGCGATAAGTCTGCACCTAACAAGTTAAAGATGTTTAAGTTTGTACCGCTTCCTGTTAAGTTAATACCACCAGCAACGGTTGTTACACCCGTAGGAGCTAATGTTGATAGATATTTAGACAGTTTTCTAAGTTGATTTGCTGCTGCGTTGAAGTCAACTGGGTTTCCTTGTATGAGTTTTCCTCCAAGAATACCCACATTTGTAACGTTTGTATTTTTACCGTAGACTGCGTTGCCATTATTTACTTGGCTGTTGCTCATTGTTAAGTCACCACCAGCAATAACTACGTCACCACTGTTTGGCGCCAGCTTATTACCAATTCCACCCATATAATTGATATCACCAGCAGCAGCTAACTTGCCTTCGATATCTGTATATTGCTGTTGAACATCTCCTAACACAAACACGTTGTAACTTGATGCTGCTCCTAATTCAACCGCTTTTGCTGTTTCTGCAAATCCGAAAAATAAAGAAGCCGCAAAAGAAATGCTTGCTATTCCCCAATTAATTGTTTTTGATATCATGATTTAATATTTTCAGGTTTATGCTGCTCATGCCACCCTGTTTATCTGATGTTCTATTATTGTCACCTTGTATACGAATCGGCAATAGTAATTCTAAGGGTTTATCATTTTTTTATGAGATAAAGTCTGTATATACTTAGGACAAGATTCAGTGTTATTACTGTAAAATTATAAAAACCTGGTTTATTTTTGATATATTGTAATAAAAACGACGATTTGTCTGCGACAATGAATGTGTAGAAACCAGGTTTCTGTAATATGGCTAATTTAAATGTTTCACCTGATGATATCATTTTGGTCGCTGGCGCCACTGGTGGTGTAGGACAATTAACTGTTGCTAAGTTACTAGAGAAGAATTTAAAAGTTCGCGCTTTGACACGTAGTCCTGCTAAAGTTCAGACAATGTTTGATAACCGCGTCGAAATTGCAGAGGGTGATATTCTTAATCCTGATAGTTTACATAATGCAGTCAGCAATGTTAAGTATATACTTTGCTGCACCGGAACTACCGCTTTCCCTTCTGATAAATGGCAATTTAATTCTAACTGGAATTGGTTTGAAGCTTTATTTGACTCTCAAAAACTCAAACAGAAAGCTGCTAACACTCCCGAAAAAGTCGATTTTATCGGTGTCACTAACTTAGTAGATGTAGCACCTAGCGATTTGAAACGTTTCGTTTTTGTTTCCTCTTGTGGTATTCTCCGCAAAAATAGCTTCCCATTCTCAGTACTCAACGCATTTGGTGTCCTCGACGCCAAAGAAAAAGGTGAACAAAGCATTATCAACTCAGGACTCCCCTACACCATTATCCGTCCAGTTCGATTAATTGATGGCCCCTACACTTCATATGACCTTAACACCTTACTAAAAGCCAGTACCCAAGGAAAACTAGGCGTAAAAATAGATACAGGTGATAAAGTTGTTGGTGAAACGAGTCGTATTGATGTTGCAGCAGCATGTGTAGAATGTTTAGCTTACAGTGAAACCCAAAATAAGATATTTGAACTAGTAAACCAAGGCAGGCGCCCTGATATTATTGACTGGCAGGGTTTATTTGCGATATTTAGGTAGGGTGCGTGAAAGCCATTACAAGCAATCATGCTAACGCAAAATACAGTGCTTTCACGCACCATTAATACGTTAAGCCAGATGGTGCGTGACGCAATTCATCTTATCGCTACGTTCAAATTTGTTCATAGCGTCACACACCCTACGGTTTTATGTGTTAAATGCGTTAAATCCGTGTTCGAGTTTCGATACATTTAGCAATAATATCCAAACGGAAGTTATCGACTAAACTAGTTAAAGTCTCAGCAAAAATATTTTCTGTTTCAGGAATATCTTTAATCAATTCAGTTATAGATTGGTCATTTAAAGATATTGCTGCATAATGTAATTTATCTATCCATTCGGATGACATAGTACTTAACTGTTCTGATGTAAGTTCCAACAATGATGTTTCTTGAGGTTTATTCTCTTGTTTATGTTTAACACAAGATGTAGAAGTAGATATATATTTAACATCTAAATATCTAGCTATTTGTTCGTAAAGTAGTGTTTCACTAACTGGCTTACCAATAAAAGCATTACATCCAATTTTAATAAACTGGTCTTGTTGTTCTTCAAAAATACTCGCTGTTAAAGCTATAATTATAGTCTTAAATGATTTATCTTCAATAACACGAGATAAATTATGCTTTTCTTCTAATTTCTTCTCTATTCTCTCTATTTCTCTTATCCTTCGAGTCGCTTCATATCCATCTACGATTGGCATTCGCATATCCATAAATACTAAATGTGGGCGCCAATTTTCCCAAATTTGCACTGCTTCTTCGCCATTAATAGCAATTCTTACCTCAAAACCAATTGGTTCCAACAATTTTACAAGCAATAAACGATTTTCTTCCACATCTTCTGCTATTAATATTCTATAACCCGGTTGGTTTTTCTCTAACCCCGTAACTTGCTGGGTCGGCACCGCATTTTCTAATGACGTATATGTGGCATAATCGAATTTAATATCGAATTGGAATGTTGACCCTTCATTCAATACACTACTTACCACTATATCCCCACCCATTAACTTTACATACTCTCGACTAATCGCTAACCCTAAACCTGTTCCTTCCATCGACTGACGACCAAGTTGTGTTTGCACAAATGGATTAAATAATTTCTCTAGGTCTTGAGACGCTATTCCATACCCTGTATCTACCACTTCAAAAACTAAATGCTGCTTATTATCTATATCTATATCATAATCTAACGACTCAGGCGCCTGCTTTGAAGGTTTACGCTCATATTTTCTTCTCAACATCTTATAATATCTATATCTCTGACCAAATAAACTTTGATATAAACTTTTAGGTAAAATACTCTGCTTCGTAAAAAAATAATTCTTTATACTTTCTTGCAACACAGCAAATGAATTTGCTTGCAATTTTTTTTCTTGACTACTAGTACATATATCTTGCTGTAAAGCCAGTTGTGATTTAATCAAATTTGATACTTCTGCTGTTTGTAACTTGACTCGTAAAGTTACACCTCCATAACTTGTAAATTTGATTGCGTTACCTAATAAATTAATTAAAATTTGACGTAGTTTACTTTCGTCAGTAATTATGTATTGTGGAATATCACCAATTAATTCAAAGTTAAAATTTAAGTTTTTACTGTTAGCACGCAGTTGCAACATTTTATGTATAGCATCTAGTAATGCATACAAATCAAACGCACGCTCTACTAACATTGTTCTACCTGCTTCTATTTTAGACATTGACAGCACATCATTTATTAATTCCAATAAATGTTTACCACTACGGTTTATAATTTCGATATGCTGTTTTTGGTCTAATGTTAATTTTTCTTCACGTGCTAAAATTTGACTAAAACCTAGAATTGCATTTAGTGGAGTACGTAATTCATGACTAATGTTGGCTAAAAATGTACTTTTGGCTTTGTTCGCTGACTCTGCTTCTTGTTTTGCAATTTCTAGTGCTATATTCTTTTCTACAAGCTCTTGAGTTCGTTCTTTCACTTCTAATTCTAAGTCACTAGCATAGTTTGCTAAAGCTTTGTGTGATAACTGCAATGAACGCACCAGTAAATATAGCTTACTTCCAAGAGTTGCGCTAGTCAGTCCTAATAATGGTGCTACTACATTTACCCACCAACCACTCAAAAATAGGAAGTATGTACTAAGTAAAAGACTGAGGATGGCGCCGGGTAATAGTATACTAATTGTAAATACTAGCGACCTGCACTGCGTAACAACTTCACTGACTCTATGCTTCTTGAAGTAAAATGTATTTAATCTAATTTTGACTCCCCACCCAATCGTAGCACCTACACTTGACCAAAAGAATATCCATAACCATCCTAACTGTTCAGATATTCCTCGTAACAGTTGTCTGTCATCTAATGCTGCACTTAATATTTGACTCGTTAAGTCTGCGTGTAATTCAACACCTGACCAAGCAGTATTTACGTCACGAGTAAAAGGAGTATAAAACCTTTCGCTCAAACTTTCAGCTACTGAACCAACTAAAACGACCTTGCCTGTCATTAAGTTTGAAGGTACACGATTTTCGAGTACATCTAATAAAGGTATTTTGGTGACAGAGGAATGTGAGTTGCGAAAATTTGCTAAAATTTGATATCCCCCCACATCCACACGCACAAAACCCCCTTCACTATCCTCCATTGGTACAAATTTTGCTTTCCCCAGTTTCAGAGCTTGTTTTTGCCCGTCATAAATTTGTTTAATATTCTGCTTTTCTAAGTAAGTTAACGCTAACTTTGCTCCTAGTGTCAAATAAGTTTTAGTTTTACTCTTATCTCTTACCGCAAGTAGATAGCGTCTGACTTTACCATCGCTTTCTAATACTAAATCACAAGCTGCAATTTGGTCACGTGTCGCAAGTACAGGTGGTGGTTCAACAACTGGCCCGTTATTGTTACTTAATATTTTTTGAATTCCAATCAAATTTGGTGTAGATTTATATACGTCCAATAGCTCTTGATGACCTGGTTCTACAGGCAAGTTGCGATATAAGTCTAACCCAATCACTGCTGGTTGCTGCTGTTTAATTTTGTTAAGCAATTTCGCAAGTGTTCTGTCGTCAATAGGCCAGCTTTTGAAACGCGAAATATCATTCTCATCAATAGTGACTATGACGATGCGGGAGTCCGCTGGTTCTCCTGGACGTGCTGTAAACCACTGGTCTAGCATCGCGCATTCCATAAACTGCAAGGCGCCTGTTAGTTGTAAACTAATGATTGTCAGCGTCACAAACACCGAAGTCATTTCAATGCCACGATACCGCAGAATCTGTATTTTCAACTTTTTCCACATAAACAAAGCAAGAGTGTTGGGGAAGTGAAAATTTAATTTGCCGTTGCCACTATATTTAAACTCAAACCAACCGAAGTTAGTAACTCCGTCCAAGTTTGTGCGAGTTGCGAGTTGTGTGGTTCTTTTTGCTGAAGTTCCATCACTGTTGCAACTGCATCATACCAGTATCCATTTTGAGCATACAAAGATATACGTTCGACTGAATTCGCTTTAATTAATTTATTTTGCAAATCCTGACTCAACTGTGTATACTCTATCCAACCTCCAACTACCATGTCTGACGTTCGGTCTTCTGGGTTACAAGCTAATGCAAATGACCAGTAATAAGGCTGATTTTTGACTAATGACAGCACCGATGGTAATTTAATCGCAATAAAACCTTTACTGTTTTCTACTGATATATCTGTCTGATATACCCCATTCATTTTCTCATCATATATACTAAACTCTGCTACTTTCGCGTTAGTTTTCGGTAAATATACATACAATACTGGGCGCCTTTCATGAGATAATCCAACATGTTTACCCGGAGTCAAAGCAGTTAAGGTTTTAGTTCTAGCTTGAATTGAAGAACTACAAGAAAGCATATCACTACGTGAACCTCCACCTGCTGTCCCACCACGAGGTGCATCTTTTCGTGGTGGTGGTTCAAAACTTACCGTAGTTAACCCACTCACACCACCCACCTCATTAGGAGTTACTGCACTAACTGATGATATTGATATCGATAATGGTAGGGTGACTGTTGCCGTTAAGCATCCTATTACTAATTTACATCCGTATGTTTTTGTTAGAAAATCCATATACCTTTATTATGTTTTTTTGTATCTATCCAATTATGTATTTTCTATAGCCAATTGCCAACTAGTATAAAACTTGCCCAGTAATAAGGATGTTTGTATTCTTCACTCTTCATTAACTCAAGTTGCGCTTTCTGCAAAGCTTCCGCTCTTGTGGCGCCAGAATATAACTGTTTGTAAAAAATATTCATAAACACTGGTGTATACTCATCATTGATTTGCCATAGCGATGCTAAAACACTACGCGCACCCGAATGTGCTGCAACTCCCGCTATTCCTAATGCCGCAGAATCATCTCCAGAAGCTGTTTGACAAGCGCTTAGTATTAATAACTCTATTGGACTGGTGCCTTGTAAATTCCGGTCGGCAATTAATGAGTTTAACATGTTAATATCAAGCTGCTCATTCCATGTTTGAATATAAGTACCCGTTACATTAGAACTAAATTGACCATGTGTAGCTAAGTGTATTACTGAGTACTGCTTATATAAATTATTCCGTAAATTCTCTATTGTGAAATTCTGATTGAGTAATACTGTCGTTGGAACCAAAGCGCGAATACTTTTAATTTCTTGCTCAACTCCTGGTAACGGTGATAAGTTTTGGTTTGGTAAAGTCACTCCTCCTGCCAGAACCCTGATTTTATCTTTGTGTAAAACCCCTGCTTTAAACAACTCTAAACTAGGCGCCACCGCAAGAGCATATTTTTCAATCAAATATTGTGTACCATCATGTAATGCTGCCATCGGTATATTTCGCAATGAACCATCCAGCACAAATACCAACGTTTTTATCTCGTGAAGAGTTAAAATCTCAGCAGCAGGTTTGATTAACCAGTCATATAATTGTTGAGCAATCAATAAACGTTCGCGTTCAAACGAAGTTTTTCTTTGCGAGTGACGCATTGCTTTAATAGCAGTTTCCACTTGTGCGGCAGTCTTCAAAGTTGCATAATGACGTAAAGGTTGGTTAGGAAGCGATAGAATAACTTCGAGACGGTCTTTTAAAAGAATAGGGTATATTACAGCCGAAGAAGCATCAATTTGTTCAATCGAAATTGGTTGACCGTTTAGACAAGCTTGGCGAAAATAATTAGCAAGTTCTGCCATTTGCAACGCTTCGATGATTTCACGTGCAAACACTAATTTTGATTGCTGCTGTTTTAATGCAATATCTGGAACATCCTGCAACAGTAAATCTACTAATTCTCTGTAAATAGGTTCAACACTTTCACGAAATGAAAATTGAACATCTTGCTTAATTGCGACTAAATCTTGACGAAGTGCCTGTAAAATACGATATGCTTCTGTATAATTACTTATGGCTTTTTCAGTATTACCTTGTGCTTTAAAAATTCGTCCTAGTTGCCATTCCCACTGATACGCAATATCCGCAGCTTTTAACGAAAGTGCTTTCTCTAAAGCTTGCTGTGTAAGTTTAATCGCATTTTGCCACTGTTGAGTTTGTTCATATAAACCTGCCAAACGTCCCAAAGCTATCGATTCAGCACGAGGATGTCCCAAAGTTTGAGCATCTTTATAAGCGTTTGCTAATAGCTGTGCTGAAATATTGAAATAATCTTCCTTGATATTCCCTTGTTGATTCCTATGTACTGACGATTCTTGTAAGCTTTTTATTTTAATTAAGTCTGAAGCTAACTCAATTTGGGCGTATACTTTAGTTTGGCTGAGTGGGTAGTTAGGTAATAACTCAGTATAAATTTGTTTAAATAGCTTTTGAGCATCGCTATAACGGTCGAGATGTACGAGAGTTTTCAGTTCATAAACACTCGCTTGTAGTCTAACGGGGCTATTTGCAACGGCGCCTTTTTGGTAAAATTCTAAAGCGATGGTTAATCGATTTTCATCTTCGGCGAGTCTTCCCAAATTGAGTAGTATCATAGACGCTTGTGGATGTAACTGCATCGCACTTGCAATTTTGTAGCTTTGCATATTGACTTCATTTGCACCAACATAGTTACCTATCACTCGTAACAAATTACCCAAATTCATTAGTGCAGTTACTTTCAACTCCGAGTCAGGTTGTGCTGATAGTGAAGTTTGTACTTGCTCAAGAATATTTTTCGCACGCAAAAAATATCCTAACATTTGTAAAGCACGTGCAGAATTCAACTGCGTCCCAATAACACCCATAACATCATCACTTTTCCGGTAATATTTTTCTGCTTGTTGAAAAGCATCAAGAGCAGATTCAGTATTACCCAAGTTAAATAATAACTCACCTTGATTATTTAAAACACAGGCGCCTATTTTTAGATTAACAACCTTACCGTTATCGTAAATTAACCGCTTTGCTTGGGATATAGAAGACTCAGCCAAAAGTAACTGTCCATTTTGCTGATAAGCTAAAGCTAAGTAAGAAAGCATCAAAGCTTGAGATTGTTTATCATGATTATTCTCATAGCGACGAGCAGCATAACTCCAAACACGAATCGCGTTACTATACAGTCCCGCAGAATAAAACACCTGTCCATTCATCAACGAATTCGATACAGATGCTGTTACGGTGCCACTAAAAATGATAAATAATGTAACTATAGTAATTACAACAAATAAACGTAACCATCTACGTAACTTCATAAGCATGAACCCATAGTTAGGCTGCATCATCTCTTAAGTATCGTTAACATTGCAACAGCAACCTTACGTACTTACGCGATATCACGATTAAATATGTACGTAATAACACTTATAAAATTGAGAAACCGGGTTTCTACGCAAAGTCATCATCTTTATAACAGATTTTGACAAAGAAACCCGGTTTCTGCATAGTCATAGTTTGCTTTATGACTCGCAACAAGTTTAATCGCACCATTCTCAACTTCCCATGTAGTTGCTTCCACAAGTTCATGTTGTGTAGATACATCAGTCCCTTGATTATCTTTTACCTCGTTAATATGGCGCCAGTCTATCCAACCAGAGTTTATGCTCAAAGCTTCTGTGGTATTTAATGGTAAACCACCACGTCCAACAATAACAAAGCGATTTGTGGTAGCTTGGTTTGAACAAGTTTGATTAATTTGCTTTGACACGTCTACTATAGATGTGGGTAACTGAGTAACACCTCGATTTGGGTCGATATTTAAAGTCGTAATATTGATGTTGCGATTACTCGAAGCAGGAGATGTCACGGAAATATCGCTGCGTCCTGTTGGGGAACGACGTTTTTCTAGACCAAAAATAGCATTACTGGATATTTTAATTTTTCCGCCGTTATCTTGCATTACGTTCGTGGTAATATCATTATCGCCATTTGGGTTGACTAAAATAAACCCTGCTTCAATATTAATATTGGCGCCATTACCTTTTCCTGTGGATACAGTAGAAATAGTCGCATTCTGACGCAACGTTAGCAAACTCGAAGCGTACACATTCACATTTCCACCTTCTGTGATTGTTTTTGCGCTGACTGTTCCTCCTTCAATTGTCAGGTTATCTGTGACTAATTGCAAGTTGCCACTGGCGCCACTTCCTTGACTACTCACACTAACTTTAGCTTTATCATTTATCATCAATTTATTGGTTGCTTCTACAGTAATATCACCACTACTAGTTATATTCCCTGTAATTGTGATGTTATTTGCTGTCAGACTCAAATTTTGAGCAGATAAATTAGCATCAACTTGAATATTCCCAGCCGAACCCCACTGTACACCAATAGGCGCCGATATATGTAGTAAGGAAGGATTATCAACGTCTTTTACACGATGTGGAAATTTCCAAGACTCAGCAGTACTCAAATATAACGACCCTTTAATATCGAGTGCGGCATTTTTACCCAAGTAAATTCCATTTGGGTTAAATAGATATAAATTAACATTACCTCGTGTGCGTATTAAACCATCGATATTAGAGATATCACGTCCTGTCACCCGCATAAAAATATTATCTACCCTAAGAGCATTGTCAAAATAAACGCTTTCGCCATTTTTGATGGAAAACTGTAAAAAACTGTGAAATAAATTGGCGCCTGTTTGAGTTCCACCTGTAATGGTAATATTTTGATGTTGGGATGTAACGATTGAATTATTGGGAAGGGTTGCATCAGGAACAACTTGCGCTTGTACTGCTGTAATACACAGACTCATATGAATCACGTTTAACATGACTTGACATATATTATTTGCAACAGTAGTTATACTCACAGCACACTCATCAAAATACTGCAAGTCAAAAATAACACAGAATGGTCTGACCCCCCACCCCAATAATTAAAGTAGGGAAAGTGATTTTGGAGAAAATATTTTAAGATAGAAATGGTATAACCAAATATATCGTTATATTTTTTATCTAGTTATATATACTTAATATGAAAGTTAGGCGCCTAAAAATAAAGAATTTCCGTGGATTGAGTGATTTAGAACTGGAATTTCAGGTTCAGGAACCAGCTGTGTTAGTTGGTGTTAATGGTGTTGGGAAGTCTAGTATTCTAGATTGCTTGACAATTTTATTATCGCAGTTTACTGGGCGCCTGCAAGATTCTTTGTCAATGCGGTTTTTTGACGATAAGGATATTATAAACGGGCGCCAGTCGTTAGAATGTGAGATTACAATAGTCGAAGGTGAGCGTGAAATTAGTTGGTCATTGCAAAAAGAGCGTCCATCGTCAGTTCGCGATGTTAGAAGTACAGGGATGAAACGCTTAGAAGCAATCAAGTCTATATTATATGATGTAAATGACGAACAACTGCAAGCGTTGAGTCAAAAGCGTAACGAGTTAAGCAAAGCATTACAAGCTGTAAGTGTTGCATTAGATTTTATCGAAGAAGAGGGTGATAATCAAACACTGCCTTCTTTACAAGCATATGTAGATGAGTTAGCCACTGGACTAAGTACAAGTAATATAAACTTGCCCGTTATAGTATCTTACCCTGTCAACCGTGCGGTTTTAGAAATGCCGTTAGATATGACGCAGGAGAATATATTTAGTCAAGTTAACGCATACGACCAAGCACTAACAGGTGGGAGAATAGACTTTAAAGGTTTTTTTGAATGGTTTAGGAACCGTGAAGACCTAGAAAACGAACAGCGACGTAATAACCCAGACTATCGAGATATACAGTTAGAGACAGCACGAAATGCAATTTCTTCATTACAACCTGATTTTACCGACTTGCATGTGGTTCGTGCGTCACTGCAAATGATGGTTAAAAAGCAGGGTCAAGAACTTGTAGTTAACCAACTTTCAGACGGAGAAAAATGTTTGCTTGCTTTGGTCGGTGACTTAGCAAGACGACTAGCAATAGCAAACCCATATTTAGATAATCCACTCCTGGGTGATGGGGTAGTGCTTATCGATGAAATAGAACTACATTTACATCCCAAATGGCAACGGGAAATTATTCCTGCATTAAAAAGGACATTCCCCAACTGTCAATTTATTGTTTCTACCCACTCACCGCAAATAGTCAGTTATATCAAACCCGATAATATCTATATTATTACCGCAACACCCGATGGTGTAGTACTTCAGCAACCAGAAAACTCGTTCGGTCGAGACAGCAATCAAATTTTAGAAGATTTAATGGGTGTATCGGAACGTCCGCAACAAATCAAAAACGGTTTAAGCGACTTATTTAGATTAATAGACCAGGGTAACTTGGAGACAGCGAAACAACTACGTCAAAATCTTGCAACACAAATAGGAGAAGACGACCCCGAATTTGTGCGTGCAGATGTATTAATTCGACGCAAGGAAATATTAAATCGATGAAATATATTCAAAAAAATCAAGAACCGCGAAGTTTGACCGATTGGAATCAAAAGCTAGCTGGTAGGATAAAAGATTGGAAGTCTTTTAATAAATCGGTCAAAAACGACGTTTACGAATCTTTGTTGAAAGAGCAGGGATTTATTTGTGCTTACTGTAGTCGTCCAATCATTCGCACGAATTGCCATATTGAACACTACCGTCCCAAAAGCGTTTACAAAGAATTAACTTTTACCTATACCAACCTAATTGCATCGTGTCAAGGAGAAGACGAGAGAAAACCTCGTACACCTGTACACTGTGGACATAAAAAAGGCGCCTGGTATGATGAGGAGTTAATGGTATCACCTTTAGACCCTGCATGTGAGACATATTTTAGATATACAGGGTCAGGGGAAATAGCACCAGCACAAGGAGTCAAGGAGGAAGCAGCGAAAACAACTATTAATAAACTTGCGCTCGATATAGATAAGCTTAGAAGATTAAGGAGAACAGCGATAGATACAGCTATACAAATAAGTGAAGGATTAGGGCAAGTAGAAATACAGCAACTAATTCAAGGATACCAAAAACCAGATAACAGTGGGCGCCTGACCCCGTTTTGCGACGTGATAGTATATACACTGCAAAAATTTGTGCTATAAATGAGGCGCCTGTATATAAAGAAATAAAAAAGGAGGTATAACAATGATACTTGAAGCAGTAATGCTGAACGTAAAACCAGGGATGGAAAATAAATTTGAATTAGCATTCAAACAAGCATCAAAAATTATATCTCTAATAGATGGATATTTATCGCACGAACTACACCGTTGTATAGAAGTAAAAGGAAAATACTTATTACTCGTGCAATGGGAGAACTTAGAAGCACATACATCAGGGTTTCGAGAATCTCCCAAATATGAACAATGGAAAAAAATATTACATCACTTTTACGACCCATTCCCCACAGTAGAACATTTTGAAATCGTAGAAAGTAAAGCTAAAAATCCAGAATACTATTAGCAATCAAGCATCTAATATTGTCATGCTGAGGAACGAAGCATCTTAATTGTCATTCTGAGGAACGAAGCATCTTAATTGTCATTCTGAGGAACGAAGCATCTTAATTGTCATGCTGAGGAACGAAGCATCTTAATTGTCATTCTGAGGAACGAAGCATCTTAATTGTCATTCTGAGGAACGAAGCATCTTAATTGTCATTATAAGGTGCGTGACGCCACTAGATTAATCGCTTCGTTGTATGATTTTTATGCTGTCACGCACCCTACTCAAACATACATCGGTTACTCAAACATACATCGGTTACCTAATATAACATGATAGGCGCCTTTCTAACTATGTTCGCCTTAATAACCGTAAATTTTGCATCTATCTAAAGAGTTAAAAATATAAACTAGATGAATACAGTAGATAAATAAAAATAAGGTAAATTGTAAGACTAGCTATTGATATTTTTTTGGAACATGGGAATTAAAAACAACATTATCAAGGTATTTAGCTTGTATATCATTAACTCAATAATGTATTGTATTTATGTACAATCATTAAATTTTATACCGCAATTTGAATGTAGTTATTGTCTAAATAATTACCTTTAATGGCTGTATGCTTACTGAATAATAGATTACATTTGTTATTTACCGGAGTACATATTAGATGATTTCAATTTTGATAAAACCATTAATTTGGTTTATAGCAGGAATTGTATTAGTTGTTGTAACTATTTTTCAACCACAACAAATAGCTGCGGCGCCTGCACCAGTATCTATAGCTCAAGGTAATCAAGTAGAATCGGTAATAAGCCAAGGATTAAGTGCAAATCCTGCACAGCTACCTCCATTACCATATGCTTATAATGCACTGGAAAAAGCTATAGATGCAGAAACGATGAAAATCCATCACGATAAGCATCATAAAGCATATGTCGATAATTTGAATAATGCCTTGAAAAAGTACCCGCAATTACAAGGTAGAACTATAGAAGCAATGTTACGTGACCTTAATAGTATACCAGAAGATATTCGTACCACTGTACGTAATAATGGTGGTGGACATCTTAACCACACTATGTTCTGGGAAATTATGAGTCCAACAGGTGGAGGTCAACCCACAGGAAATATTGCTACTGAAATTAACCAAACTTTTGGAAGCTTTGAGAACTTTCAAAAACAGTTTAATACAGCAGGTGGACAACGTTTTGGTAGTGGATGGGTATGGTTAGTGCGTAACCCCAAAGGTCAACTTGAAATTACGAATACAGCAAATCAAGATAGTCCTATTATGGATGGTTTATATCCAATTATGGGAAATGATGTATGGGAACACGCTTACTACCTAAGATATCAAAATCGTCGTGCAGACTATTTGACTAGTTGGTGGAATGTGGTTAATTGGAATGAGGTGAACAAACGCGCACAAGCTTCACGTTCTTCAACCTAATTAAGATAATGGTGTCTCTAAAGGCACCTTTATCGCATCAATTTTGTGGTGGTGCAGCAAGTGAACCATTACCAACACCACCTTCAAGCAATCTTTGGGCGCCAATATTTCGACTAAGTACTGCTAACCCAGCTAAGTGAGCTTGTAAACCTGCTGTACTAGCACAACAATCAGTAAGTACAACTGGCTCAATACCCATATCAAAAATATCCATAGCTATTTTTAATACGCACATATCAGTATCAATTCCAACAATAAAAACTCGTTCAGCATGGTTTTCACGAAGATAAGAAGCTAGTTCATCCGTTATGCCACAAAGTCCAGGTTTAGAAAATACCAAATTTTGCTCAACAAACGGTTGCAACTCTGCTGCGATGTTAATTTCTGGCTCACAATCACAGTTATGCCAATCGAGAAATCGTTGATACGGCCCATCAGTAGAATTGATGAAGCGAGTAAAAATCAACTTTGAATAGTTACCAGAATTAATTAACGCAGCAATACGTTGTGGAATGTGATGTGTAAAAGAGTTGATAAAACCAACTTGTACGTCAACAATAAGTAACGGCTCAGACATTTAAATTTTAATAGAAGCAAAGTACATTACTATTCATCTTTTAAAACTTTACCTGTTGCATCATCTTCCAATAGACGTAAATAAGTAAAATATGGAAAATTGATATTACTTATACCAATTCTGCATAAAGTTGCGCCAAATAAATCCCGTAGAGATTGACATGTCAATCTCTACAGTCAGGGATAAAGCGCATCTTCATCGAGAAACGGTATTACTAGCTTTAATGTTAACTCCAAAACTTGACTTATATGTTGGTTGGTAAAAAAAAGAGACGCGCTGTGCGTCTCACTCATTCCTATTTCTCTAATACTTGTCGAATGCGTCGTTCGAGTAAGTCTAAGTCTAAACTGCCTTCGTCACGACTAATTCGTCTAACTGTTGAGTTTACGTTACCTAAATCTACTAATAAGTCTTGGAGAATTTCTTGCTGTTGTCTTGCTTGGGTAACTTCGCGTGGTTCTTGGACTAGGTCACGCACGATTGTATCTTCGGCTCTTGATGCAATTATAGGGTCATCGTCGCCTTCTAAGTAAACAAATGTCCGGCGCCCTGGTCCTCGGTCTTCTTCGATAGGTACAACTGCTGTAACTTGGTCGGAACGCACATATTTACCAAATCCGAGATGAACTAATACTGAAGACTGTATTTTCATATGTATACAAAGTTCTTTATGTCTTATAATTCTATTTTAATGTCTTAATTAAGGGTTGTGAGCTATTAAGAGCGCGGGTTTTACTCTTTTTTATGTAGTACTTTCCTATCGCAATTCTTGAGTGTTTTTGGTATATGTATATGTATTGTAAGTTACTTTAAATTTGAAAATGGTGCGTGATGCTTTTAGTGGACTGAGCGCACCCGACAAATTTGGAGATGGTGCGTGATGCTTTTAGGTTGTAATGGGTGGGTTAATTTTTCGTGGCATCACGCACCCTACCTGTTACATCCGTTTATAATCCGTTGCCAGGGTTGTCGTCTAAGGAGAGTAGGTATTCGATGAGGTTGTTTTGGTCTTGGATGGTGAAACCCGCTTGTTGGTCTACCCAATAGTTATGTCCGCTACCATCTGCGTTTGATAATACTAGGTCGGAGTTCGCGCGGTTTGCTGCTATTACTTGGTTTCGCAGGTTACGGTCGATTAATGCGTGTAAGCTTTTGCCTGCATCCGGTACTATATTATTTAATGAGGTTCCTGCTAGTCCTAGTTGGTTTGGATTAACTATTTGATAATCGTTTTCGCTGATTTGTAGTGCGTCTTTACCTACGGCAACTCGTCCATCGTGTAAATATGGCGCCGTTATATGCAAACCTATTAAACTAGTACAAAACGGCTTAAATAAACCAAGTATTTTGTGGGATAATGATTAATTAGATTAAAACAACTTTTTATTGACAGGCAAGGAGTCAGGGTTTGGGACGATTAGCTCCAAAGGAATTGAGTT